>Ga0209339_1000315_pt1 | contig 17842 bp, 12 predicted proteins | sample OlaalgELextract3_FD_187376 | JGI IMG/M metagenome (GOLD analysis project Ga0209339, IMG submission 187376) | Olavius algarvensis symbiont microbial communities from Tuscany, Italy - Type A ELBA extract 3 (SPAdes) (version 2) | ecosystem: Host-associated > Annelida > Digestive system >... | reverse complement strand
TTACCAGCCATTACAACTAGGCACACATGCAAAACCGGAACCTTCTGGTGAAATCTACGCCTAAAATAAACCAACACACAAAATTCATAATCACAGTAAGTAAGTAAAATAAGCCCACAACAGAAACTGCCGGGCATAGGTTAGCAGTATTCAACGTCGAGTCGCAGAACGTCACAATCATCGTCATCATCATTATTATACATACATATCTATATTTCGCCAAATGAAGGCAGACAATACACACAAAATAAAAAAGACAGAATGACACATGGGCCTAAAAACTAAATAAAAATACACTGTACGTGTATTTGTACGAAAAGAACAAAATTCCGCCATAACGCCCTAGCGGCGACAGCAAAGAACCACATAAACGACGACAACTTCAGAATAAAGTAGCTGTGCATCTCAAAGCAGAGGTAGCAGAGTGTTCGATGAGCAAAACGTACGGCGGCAGACAAAAGTTGTCTGTGATCTGGTTACAAATACACGTATAGTGAGTAAAGGCTGCACAATACACATGCCTTCATGTTAAAATACAAATACAAATACACGTATGGGGCATGGAAGGGAAATAGTGACAACGTAGAGCCAAGCGACAGCAGCGGCGATGTGATGCTGCATAGCTTTGATTGACAGGATCACCCAAGGGCCCCGCGGCCACATCCCAGGACGCCGGGGAGCGCCATTGGGCAGCACGAGTTATGATTGGTCAATGAGTTGTGGATGTTATGTAGGAACTGTTAGTAGTTTGTCTGCTATCGGATGTCGATGTGGATTGTAAGAAGTGTAAATAAACATACTATAACAAACTTCGGCTTAACACGCTACCTACACAACCACACGTTAATGAAGAACCAGAGACGACGCCTTGACACTGGGTACAAATACACGTATAGTGAGTAAAGGCTGCACAATACACATGCCTTCATGTTAAAGATAAAAGCAAACGTAAATGTGTGAACAGACACAGAACACTTATGAAAAAGTTTATTCGTTTATTATTTTACTCTTCTTTCTTCTTGATAATGTATTAACACAGTAACTGACACCTGTATCAGGAAACGTCTACAGCCATAGCCGCCTGCTCATCCTTCCCATTCTCAGCCACAGCTGTTTTTCTGGTACTTACTGCTACGGGGATGGGACGACAAGCTGAATTGTAACAAGCGGGACTGAGTGATCGGACCACGTAACGAATTTCTTGATCTAGAATTGGACATAATGGCCACTGTACTACGACGCCGTACAACCCGTAAACCTCGCATTTACCCTGTACAAGCCTAATATGACAATGCTGATAGTAGCAAACCTTCTTACCTCGCCAACAGTTTTAGCATCCATTGTAGACAGATCAAGATCGTGAATATTGTCGTGCAGTTTATGCGCCTGGTACACCCGCGTACGTTTGTTTAATTACAACAATAACAGATATAAATTATTAAGAGACAACTAACAGAGATAACATATAAATCATGCGTAAATTAAGATGTAGGCTATTATGGTAACTAACTTAGCTAGCTAGAAATAAAGTTTTATGCAAATTTTTATTATGCAAATTATTGAGTCATAGTACCACACTGTGTTCTAAAAAGTAATACACCAAACTCATGGCGATAACTTTGACAATTCTTAACGGATATTCAAAAATTCTTTCACTGATGGACAGAGAACTAAATTTCCAACAAAATCCATGTAATACTTCCCACTATACCTTCACTATGTTGCCACACTACCTTGCAACAGTTAGAAGTTTGAGTTTTGGCATATCTGGAAGAAAATGCAAACGAAAATGTAACGTTCATTGACAATGTACACACACCCAATTTTAATGCATTTACCTTACTTACTTACTTGTTGTTTCAACTTCCAGTTCTTGTTGTAAATTGCAGACGATTTTATCTAAACAAATGTTGTAAACTGAAGCAACTTTTTCTGCATGTTTGGCATGGCCATTTAACAATTTTACTGTAACATATATGTACATACCATGTGATTAACGATGATACCGGCACTGGTTGAAACCAACAATCCACTGATATTTCCAATCAACCAGAACAGGTATGTTGTAGCAGACTTGTAGTTTTCCGTTGTCTGTGATAAAAAGATGAAACTGTATAGAAGCAGGATGATGTTCACGACATGGCAGACAAACCCGGCCACATTACTCAGCCTCATAAACCCGTCCACCTTGCTGACTGCGCGACTCAGAATCTGATGACGTCGACGAAACGTGGTTGTTTCATGACGTTGGATTTTAAAGTGTTCAGTCATCAATTATTGATGACGTCGACGAAAGAGCGACAAGTCTCCACTGAACTCTTCGCGATCTCCAATCGCACGACGGAAATTTTTCTTCAGTTTCTTAAACTCACTGTAAAATATGTACACTAGCGCCAGGCACACAGACTGGGCAAAGTAGACACCAGGAAACAGTAATATTAGATACCCAAAGTACCCGACAATTTTTGCGACTTTAATCTTATCTTTCGGTAGGTAAATATTGGTACCAAACGGTGCAACGATAAAAGTATAATTTTCATCATTATTGAAATCGAAATAACCAACAACAAGTACAATTGTGAATAGGTTTATCCAAACAAACGTCGTTAAACCGATGGCAACTCGACGGGAGCCACGGACACAATCGTGCGTCACTGGCAGCGTCAGAAGAATTTTGAGGAGTTTTCCAGTGTGACAGGCAAAGTAGTAGGTCGTCTGAAATATTGCAGCGAGAACAAACCAGGTGAATATCGCTATCTTCAGCATCAGTATAGCGCCAAAATAGTCGTTTCTAGTAAAGACCGAAGCAAATCGAGTGACATTGAGCCAGGCAAGAATTAGAACGACGGTAGCGTAAACACGAAGCCCGGTTGACCTAGAGCTAGTTGTTGTCGACGTTGTTGGATTCCACTCCGGATCGTCAGTACGTCGTCGATGCGGATCTTCGCGGTAGAAGTAGAGTCCACACAGTTTCATGCTGAACAACAGCGGCGACAGACTCGACAACAGCTCGTCGTTGTCCGCAAACGGCTCTCCACAGAAACCGGCGTCAACGCACTCTTTGTTTGACTGGTCGCTGACGTCATCAATGACGTCAGTTGCAGGAACAACGGACGGATGGCGACGAGTTTGCTTACGAATCAGTTGCGTTATTGTCCGCTTTATAGAATCCACGGACACTTTTCGAGAAGTTCCCTGGGGCTTCCTGATGATGTTAAAGCGCGGTGATTGACGAACGGTGGCCATTTTGTTGACGTCGATCGATCTCAACTATACGGACTACGACAGTGGTTGAACGGATGTCGTTCTGATATGGCAAAAGTCTTAAATTTTGTTGATGTATATGGTAGCGTTGTCTTCTGAAACAACAGTTTTATTATATTTTAACATCTGTGATTTAAACATAATTTTAACACAGTATTAGGAGTACTGGGTAATTAATTGGTTTTAACGTGTACGAACAAATGAAGACAGAAGAAGAAGAAGAAGAAGAAGAAGAGCGAGAGCGAGAGCGAGAGCGATAACGAGAACGAGAACAAGAACAAAAACAAGTGGAGGACGATAATATTGAACTTTCGGGCGCAGACCATAGACTTTGTATATGCGAAATGATGTTAAGCAAAGCTCAACTAACTCAACTTAACAATGTTTTTCAATACAATAAATACAATTTTATTACAACATGCAACAAACATGCATGCCAGTATTACGGTTCAAGTTGTAAGAATAGCTAGAGAGCTAAAGGAGGCCGTGACGGATAAGGCAATGCCTGCGGTGCAGGCTGCGAAGACACACAAGAAGCTCAGCTATCGCTGCGAAACCGCGCGATGCTGGTTTGTACAGTTGTTGAGATACGGCAGGACTTTTTGTCAGTATATGTAGACAAGAAGTTCACGTGCTATAGGCGGTTAATTAAACATGAATGAATCTATTATGGCAGCAAAAATTGTGTAATTTACAACAGTTAAACAATCGAAGTTTTCACGTACCGCAGCCCGCATTTTTGTTTCCCCTGGAGACGCCCCTGCGATTATCACGCAACTTTTACTTCCCAGTGCACCACGCGTGCGCAAGAGCACCGAGCTGCTGTGACACAAGACTCCGGACTTCACACCAGACATGCGACTTCGACGATATAAGTTGAACTAGACATGCGGCCTTACAACAGACCAGACCTCAATCCTGTATACTACGCAATATATGGACAGTCATTCAGAATTCATGCGTTTATCAGAAACAGCAAGGGTCGTCAAACGTCATCGATAAGCTGTGATTATTAACAGAATGGCATATTATATTTCACAAGGCAAGATAGAAACACTTATCAGGAGAAGTGGGCAATTTTGTTGCAGTTTTGTTGCAAATGTATCTATCTGTGTGCCAAAAATAATAAAATACAATGCGGTTTGACAAAGTTAATGCAAAAATAGAATGGTGCAATTTTTTTGCCTCACAGTGTAGAACTGTCCGTCACAGCAAGTTTTGGCACACTTATTACTAAGACTATACGCCATCGACAGGTGTTTTTATTTTCCCACCTCACCTATTTCGTGCAGCTTCTTTACCTTGGGAAACTGTCGTATAATTATCAGCAAAAATTTAATATGATCGTTAAAATTTTACACGAAGATGCGATTCTGGTCAAAAATCTATCTGTCAAAAGGGTGCACGAAGGCTGTTGAGTGAATTTTTTGACAAGAGTTGGAAACTGTAAGCATCTATAGTCTACTGAAGAGAATCCGCAAGACAGGCATTGGCCTGCAACCAGGCAGCAGGAGACCACACGACAACACTGAGAATGTGGAGGACCTTGCGAGTTCAGTCAGAAGGACAAGCCAAAACGCACCGCTCAGCCTGTGAGAGCGCGTGAAACTGGCATTCTCCGTTCAAGTCTGCACAATATAATTCACCGCGATCTCCAGCTCAGATGCTTCAAATGCATCATGCTCAGCTGTTGTCTGAAGCTAATCGCATTGCCCGTCTCATTCACTGTTAAATAACTTTATCGCCTGCAATAAATCTTGTTATTGTTATTTTGGAAACCGTAAGTTGAATAATAAGTAAGAAAAATAATGCAGTGACAGTTTTGTACTTAATATCCTTGCATTGGGAAAATTAGCAATGTAAAGCTAAATTCATGAGGTTTAGGTCTAGACAGTTTCCCAATCTAAAGTAGCTGCACGAACTGCACGAAGTAGGTGAGGTGGGAAAATAAAAACACCTGTCGATGGCTTATACTCTTAGTAATAAGTGTATTACATATTTTGTAAACGGACAGTTGGAGTTCAACAGTTACTTATCGTCGAAGACGTACGTGGTCACGTGTTTTTTGGAACATAGAGTACAGTGTAGTTCTAAATTATTGGGAACATATCGTGGTTAATGAATGAGTTTTTATGCAGTTTAATACTATGGCGTGGAAGAAAAAATGAGTGACCACGATCACGCGTGTACAAGTATACAATGTATAGTGTGTGGAGTCAGCAAGTGGAATAGCATGCAGACAACGTGTAGAAGATTTGACCTTGTGAAACAATTCCGCGCAAGACTCTTCACATAAACTGTTAACTTGTATAATACAAGAGACAAATCCGTATCGGTAAGAACAATTGAAGAATACATCAATTCTACCAATTAACTCTTTCGACAAAACCCCGCAGCACACGAGAAACTATGATAGCTTGAAAAGCAATACGAATATACTTTGTAGCTAGTCCTTGGTCCTGCTGTCTTTTCATCCAAAATATTCTCTGGCTGCAAAGTGACAATATCTACACTGTGTCTCAAAAAACGAGCCAACTTTGGCAAGCTGTAGTTTCGCAAAACATAACGCATTTTTCTCCGTAGGCTGTTAATGGCTCTGAAAAGAACCGGTGCCTCTGAAAAGAGCCGGTTTTATTTTAGATGTTCAAAGTGATGTCCTTTCACCTTCACGCATGCACATAACTGCCGTTTCCATTGACCAACAGTTTCGATGAGCACATGTTGTATTATGCTTCCCAATGTGTCGATAAGGATGTACTGCTTCAAGTCGCCTATATCACGTCATTTCCGATGACCTTGAACAACCCATAACCCAGATTTCAAGGTCACGCCAATATTCTAGATTTTGTTTTGTTCTGCTTTGTATTTGGTGTTTGCAAATAAATTGGATTGGACTGAATCGGAATGTACATTGAAGTCCACTGCCTGTTGTTTACATGTTAACTGAATGCACCCGTTATGCCGTGGCTTAGACGCAGCATCTGTTTGACTGGTAGAAACACTAGGGTGTGTATATTCTAAAACTTCAATTTTCATATTTTAGTAACAAAAATAAAGCGCAGCATATGCTTCAAGTTTAGTTTAGTACAGCTACGTTGGAGATGACGCGAATGATCACATACCTTAAAGGTTTTGACGACAACATTTCAACTGCCAGACACACACGCTAAAGCCACCGTCCGTCATCCTAGTTAGTGTACACAACTAGATTATCGACCTTTAGGATGGCTGAGACGATATGCTTTAATTAGTACTCTGTTTGTTCTTTTTGTGCTTAAGCAACTAATTTTGTTAAATGTTTGGCATTAAGTAATTATGTATGATATGGCTTGACGCATCCCTTTTGACGTTATCCGTGTATGTTAGTGTATTAGTTTATTTTTTGATTCTTTCTGGGCAGCCAGTTCTCGGGAGCGATAGTTCTTCTAATAGTTTGCCACAGTATCGTGATTATGTTCCTTTACTGCGGAAATAAACACTGTTTGTGACCTTCCAATTTTGAATGCTGACGTATAACGTTCGATATCACATACCGACATGTCGACCATATGACCCTGACCTTTGACCTTATGACAGTGTAAACTGTCAGCACATGGTATGTACTATTTCATAGGGGTAACATAATTGCCATTTAACTTGAAATCGAACGACGACCGATTTTTGAAGTCTTGACCTTAAAATAAACGGCCGCTTCCATTAGAAACGGTACCATTCGATAGATCGCATACGAGTTCCTATTTGTAGTCCATTGTAACTATGGCCATATCACGCGGAACCTGCGTATAATTTAAACTTTGAACGAATTTCCGTTCTGGAGTTAGCAGTAGGCACGGGACAGACAGACTGACGGACAAAGTGCAACCTTCAATGTCTCCTAAAGGGCGGGCACCCAAAATGACGCGAACATGATGCCTAAACACATCGAGGGTTGTGCTCACTGTAATTGACTGGCGGCGATCGTTACAGTTGCTTTTACAGCAGCTAGACCACCTACCGCGCATTGTATCAACAAATTGCAATTTGCCGTAGTTGGGTTATTAGTTTATATACTTGCACAATATACTCGCTGATGCATCAGCCTTCCGGTGACACTAAATGTGCGAAATTTTCGACGTGTTTTTTCTCTGGCATTTGCCCGACTAAAATCGGGCTGTGCTAAAAGCTATACGCCTGCGTGTACATTATAGTGAACAGCACACAAAACGTTCCAAACTATAAAGTTACGCCATACTGCGTTGTTGTTATCGCCCGTGCGATATTGACATAGAAATTCTGTCCGTCCGTCCGTCTGTCTGTCTCTATTGAAACGACTTAACACATTGTCATAATTTCTTCACTAAACGGTAGCCCGATCAATCTAGTTGTATGCTAAAAGCCTATATTGTAATTACTTTTGGCAGCCAAAAATCAATCTTTCCGGAATAAGTCCGGCAAAGCGCACCCGATCCGGACCAAATTCGGTGTACGTTGACATGTCAAGGGGTGACAACGTTCAAGGAATTTTGGGTGCGATCGGCCCATTCTGGACAAAATGGGCTGGGACGAGTCCCGCGAAGCCCGAGTTTTTTGTGTGGTAATCCAGACAACCTTTCGTCAACTTCGCAACAGCCGATTTTCACCAAATTTGGCCACGAAACGTAGTTTTGTGTCTCGTCGATGAATCCGGAAAGACATTTTCGAAAATGTTCACTTTAGGGGTCATTTGCCCCCAAAATCTGAAATCGAAAATCGGTCAAACAGGCATCTCACTTAGAGCAGGCTACAGGTCACGGGATGCACTGTAGAGAGATGTTGTTTACTCCACGTTGTAGTCCAAGAGCGAGGGAGTTTCCAAGATCGGTCATCTTTTTTGTACGACGTACTTTTGTGGAGCTACGGGGCGTCAAATTTTCCAATTTTCGGATTTTGGCCTATTTTTCCAATACAAAACCCCTAAAACGTACCTTCCGGTAACCAGCCTACAGCCCAGGGGTTACGTCGCAGAATGATTCCGAATTCTTCACGTGGTAGTCGAAGGTACAAAGGGGTGCCTTCCTCATCGGAGTTTTCCTGAGACTTCTGGTAGGGGAGCTGGGGACCCCCAAACTTTCAAATTTTCGCCTATGGCAAATGGTTATACCCATACAGAATGCAACTACACGGCGCATCAGATCTGGACCAAAGATGTCTGAAAACGCGCGATTCTGAGGACGGGTTTCTGTTTCTGTTCAGTTACTCCAGCAGGGCTTTATTCAAGCATAGATGCTGGACGCGTGGCTTCCTGCTTTGTGATGTTTTCATTGGTGTATGGGTCCCATGCTGTTGTACCATAGTCCATAATTGGCCTAACCAGTCATGACATGTCATGTATATGCCGTCGTCTTCAGTTTCACACTGTTTACTCGCAGGTTTCTCTTCAGCATGCCCAATGTTCTACTTGCCTTACCTGCTGCATGTTCGTTCCATTTTAAGTCAGACTGAAGCTGTATTCCCAAATAACTACAACAGTACACTTCCTGTAGTTCTTCTCCATTTAAATAACACTTTCTGACTGTAGGATTTCTTGCTCTGGTACTGTTCCACCAAATATCTTCGCACTTACCCACAAAATCACCCCCAAAACTCTAGTTTGGATATCTTTCAATGCAAAACCTATTATAGAGGTAGCTCTCCGTAAATCGCACGTTAATGGAGCCTATACGAAGCTGAAACTTTACAGCTCTATAGGTATAGGCAAGTATTTGGGGTGTGTCAAAATATTTCCGCCAGGGGCGTCCTGGGGGCGCAGGGCCCCCTAATGTAAATTTGGGACCCCTATTATCTCGGAAACTACCAGAGCTAGAAAGTTGAAATTAAAAGCAATTAGATGTGGTAAAGTATACTCGCTTCGGGTACAAAAATTTTTCCGATAGGTGGCGTCAAGAGGGACGCAGGGCCCCCTAATATAAATTTGGTACCCTTTGACATCTCGGAAACTACTAGAGCTAGAAAGTTGAATTTAAAAATACCATTAGATATGGTAAAGTACCCGTTTTAGGTACACAAATTATTACATTATACGATACAACATGACGGCGGCCGCCATATTGACTTTCGACAGATGTCTGTGTCACCGGGGCAGACTACGGCTAACAACTGCAAGACGGCTTTCAGCCTATATGTCGTCGAGAGCGCTAGCGACGACTACAACTTATCGTTTTATATGTATCAAATATCGTCGCGAAATTCCGACGGGGTCGTCGCTTACGGGGGCGCTAAATACAGGTGCGGTATAAAAAAATGCGATTTTCGACCAATAACTCGCCATATCTCGCAAAGATACAGGATAGCACCGTAGTTACTATGGAACGCTAATAGGAACTCGTATGCGATCTATCAAATGGTGCCATTTTCAATGACCTTGAATGACGACTAACCCTGTTTCCAAGGTCACACCATTCTTTGACGCTGAATATCTCACTATGAAATGGCTACATATACGGCCATAGTTACTAGAGAAGGTTTATAGGTAGCCGCACCCAAGCTTTCGAATGGCCTCATTTTAAATGACCTTGAGTGACCTCTAAGCCTGATTTCAAGGCCACGACATTATTCAATGTCAAAAAACTCAAACACGGTGTAAGACAGAGCTATAGTTAGCCTACAATTGCGGAATTCATACATGGTCTATCGAACCGTGCCATTTTGAATGACCTTCAATAACCCCAAACCCAGATTTCAAAGTCAGGCGTCAGGCCATTGTTTGATACTGAGTATCTGCGAAATGGCTAAAGATATGGCCATAGTTAGTACGGAAGGTGAATAGGAAACCGTACTAAAGCTTTCAAATGGTACCATTTTTCAATGACCTTGAGTAACCTCTAACCATGTTTCAAGTTACAATATTATTCAACGTAAGGCGTTAATCGAATGGTTCCGTTTCCACTGACCTTCAACCTAGATTTCAAGGTCACTGGATTATTATAGATGCCCTCAGCGTATTGTGTGCGCAGCTGACGTTTCCACTACAGCAACAGCAACAGCCTATACTAAGTGTAACTGCATATAGGCCTAATCAAAGGCTATACTGAAATTTAAAAAAAATATTTTGTGCAGAATTGAAAATGTGGCATAGAATATTTATATAGCCATAACTTTGGAGAAAACTAAAATATTTTTTAAATGTCAGACTTGCAGCAGGATCGATCCCATATAAACCAAGAAACTTGGTTATAAAAATATCATACGGTTGTCGAAAAATTGTATTTTGTCCGGTGTGGTATTTAAATTAGCCAAGGTCAAGGTCAAGTAACTATATATGTCCTTATGACATTGCGTGCGCAGCTGACGCACGATCTGTTTACAGTAGCTAAGTTTCTTTTATTGTTGGCTTGTGTGTGGAAACCATTAAGCAGCGACACAAAATAATTCAGCGTATGCAACGGTAGTTTACTACAAAACTCAGCGAAAACAATGTTGAAACACATATTCCTTATGTATGTTTTTTTCAAATCATTTAACCGTGTTACGAGCTTGTCTTAAAGTAAGCGGACAAATACTGTTTGTGAAGTTTTATGTATTCGTTTGAAGAACTGGTGTGTGTTGATTTTATTCGATGTAACTGAGCTTCGTTTTTAGCGCGCGACGCGTATGAATAGCGCTGACTATGCCGTTACAAGATGTCTGTCCGTCTGTCCGTCCGTCCGTCCGTCTGTCACACGCTGGTATTGTGTCTAAACGGTTACATATATACTCAAAATTTTTTCACCATTGGGTAACCCCACTATTCCAGTTTTTCGGCACCAAACGGGATGGCAATATTCCGACGGAGACCGCCCTAACGGGGGCGTCGAATGCAAGGGGTATGAAAGAATCACGATTTTCGACCAATATATCGCTTTATCTCGTAAATGATGCACGATAGAGCCATATTTTTCAGTCGTTTTCAGTGACCTTGAACAACCCCTAACCCAGTTTTTACGGTCACGCTATTCTTTGACGCTGAAAATCTCATAAACGGTTAAACATATGGCCATAGTTACTATGGAAGGCGAATAGGAAACCGCACCCAATCTTTCGAATTGTACCAGTTTGAATGACCTTAAGTGACCTTTTAAAGTCACGATTATTTAACGTCAAATAACTTGAAAATGGTACAACATACAGCTATACGTACAATGGCCGATCTAAAGAAAGTCGTATGATCTATCGAACGGCGCCATTTCCAATGACCTTGAATGACTCCTACCCCTAGTTTCAAGGTCACGCAATTCTTTGACGCTGAATATCTCATAAACGGTACGACATACAGACATAGTTTCAATGAAATACTAATAGGACGTGCAATCCACAGGTAGCCCATGATGTACAGATGTTGCAGTAGATATATGTTTCAATGTCTTTTTTGTCTGTATTGGAATAGCGACATTTCCGCAAAAACTACTAAATATCGTCAACTTTTAATGCACCGGAATCGTCTTTCCGATCGTTCCGATGTTCTTTCGAACAAAACTGCATATTAATTATTATGTGCTAAAATGATTTCACGGATTAAATTCTGTTGCAGAACCAGATGTTGAGTTCATCAATATGGCTGAGTTCGTAGCGCAAGTGGATGTTGATCCGGCACCCGTACTAGTGAACTGAACGACGAGGAGGAAGTACGTAATCAACAGACCCAGAATCTGTCATGCAAAACAATCACGCTATACTCCATCATCTTTTCAGAGTAAACAAGCTAATGATTTATACAGCTCCACTTTACGGATTGGAAGCAGTGTATCATCAGATGGCGCCTAAAAGATCGTTAATGAATTAACCTACGTACATGAATGGTCGACGACAATGAGTTTCATGTGATTCCAGCAAATCTATGGACATCTTGCATTGCCAATAAGTTTTAGTTCTGCTGCATAATCTTCATGTTTAGGCTTGTTTTGTGTTAGAGTATTTGACTGTTACATTAATATATTAGATTTGTTTTGCATTCTGCTTGTGTTATTGTTTAAGTTTGTAATGTATTGTACCGCTTCAACCATTGTGGTTGCATTTGAAATATATATCTATCTATCTATCTATCTAGCGGATCAAAAGAACGGTTATAATGCAGAAGATAGAGCAGTTTAACAGAAGAAGAACGCACATCCTGTAATGCTTTTGTAGTGGCTTTCTTAGGCTATCTGCGAGTTGCTATGCAGATATTGTAACGTACGATATCAGGTTATGTAGCTGGATGGTCGTTGGTTTATTTGCCATTCAGTCGGATGTGTCGTGGCGAAACGGCTAGACGGATCAAGTTGCCGACTGGGACGCCGGTTGCGTTCGGCTAATATGCCACATCGTATAACGAGCATTAGACGAGGATTGGAAAGCCCCATTAACTATAGAGGCCGAAACTAACTACCTATTGGTGTAACAGGCATTCTAGCAAATGTTGGAACACTAAGTGATTTGCTACTGTAAAGCTGAACTTGTGCTATAACATAAGGCGAATGTTTCTGCAATACGCCTATATATACTGCCTATATAGTTGGCAGCACATGCATGGCCTTGTTATCCTTGGGGTTAGTTCTTGGCCTCGCGGATCCTTGCTTTTGAATTAAAACCATGATTTTGGAATACTTTTACACAGCAGCCATTGGCAACATACCTCATATGTACTATATTCTCGTGTATATAACAGTTACAATGTTAGATATCGATAGGATGTATATTCAAATGTCGCTTACCTTGAAGATATTGCATTCATTCTTGTAATGACTAATGTATACGAACAAACGGTTTACCGTCAGTATCGTGTTTTTGTCGATAATGAAGATGCCCAGCACACTAAATCCGATTGGCTCACCATTCAGACGGCTCAGAAATACGTTTACCTGCACATTTATCCAGAAGAAATAAAGTTTAGAAATTATGACTGCAGTACTGTACGGCATCGACCGACAGCAGTGTGAAAAAACTTCTGGCTATAAACATTACAGCGTAACTTTTCGTAAATCTAACTTAACGTTGTTTGTAAATATGTGGTACAACTTACTGTTCGTAGTTGGCTAGCATATCGAGTAAGCCTATGGGACATTTGCGTTAGACATAGTCTTACATAATACATAGGGGCCTACATACCTTGCATAGCTTATTACGCCATCGGCAGCACAGTACAAAAACCGACAAGTATATACATACAAACATAAACGACGATAAAAGCAATAATAGATAACCAAGACCACGCTAATGACAATGCCATAAACAGGCATTAAATCGTTGTTACAAGGAAACTAGGGTGCACCGAATTCCTGTCTCCGATTGTGCCAGTTGCGCATAATTACTACGTACACGTTACAGTGATTTTGTGAAATTAGAGATTTCGTGAAACGTAAGGTTATGGCTACGGTTAGCGTCAGTTATTTCGTGTAATAACTGTCAATAAATTTTAATAATGACACCAAATTACTGGGGATTTCAAAAAACCACTAATTACACAATATCACAGTAACATATACACTGTGTCTCAAAAAAGTAAGCCACTTGATGTTTGATAATAACTTTGGCAAAATTTTTAATCAATTGATTCGTAGGAAAATTCTCTATGTACACACCACAAAGATTTCTACCTCACCTGCAATATCCTGCTACATTACCTTGTGAAATTCGGAAATCCAAAAATGTTACCGAATTTTCATCTTGAATGAGACAATTAATACGTCTAGCTAAAATTTAATGTCAGATCTTATGTAACGTGCCACAAAAATATCACACTAATGATTTTAATTAAACATGTGTACAAAGTAGAAAGAACGAAGACGGTGCGAAAATATTCATGATGAAAAAATCACCATTATGCAACAACGTTCAACTGAACAAGGTTCAACTGTTCATTCGAGACGTTGTCCGACAAACCTCAAAATGTTAGTCACTCAATGTCAGCAGTATTGAGACAGTCTAACTACTGTTAAATGTTAAATTAAGTGCTCAAAGTGTCCTCAGTTATTAACAAACATCAAGTGGCTTACTTTTTTGTGACACGGTGTACATACATGTACGAATGTAAATACAGGAAATGTAATACAGCCTATAAAGTAGAGAATGTGTGGATCGGAAATCCTTGATCCTAATCAGGGTAAAAATTGGCGGGGGGTTGTGGGGATTGGACCCCCGCTGGAAAACAGATAACCCCCACTGCAAACGCCAGGGAAAAAAGCTAGGGGGTCGGGTTTTGACCCCCCTTGGGAAGTTGGGCCTGATTCCTGCGAATGCATTCATTATGATATCGTTAGTTTTTCATCATTTACATTGCATGCATGACCTTACTGCAACTGTAATTATAGTCATTCATTGTCATCTACATAGTACATAGTTGTTTAATGTGTTTGCAATGACTTAGCTGACTTAGATATCATGATGAAAGCGATTTTATTTGTTATTTTGAACGTTTCTGTAAGTTTTCCAAGGGGGTCAGTTGGGGTTAAAATCTTGATTCCAGGTGGGGTTTGGGGGGTCGAACGAAAAAAATTTTCCAGGCTCGCTATCGCTCGCCATGACCCCCCCTGCAACACACCTTTAATTTTTACCCTGATCCTAATGGCTTCACCCCCAACCAAAAATCTTAGTTAGGCCTACGTCCCTGCCAAATTGCCCATAACTGCTATAGAACGACTGTAACAGCTCTCAGACTATTTAACCATCACACATGGTTGCGTGGCACAGTTGGTAGAACGTCGGTCTATGACCGGCGAACTTTCCCTGTCCTGCGCTCGACCTGCAGCTGATGGGTGACCACTTATGTGGGTAAACCGTCCGCTGTAGGTCAGCCAACCAGGCCGACTCAGCCTTTCATCCTTTCTGGGTAGATAATGAGTAGTAGGCTGCAATTAGATATGCGCAACCTCAGTCTGGGGAGGCGCCATCTGGTAAACGCTTTCGAGGTAGAGGCAGGCATTGGTGTAATTGCAGGTAACACTGTGTGATCCATGCCTGAGCGCCTTGAGTGTGACGTACTACGAAAAGCGCGCTATATAAATACACTTACCTTTACCTACCTTTACCTTTATATCGCGTGAGCCCAAAGTTGATATCATTCTGACAATCAGCCGAACTCACACCACAAAAATGTCGATCATGAATCACGGATTCTGACCACTGTACTATTACATCATGGAACTCACACGTGCGCTGTAGCTAGGCCTATAGGCCTAAAATGACAATGCCGCTGATAAGCCTTACCTCGCCGACAGTTTTAGCATCCAGTGTAGACAACTCAATGTCGTGAACAGTGTCGTGCATTTTGTGTGCCTGCGACACCCGCATGAAGTTTGTTTAATCATAACTGTAACAGATAAGAACATTTTATCTCTATTGGACCATTTTGTATGACGGACCCCACAGGCGGACAGACCTACAGATCCACAGACGGACGGACAGACCCATGTCTAACGCGCCCAAAACAGTAGCCGCCCAGTGCCCGACGGCTGTGACCGGCTGCAGGCAATAAACAATAATAACATTATACGCACAATCATATACATACAGCTTCCCGTATTTTCAAGATCGATAACGACGTCACGATGGTGTCAGTAACAGTAGCAATTTGCAATATTAAGCCGATAAACAGTGGACACGGTAGATGCCCATGTGTAGTAAGACTGTGCGATTCCAGTCATTTGACTGCCTAACGTCAGCATCCAGTGCAACAGTACATGTACATTGATCCACAAACCATACGAACTGTACACTATAGATAGTTTTTGCTATGATGACACAGACACTACCTGAAGTGGCTAAGCAGTAAGGCTTCGATTGAAAAAAATTAACGCAGCTCACGTCATTATATCTACAGTATATGAAGCATATAGTATATGGCAGTTACATATACGTACCATGTGATTAACGATTATACCGGCACTCGCTGAAAACAGTAATCCACAGATATTTCCCCACAGCCAGAACAGGTACGATAGCACAGACAGGAAGTTTTCCGTTGTCTGCGGATAGAAGATGACGCTGTAGAGGAGAAGGATGATGTTCAAGATGTGGCAGAAAAAGCCGGCCACATTACTCAGCCTCATGAACCCGTCCACCTTGCTGACTGCACGACTCAGAATCTGATGACGTCGACGAAACATGTATGATTTTACGTCATTGGATTTTAAGTGTTCAGTCATCAATTAGTGATGACGTCGACGAAACAACGACAAGTCTCCACTGAACTGTCCTCGCTCTCCAATCGCGCGATGGAAATTTTTCTTAACTTTCTTAAATCGGCTGTAGAAGATATACACTATCACCTGGTTCATTGCATGGGCAAAGAAAGCGATCGCAAAAATTAATTCGTACCCAATGTAACCGATTATTTTAGCAACTATAATCTTATCTTTCGGTACGTAAATATACGTGACAAACGGTGCAAGGATAAAACTGTATTCGTCACTGGCGGTCAAGATATAACCTCCGACAGTAAAATCTCCGATCAGCGTAATCCAGACAAGAGCCGTTAGGAAGATGGCAGCACGACGGGAACCACGGACACAATCGCGAGTCACTGGCAGCGTCAGAAGAATTTTGAGGAGTTGTCCAGTGTGACAGGCAAAGTAGTAGGTCGTCTGAAGTATTGCAACGAGACCAAACCAGGTGAATGTAGTTATCTTCTTCAGCAGCACATCGCCAAAACGATCGCTTCTAGTAAACATCGAAACAAACCGAACGACATTGAGCCAGAGAATAATCAGAGCAATAGTAGCGTAAACTCGCAGTTTGGTAGACGGACTGCGAGTTGATATCGTTGCTGGATTCCACTCCGGATCGTCAGTACGTCGTCGATGCGGATCTTCGCGGTGGAAATAGAGTCCGAAGAGTTTCATGCTGAACAACAGCGGCGACAGACTCGACAACAGCTCGCCGTTGGCGGCAAACGGCTCTCCACAGAAACCGGCGTCAACGGACTCTTTGTTTGACTGGTCGCTGACGTCATCAGTGACGTCAGCTGCAGCAACAACGGATACTTTTGGACTAGTTTGCCGAGTCAATCGGGCTCTTGTTGAAGTTGTTGACTCTTCGATCATATGAAACTGTAACGCTGGATGAACTGTTGTCATTCTGGCGCTGAACAGATCTGCAAGTTATGTTGATGCGTTCGGTTGTAGTAATGTCTTCCGAAACAACAGTTCTGTCACAGTATTACAACTTATAACTAATTAATTGCTTAAAGTGTATCCCTCATTATTATAGGCCATCGGAGATGCGCCTATTATATTTTTCGACGGTGGGGTTTTTTATTTATTTATTTTCTTTCAGTCGCCTTCCCGGCTAGACCTTACATCCGATTGCAACAAGCAGTACCAATATCGAAAGGTCGTCGAGGTGGCTGTTATTTGAAATATGACCCGTTTGAAAATTCTTCCCATGTGGGGCGTTAGCCCCCAAAATGTGCCCAAAATTGAGCGGAAAAATGACCCACAGGCCGGCAAAACAGCTCGCATTCAAATTCTAAGCAACTTTTCAAAAAACTAAAAGCGGGCTTTCAATGCACGATATTTCAGGTACATTGTATCAAACTTTCGTGCAAATTGGCCCCCACAGTTCGGAGATCTCGTTTCTTATTTGGGAGAGTTTTTGCTATTTTTCGATT
>Ga0209339_1000314_pt1 | contig 17858 bp, 6 predicted proteins | sample OlaalgELextract3_FD_187376 | JGI IMG/M metagenome (GOLD analysis project Ga0209339, IMG submission 187376) | Olavius algarvensis symbiont microbial communities from Tuscany, Italy - Type A ELBA extract 3 (SPAdes) (version 2) | ecosystem: Host-associated > Annelida > Digestive system >... | reverse complement strand
TACCTGCCTTCTTTAGTGCATTGTATGCTTTATAGCGTATCCGTTTCTCTTTGACAGCATCCTCAACCCTGTCATTCCACCACCAGGTTTCAGGTCTCCACTGGTGGTTCTTGGAAAGGCCACATATGTTTATGCTAATTATACAGCTTAACACATAAATATGCATCTCCTAAATTTTGTGGTGTTATCCATTAGGGGATTTTTGGCATTTTCTCAATCATTTAGCAGCAAAATTTCCTGTGTATGACAATAAGTCGATGTGACAGATGGACGAGGACAATGCTTACTGCCCCAGTTAAGTGGAGTACAATAAGAGAATACAGAATAAAGCTTACAAAACCACAGCAAATTCCATCAGATTATAAATTGGCACACCAAATTATCGAGAACAGATTGTCTTAACTGAACAGTCAACACCTTTTTTAGTTATTCCTGGTTCCATGGATGTCTTAACAAAACTGAACACAAACTGCAGAGGAACTGACACTGTAAGAAAGCACGTTAGTATAGCATGATTGATTAGTGGTCATTCTTCTTGTCTTGCGCTCAGAGTCAGTTAGGGCCAAATACGAACCTGCTCGATTGACCTCAATCTTGTACCAGTTCTCTGATTATGTCGGGTCCACGTTAGCCCTTTAGACTCCAAAGGCAATTACAGTGCTACACTGAATAATACGAAGTTGGTACACTGGCCGTTGATGGGTGGGCTGTTACATTTGGTACAGCGAGGAGGGACCGAGGCGGGGTGCGGCCCCACCCAGTCCCCTCCTCACTGTACCAAATGTAACAGCCCACCCATCAACGGTCAGTGTACCAATCACTGTATTGCTATATGATGGTCCGTTGCTCTGCGGTTTTAATCTGGCGATTAAAGGGTTAAGTTGAGTGGTCTTTATTAAGCAAACAAAATGACAACAATGAACGTGGTAACAGTACTTCACCTGGAGATGGCTTTGACGGCTTGTGTGGTCGTGGCTGTACGTCAAGCTGAGGCAGCATCTTTGGCTCTTCGTCTGTGGGCACCTGCACAACACGGAATGATCGACCTGGGTGGTGCCGGCGAATGTGCTTGTAGATACGGCTTGGGTAGTGTCCTTTGTGGTCACAGTGGGCACACTGCAGTCGACAGGGGCCATGCTTCACCATGTGGCTACGAAGCAGCTTCAGGTTCGAGTTGGTGTACAGGCAGTGCGGACAACGGTGCAGCTTTAGCGCAACACTCAACGGAGAAGTAACGCCAGTGCGGATCATTTCCGGGATTACGCTGGCAGGCTGTTCCGATACTGTCGAGGAAGAATCTTCGCTTGAGCGGTTTGCAATGCCGTGCTGTGGAGACGAAACTCGCGGCTTCCACACTAACAGATCGTTGTCACTCACATCCTTTAGTGGGATAGTACACTCTTCCAGCATCCGTTCAATGCGTTTATCCTGCTCTGGATCACGCATGTCTGTCACGGCAACATCAAGACCAATGTGCTTTGTACGGAAGTGTTTGCGCATACTCCATCTGCATGGCTCCGTGTATGGACAGTGTAGACACCTACAAAAGGTATATTCACAATTAAAGGGCTCCACCTACACAGCTCCATGTATGGACAGTGTAGACACCTACAAAAGGTATATTCACAATTAAAGGTGTCAGTAGGCATTCACACCCGAGGATCCTAGGGCCCGATTTACAAAGAATCTTAAGATTTTAACGTTAAGGCTGTCTTAAGTCCTATCATCATAAAGTTCTTAAATTCTTGACTTAAGATACTGTAATATTTTCTTAAGATAATTGTAAGTTCATTTATGTAACTTATCATTGAGGATCATAAGACTGTCGTGAGATAATCACAATTAAAAATAGCAACCTATTACAAAAGCCGAAAATCAGTGTCCAAGACCCGCCTCTAAAAATTCTGAAGCAATTTTCCAATTTTTCATAAATCGTTCCAAGTCAAATAGTCAAGAATTCCCCAAGAAAAATTTAGAAAAATTCCTAAGTCAATAACCAAAGTGTTTTATTGTTTCTCAAGTTTTTTGACTACTTTGACATTACGCTGTATAAACTACGACAAGACATCGAAATCATCACATCAAAACAGCATTCAATTCATTATTTATCACGTTTATGTTTACATTTTGAATTATTACCTCAGCTCACTGGTGGTCTTAAGATTATCACAAGTTCCGTCATAAGTTTGTCTCAAGTGTATTGTAATATTTTTTGTAAACTGACACTGTTGTAAGATTATCTTACGACTGTTGTAAGTTTGTTTTAAGACGACTGTAAGATTGTCTTAAGATCTTTTGTAAATTGGGCCCCTGATCTCCCGATCCCCACGCTGGACCGCCTCAATTCTGGGATTTATGTGACCGAAAAATCTTGCAAACGCATGAAACCTACAGGTTGCAGCAAACACTGATACTGATTAAGAATTTTTAGTTAATCAATCAATACCATTTAATTGTTAAAAAACTTAAATAAGCAAAAATAAATGTGAAAAGTCATTAAATATAATTACTGAAGCAACTCGATACACTTTAATTCACAAGCACTACATTCACCTAGTGTTTATAATCTCAAACAATTCTCATAAAATGATCAGTTAATGTTAAATAAATCTTTAGAAGAATACCTACTAAAATTTAAATGGATTTAATTAAACAAAAATCAATTAAATTATCAAAAGCAGCAGCCCCAATTATGCAGCATGTCTATATTAAAACCATGACAAATATTGTGATGTAATAAGTCAAACAAAAATTTACTTGAAAGGCTTGTACTGTATCTCACGCATGAGATGATGTCTCATGTCCATGCGAATGTGAGTTTTGAGCCCACACATCATGCACCGGTAGAGAACTTTGTGCTGGCTGATCTGTGATGAAGACAGGCCTATTGTCAACTTGACTGGTTCCACTTCCCTCTCCAGCTGCGGAGGCTGCTCGTCCGAATCATTGCCATCATTGTCACAGCTGTTCTTAACATATCCGCTATTTCTAGATCCATTAACCAGCGTAGAGTTAACCGGCGGCACATGGTAAAATGACTTTTCCACTTTGTTTTCTAAGACTTTATTTCGGACAAAAAGAAAGCGTTCCTCTTTCCCAGGATGTTTTAACCGTATGTGTTTCTTCACTGGAAAGCTCTTAACAGAACGAAGTACATTACAGTACGGACACATGTACGGATGATACCGCAGGTGTGACATAACATGATGTCGCATGACAGTAACTTTGTGACAAGAGTACGGACAGAGTCGACACTTGTAAAGTGACAAGTTGCTGTCAGTGGCAACAGTACTGTCAAGCTTCTGTCGCTTAGCACATTCCTGATCTGCATCATCATTTCCATCATCATATTTGCTGCCGTCTGGCGGCCGTTTCAATTGGTTGCTGCCGTACTCATTAGTGTTGTCAGATGGAACAATGTCTACCACAACAGGCTCTCCTGGATGTTCTTCATGTGTGTGCATCTCTAGATCTTCTCTGCTCGACGTCTTTGCAGCGCACAGGTGGCAACTGTATACCTGGTCATGTACCAGTGTAAGATGGCCATCGAGAGCAGACTGCGTGTTGAAGTGTGACGGGCAGAAATCACACGGGTAGAACTTCAGACAGTCACTAACTTCGTCCTTAATGTCGACCAAATCACTATGAGACGATGCAAGTGACGAAAGCGCCGACGGTGTCCACTGTTTGTACTGGACTGGCTGAGTAGGATGCATTGATAGACAATGGCTCTGCACCTTGGCAACTAGTGTATGCCGAAAGCGGCAGTGCATGCACTGGTAGAGGCGATGCGAGCGCCGATGTGCTGACAGTGACATCTCGCTGTCGGTGACAAACGAGCAGAGATCGCACGGCAGCCGGGCAACGAGGGTCGTCGAGCGCTGATACGGCATCAGCTGATCACCACTCACGCTTGCAGATGGCGACAGTGGACCAGCTTGCGACACAACCGTCGAATTACCCACCACCTCAACTTTACAGACGTTGTTCCTCAGAAACTGCTCGTACTCCTGGAATGTTCTCTGAATTCGTACTTCAAACCCAGGATGTTTCTCCTCAACATGTCTAGCCACCTGCTGCCGGCCCCACAGATACAGATGGCAGTACGGACAGCTGAACTGGCGCAGCTTCAGGTGCTGCTTTACAATGTGGTATTTCGTCTTGTCGTTGCGCATGTCCTGAAATCCACACAATTTGCATCGGAAATAAGTCGGCTTATTGGACGACACTGAAATGACAGTTGATCGAGTAGCTGGTGACAGTGTCGGCGACAGAGAAGACTTGGCTTGCACAGCCGATGACTTGCTACTGCTGTCAACGTCCGATACTGTTTGTTCGACGTTACGTTTCAAATACGACGACATCTCGTCCACAGTCGCAACAACCGAACGTTCCAGTCCCGGATGACATCTGTCGATGTGCGACTCCACAGCCTGCACTTTCCACAAGTACAGATGACAGTGTGGACAACTGAACGGTTTCAGGTTCAGATGGCGACAGATAATGTGGTATTTAACACGGCCAATGCGTTCATTGGCAAACCCGCACAATCGGCATTTCCAGCGGGCTTTTGACACAGAAACGTTTCCTTCAGCTGCAGTAGACTGTGTATTAAGTGATTCTTTAGATGCATTTCTTGGTCTCAAATGATGCTTGTGGCCTTCATTAACAGGCGAGGACTGTTCACTGGGCTTGTACCTTGACGATGGTGCTGCTGCCCTGCTCTTGTTTACAGACATCATAGGAGTCAACTTGTTCCGTGCCATGTACTCTTGAAGTTTGTCTGAATCCAATATCGGTGATCCACTCGGTGCAAATGCAACAGTAACCACGCCATTTCTCTCGTCAACTGCCGTGACTGCATTGGCAATGCTCGTATCGTCGCGAACGGAAACGACGCGGTTCGGATGAAACTTGACACAGTGTGCTCGAACCAGCATCTTGCTCTTGCTGTTGCCGAAGCTGCAGTAGCGGCATGTGAAGATGCGACGCTGCAAGTGAACATGCATCACGTGCAGACATATGTCGCGGCGGTTCCATCGCGAGATCACGCCGCAGTAGGCACACTGGAACTGCCTCCGACACATCCGACCACCGCGGACACTTCCAACCTGGTCAACACCATTCTCCAACTCCAAGCCTGACTGGAAGTCCGTTGTCATAGGTGACTTGTTGCCATCCGTCGACAACGTTGTCTTCTGATCCTCACTAAGAGTAGATGTATTGTCTGTTATTGGATAATAATCAAGAGCTGGAGCTTCACAGTCAAAATCAATAGGTTCATGCTTCACTATTTCCGAAAGATTCAAGTTCATATCAGGTAACTCATTCACAATGCTATCATTGTTATCTGTGAACACCGGCGTTGAGACAGCATCTGCAGAACTACCACCACTTTCTTGCTGTATTACTGACATTGGCAGTGACTGGTGCATGACCTGCCAATGCTTCACCACTTTGCCACGTTCAACGGCTTCAAACGGGCAGTGACCACATCGATACGGCATCACACTCGAGTGCCGGTAGTGATAATGACGCTTCACCTTCGACGGAAATCGGTGCGTGAAATGGCAGCGGTGACACTGAAAGAGGTCAGACCTAGGCAGCTTGGCACAGAATTCGCTGTAGTCTTGAGGAGTGGACTGAGCAACTCTTTCTAGCGATACGTCTGACGCAACAACTTTTAACGAGTCTTCGTTGCCTTCATTACTGTCAAAGCTGCTTCCTGCTTCGGTCTTGCAATTCTATATGGCATCATAACATACACATTCATAGAACTGTACGTGGGTACAGCATTTAACCATCACCAATTATACACAGAAACACGAACAATGCTGGAGTGAATACACAGATCCTTTAATTTGACACCAGACATGCAACCCATCTAATCGTTCTCATCTCTGCACAATATAGCGCCATTTAACTTCACTGACCCACTCGCCAAATCACAAAAAGAATTGATTTTGAACCTAGGCAGTCAAAACTGGGTGCTTTTGCCAAACTGTCAATCAATTTTGTGCCACGTTCGTGTTACTTAAATAGACCTGATTATTAATGTCTTTCGACTCTTTTCTCAATGACGGCACGTTTTTGCAAGTGACAAATTCTAGTAACTCGATTGTTTGCAACTTCGTAATCAACATTTCGTCGCTGATATCTCTGAAATGGTGCAAGACAGGGAAAATCTGAAATCAATTGGTGCTATTGCCATTAAACTCAAGTGACCTTGAAAGGTCAAACTGAGGCATATCACTTCTGTTTTGGCCTTTCATGGTCATCAGATGTCATCGGTGATAGCATCAATAGAATATTTGGATAGGGACTTCGACGAAAAAAGATACCCTTGACTGGAAAATTTTTTAGTCTATAGGTGAGAGTGAAGGGTCTTGGTGTATTTCCTGGGGATGCTTAGCGGCAGCTGGAGCAAAGCTCACTGTCGATATCAATGCACAAAATGCAATAAATGACAGTCGTGGGACCAAGACAATCAGGATGATGCTCTCCCAGTTGTGGGACCAAGCCGACCAACTCCGACTAGGGTGAGTATAAATAAAGCAGAGCTAGTGCAAGACATCACCATCAGTTGATATGCCTACATGAGATGCAGACTCTAACATATCATTACTGTTCGATAAGATTGATGCAGACAGAACAGTAGAACAATAAATGTTCGTTGCTTCTCTTTGCAAAAGATTGCTATTAAAGTTTTATTACTTCAGAAAATGAAAATAATTTGCTACCATGGCTGTGAACATGCACACTGCAGTCTTGTAGTTTTATAGTACAGGTAACAATTCATAACAGATTAGATGTACAGCATTTTTTTGTCGTAAAGTTTGGCTAATTAAATTTGGATTTGGCTATTCAAATTTATCTGCAATTAGCTAAACTGCTAATTTAAAAAAAATTCTTACGGAAATGCTAGTACCTTGTACAATTCATATCCACACCACCATCCACATCCAATATGTTCACTATGTAGCCACTATATCTCCACTCTATGTCAACCAATCTATGCTAGACCATTACTGGTGACCTTGAATTCGATCGTGGTCTGTCACGTCTGCTGCACTGGCTGGACGTTCCAGAACGTGTGCACTGTGCAGTACAAGCTCGGCATAACAGTGCGCCGGTGTCAGCAACACAAAGCCCCGCAGTACCTGACTGATTGTGTTATGCCAGCCTCGGACATCGCCAGTAGACAGCGACTACGCTCTGCCAGTCGTCATCAACTTCTTGTGCCTCGTTACCAACTCAGCTCACTTGGTCGTCGGTCCTTCGCTGTCGCTGTACTTGGAATTCACTGTCGGCTGACCTCCGTCCGTGATCTGATGTGTAGTGACGAGTCTTTCGGACGTTCATTGAAAACATTTTTGTTCGCTAAGTACTAGTGTGTCCAGCTTATTAGAGGTTTTTATACGACGATGCGCTATATAAATCGACACTATCTACCTATCTACTGATACCTGAACTAAAACTCCAACAACAACAGTATATTATTATATGCTACTCTATATCTATCTATATCTAATGGACTATGCAGTACAACAGTACCACCAATAAACATACAATTGATTTACCAAGCAATGCTACATGGACCAAATTACAACAGAAATTACAAGTACATACCAGTGGTTTTTCAGACAAGATCTGACGGAGTAGAGGCTTTTGATTATTGGCCTTTGAATCGAGAAAACCATTTTTCTGCACGTCAAAATGGCCCGCAACACTTCCGGCCTGTGGATTAGACATGCCAAACAGTGCACTGTCTTCATCGCGATGCAGCTTCAAATGCCGTATCATATTCACGCGGACACGGTTCGTGAAGTCACAGCGAGGACACTTCACAGGGTCTGGGTATATCATCGAAGTTGACAGTTCTCGCTCAAACTCGTCCAGCAACCGATTTGCTTCCTCCAGATCAGCCAGACTACCGTTGGACTGGTCACCGGCTGCCGTACTTTTTTCTGCCACCGGCTGCTGAGCCCTCCTTGTAGAATTAGATCGTTCTATTGCCATTAGAGGGACATTTCCTTCAGATTCATATCGGACGGTTGGCCGTTTCTCCTTGTCAGAGCGGAGGACAACCATGGAAGGTGATGGACTGGACTGGGTACGCACTTCACCCGGACCTCTTCTTGACCTTAGTGCCAACAGATCACTCTCTGAAAGCTCGACCTCAACCCCATCAGTTATACGGGACATCTTAATCGGTCGATCACCGTGGTATTTCCCCAGATGAAACTTCACACAGTTCTGGCGGTAGTGAGCAAAGTGGCAGTAGCCGCAGCGAAATCCTTCGGCAAGGCTCTGGTTGCGCTCATGAATTTCGAGATGGCGCCGATAGTGAACCATCTTGGAGCACTCAAACGGACACAGATGGCAGTGATATGTGTTGCGGACGCCACTTCTTGCTGGAATGCTAATCAGGGACGAAGGACTTCTGCTGTAATCTCCGTTATCTGCAGCAGCCGCAGCACTGTGAGATGCACAGTGCTTCCTGAAAAGGTCAAAGTTTTCGTCGCTGAAGTCACACGAGCTGCAGTGGAAACGAATCACAGTGCCGACATCAGGTGTTTGCTGCTGCATCAATGGAACCATGTTCACAGCCGACAGACCGACACCATCTTCAGCAGTCTTACTGCTCGCCAGTCCATTCTCTCTATCTTCTGCCACCACTCCAGCCGCGTACCTGCCCAGGAGGTCACTGAACAGCTCTTTGGGAACACACATGATGGACAGTTTGGACTGCTCTGTGAAAGTTGACTCCACATAATTGGCTAGCAATTCCAGATTGTGACACTCTCGAAAATGACAAAGGAGATCCTGCTGCCACTGGTACAGCCCTTGACAAACCGGACATTCAACCAGCTTCTGTCGATAAGAGATGCTTTCCTGTAGTACTTCGAAGCGAAAGCTGTCTCCGGGATGAGTGGAAGGGAGATGTGCTTCAACAACGGACATATCTGTGGTACAGAAGAGGCAGTATGGACAAGTATAATAGCGGACGACATGCTGGCCACGATGATGAGCGATGTGACGCTCGTATACTTCCTTCGTGCTGCCAAACCATGAACATAATCGACACGCATATGGCTGCACGTTATGGTCAGGTTCTTGATTTGAGCTGTGCACCTCGGCAACGTGAACTTCAAGCTGTATGTTACACATGCAGGTATATGAACACAGGCTGCACTCGGCTAGCATTATCTGCGCAGGACGAATTTCCACCAACTCTGTGGCTGTCTCCTGTTCTCGTTTCACTGGCTTTGCAGCCTTCCTCGACTTTGATCGTTCGCATTTTAAACCATCATGTACGTTATCTGTGCCTGCCAATGACTTTAAGTCGCTACTATCATCAGGATCTGTATCAATACAAGAACCTTCCAATCTTTTTGTAATACAGTCAGTAACTTCACTGCAGTCCTCGGATTTTACGCCAACATGCAGCGGAGCATCGCCACTGCCTTCACACTCGATTCGCTGTTCCGCAGGTGCTCTCACGTTTAGATCTTCTGCCTTTTTCAGCAGCTCTTTATGTAGTTCACTCAGTGTCTTCTTGGAAGTCTTCTTCAACACTCTCGCAGAATGGACTGATTCTGATCCACCTGAAAAAAATTGAAATGAAAGTACAAAACTGAGGCAAGAATGGCAGTTAACAATACTGTAACACTGCCGTGACATACTGTAAAAGAATTTATTGTAACCAACATACCAATTATCTAACAATTACTAGTTTGCTTAACATATGCTAAACACATATAAAAATAGCTTTAAAACAAGTGGTGCATGGCACAGCAAACCCCACTGCATGGTGCTGCCACTTAGTTTTGTGACAATAAAACGTTTAAAAAAACATTTTTACAATGAAATAAAGTAACAAATAAAGTTAACAAACATCGCTACAAAGATACTGGAAAACAATATCTTGCCAGTTAATGCCATCGTGACATAATAACAACAGCCACAGTAAGTTCAGTTAGGCCTAATAATATTAGCACGTAAAAACACAACTCTCTTTCTCACCTTATACAAACTGCGCATGGCACAAAAAGTCCTATGATAACTGGGTATTATTTACAATTCTGTAATAGCAGATTTTTGTAAACATATAAGCTTAATGAAAGAAGAAGACTTACCACAATAAGTCACAAAGATCGAATAATATGCATTGGTACACTGGCTGTTGATGGGTGGGCTGTTACATTTGGCACAGCCAGGATGGCTCAAGGGCCACAGCCCATCCAGGCCCCTCCTCACTGTACCAAATGTAACAATCCACCCATCAATGGCCAGTGTATTAATCACCATATTGCTCTATAATGTCCATTGTTCTGCAGTATTTATGTGCTCATTAAAGTATTAATTAACCAGTAGCAAACAGCTATAGAATGATACCTAATTCCAATGTGGTAGTATTTCCTGAAGTCAATTCCATTCCATCACCACATTTATCTGAACCTCCTGCAACGGAGAAAGACGGTACGTCCTTAGCACTGACAGAGTTCTCTTTAGCATTTTCTGGTGACGGTGTAGTGGTTTCACAGAGCGATGAATCACACTGATTATCATCATCGGTTACTTCTTTACTGTCCATTTCAGAAACACAAAAATTCTCAGACAATGCAGATGTCTCTTCTTGTACGACATCGAGGACTGGAGACTGCCTGTCTTCTGTACCATTCTCACTGCTGGCTACCTCCTCACCGTCTGCATCAACGTTATCAACATCAACCATGAAGTCATCTACTTCATCGAGGGAAGAGTTCACACTACGAACACTTTCCGGGCTGGCTGACTCGATGCTTATTACTGACATTCCATTAACATCGTCGTCACCAGATGGCGCCTGAATGTCCTCTGCTTTACACTCGGCTGGCTGCTCCATCATGTCAGCCTACACAGAACAGTCATCCTATAGTACACCAAATGTCACATATATGCAGAATTAGTGGATGGGAGTAAAGCACATCTTCTACAATCCAGGGCTTAAGTTGAGCCGGTACGCGCCGGTACACCGTACCGGAACTTTTTTGAACACCGGTACGGCGTACGGGTACTTCTTGGCACCTTCAAGGCGGTACGCTGCCAAACTAAGATCTCATCATGGCATCTCTATAACTGTCATGCCTCAGCGGGGCTTGGAGAAGCCATAGAGAGACAGTGGGCTACAGCTGCAGCCAGATACTCTAGATGCTTGCAGGCTACAGATGCCAGCTTTAGGCATGGTCTGACCCTACCCCACAGCATGCTGATACATATATAGGGCCTACAGACGTCCCTCCCTCGTTCTCAGATTACAGTGTGGCTGACCATGATGTGGACATAGGTGTGGGTGTGGACTGTGGACATAGGCGCGGGTATACCATTGAAAGGCAAACTATTCCAAATATTAATAATCCTATGAATAAATACCCCAGTATTATCTAACATCATGATAAAAACGCTGATTCATCAACTTAAAGGAATTTCCTCCAGTGATATGTGAAGTGTCAATGATAGTACAGGTACTAATGAAGCATCATGCATATTATCAACAATTTTGAAAACCTCAATCATATCTCCCTTTAATCTTCTATATGTTAGCATTGGCAAGTTTAGTTTTTGAAGACGTTCTGTATATGGTATTTTTTTAAAAACTGATAACAAGTTTAGTGGCTCTTTTTAGTCAGGTCTCCTATGTGTTTTCGCTGGATTTTTTTGGAGAGTTGGAAAAGTATACATTTTTGAAAACTGGATAGTATAAGCAATTAGAAAACCAATGTTACCATTTGCACAGGCATCGGCATGGCGGCCATCTTGGATTTTTCAAAATGGTTGCCATAAAATGCTTTTTTGTCAATTTCTCAGCTTCTAAACAACACAGAGCTGTAATGTTAACACCTAAATCTACATTTTCATGGGTGAGGAATCCAATGGCACCAAAATAAAGAATCTAGCTCTGACTCAAACTGCATTTTGTTCCATAATTTTACTTTAACAGTCTTTGTCACAAGAGCACAGGCATGATTATTCAAACAAAACAGAGCTAACTCAAGATGCAATCGTGGTACATCAAAGCAGGTTTACATTTCAGAGACACGGGGGTACATCTGGTAAGTTTAAGCCAACTATATAATGGGTATTTCGCTAATAATAATAGTCTTTGGATAGTGTCTACACCATGTCCTCGTCTTCATCATCATCATCGCTTACATGCGATACATGTATGTCTTGGGAGTCCTCATCGTTCTCACACTGGTTGCCACACTGGCAGAGATCTGTGCAGGCCAAGTTCTTTGTTCTGCAGGTGCATCTGGCTGAAGAACAGTCCGCTTTGCATTGGCATCTCACCATCTGCACGATGGCTTTTGGAGCTGGGAGTACCTCTGTGGTGGTAGGTTTCATTCGTCCATCTTCATCTTCATGGTACCCGTTTTCCAGGGGATTCAGCTGTGTATCCTGCTGCACGATAGCTGCCTGTCCCCACACCCGTGTCTGGATGTGCACTCGCAAGATGTGTTGCTTCAGAGCCCCAGCTGTGGGAGGCAACTTGTCGCTTTCAGCCATGTGCTTGCAAAATAAGTACCAGCGCAGTTCAGGGATTGTCCTGATGGTGATGCCCTTTGGTGCGTAGGCTGCACATACGAAGCCAGCCAACGTTGACAGCATGCCCTCAGTTACTTCTGCTTCTTCCAGCATATGTAGCGCATTGATGATATCATCATCGGCTTTGAGGAACACCTGAAGCCAAGTTGCCTTGCCTACCCGGGAGAACCGACCGGTGTTGTCAGCCCCAGTGAAGGCATGGAAAGCAGGCAAAGCCTTTGCTCTTTCTGGGCCAAGGGCTTTCCACACTGGCTCAATCTGCACAACGATCCCAGATGCCATAGACACTGAAGTGTGCTTCAGTAGGACGTCGTAGTTTGCCGTGACTAAAACCAGGACGTCTGTGTCTGGCGAGAAGAAGACCAACTCAGAGTCAGGTGTGTTTCTCTGTGATGCCAGCACTGCCTGGTGGATAAGCAGTGTATCTGCTTCTTCGTGGTTGTTTTCGTCAAAGTGCAGGTCTTTGTTGCTCTCTGTGTGCCCAGAAGCAGACGTGATGATCACCTTGGGAGAAGCCAAGTTGTAATCGAGAGTTTTGGCAGCAAGGTACACGGTGAGGTCAGCCTTCGTTTTGTCATGCGATAGGAACCTGCTCATCGGGATATGGTTGATGTTGGTGTCGTCTCTCACTTGATACTGTACAGGTGCTCTACCATCTCTTCGTTTTTCTCTGACAGCGCTCTTGAGAGAGTCTGGCCTGTAGGTTTCAAAGACGAGAATTATCTCGTCGAAATCCTGTGTGAGAGACATCAATCTGTCATTGAAGCAGGCACTCAGGTCTTTGACTGTCACGATAGTCGCAGGTTTCTTGGTGAGCTTCTGTACAAGAACCATGCCATCCACCAGTGCTATCTTCCGACTTTGAGAGTCCCCAGTGTCGGTGGTTCGCGTGTCCATGGCATCTTGGTGGATGGTACTTCCAGCCTGGGACTCTGGATTGTCCTCTTCGGGGGCACTCTCTTTTGCCAGCTTGCTGAGGAGATGGATTAGTTTAGACTTGTCATGGCAGGGCAATACTGTTCCATCAGGAGCAAACAGCGCCCTTGGTGTCAGCGTGAATTCATAGTTCCCGATGGCATCTCTCTGGTTGAGGTCTCTGTTTGATCTGGCGAGAACCATCAGTCTTCCATAAAGGTCCCTAGTCTCCTTCAGATCAACAGTGTTGTCTCTGATTTTAACCGTGGTTTTCTTGTTGCCAGACAGGAACATCTTATTGTTCACTTTCTTGACTGGGGCCCAGATGCTGACATCTCCGTTGATTCTCTCTGCCACGTAATCTTCATACAGCTTCTGACCGGTGACATCAGCATTCAAGATCTGTGGCACAAATTCGTCTGGTATGTAGGCATGGGTGATGATGTTGTACAGCTTGTCACCCTCAGCTGTAAATGGGTTTCCATGACTGAGTATGGCTGCCTTGATCTTGTCGACTGCACGATGTGCTCTCTTGACCGCACTTGGTCCAAGGTCGTGGTGTTCAGTGCTTCTGTCAGTGTCCATGTTCATCTGACTTTTGAACTTCTTCGACAGCCTTGATAGCTCTGGTGTGGCCATGAAAAATCTCTGCCTGGCATTGGCATTGGTTGAGATGCCGATGAGCCCAGAGTGGATCTTCATCGTCCTGTTGAGCTGTTCACAGGCGTGGTCTGACCCAATAGACACGAAAGGGGTGCTGCTCTTCGTGACTGAGAAGTTTCCTGTGTGGAGCTCCTTCCAGGTCTCAGGGTGGTCTGTCTTCAGGTCATGCATGTCGGCGATGTATCTCGGCCACAGCCGCTTGTACTTTATGCGATCCATGGAGAAAAACACCTTGCTCAGTGCTTCTCCGGCTTGCAGGTGCAGCTCCAGGTCAGCATTGCGACTTGCTGCGACGAAGAACAGGATCGCTTCGACCCGATGCAGATAGTTCACCATGGCTTTGAACATCGCATTCTTTGACTTCCGTTCTTCCCATTCTTGGAATGCTTTGATGACGTCGGCATTGGTCAAAGCATCAAGGAGGTTGGTGTTTGCTTGCTTCACGGATTCAGCTCTTGTGGCTTTCTCTGACTCTGAGCAGGCAGCTTCTACTTCTTCCGTCGCATTCAGGCACACGTCTTTGAGTTGCGGGTTGTCCTCGAAGAACAGCTCGAGGGCCATCTCATACAGAGCTACATAAGAGTAGATGTGTGCCAGGAGAGCTCGCTTGTAGTGGGTGACTTTCAGGATTTGTCTGGTTGTGGAAGTGCCAAACACATCCGCTTCGATCCAGGCGTCGTCTATCCCACAGTTCTCAATGGAGGCGCCGAGACCCCTCATGGCGGCCATGATGGCATGCAGCTCACCCAGTCGAGGCACGATCATCTTCTTCAGGTGTGGTCTTGCATCTAGGAGCTGCAACACCTTCTCATACAGGGCCATGTCAAATGTGATGACGGTGGGATGATCTTCGCCAACTGCTAGCCTCCTCAGCTGACTTGCTTGCATGAGGACCGTCAGCAGAGTTGACCACTCGTGTGCAACCTCGGGGAGTAGCGGCAAAGCTCCAACCTGTGTCAAGGGAAGGCTTTCAGACAGCAGTGAGTTGTACCCTGCCCAGCTCGGAATTTTGCTTGACGTTTCTCCTGGCGTCATCCTAGATAGAGCAGTTGCAACAATCCATCCAAGGTGTGTCAAGTGATAGGATCCAGGTATCCCCTTGCTGGTGGCAAACTTCTCTGTTCTCTTGGCATGCTGTGGTTTCGGCTTGTCACAGTGAAGCATATCCACATGGTATGGTGTAACTGACATCGTCTGGGCTTCACCTATGGTCAGGGGTTCTGCGATGGGCTCTCCAGAAGGGTCGTCCTTCTGATAGACAGCAATGATGGTTCCATGTGTGGTTCCTTTCCCATCTGGAGTGTCCTCGGCAAAGTCTGTGTTATCAGCCGCAAAGAACACGAAGGCGCCCCTCTTCAGAAACGGTGGAACATAGAGGCCGTGGAATCCTCTGGTGTTCTCCACAACAGCATTGGCGAGAGCGGTCTCCATGAGAAGGACACGTCCATGTGAAACACAATGTCCCTCAGCATTGAGCAGACCCATCAGCTTCTTGTTGCGTGTGTCATGGTGAACAGTTAGTGCCAGTCCGAGTACTTGTGGGTTTTCCCTTGCATGGGGTGTCCTAAACGATGTCGAGTCACTGCTTGGCTTATACTTCACCTGTCTGCTGGATTTGTATCCATACATGATGTTCTGGCTCACAGTGAGTGTTGCTCGGTCAACAACATTGGTCCGCTTTTCAGTTTCCAGCTTTTCAACAGGACCCACCATTATCCAGCGGATAAGGGTGTAGAGCTCGCCTGAAACATCATGGATGTTGCTTGATACCCGTATGGTATTTGGATTCTCCTCTGGCTTGGTGAAGGTCGCAATACTCTTCCGTATCACTTGTGCTGCCTTGTAGATCGTCTTCATGTTGCTGTCATCGCGATCGTCATCCGTTGTCATTGCAGTGTGAACCATGGATTGATGACATGCCTTTGGCGAATAGAGAACTGCTGACTTCCTTCGGTCTTTTTGAAGAACAGAATTCAGATGCGGCAAATCTGTGAGGATCCGTTCTTTCAGCCACTTTCTGTTGAATGCGGGAACATGATATTTCAAGCCTTCTGGACCAAGCATGTTGACATATGTTGTTTCAATGTCATCCATCGGGAGGTATGCTTGGTTTTCTGTCTCCACGTCAATAAGGTTCGTCAGCTCAAGCAGACATGCCCTTTGCAGCAAGGTTTCTCTGGTAGTTGTACTTCTGCCTAAACTCGGCTCTCGTAGAACATGGAAGACATGTTTTGTCCAACAGTCCTTGTGGTATCGGACGTCAATTGCATGTGCGTCATCGTCCGAGATGCTGGTGTTCAGCCTTGTTTTCAATGCAGGATTCTGGGACTTTTCTACAGCATCCTTGAGAGTCTTACCGGCATTCTCAGTCCTGACCTGGTAGAGCTGTTCTTCGAGGACCTCTTGGCAAAAGAAGCAACAATTCCTGTCAAGAGGGATAGTTCTGGACCTCGTAAACGGTTGCGAATCAGATGTTGAGGGCTCCGCCATTTCTGTGCTGCCTCTCTTCTGTCCACGTTTCTTGGCAGTGTAGTGTCCTGTACACATCGTATGAGCATGGCGGTCTCTTGCACGTTGTATTTGGTGCTTGTTAGTTGCGATCGCGTGGCAGAAGCGATGCCAGACAGCTTTGTGTTCCTGCAGTGTATCGGCCGTCGAGTTCTGTAAACGCCTTTGCATTCTGATATAGTCTCCATCACTCAGGCTGGCCCTCTCTTGAACTGTCTCCAGCACATGTACATACGATGTTAATCTTGGATTCTGGACCAGGGGTCCCTTCTCGGCATCATCTGACTGGCAGAGGATGCACTGCTTCCAGTCAATCGTTTCCTGGAATTGACTTGTTCCTCCGCCACCCTGAGCCACTTGAGATTTGTCACTCATGATTCAAGCCTGCAATGACAGCAAAAAACCACGACCTTAACATATACACAACCATCACCACCACAACCACAACCAAGAGCACAGTAACAGTAACAGCATAGAAGGTTCAGTACCCTAGGACCGTTCCTAGGAGTCATGCGGGTCATGCGAAAAATCCAATCAATGTTTCCGAATAATTTCAATAAAAACAAACAAACAAGTGTTGAAATGCATTTTGCTCACAGCTAGCTTCTTTATTTTGATGCCATTGGATTCCTCACCCATGAAAATGTAGATTTAGGTGTTAACATTACAGCTCTGTGTTGTTTAGAAGCTGAGAAATTGACAAAAAAGCATTTTATGGCAACCATTTTGAAAAATCCAAGATGGCCGCCATGCCGATGCCTGTGCAAATGGTAACATTGGTTTTCTAATTACTTATACTATCTAGTTTTCAAAAATGTATAGTTTTCCAACTCTCCAAAAAAATCCAGCGACAGTTGGAATCCAAACACAGTGGTCCCTAGTCAGGTCTCCTATGTGTTTTCCTGTCGACAGGTAAAAATCGACAGTGTGTTACGCTTAGCAGCGAGGAACTTTGCTTCACTGATGGCATAGACAATGTTCCTGACTGCAGCGCTTCTGCAAACAGTTGCTTCAGTTCCAGAACTTGATCATCTGACGAGACTGCCTTACTTCTAACACGAACACTTTTCCCACCAGCTACACGTTCACTACACTTGCCTGCCTCATTTGTACCAAGCAATGTACTCAACTGAGCAGCAGCTGCAACAGAGGTTTTCTCACGGTCAACAAGTCTGTAGCACTTG
>Ga0209339_1000311_pt1 | contig 17966 bp, 16 predicted proteins | sample OlaalgELextract3_FD_187376 | JGI IMG/M metagenome (GOLD analysis project Ga0209339, IMG submission 187376) | Olavius algarvensis symbiont microbial communities from Tuscany, Italy - Type A ELBA extract 3 (SPAdes) (version 2) | ecosystem: Host-associated > Annelida > Digestive system >... | reverse complement strand
ATCTGAAAAAATTCTGCTCAAAATCGAATTAAAACTGACGAGGACGACCTGAACGGTAGCAATTTAATGAATGAAAACTAGTTAGTCCGCTGACGCGCTTGAACACCGACTTTTCGTTCAGGCACTAATTAACCCATTTAATGGGTATCGAGGAGGAACACCCAATGAAACGGTGGATTATAAAAATAGTGTTTGTCATGGTCATCTGCAACATCATGCCGTTGAGCCCGGTGGAGGGGAAAAGCGACTCTTTCTGGAAGTTCGGCAAGGATAAAAAACAGGCCCGCGTAATGGCGGTATTCGTCGATATGTCGGGCAGCACCAACAAGGCCCGGCGAACCGTTTATCGCAATGCGTTCAATAAAATTCTGGAAAGCCTGCAGGACGGCGACCGGATTGTGATCGGAACGATCACGGGTCGTTCCTTTATCGACTTCAAACCGGCGGTGGATGCTGAAATTCCCAAACAAAGTATATGGGTTAACCGCATTACATATGAGCAAAATCACGCGAAAGCCAAAAAGAAGATAAAAAATGCGGTCAAACACCTGCTTTCGACCCGACGCGGAACCTCCCACACGGAGATAATTAATTCCTTAAATATCGCCGACAGGATTTTTCATAACGAGAAAAAGCGGCAGAAAATTCTGGTTATTCTTTCCGACATGATCCAGGATTCGAGAGAATACAGATTTGACCGCATGAAAGTTACCGATGCATTTACGGCCAAAATTATCAAGAGCCGCAAAAAGCAGGAGTTAATACCCAATCTCAAAACCGTCAAAGTTTATGTGGCCGGCGCTTCTGCGGCCAATACCAAGAAATTTCGCTCGATCGAAAAATTCTGGAAGCGCTACTTTGTCGCCTGCGGTGCGGATTATTCAAAGCATCGCTACGGCCATACCCTGCTCGAGTTTGAGAATGAAACGTAGAGGGGAAGGTTCAAAGGTTCAGGGTTCAAGGTTCAGGGTTCGGGGCTGGCGCGGAAAGTGGTAGGCGAAACGTGGCGGGTGGAAGGAAGTAAGGAATTCTTTCGAACTCAAGATAATAGGATATAGGGAGCAGTTCATATTGGGCTGCTCCTTTTTTATAATTTCGATCCTTTAATCACCCAATTCCCAACCCGGCAAGCCGGAATTGAAGATTGAAGATTGAAGATTGAATATTTGTTGAATCGCTTCGCTCTATCTTTTTTATTTTAATCGATAGCAGTTCCAACATATTCAATCTGGCTATAGCATAAATCTTGCGCAAACATGATGTGATTTCAAAAAATAGACACTAAATCCCTGAATTCCTAAATCCCTGAATTTCCCCACATCCGAAATCCGCAATTCGAATTCCGCAATCGAAGATTTCCCCCTTCCGCATTCCGACTTCCGAATTCCTCTAATTCCGACTTCCGATTTCAATTAAATCCGAAATCCAACTTCCGCAATCGAGGAATTCCGCATTCCGAATTCTTTTATTTCCCACTTCCGATTTCAATTAAATCCGCAATCCGCAATCCGAATTCCGCAATCGCAGATTTCTCACTTCATCCTTTCGGAACCCCCTTCTCGTCCCAGCCCTTGATTTTGTAATATTCCGCGACCATGCGCCGGACCGGCACAACCTGTCCCTTTGAAGCGCCCTCTTTGAGCGGCTCACTGGTAAAACGTTTGGGCAGGGTATCCTGGGCGGCGTCCACACCGAAATCGATATTCATCTTGCGATCCTGATCGATGACGGCTTTGAGGGCGGCATCGACCTTTTCCGGGGTAAACTTCAATCCAGTGCCGGCGCGCAGCAGATGAGATGCGAAGTCGAAGTCCATAATATCCATGCTCAGGCCGATGTTCTTGCACAGGGTCAAACAGTCGGTGAGCAGGGCCTGCCGTTCAGTGTGCTCCACCAGAACCGCTTTGCCCTTGTCGGCCAGGCGGTCGGCGATCTCCCGGATACCCCATCGTTTTTCGGCCTCATCATAGCGTTCGGTCAACTCAAAAAACGGCTCCGCCCGCAAGTGGTCGCCCCCCCGGGAAGCAATGGCGTATGTTAACCCGAATGCCTTGATACCGCGCGGATCGCCGCAAATCATATCCAGCCCTTTGACGTGAAAGGCGTATTCCTCGCTACCCCGGCCAAAGTGCCGGGCCAGGCTGCGGGTTCCCTCGGCAAAAGCATCACCGATGCCCTCGCGGCGAATGATCATATTCAGCAGCTGCTCCACTGCCTGGCAATTGCCCCACGAAAGATCGAGACCGTCGAAATCATCTTTGGTCAACAGTCCTTTTTCAATGCACTCCATGGCCCAGCCGATGGTTTCACCGGAGCTGAGAGAATCCAGCCCCATGCGATTTAGAAACGCGTTCATTTTCAGACCAAACTCCAGGTTGTCGCTTCCGATGCGGGACGTGTAGCTGCAAAGAGTTTCAAATTCCGGCCCTTCCGCCTCCACATCTTTGGTCAGGTAGTACCGCGAGCAGTGCAGGTTGCAGTTAAAGCACGATCTATTTTTAACTTTGTATTCCCTGGCCAGGGTTTCGCCGCTGACCTGGTCGACATAGTCGCACAGACCCTGTTGGAAATGCCGGGTGGGCAATATCCCGATGCCGTTAAGCGCTTTCATCAGCAGCGTCGAACCCAGGGCATTGCGTTTATCGTATTCCGGGTGGATCATGATCCGTTGATCCAACTCGCGGCAGAGCTCGAGAAAGCCCGGTGGATCGGCCACTGTCAAGCGTCCCCGCCCCCTGACCGCCACGGCTTTAATATTTTTGGAGCCGAAGAGGCAGCCCATACCGGTCCGGCCGCACATGCGGGAATTGTTGCAAGCCACGGTGGCATATTTAACCAGGTTTTCCCCGGCGGGGCCGATGGCCGCGACCTGAACGGCATTGTCGTTGAGTTCGCGGCGGATGGCCGCCGTTGTCTGCCAGATATCCCGGCCCCACAGGTGGGCTGCGTCCCGAATTTCGACCTGATCGTCGGCGATATACAGGTAGCAAGGCTTTTCACTGCACCCCGACACGATCAGCTGGTCGTAGCCGGCCTGTTTAAGTTCAGCCCCGAAATGCCCCCCGGCAGCGGAATCGCCCAGGATTCCGGTCATGGGAGACTTGCCGGAAATCGTCATAAACGCCGAGGCCGCCATCAGTGTACCTGTCAGCGGACCGACCCCGATGAGCAGCAGGTTCTCGGGTGAAAGCGGGTCGACATCGCGCTTTAATTCGTCGTAAAGGCGCGTTGAATTCAGACCGCGGCCCCCGATGACGTTGAGCATGTAGTCCGGATCGGTTTTTTCCCGCCGCACCTGCCCGGAAGCCAGATCCACCCGCAGGATATGTCCGCCATAACCATGCAGCATTTAACCTCTCCTTTCCGCCAACCAGTTTTGCCGCAACTGCTCGGCGCGCTGCATGACGTAGCGCAGCCGTTTTTGCTCGGGATCGAGTCCGCGGCTGCCTTTTTTGAATTCCTTCAAACTGACGTCCCCGTTTGTCTCCGGTTTATAGTGGATCGCCTCCAGGTTGCAGGCCCCGACACAACGCGGGTCGCCGCCGCAAAGATCGCAGACATGCGGTATCTCCTCGTACAGTTCGATCGTACCGATCGGACACATAAGCTCACAGGTACCGCAGGCGGTGCACAGTGTCGGCGAGACGATCACCTGCCCCAGTGAGCCGACTTCAATGGCCTTTTCAGGGCATTTGGTGCAATAGCGTTCCCGGCACTGCTGGCAGACAACCGGGTAATCGATGCCAAGATCTTCGATTTTGACGACCTTGATCCGGGCCCCGCTGCGTCCGATTTTGCCGGAATGAAAAAATGAACAGTTCACTTCGCAACGGCTGCAGCCGGAACATTTGGACAAATCGAGGGTTATCATGATTTTTCAATCCTTTCGATCCGATAGTGCACCTTGCCTTTGGGGTCCGGGCAGACAAATAACTGACCGGACTTGCCGGTCCAATCCCCTGCCTCCGGTTCAACCCGCTGCAACAGGGGAAAAATCGGCATCATACTTTGCAGGGCCCACATACAGATGTGTTTGCCGTCCGGAATGATAATCCTGCCGCCGTCCAGCGTAAATGTGTCCCCCACCAGGATGGGCTGGTTGCAATAGCCGTCGATTCTTTCAGCGGTAACTTTCAGTTTATACATGGCCTGGTATATTCCCCGGTTTTAATTTGAAGTTTCTCATAACAAAAAATTCGTCAACTTAAGGTTTCAGGTGTCAGTGTTCAGGTGTCAGGACTTCTCGCCGCGGTTCCGTTGTATGAAACTTCAGCTAACCGGATCACAGAGAAAATTTGAACATCGAACATCGAATCCGCCAAAGGCGGACGGTATGCCTTGAAAGACCAAAATCAAATCATGCAAAGTCTTTCAAGTAGTCTAGTATCTATACAACAAATCCAACAGGATTTGAAACTATTTCGGATGGGAGGTCGATCATTGACTTTAGTGAACCGCTGGTATATTTGAATTGCAATTGAATTTAACAGAAAGGGGGACTTTGCACTAGGGTCAACGCATAATAACCGAAAAAAGGAGGTCAAGATGAGAAAGTCAATTGCAATTAACGTGTCTGTACTGTTGGTATTGGGTTTTGTGGGATTTGGCCACGCCGCCGATGTCAAACTCGGCATACATGTCGGCAATGCCGGCGCATTTACCGGGGATGCGGCTGCCCCCTGTGCTGAGATATACAACTCCGCCCAAATCGCCGTCGATGAGTGGAACGCCAGAGGCGGCATCCAGGGTGTAAAAATCGAACAGATCATGGGCGACGATGCCATGGACCCGGCCCAGGGCGTCAACGTGGCCCATAAATTTGCAGCCGACAAGCTCATGTATGGCGTGGTCGGCCCTCCCATGAGCCACATCGCCCAGGCCACCTTGAAGATCTATGGCAGGGCCGATCTGGCCACGATCACAACCGCCGCTTCCAAGCCCGATCTCACCGAACAGGGCTACCAACATTTTTTCAGGGTCAATGCCCGCAACGACGCCCATGGCTGGAACTGCGCCCTGTTTATTAAAAAGCGACTGGGAGGCGGACGGGTCGCCATCGTCAATGAAAAAGTCGCCTACTGTGAAAATTTATCCAAAGAAACGATCAAAGGTCTTCAAAAACTGGGCATCACGGAAATCAGACAAGAGACCATCGTCGGCGGTGCCAAAGACTATTCGGCCGTGCTGACCAAAGTCAAAGCCTTCAAACCGGATGTCATTTTCTTTATCGCCACCACGGCGCCGGACAACGCCATCGGTGCCCGCCAAACCAAAGAACTCGGGATCGATGCCATCTTTTTCGGATCGGAAGGCGCCCGGGACAAAAAAGACTATATTCAGGCCACCGAGGGTGCCGCCGAAGGTACCTATGTATATCATTTTGCACCGGATATATTTGCCATTCCGGCCGCCGCGGACTACATCAAAAAATTTGAATCCGCCCACGGCAGTCTGAGCGGCTTTGGACCGCCGGCTTACGAGGCCATGAACATTTTATTGACGGCCATCGACCAGGCCGCAGCCGACGGCGATATTTCCCGCAAAGAAGTTGTGGATAATTTGCATAAAGTAAAAGATTACCAGGGTATCTTGGGCTTTCCGGTCACCTTTGACCCAAAGGGGGACCTGCAAGGCGGGGCAACCTATTTTTTTCAAGTCAAGGGCAACGATTTCAAACAGGTTGCCGTGATGACGGGAAAATGAACTATAGGTCCAATAAGTCATATAGGTCTTATAGGTAATATAGGGCCTATCAGTCATATAGGACCAATAGGTGTTATAGGACCAATAAGTCATATAGGACCAATAGGTGTTATAGGGCCTATAAGTCCTATAGGCCCTATATTATCTATAGGACCTATAATCAACTGAACTACCTGAAGTTTCTGATTACTCGGAATATTGAAAAATCCCTCGCTGACGGATTCGGCGGTCAATGCGACCGGCTCCGCGAACCTGATATTGTTTTTCCGGTAATAATTCATTGGAAGAGTATCTAACCCAACTTCCCCAGCAACTGGTAAACGGCCTCACCCTGGGCGGCGTCTATGCCCTGATTGCCATCGGCTACACCATGGTTTATGGTATTCTGGGCATGCTCAATTTTGCCCATGGTGAAGTCTATATGATCGGCGGATTTACCGGTTGGTGGGTGCTCCATCTGCTGACCCGGGGCAATGCTTTGCTGGTCAACGCCGTCATGGTCATCGCGCTGATGATCGTTATCGCCATGGCCGTTTCCGGTCTGGTGGGAATCCTGGCAGAGCGCTTTGCTTATCGGCCGCTGAGAAACGCACCCCGCATGAATCTGCTGCTCAGCGCCCTGGGTGTTTCGATTTTTCTGCAAAACCTTGTCCTGCATTACCAGGGCGCCAAAGTCCGCTCCTTTCATATTGCCGCATTGATCCCGGAGAGCATTCGGTCATTTCACATCGGCTCCACTGTGATCTCCTTCATGCGGATTTTGGTGATCGCAATAACATTTCTGCTGATGGCCCTCCTGACCCTGATGATCAAAAAAACCAAAATCGGCAAAGCCATGCGTGCCACGGCCCAGGACATCGAGGCCGCGGCGTTTATGGGCATCGATGTGGACCGTATTGTCGTATTCGTTTTTCTGATCGGGTCGGCCCTGGGGGGCGCCGCGGGTGTCCTGGTGGGCCTGCTGTTTACCCAGGTGGACTATTATGTCGGCTTCCAGGCCGGTCTGAAAGGGTTTACCGCAGCTGTCTTAGGGGGCATCGGCAGCATATATGGCGCCATGCTGGGCGGTATCTTGCTCGGGTTGACCGAATCTCTGGCCGTTACCTTCTTCCCGTCGGCGTATAAGGATGTCGTGGCCTTCGCCATCCTGATTATCGTGTTGATCTTCAGGCCGTGGGGACTGGTGGGGGAGAAGATTCCGGAAAAGGTGTGACGAATTCGGAAGACGGAAGTCGGAAGGCGGAAGTGGGAAAGCGGAAGGCTGAAAAGAGAGAAGATGAGAAGGTGGGAAGGTGAGAAGATGAGAAGCTCATAGCTCATAGCTGATAGCTCAAAGATTTAGAGGACAGAAATTGGAAGTGGGAAGTCGGAAGGCGGAAGTGGGAAAGCGGATTTCGGAAGGATGAAGGGAATAAGACTAAGGGCTTTCGGCTTTCGTCTTTCGGTGCTCGGCAAAAAAGCAGGTATAGGGTATAGGATCTTGGATTAGGGTATAGGGTTTAGGGTGTAAGGTAAAGAAGAATTTGGAAGTTGGAAGGCGGAAAAGGAGAATGGCATTCGGCATTCGGTATTCGGTATTCGGCTCATGGGACAAAAACAGGTATGGGGTTTAAGTTGTAGGGTCTATACCTTGAACCTTACACCTTAAACCTTAATCCTTAAACCTTAATCCTTAATCCTTAATCCTTTATCCTTACACCTTAAACCTTACACCCTATACCTTTTTGTTTCTGTCCTCTGCCTGCCGCGGCGTAGCTCGGAGAGCGAAGACGGGTCATCTGACATCTGTCATCTGATTTCCAATACCAATAACAAATAACCAATAACTAATAACGAAACTTGACCATCCAGGAATCAAATACAGCAACTTTAACCGGCTCTGAGTCACCTCGCTGGCGCACGCCCTGGCATCTGATGCTCTACGGGATTGTTGCGGCGGTATTGATGGCAGCTCCGCATGTTATGCCGGATAATTACTGGCTGCGCATTTACACCATGACCGGGTTGTGGATCATGCTGGCGCTGGGGTTAAACGTGGTGGCCGGGTTCGCCGGTTTGCTGGACCTGTCCTATGTGGCATTTTTCGGCATCGGGGGCTACTGCTTTGCCCTGCTGTCATCCAGCCAATTCGATATTCACCTGCCGTTTCTGCTGGTGCTGCCGTTGGCCGCAATTTTCACCATGGGCGTCGGCTTCGCCCTGGGCTCCACCAGCCTGAGGCTGAAAGGGGATTACCTGGCGATCGTTACCCTGGCCTTTGCCCAGATTTTCAAACTGCTGCTGCTCAACCTCGATACCCCTATCAATATCACCGGCGGGGTTAACGGTATCTACAGTTTTGACCCCATCAGCATTTTCGGCTTCAGAATTTTATCGCCGGTGGCCTACGCCTATTTGATCTGGTTTGCGGCCCTGATCGTTGCCATCGGCGCATTTCGCATCAAGGCTTCACGCATCGGCCGCGGCTGGGAAGCCCTGCGGGAGGATGAACTGGCCGCCGAAGCCACGGGCGTCAATACCACCTGGATGAAGCTCATGGCATTTGCCGGGGGTGCATTCGTGGCCGGCGCTGCCGGCGCTTTATTTGCTTCGTTTCAGGATTCTGTTTTTCCCAACAACTTTGACTTCCCCCAACTGGTGATCGTTTACTGTATGGTTATACTGGGCGGACTCGGCAATGTCACCGGCGTCATCCTGGGGGCGGTGATCCTGTCAATTCTGCCCGAATTCCTGCGGGAATACGGCGCTTATCGCATGATGTCATACGGCTTGATCCTGATTGTTTTAATGGCGCTGCGGCCCCAGGGGATAATGGGCGGCATCGGCTTTTTATCGAAAAAGAAACAGCGGCCCGACAAAGATAAAACCGGCAAACTCAGGGCCTCCACCGATCTTTACTACGCCGCCAAAAAAGATAGCAGGCCGTCACCAGCCATGCAGGACAAGTATCATCCGGGTGATCAGGTGATGCTGAAACTGGAAGATCTTACCCAGGATTTCGGCGGCATAAAGGCCCTTGACAACTTCAACCTCGATCTACACGAGAGAGAAATCTTAAGCATCATCGGGCCGAACGGCGCCGGGAAAACGACCCTGTTCAACCTGATTTCAGGCATCTACCCGCCCTCGGCCGGCAGGATTTTTTTTGAGGGCCGTCCAATTACGGGACTCCGGCCGCACAAGGTCGTCAAGGCCGGCATTGCCCGCACCTTTCAGAACCTGCGTCTATTCAACAATATGAGCGTTTTGGACAATGCCCGGGTCGGCCGCTTCTGCCGGACGGGCGCCGGTCCGCTGTCCACCCTGTTGCGCCTGCCGCGGCACAACCGGGAGGAGCGCGACACTGAGCTGAAGACCCGGCAAATTTTAGGCCTCTTCGGCGGCCGTTTGACCGGCTATCGTTTTGACCAGGAAGCCATGTTTTTGTCTTATGCCAACCGCCGGCGTTTGGAAATTGCGCGGGCCCTGGCCACCGAAGCCAAGCTGCTGCTGCTCGACGAACCATCGGCCGGAATGAATCCCCAGGAAACACTGGAGATCACGGCCTTTATCAAATCCCTAAGAGATGACCACGGCTATACGATCCTGGTCATCGAACACAAATTGAATGTCGTACGCACCATATCGGATCGGGTCATCGCCCTGGACTACGGCCTCAGAATCGCCGAAGGCAGCTACGCTGAGGTCGCCTGCAACGAACAGGTGATCGAGGCTTATCTCGGTCGAAAAAAAAGGTAAAAAAGCCTGGAAAACTGGAAACAGCCGCACGTTGCTCAACGCGCGAATTAAAATTTCCAAAATTCAAACACCAAATCTCAAATAAATTCCAAAAATCAATGTCCAATTACCGAAACGTGTTTGGGATTTTGAAGTTTGGTCATTGGGATTTATTTGTGATTTGATTTTTGTTATTTGAGATTTAGTATCGTTTCGTAATGAAAATGATAAACCTCACTGTAAAATTGCCATGTCAACGACGCCCATATTAGAATTTAAAAATGTAGATACGTATTACGGCAACATCCAGGTACTCTACGACATCAATTTCAAGGTCCATGCCGGGGAACTGGTTTGCCTGTTGGGGGGCAACGCATCGGGCAAATCAACGACCTTGAAAACCATTTTGGGGGTATGCCGGGTCAAACGGGGCGCGGTGAAACTCAATGGAAAACGCATCGACAACCAGGCCACCAAAAAAATTATTGCCCGGGGGGTCGCCATTGTGCCCGAAAATCGCCGGATCTTTCCCCGCATGACCGTTCTGGAAAACCTGGAGCTGGGTGCCTACCTGAGAACGGATATTGACGGGATAAAAGCGGACATCGAGAAAATTTTCAACCTCTTTCCCCGTCTCAGGGAGAGAATCAACCAGGCCGGCATCACGCTGAGCGGCGGCGAGCAGCAAATGCTGGCAATGGGCCGGGCGCTTCTTGCAAACCCCGACGTTCTCTTGATGGATGAGCCTTCCATGGGACTTTCCCCCCTGCTGGTCGACCAGCAGTTCGAGCTGATCCAGCAGGTCAACCGACAGGGCACCACCATATTCATGGTGGAGCAAAATGCCAACATGGCCCTGTCGATCGCCGATCGCGGCTATGTCCTGCAAACCGGATCGATCGTGTTAGCCGATACTGCCTCGAACCTGCTGCAGAATGAGATGATGCAGGAGGCTTACCTGGGCGGGTCTGCCAGTTTTGAAGTTCCGGGAAGAACGCCGTCGTGAATAATAATCAAATAAAAAACCAATGAACGTCGAACATTGAACGTCCAACATCGAATATTATATTCTGTCATTTAAGGAATGAAATAATGAACTCGGTCAACCGAATGATTATTTTTACGGTTGTCCTTTTGTTGGCAGTGTATCTGGTTTGCGATTTCGGTTATACCGCAGATGGTGAATCAGTCAAAACCACCACCATAATCCTGATCCGCCATGTAGAAAGGGACAATTTTTTTATTGTAACCGCCCGGGGCCATGAACGGGCCCGAGCACTGGCAAGAGCTGTCGGTGATATGGGGATTTCCGCCATCTACAGCCCTGATCTGGCACGGAACCTGGATACGGTAAAACCCTTGTCGCAGCATTTAGGCGTCGACATTACCTTGATACCACGTATCAGCGATAAAACAACCGATGGGATCGTCAGCCAGCTTCTCGCCAAACACGCGGGTGAAGTGGTTTTAATGGTTGGCAACGGATCGGGCAACCTGCGCGCGCTGCATCAGCGCTTAGGCGGTATCGGGGAAGGTCCCTACGCATATGGGGATTTATTCATATACAAGATCCCCGATCAGGGGCCGGTAACAGTCGTCAAATCCAGATTCGGTCAGTAAAGACCCGAGTCCTGAAGACCCGGCTTTGGTTCACCTTAGAGGGGTGATGAATTCGGCAACTAATACGACCAGTGTAAAGGTGTCTGGTGTCAGGTGTCAGGTGTCAGCAATTGAAATCAACTCGCTGGATGGGAGTAGCTGATGAATTGCACTTTCTTTCACTGCTGTTGACTTCCAGCCTCAACCCAATCAGGGTTCAGGACTCAGGATTCGCTTTTTACTGACACCTGAAACCTGACACCTGAAACCATAAATAGCTTGAACAAATGGGATAGCCGATTGTCTCTTACCTGTCCCAAAGGACCAGCTTTTCTGCGACAAAATGAAAAATTATCCCGCTAAACTACCCGTAATACGATTGAGTAAAGGCCAAAGATACCGATGACGTCAGCTATCATAAGTCTATTGTCAGGATTGGGGGGTATGTTCGGCTGGGGAATATATGACTTTTTCGCCGGGGTCTACTCCAAAAAAATTGGCCCACATAAAACTTTTTTCTGGTCGCAATTGGCGGGATTATTTTTTGTGCTTGTCCTGTTCTCAGTATTTACCGTCAGCCGCCACCTCCATGTCTGGGCCCTTCTTTTGCTTCCCATCGCCGCCCTTTGTTATTCCATTGGTTACTTGATGTTCATGAAAGGATTTGCAATCGGCAATATATCGATCGTTGCGGCGATCATGAATCTATGGGCGGTGTTTACCATGCTGATTGCCTTTGTTTTTATGGGGCAGCGTCTATCTACCTTGCAGTTTATCGGCGTTCTGATGATTATTGTCGGGGCGGCTTCGGCATCCTTGAATTGGCGTGACATTCAAAAAAGAAGCTTTGCACTGTCAGCAGGCGTAAAAGAAACCGTGATCGGTGCTTTTTTCTTTGGCGTCTTTTGGAATATAAGTGAGGTTATCTCTGAAGAAATCGGATGGCTGCCGACAACGCTGGGTGTGAAATTCAGTATCATTGTAATTCTGCTGGTTTTGTCTTTTCTCGCAAAACGAGAGCTTTCCCTGACCAATACCAGCGCTAAAACAAAATATATAGTGGCATTGATGGGGGGTTATTGAGGTCGGCGCCGTCGCCGTCGTCAATTTTGGACTCACAGTAGGAGATGCAATCTTGATCACCCCGATCGCATCCGCCCTATCGGTGGTCACCATTGCGATGGCCTTGGTTTTATTAAAAGACCGGATCACGCAACTTCAGGGCCTTGGAATCGCAACGGCAATTTTGGGCATCGTCATTACCGGCCTTTGAAGAAAGAGGTCAGATGACAGAGGTCAGATGACAGAGGTCAGATGACAGAGGTCAGATGACAGAGGTCAGACGACAGAGGTCAGAAACAAAAAGGTATAGGGTGTAAGGTTTAAGGTGTAAGGTTTAAGGTGTAAGGTTCAAGGTATAGACCCTACAACTTAAACCCTATACCTGTTTTGGGCCGTGAGCCGAATACCGAATGCCGAATGCCGAATGCCATTCTCCTTTACCGCCTTCTAAATTCCAAATTCTTCTTTACCTTACACCCTAAACCCTATACCCTAAACCAAGATCCGCCCTACACCGTATACCTTACACCCTTTACCTGTTTTTTTGCCGAGCACCGAAGGCCGAAAGCCCTTCATCTTAATCCCTTCATCATTCCGAAATCCGCTTTCCCACTTCCGCCTTCCCACCTTCTCACCTTCCCCCCTTCTCCCCTTCTCACTCTCCCACCTTCTCACCTTCCCAACTTCTCAACTTCTCACCTTCTCAACTTCTCACCTTCTCACCCTGTCACTCTAGACCTGACACCCGAAACCTGACACCTGAAAACTTAATTCTCATCCAGCTTCCAGTATCCAGCATCGAGCATCCAGCATCCAGGCTGAACTCACCCGGTGTTCAGTTAAACCCATCGCCCTTCAGACTTGTGGCTTCTGCCGGACCTTCCTAGCCCATCCCTCTGCAAATCGACCGCAGGACTTGGGTCGGCATATCAATCCCGTTAGTTGTCAAGACTTGCGCCCTTCATAGACTTCAAGGGTCTTCTTGAAGTATTGAAGCTGCATGTGATCTTCCATCGCCTTTTTAGCATTTGCCACATCGCTTTTCAGAATATAATCATAGATCAATTCGTGATCTTCGTAAATTTTACCAAGAAATGAAGGTTTCGAGGGCCCCCAGCGTTCACTGTCTTCATGTTCGGAGTCCATCGATATTTTGGAGCGGGTATTTAGTAGCGAATCGTATACCGTTTTTCTCGCACCTTCAAGCTGCTGATATAGCTTGCCCATAAAATCTATTATAACAGGATTTTTAGAAGCCTTCGTTATGGCTTTGTGAAAAAGCAGCTCAGAATTCATAAATGCTTCAATGTTTTTTAAATGATTTTTCATTTGACCCAAAGTTTTTTTCATTTGATTTAAATCTGATTTGTTCCGTCTTTCCGCCGCCAGGCCGGCAACGCTGATTTCCAGCTCATGTCTTGCTTCCAGTATATTTAAAAGGTTTCCTGATTCCAGTGATATTATGATAAAGGGCTCTATCGGCCATTGACTGGGGGAAGATTTCAAAAAAGTACCCCGCCCCGGGGTGTTCTCTAATATACCCAATAAGCTTAAAGTCCGAAGGGCCTCCCTCAATGATGGTCGACTGACATTTAGCATCTCGGACAGCTCCCTTTCGGTCGGCAACTTATCACCCGGTCCTATCTCGCCCGAATCAATTAAAGCCTTGAATCGATCTATTATAATTTCAGGAACCTTTTGCTTTTGGACAGGTTGAATGGTGAATATTTTTTTTTGCACCGCAAGACTCCAATATTTTTTTATTGACATTATCGAATAGAATGTGTAGATATCAGGTCAAATGGTCTGACCAAGTGACCTTTTCAACCCAACTTAACCATATGAGCGTTTGGTTGTCAATAATATTCCTTTTGCCGAAGTATACCGGTGTCGAAGAAAATCGCGGTGTATCAGGCCGAATACCTTAGACCGAGAGATGGCCATGTCCCCGGTATTTAATCCAACTCAAAAAGGGACTCCGGAAGATGAAATACTATAGCGATCAGATCGGTGATTATGTAGCCCAACTTGCCTATGACGATTTGCCCGCACCGGCGGCGGATCACGCCAAATGGGTTCTTCTCGATGCGATTGGAGCCGCGATCGCAAGTTGGGATACGGCATGGTCGCTGGCTGTCTACAACACCGTTCGAAAAAAGGCTGGATCACCCGAATCCACTATTTTTTATTTTGGCAATAAAGTACCGGATATGAATGCGGCATTGGTCAATGCCATGTTTATTCAAAGTATGGATTTAAACGATGACCTTTCAGGCATACACACCGGAGGCATTCTGCCCCCGACTGCAATGGCGGTTGGAGAGCCGTTGTTCTCGACGGGTAAGGAAATCATCACCTCCATCGTTATTGGCTATGATATCGCCAGCCGCCTGGCTGAAGCCATTAATTCCCAGGCACTTTTCGAGCAGGGGTATCAGCCTTCTGCGATTCTTGGCGGTTTCGCAGCAGTCGCTTCGGCCTGTAAACTCCACAAATTGGGTACCCCTCAAATAGCAAACGCTTTTGGTATATCCGGCAGCTACGCAGGCGGCACGATTGAATTTTTAAAGGAAGGAACCGATACCAAACGGTTCAACATCGCGAAGTCAACCCAGGCTGGAATTTTTGCAACCCATCTGGCCAAGGAGGGATTGACGGGTCCCGGCAGTATTTTTGAAGGCGATCATGGCATATTTCAGCTCATGTCCGAAAATACCGATCCAACCAAACTCGTGGCAGATTTGGGTACGCGATTTGATATTTTAGAAACCTCCTTTAAAAAATATCCATTTTGTGACGGGGCCTTTTGCCCCTTGGATGCGGCTCTGGCAATAGTCAGGGAAAATAATTTAGACATTAATGAAATTGCAGCGTTAAGATTTAGAATTAAATCTTTTCTGATACCCTTCCTTGCCGATTATCATGGCGATACAACCAGAAAGTATCGACCCAAAAATTTTACGGATGCCCAGTTTAGTTTGCCGTTTATCATCGCTTTAGGAATTCTCAAGGACGGTGATATAAAGGCAAGTGATTTCAGCACTGAAAATTACAATAACCCCACGATACTCAGCTTCGCTCAAAAAGTCAGCGCCTCCGGGGACAAAGAATTGGACAAAATCCCGTTTCGGCCCATGGCCATGCCGACTATTGCAACAATTGAAATGAAAAACGGCAGGTCTTTTAAAAAAAGAGTCAATTACCATCGAGGGGACCCCAGAAATCCATTTACGGAAACCGAATACCTTGAAAAATTTAATGCGAGTGTCGACGGCAGACTTAAAAAATCGGCGGCTGATCGCTTAGTGGAGTTAGTCACCAATCTAGAGAAATTATCAAATATATCGGACATCATGAAGTATACCGTCAGGTAGCTGCAAAGGCAGCGAAGACCCAAAGCCATGACATTCAATTTTCAAGCTATTGTTGAAGCACTTCCACAGCTCGGTACCGGATTGCTGAATACGCTTTATCTTACATTTCTAGGGATTCTCCTGTCATCCGTATTAGGCCTGACATGCGCGGTGTTAAGGACTTCCAAAAATATTGTGGTTCGAACCCTGTTGGCGATTTATGTTGAAATTTTTCGCAATACACCAATCGTTGCCCAGATATTCTACCTCTATTTTGTTTTACCCACCGTGGGTATAAAAATATCAGCCTTCAACTGCGGACTCATTGCATTGGTTCTCCATTTCAACGCGTATAATATCGATGTTTTCCGATCGGGTCTGGAAGCGGTTCCTGCCGGTTTGGAAGAAGCCGGCAAAGCCTTAGGCCTTGCCGGTTTTCAGCGCCTTACATTCATTATTATGCCGATTGCACTCAGGGTGTGCCTGCCGGCGCTGGTGAACAACTATGTCGCCGTACTGAAAAATACGGCCTATGTTTCAATTATCGGCGTAATGGAGCTGACCTTTGTAGCAGGAGCAATTGTCGCGGATGACTTCACCTTTATGGAAATGTACTCAACGATATCTTTACTTTATATCTTGCTTGTATTCGGGCTGACGTGGTCCCTTAGATTGGTGGAAAAGCGATATGCTATCGAACTATAAAATGCAGGTGCAGGCGAGCTATTATGACCGGTTTAATACTTGAAAGCCTCCCCTTGATGCTCTTGGGAGCACTCAACGCTTTTTCAGTTACGGTTGTCAGCATGATAATCGGCGTGCCGATCGGTTTGATGCTGGCGTTAATGCGAATATCCGAGCGACGCAAATTAAAGACCTTCGCACTTATCTATATCGAAGTCTGGCGTGCAGGGCCTTTTATCGTTGAAATATTTATTGTTTTCTTTATCCTGCCGCCGCTTTTGAACCAGTGGTTCCGGTTTGATATTTCCGCGTTTCAAACCATGGTATTCGGGTCGACGCTTTGGACATCTGCCAATTCGGCAGAAGTATTTCGTGGTGCGATCAAATCAATACCTGCCGGCCAATCCGAGGCCGCCTTATCCCTGGGAATGAACTACGTGCAAAGGTTTCGTCATGTGATCCTGCCCCAGGCGTTTAAAATTACGCTGCCGCCGATGATCGGCATATTTACGCTGGTTCTCAAAGGCACAGCGATTGGATTCATCATAGATTTCCGTGAGGTAATCAGAATGGGGCAAATTGCAATCGAGCGGCTCTACATGCAGGAACGAATCTTAGCCAGCCTGGAAATATATACCATCATCATGCTGATCTATTTTCTCATGTGTTATCCGCTAAGCCAACTATCATTATATTTTGAGCGAAAACTATCAAAATCAAACAGCTTAAAATAAGCCGGCGAGAGAAGCCATTCAAAGTTCTGGAAATAAAAAACGAAAGGGGGGACATTCAGCAGTTGGATATATACCTATGGCAGCTGTGGTTCAATTCACCTAGTAAAGGAGGCAAAGATGAAAAAAGTATTTTGGATTCTGATTGTAGTTTCGTTCGTTCTATCATTAGGGTTTTCTAATTCTGAAGCAAAAACCCTAAAAGATATCATCGATTCCGGTAAAATTGTGATCGGGGTAAAGGGTGATTTTCCACCCTGGGGCGTCATAAATCCCCAGGGTGAGTTTGAAGGCTGGGAAATCGATCTTTGCCGCAAACTCGCGGAATATCTTTTCGGTGATCCCAATAAAGTTGAGTTTGTTGCCGTGGCCGGTGGCAGCAGGATTCCCTTTATTCAGGCCGGTAAGATCGACATAATTTGGAGCACCTTGGGCTGGACTGAAAAAAGGCAAAAAGTTATTGACTACTCGATCCCCTATTTTTCATCCGGCAGCCAATTGTTGGTTAAAAAGAATAGTTCGATCAAAGAGCTCGAGGATTTGGATGGGAAAACGGTTATTGTGATGCCCGGATCCATACCGGCACAGGAATTAGCTAAAATAGTGCCGGGAGCCAAGCAGCTCAAATTATCCAAAACCACTGAATCTTTGCAGGCCCTAAGAGACGGCAGAGGCGTTGCATATGCTCAGGCGGATCTATTTCTTGCCGAAATAGCCCGCGAAAATCCGGATTTTGAAATTGCCGGTCGACTTTACGCGCCTGAATGGTGGGGTGTGGGGATTAGAAAGGGCGAAGATGACATCAAAGCTTTTGTCAATTTAGCAATCAAGCAAATGTATGAAACCGGTTATCTGAAAGAATCACTGATCAAATGGTGGCAAGGCCAATCCCTCGATTACATAACTAAACTGGTCGAGGATATTTACACCAAAGGCACTTCGGCCTATTTTCAGAAATAATATGAAAACGCATCGAACGGTTATACTGGATATAGAGTGGACGCATAAACGTAAAAATTCTCATTATATCAGCATGATAAGATAAAATACTACTTGACTTTTTTTGATATAAGTACTACTAAAATCACTCCTTTTATAGGCCTAGTTCCCTAAAACT
>Ga0209339_1000309_pt1 | contig 18042 bp, 14 predicted proteins | sample OlaalgELextract3_FD_187376 | JGI IMG/M metagenome (GOLD analysis project Ga0209339, IMG submission 187376) | Olavius algarvensis symbiont microbial communities from Tuscany, Italy - Type A ELBA extract 3 (SPAdes) (version 2) | ecosystem: Host-associated > Annelida > Digestive system >... | reverse complement strand
CCTCCCCTAGTGGGGGCAATCTCTCGGGGGCCGCCCGGTGTGAGAAAGACACATGCCGGTAAATATAGGGAACTGACCCTATTGCGACAACGGGGAGAGGGTGGCTACGGCCTCCCTCTTACCCTCTGACGTTCATTAGTTTCTTTTCTGATCAGACGGGCCGTTTTTTGGCCAGAGGCCGCACTCGTGTGAAACTTCATTTAAGGCGAACCGCAGAATATCGAACAAGAAATATCGAATGATGAAGGGTGGAATCGCTTTGCTCTGTCATTTTAATAAGATCGATAGAATACATTCCTTCGACATTCGTTATTCCTTGTTCGATATTCGATATTCGCTTTTTCGAAGTTTCTTATCCGATCAGACCGGCTGTTTTTTAGCCGGAGGCCGCATTCCAAAATCTAAAATTTGCTTTTTGAAGTTTCTTTTCCAATCAGACTGAAGGCTCGCGGCCAAAGGCCAGGCTGACACCTGAAACCTGACACCTGACACCTAAAACCAAATTAATCCAGGGCCAATCTGACTTTCTTTAATCCAGCCATGATATGGCAGTTTTCGAATTACATTGACGTATCATCATCCTTGCCCACCAACTCCACAGCTCCCATACCCCAGTGGCTCAGCACCCGCGACGTATCAACTAGGCTGGCGTCAAGCATCTCGATGCGCTCGCGGCTGATGATCTTTACCGAACCGGCGAAAGAGGCCGGGGCCCAGGGCACCAGGACGGTGGCCCGCCCGTCTGCATGCTCCTCGATCACGTATATAATCTCTTGCTCACCGTCCGGACTGTTCAAAAGCGCCGGTCGAAAGGCGGCGTCTTCCTTTGCGCCGATCAGGCCCCGGGAAAGGCTTTTCACGGCCGCGTAAAGCGGCAGTCTGCCAAGCACGGTGCGCTCGATCCAGCCCCCGAAGCGCCGCAGGCTCATCGACCGCAAGGTCAATCCGAATATAAAGGATGCCCCGACAATCAGGATTACGGCAATGAGGACGGGCGCATTGATCCGATCGAAAGTTCCTGCGGGAAACAGGTCGGCAATCGGGGTGGCCAGCACAACCACCAGCTGCAGCATTTCGGCCAGCAGCAGGTAAAGCAAAATCAACGGCAGCAGCACAAACAGGCCGCCGAGAAGTGTGGTTTTAAAAAATTCCAAAAGGCTTCTCATCTCAGGAATCCTTTTTCAGTACAGTATTAGATTCTAACATTGAACACCGGATCCTCTAAGCCAGTCGTTGATCCCGTGTTCTTTACGGGGCTCAGAAAAATTGGCCGTGCCGTGACCCTGCACAGCGGAATGAGATCTTTTTTAATGTGATAAAAAAGTATGGAACGCAGATCCCCACAGATATTCGCAGATAAATATGGGTCCATTTTAGGGATTCAGGAACTTAGGAACTTAGATTCAAGGTAATCGGTCTATATAATCCCTCAATCCCTTCATTCCTCAATTCCTCAATCCCTTAATTCCTCAATACCTCAATTCCTCAATCCCTCAATCCCTTAATTTGGCACAATCTGCGTGCATCTGCGAAAATCTGCGTCCTAAATTACGGTTTTCGAATTTGCAAATAGTCGGCTGTTTCTCACCGGATCGATTGAACCTTTCCGGGTCTTCCGCGCTCGGCTCCTCACTCCGTTTTCGCCGGCTGAGGAGTTCGCTGCAGCCGATCCAGGTCGTAGCCTTTTGGCGGCAGGCGCGACAGGATATCCCGGTAAACACTATCTTCCATGGTTGCCGTGCGGCTCAAAATCCAGAGGTACTTGCGCTTCGGCTCACCCACCACCGCCCAGCGGTAATCATCGTCGAGTTCGATGATCCAGTAGTTGCCCTTAAACGGCCAGAAAAACCAGACTTTCAGTTTGGCATTTGTTTTGGCATCAACGACTTCCGCCTTGCCTTTCGATTCCTTCAGCGGACCATCGAGGCGCTCTTTTCGGCAACGGTTGACAACCCGTATTTTGCCGCCGGACATCAGGATGTACTCGGCCGTTGACCCGGTACACCCCTTCTGAAACCAGGCCGGGTAGCTGGCGATCTCATACCACTTGCCCAGATACCGCTGCAGGTCAACCGAATCGACAACGTTCAGCGGCGGTTTGTCTTGAGCCCTCGCCTCACCGGCGAACATCATGATGGTCAGGCCGAGCAGCGTCATCATTAACTTCATTTACCCCTCCTTTGCAGGTCCTTCTGAATCAGCCACTATGCTGTTGGGCAGCCTTATGAGGCGGCATGGGCCACACCATAAGGCCAACCCAAATTACCGATAGCAGATCCTGGCCAGAGAATCCAATACAGAATCAATGGGCGTCCGTTTCATAAAGATTCAATTCGGACGAACCGGAAAAATTAGCCACAAAGGCTCTAAGACACAAAGAATAAAGATTATTTTAAAATCTTCGTGCCTTGGTGTCTTGGTGGCGGAAACCTTTTATCTGATCAATCCTGACCAAACATGATGTGATTTAAATAAACAGGCCTAATTCGATTCAACAACACTGGCTTCCTTAGGATCATTGAATTCATCTTCTCCAACCAGCATGACGATAACTTTGTCTAATTCACCGGTATACGGGTAGTGATTGGTGACCCGGTACTTGTTGCTGACCGGTGTCCCCGCATCGATCCCCACATCAAACGTCTCCGAGAGCGAGAAGGTTGAGATGTGCATGTCCGGCATCTTCACATCATCAACTTTCCTGCCGTTGATGTGCAACTCCCCGTTGCCGCCGGGCAGCCCCTTGGTGACGCCGCCGGTTTCGGTGAAAACAAATTTGATGTTCACCTCGCCGGTCGGAAGCGGCGGCGATTCGAGCGTGTAGTAGAGACCGTTGTAATAGTTGTAGTCGTAAAAGGCCTTATTGTCCTTGATAAAGAGCGTGTATCCGCCGGTGAACCCGCCGCAGGCAACGAGAACGCCTTCTTCCTGGCCGGTAAGGCTCACGCTTGTCTCAATCGTGTGCGACCGCCCCTTGACCGGTGCCGAAGCCTTTTCCGCGATGCGCCGTGCGCCGGGATGGTAGTAGACGAATTCCTTGCGGTCACCGAACAAGAGCTGCTGCTGTTTGGCGATGCGCTGTACCATATCGTCGTAAAGTGGGTAGACGTTATTCTCCCAGGCCAGTTCGTCCCAACGCTGCTTCAGGGCCTTCAGTTTCTCGGGATGCTTGTCCGCCAGGTTGACGGCTTCGGAGAAATCTTCGTTCAGGTTGTAAAGTTCCCAGACATCCTCTTCGAACGGCGCTCTCTTGTTCAATTCCCAGGGCATGCGGTTGCCATGAATCGTCACAGCTTTCCAGCCGTCCAGGTAAATGGCGCGGTTGCCGAATAATTCGTAGTATTGTTCGGGATGATTGGTCGGCGCATTCGCATTATCAAAAGAGTAGGCCATGCTTTTTCCATCAAGCGACATTTGCTCGACGCCATCCAAAACCTCGAGAAAGGGCGTCCCCGTGACATCCAGGATCGTTGCCCCGATATCGGTGATATGATGGTACTGATTGCGGATTTCACCCTTGGCTTGGATACCGGCCGGCCAATGGATCACCAGGGCGTCCTGAATCCCGCCGCGATGAACAATCTGTTTGAAATACTGGAATGGGGTGTTGCCGGCCAGCGCCCAGCCGGCGTGGAAGTGCGGATAAGTGTCCGGACCGCCCCAACCGTCGTAATGTTTCATGTTGGCATCGAAGGGGGTTTGCAGGCCATTTAGCACGTAGGTTTCATTAAAGCTGCCGGTCAGCCCGCCCTCACCGGATGAGCCGTTGTCGGCTGTTACGAAGATGAGCGTGTTGTCCAATGTGCCGGTCCGTTCCAGGGTTTTCAGAATACGACCGATCTGGGCATCCACATGGTCGAGCATGGCGGCGAAGACTTCCATCTGGCGGGCATACAGCTTCTGTTCTTCCGGCTTCAGGCTGTCCCAGGCGGGGAGGTCTGCAGTCCTTTGCGTCAATTTGGTTCCGGGCGGAATGATGCCCGACTCGAGCTGCTTGCGGTGGATGATTTCACGCGCCTTATCCCAGCCCATGTCAAATTTCCCCTTGTACTTTTCGATATAGGCGGGCGGTGCCTGGTGGGGCGAATGCATGGCCACCGGGGCCCAAAATAACATGAATGGCTTGTCCGGTGAAACCGAGCGGTGCGAGGTGATGTTGCGGATGGCCTCGTCTGCCATGGCTTCGCTGTAGTGGTATCCTGGTTTTCCTTCCCAATCCTCCATGGGATAGTGATCGCGCCAGACGAGGGACCGGTAGTTGTCGGCGTCGGCCGCCATGAATCCATAATAGTGATCGAATCCTTCGCCCGACGGCCAGCGATCGAAGGGACCGCTCTCGGACACTTCATAGAGCGGGGTGTGATCCCACTTGCCGATGGCGTAATTCACAAACCCCGCCTTTTGCAGATGCTTGGCCACCGACTTGCCGCTTTCCGGCGGAAATGCGTTGTAACCCGGAAATCCCATGGCAGTGAGAGAGTGTGACCCCAGGCCGATCCGATGATGATTGCGACCCGCCATGATGGCGGCACGGGATGGCGAACAAAGGGCCGTGGTGTGAAAGTTGTTGTAGCGCAGACCGTTGGCCGCAAGGCGGTCAATATTCGGCGTATCAGTCAGGCCGCCGAAGGAGCCCAGATGGGCGAAGCCCGTGTCGTCGAGCAGGAATATAATGACGTTGGGGGTGCCGGCTGGTGGTTTGGGCGAGGACGGCCACCATTCCTTGGACTCCTCATATGATTTGGCGATTTTTCCTTTAAATTCCTGGCCGTACTTCTTAAATGATTCTGATTCCCGCGCCTGCGCTCCTGTCGACATGACGATGGCGCACAGGCAGACGAACAGTGTTGTCAGTCCTCGCTTCATGATTTGCTCCTTTCTGCTGAAATTCAGCCTCACGCCATGCCGCTGCAGCGCAACGTAACGTTTCTCTAAATCTCCACTAATTATTGTAGTTTTTGTCGTTGCGCTGTTGCGTGAGGCGTAGGTTTTTCGCCACAGCAGCGCCGTCTTTCTATCAAAAACCTGTCTCACGCAACGCCGCAACGACGCCATATAAAGTATTTATTTGTTCGGATCATCGTTTTTTCATCTTTGCGCCGTTGCGTCGTAGCGTGAGGCTATCTTTTTTCATTTTAAGTCGTCGAGCTTGCTGAACTTCGCACCTTTAAGAGACATATCTGCAATGAGTCCCTTGACATCGAAAACGAACGCCACGATAGGATCTTTTCCCATGGCCGAAGTCGCACTCTCACCGGCGCCTAATTTGATCAACGCCACGTTGCCGTCAACCCCGGCCTCCCAGCCTTTACTCCCGCGAAAATTTTCCAGGGCCTTTGCGGACATGAAGGCAAAAATGATGTCTTTAGCCTGTCCCCCTATCTGTAATCCGAAGGAGCCGGAAATCATGCTGTAGTAATCCACCGATTTGCCGCCGATTCTCATAGCCCCCTGCCCGTATTCGCCACCGACGATAAATGCCCCCTTCTTTACATTCGGCATAATCAGCATGCCTTTGGCCTGACGGGCGACCTCCCTGGCATCTTTGACATTTTTATAAAATCGATCCAAGGCGGCATCGGCGCTGGCATCTATTTCTTTGGCAGTTCCCCCAAACGATTGACCCGCGAGTACGATTCCTAAGACAAAAATGACACTGATGAGTTTATTGACTGATTTTAGTTTCATGACAGTACTCCTTTCTTGGTTTTGATGAGTCGGGAAAAAGTTTTCCCGAAGTAGTAAACAAATTTCAGACATTAAAACGGAAACCCGGTCGTCAATCCCACGCCGAAATAGCCCTCGCTGATGATGTCTTCGGATCTGTCGGCCGCCGCCGCCGGATTAATCACTAAACAAAATCCGACCAGCGGCGCAGAAACAATCCAGTATTTATTTCGTCGCAGAAAACCTGGTCCTCTGGGCCAGGTCAGAGCCCCTCGGCTATGCCGTGAATCTGCTGCAAGCGGGAGCGGAATGATGGAATATTGGAATGATGGAATGCTGGGTCTAGAGGACTGGGATCTATTTTTATAAGGATGGCACGGATCAGTTTGTAAAATCAGACCGTCATCCGCTTTGTATTCCCAATATTCCATTATTCCACCATTCCATTATTCCATTCGGAGTCTAAGGTAAACTCCACCCCTCTGGGGTGAAATCAAAGCCGGGTCCTCTGGGCCCGGATCTTTACTTGCCATCGGCTGTGGGCACTTGTTTGGGCCCTTCGATATTTTATCATTTGAGTTGATGTCGGCTCTCCGCATGCTTGCCATAAATCAGGGTGGAAAGAAAATCTGCTTCTTCAGAATCCAATAGAATTAAATCTATAAAATTGAGCTGATAGAGGTCGGGCACGATAAGCCTATTGGTTTTCAAATAAAAATAGTCTGACGGTTTAGCGGCTGTTGCGGCCCGGCCCGGGTGAAATGAAGTCACGCAATCCACTTGATTCGGCGGCTTGTTAAACCCGACTCCATCGCAAATGTAGTAAATGGCATACTGATCGAGGATGGATGTCAGCTTTATGATATCTTCCGCAGAGGCCTGGGTGATCGTGTTGCCGATTTCTATGCGGCCGTTGTCCATGACAGCCATACCTCCTGATCATTCATTAAAATAGTTGATTAGAAAATCAGTCAAATAGAGTAAGAGGAAATCAATCTATCTGACCATCTGATCCTCTGACTCACTAACTATCTGACTATTCAACTATTTTTCTATTTAACGAATCTACTTTGGAAACAAAAGCTGGACCGTAAAGCCCCACTGCCAATTCGGTGCATTGTCGGGTTTCTCGACATTGTAGTACGCTTCGGCGCGCGCATTGATGGCCTGACTGCCTATTTTAAACAATTTCCCGACGCCGCCGCCCAGGGGTACCGTCCAGGTATTGCTCGAATCCGCCTCCCAATTGGCGATGATGATAATGTCCGAGATAAGATACCAGCCCCGGGGGAGATTATAGTTTAAGAACGGCTCAAATAATGTCTGATTCACATCGTCGCGGTCGGAATCACCGGCAACCGACCACAATTGCCGGACGAGCCCGCCGAACGTTCCCCATTTGGGCTGGAAAAGGACCACCCCGGTGGGTCCCATGCTCCACTTTTCGCTGCCGATTTCCTTGTCGGTGGCGGTCGGTATGGTAATGGACGGCCCCATGCCCCAAATCGCCGTCTCGTATTTGACCGGCGATAAAAAAAGCGAGTAGTTGATGTCGCCAAGTCCGGTAGCGCCATTGCCCGTAATGGGATTTGGTATTCCCGGTGTACCGGCCACTTCGCCGGGGCTGTCGATCAGCGGTATAATGGCCCGGTTCACCAGGTTCCAACTACCGACCGTGATGGGCACAACCGGCTGAATGTTCAAAAAAGAGGCTTCGCCGTTGGGGGCACCATAGTCGAAGGTGAATTTAAACGGCAGGCTGATCAAAGAACTGATGGGGTTTTGAACCGCAGACCGCAGATCACCGCCGCCTTGAGCCGGCGGGGTGGACTGTTTGGCTTCATCCTGCGCGCCGGCCGGGACACCGATAATTGCTATTAAGACAGCGATTATTAGAAAGGACAAACGCATATATCTTCCATCCATATTGATTCAAGGTCCAGCGTTCCGGGTTATCCCCGCCCCGACTGCGCTCGTCGAAAACAATACAGCTCATATCATTTGGTATTTATTTGCTATTTCAGGTTTACCCGGATCAGGGCCTGACCAATCTCATCCCGCAGATCTTGGACCAGGGCGCGATATTCTTTGACCCGGGTTTCGGCTTCAGGCTCTTGAGACCCAGTCCAGTAGCCCAATGCGCTGATGCAGGCATCGTAGTCTTCACACATGGCCAAAAATTCGGGGTCTCGCGCCATGAGAAGATCTATCGTCTTTTTTTGGTCTGAAAATTGTTCTCGAATATGATTTGCTTTGTCATTCACAGTCCATAAGGCCTTTTGTGGCTATGGGATTATTATTTAGAATTGATTGAAGGATCGATTTTTGATAATGGGTATCTGAATAATATAGATTTGAAAAGGTACGTTACTGTTACGTACATGTGGCAGTTCATTTCATTTAGAGAACATTACGCTGGTTCAAAAAAGGCCAGAGGTTTATGGCATCTGATAACAAACCGACACCCGAAGCCATCAGGAACCAGTTGGAACGGATCCTCCAGAGCACTGAATTCAGAGCATCAGACAAACAGAGAAAATTTCTAACTTTCGTGGTTGATGAGACCCTGGAAGATCGGTCTTCACAGATCAAAGGTTTTACCGTCGCCGTGGCGGTGTATGGCAGGAACGAAAAGTTTGATCCCCAGGTGGATCCAATTGTGCGCGTGGAAGCCGGCCGGCTACGCCGGGCCCTGGAACATTATTATCTGACTGCCGGAATAAATGACCCCGTTTGCATACAAATTTCTAAAGGCAGTTACGTGCCCACTTTCCGAGCTGTCCGGATATCACCGGCCGGCGAAAATTCGTCAACATTAGAACAGGCAGACCTTGCACCATCCGTGGTCACATCCACTGCCGTTATGCCACTGATTAACGGGACCGGTGACAAGAAGCAGGATTATTTCACGGACGGTTTGACTGAGGAACTGACCTCTGAGCTCGCCCGCTACCAGGATTTTCAGGTCATCGCATCTCAGTCAACCATGCGCTTTAAAGGCCAGTCGATTGACCCCATACAAATTGGCAGGGACCTCAATGTGCGTTTTCTGTTGACGGGAAGTGTCCGCCAGGATTCAAAGACGGTCAAGGTCGCTATTCGGCTACTCGATACCGCCACTGCGGAACAGATCTGGGGCCGTAGCTATAAACGGGATAATACGGCTGCTGATTTGATAGCTGTACAGGAGGAGATTGCCAACAGCGTTATCGGTACGATTGCCGACCACTATGGCTTGATACGCCGGAAATTGTCCCGCGAATCCCGCAAGAAGGCGCCGGCCAACCTCAAGGCTTATGATGCCGTCCTGCGCTTTTACCATTATGAAACAGAGCTGACCCCGCAGGCGTTTGAAATGGCCCTGGCAGCGCTGGATCGGGCTGTCGCGATAGAGCCGGAATATGCGCTTGCCTGGGCCATGCTAGGCCATTTGCATGCCGACAACCATGCCCTGGGGTTTTGCGAGATAGAGTCGTCACTGGAAAAAGCACTGGTCTTTGCCCAGAGGGGCGTGGCCCTGGCGCCGGACAATCAGTTTGCCCGGGATGCCCTTTCGCTTGTATATTTTCACCGGGGCGATAAGGATTTTTTCATTCAACACGTTGAAGAAACCATTGCCCTCAACCCCAATGCCCCCTACATCGTCGGTGTTGCCGGCTGGCACTTGGCGCTTTATGGTGAATGGGACCGCGGACTTGCCCTGCTGAGAAAAGGCATGCGGCTCAACCCGTATCATCCCAGCTGGTTTCATCTTGCCATATACATGGACGACTATCGCCGTGGCGAATATGATAAAGCCTTCGCCGAAGCCCTGAAATTCAATTTCCCTCAATTGTATCTGGATCCGATGATGCGAGCTGCCGCACTCGCCCAATTGGAAAGACAGCGCGAGGCAAGGTCCGCTGTCAGCCAATTGCTCAAGCTGGAACCGGATTTCACCACCTGCGGGCGATTGCTGATCAGCCGCTATTTAAAGGTTGATGACCTTGTCGATAAGATCATCGAAGGACTGCGCAAAGCAGGTATGGTTGATCTTAAGTGACGCTGCCGAACGGGTCAGAATTAGATTTGCGAAGTAGTTGAATAAATAATGCTGAGGATGTTCATTTTTCTCTCAAATACAGGGATAAACCGAATTAAATGTTGTCAATAGAATTCACCTATGGTTGATTCCTGTAATATTGGTGTAGGGTGGGCTCTGCCCACCTTTGACAGATGAATTCAGCGATATTCGGTGGGCACAGCCCACCCTACGATAAGAAATTTTCGCAACGCTAGATAGTTACCAAATCAGTTTTGTGCAAAATGCGCAAAACATTTAATGGCATCTTTGTAAAGCATTGACAAACGGGCATTTACAAGGATTGAAATTGAATTCAACTTTTGTATTTTTATGACTCCAGCTTTTACCGGCTGGGTATCTATTAACCTGATTTTTGTTTTGACTGTGGCGGCAGAATAAAATAGATCCGCCGAAGGCGAACCACAAATATTCAATTTTCAATTCCGGCTTGTCCGGGTTAGGGTTTAGCCAATGGAGGTGGTAGTGAAATGAAGCCCAAAAAGGAACTGGTTATCACACGTCCCGACGACTGGCATCTTCACCTGCGGGATGGCGATATGCTGCAGGCCGTGCTGCCGTTTTCAGCCCAACTTTACGGCCGTGCGATCATTATGCCCAACCTCAGGCCGCCGGTCCGAACGGCTGAGGATGCTCAGGCCTACCGGCAAAGAATTTTGAAATGTCTGCCCCCCGGACATGATTTTCAGCCGCTGATGACCCTGTACTTGACCGATGATACAGCGCCTGATGAAATTCGCCTTGCTAAAAACGAGGGGCTATTGACCGGGGTGAAACTATACCCGGTGGGGGCCACTACCAACTCGGAGCAGGGCGTTACCGACACTAAAAAGACCTATGCCGTGCTGGAGGTCATGCAGGAGCTCGGTATACCGCTCTTGATCCACGGTGAAATCAATGATCCAGCGGTGGACATCTTCGATCGCGAGGCGGTGTTTATCGACCGTGAGTTGGATCCCCTGCGCAAGGACATGCCGGGATTAAAAATGATCCTGGAACATGTTTCTTGCAAGGTTGGCGTAGACTATGTCCTGGCCGCTGAAAGGAATTTGAGCGCAACCGTTACCCCCCACCATCTGCTCATCAACCGCAACAGCATTTTTGCCGGCGGGTTGAACCCGCACATGTACTGTCTGCCGGTGGTCAAGCAGGAAACCGATCGCCTGACCATTCGCAAGGCGGCGGTTTCGGGTGATCCGCGTTTTTTCTTCGGCTCGGATTCCGCACCCCACCGGCTGGTTGACAAGGTCAAGGTTGGTGCCGCGGCCGGCATATTCAACGTCTCCGCGGCCCTGCCCGCCATCGTGCAGGTGTTCGAAGCGGAGCAGGCTTTGGAAAACCTGGAAGCCTTCATGTCCATGAATGGCGCCCGGTTCTATGGACTGCCGCCGAATCCGGACACCATCACATTGGAAAAGAGAGAGCCCCCTATTCCAGCAGCCGAATATATATCGGTTGGCGAAGACAAGGTGAAAGTGTTTCAGGCCCATGAGCCGCTGTACTGGCAAGTTGTCGAGGGCTTGCGAATCACACAATTTACGGGTAAAGAAGTGTCATGAGTCTGAGAAGTCAGAAGCAGATGAAACGGGGTCGTCCTGGGTTAATCAGGAAGCTCTCAACAGAGATTTTTCTACAGCAGCAGGCACTTTAATGGGAGCGAAATAAGACCCAGGATATAAATAATCCTCGCCGCTTTCATCAATTACCCTTAGGTCCTCATCAGCAGCTGCGTCTTTATCGGGCACCACACGGTAAATTTTATGCAATTCCAATGACGCAGGGTAGCCCTCATTGTTAATACAAACAACAAACTCTTGGGTTGATTCATTTTTCTTTGTCATAGCTTAATCCAGATATCGTTTGCGCTTTATTTCTATTTTTCCTATCCCGTGCGCTTCATACCAATGAAGCTCGGCCAAACAAACTCTTCCGTTGCCGAGCCGGATATGCGCAACGCCTTTCATCTTACGCCAATTGCCCTGGCCATATACCCGCTGCAAACGATCAAGGTCTCGGATACCCGTCCCCCTTGCAATAGTTTCAATTACCGTGATTGCGTCAATTATCTCGAAGTTCATTCATCATATCTGAGGAATCGTTTCAGCCCTATTTTAGTTATTTATCAATAAGGGGGATGCTCAGCAACAAGAATTCTGATTCTATAATTAACATCTAAGAAATTCTTATGGGTTACAGGGTATGATAACCAAAAAGTCAGGTAGCCGTCAAGCTAGCAGATAAAAACATTTCAAGCATTTCAGGTAAGACCATCGCCGCTTAAAAAATAGTAATTCATCTCCAAAATCCTGCAGCTTTTTGAAGTATCGATTCATTGCTGGAAAAACAAAGGGAGCTGTAAATTTAGGGGACGTCCGTGATATATGGATATTTGATTGGGATATCTACAAGTGACAGATTATGCCCGCAGAGTTCACTCTGATGCAGCTGGAGCCTTGCAACATCACATCATTCGTGTAAGCAAAACCGTAGCTTAAGATCCAAATGTCTAAATGTCACGGACGTCCCCCAAAATGGCGGCGGAAGAAGCAATGCAGCAAAGTTTGCGAGTGTAATTCGCTTTTTTCGCCGAAGGCGATGGCCTTAAATGGTTTTAAAATCTGCGTGCATCTGCGAAAATCTGTGTCCTAAATTACGTATTTCCGATTTGCAAATGCTCGGCTGTTGCTCACTGGATCGGTATAACTTATCCGGTCCACCAGCGAGTTGGAGGGCTAATATCAGACTAAGGGGCGAGTTCCTGCTGCAACCGGGCGATTTCTTCAAAATTTCCGCTTAGGTCCCGATATAGTTTCTGATACAGCGGGTATATCCTTTGGTAGATTGCGGCGTTCTCCGTGCCGGGCGGACAGGACATCCCCGGTTTGACGAGACCCTTCAAACTTTCCAGGTCGGCGGCATGACCGGTGCCGAGCATGGCCCAAAAAGCCGCCCCCAGGCAGGAGGTCTCGCCCCAGGGCGGCACATTCATCTCCCGGTTCAGGACGTCAGTGACAACCTGCAGCCAGAAGTCCGATTGGGTAAAACCACCGGAAGCGACAACCTGCTTCACTTCGATGCCGACTTCAGCCAGAACATCACTCAAACTCCTGAAGCGAAACGCAATGCCCTCCACCAGGGCCCGGCTGAGATGGGCGGCACCGTGCCCGAGGTTCATGCCGAAAAAGGCCGCCCGGGCATTCAGATTCCAATGGGGGCTGCGCTCGCCGGCAAACAGCGGCAGGCAGATAAGCCCGCCGGCCCCGGGCGGCGACTGGCTCGCCAGGGCCAAAACATCCTCAAAGGACAGGCCGTTCGCGGCCATACTATCAGGCAAGGCCTGGTTCAGGCAGTCTCTAAGCCAGGACAGCGCCACCCCGCCGTTGTTGATGGCCCCGCCCACCAGCCAGTGCGCCTCATCGATGACATAGCACCAAGTGCGTGCCTCGGGGTCGAGAACCGGCTTGGGACTAATAACACGATAAGCGCCGCTGGTTCCGATCATGCAGGTTGCCTGCCATGGCTGCACCGCGCCGGTGCCCAGGTTGGAATTGGCGGCATCGGAAGAACCGAGCACCACCGGCACGTCCCGGCGAATAACCATTTGGCGGGCGATTTCCGGATCCAAACCACGATGACTCGTCTGAGGCGCGACTGGCGCTGACAACTGATTCCCGCGGATACCCGCCGCATCGAGCCCCTGAGGCTCCCAATCCAGCGAATGTGTGCTCAGCAAGCCGGAGCCGGCCGCCAGGCAGTAGTCAACCATGTATTCCCCGGTCAGACAGGCAAATAGATATTCTTTGGCCGACACGTAGCGCCAGGCCTTGCGAAATATTTCCGGCTTGTTTTCGCGCAGCCAGATAATTTTGTACAGGGGATACATACCGTGGGCGGGGCAGCCGGTTTGCTCGTAGAGCCTTGTGGCCAACGACTGTTTGCGTACCGCTTCAGCCTGGTCCACCGCCCGTCCATCGGCCCAGGTGATTACACCGGTCAGGGGTTCGCCGCTCCCATCAAGCGCCAGCAGGCTGTGAAGCGCCCCGCCGATACTCAAACCGGCGCACTGGTTCGCCTCGACGTCGGCTCGGGCCAAAGCATTTTTAACAGAGGTTATGGCCGCCTGTACAAGCTCCCGTGGGTTTTGCTCCTGCCAACGGTCGTGAGCATCACTGCCGCTATAGTCTCCGACCCCGAAGCCCAGGACATCGGCGTGTTCATCGATCACGACGCTTTTGCAGCTGCCCGTTCCCAGATCTATTCCAAGATACCAGTCTGTAGGTTTCATTGATTGAGCTCAATTTTCGATTTTCAGGCACATAAGGCAGAAAAGCAGCAGACAACCAGTTTTCAAGGGGCAACGCCACACCGGGGAGAGGGATGTTGCCGGATCGATGATGTCACTCACGCCTGTAGCATAGGAAGGCTGCAATACACATCCCGGTAATGATTGGGACCGTGGACCCTGTCAGTCGGACGCATTCTCCTTCTTATGGTAAAGCGGAGAGATGTCGCGCAGGGTCTTGACCACCTTCTGAAGCGACGCCAAGAAATAGTCGATATCTGATTCGGTGTTCTCGATTCCATAAGTGACCACCAGCGTACCCTGGGCGTCGGCATGGGACCGGCCGATGGACAGCAGCACGTGGGAGGCGCGCAGAGAACCGGTGGCGCAGGCCGAGCGGGTGGCTACTGCGATGCCGTCGTCATCCAGCATGAGCATGACGCTTTCGCCTTCGATGTAACGTACCGACACCGACACCAGGTTTGGCAAGCTGGCGTCAGCCGGCGTGTTGATGATAATGTCCTCGATGGTCTGAGACAGGCCGGACAACAGTTTGACTTTCAGGTTTTCCAGGTGCGTCAGCCGCTCGTCCATTTTACGGCGAGCCGTCTCGGCGGCCACACCCATCCCGATGATTCCAATCAGGTTTTCGGTACCGGCACGCTTGTTGTGCTCCTGAACGCCACCTTCCAGAATGGGCCAGATCATGGTTCCCCGGCGGATATAGAGGCCACCGACACCCGTGGGACCGTAAAACGTGTTGGCGCCGAAGCTCATCAGATTGACCCCGAGTTTTTGAACATCCATGGGCACCACCCCCACTGAATCCACGGCATCCGTGTGCAGCAGGATATTGTGCTCGCGGGTGATCCCGGAGATGGCTTCGATGGGCTGGATGGTGCCGGTCTCGTTGTTGCTGTGCATGATGGACACCAGGATGGTCTCGTCGGTGATGGCGTCCGCCACGGCCTGAGGATCGATCCGGCCATGGTGGTCGACATCCAAAGATGTGATCTTGAAGCCCTGGCTACTAAGCCGCTTCAGGCTGCGGATGACCGCATTGTGTTCAACATTGGAGGTGATTATGTGGTTGCCCCGCTTGGCATTGGCCAAAGCCGCCCCTTTGACGGCATGGTTGACCGCTTCGGTGCCCCCGGAGGTGAAGACGACTTCTTTGGGGTTGGCGCAGTTAATCAGCCCGGCCACCGCAATGCGGGCCTTATCGAGCTGGGCAGCGGCCAGTTCGCCGGCCGAGTGCTGACTGGAGGGGTTGTGGTAATCGGCGTTGATGGCATCGATCATGGCCGATTTGACCTCCGGCAGCAGGGGGTTGGACGAGATGTGGTCGAAATTGATGATAGCCATAAGTGTTACCTTTGCGTTTAACGCGTTGCTTAGTGTTCTTCTTCCAGGTCGGATTGGCAGGCATCGCAGAAGGTTATGTCTTCTTGGATCTCCACGTCGCAGTAAGGGCAGTAACATTTGCCGCCTTCGGTATGCCGGTGGACTTCCTGATGCTCCTCATCCGGACGGGTGATCCCGGCCACTCCGTTCTCGTAGTTCTTGATAGCCATTTGAAGCGCGTCCGCTCCCAGGTTGGAGCAGTGCAGCTTGTTCTTTGGCAGCCCTTCAAGGGCTTGGGCCACGTCCTTGTTGGTGATGGCCTTGGCCTCGGCAACGGTTTTTCCTTTAGCAAGCTCGGTAAGCATACTGGAAACGGCGATGGCCGACCCACACCCAAAGGTCTGAAATTTGATGTCCGCGATGCGGTCTTCCTCGATTTTGAGATAGATGGTCATCATGTCGCCGCACAACGGATTTCCAACTTCGCCGACGCCGTTGGCATCATCGATTTCACCAACGTTGCGCGGATTGCGAAAATGATCCATCACGGTCTTGCTGTACATCATGGGCAGTTCCTCCCCCGAAAAATTTTATGTGAAATAATTGAAAACATATCCTAAGCATTTTTTTCAAAAATGGAACCACGCAACCGGATGCAACCACAGCCATTTTTTGGGGGCACCCAGCTTGGTCGACCATTCAGGTGCTTGATAGTGAGGAGACACGGGATTATCGGGAACTTTTGCAGAGACCTTCAAGAACCTGTCAGATCGCACCGTGCGGGCTGAGTCCGAACGATGATGGGGTTGAGGCTGAAAGTCAACAGCGGTGAAAGAAAGTCCAAATCATGGGCGACTCCCTTCCAGCGAGTTGACTTCAATTGCTGACACCTGATCCGCCGTCGGCGGAACACCTTTACACTGCTGTTATAAGTTGCCAATTTCATCATCCCTTTGAGGTGAACCAAAGCCAGGCCTTCAGGGCTCGGATCTTTATTACAATGATGAAGTAACGTATAAGACGATCAGAAAATTCGTGCTAAAGCGCGGTCTTTTTCAAGTGCATTTCATGGATATCGATCGCCACGATTACCGGCCGCGCCAATAGTTTCTGCCCGATCAAAAGCGGCCGGACTCTTCTTTTGGTCGGGAACTTAATCCCGTCGAATTCCCGGTAGTTCTTGCAGGTGTGGGCCGCGCGGGCCCAGCGGCTGACCACCTCGGCCGTGTAATCCAAGCGGCGGAGGAGATAATCGCGGTCAAAATAAAAAATCTGCCTGCGACAGTGGGAAGGGAAATCCGGCGGAAAATCTACCTGTAATTTAACAGGATAATCCGGGTCGGTCGACTGCGGTTCGAGCATATCAATTTTAAACCCATCTCCTGAAAACAGAAACGGCGTTACCAGATAATTCCAGGTGGCGTATCCGCCAAAATAGGTGAAATCGAGCGCATCCCAGTACAACTGCCGCCGCAGTCGCCGGATGGCCACACGCGGCTGCTGCCGGCTGACCAGAACCTGATGGCCGGCATCCGTAATGCGCACCTCCTCATTGCCCATGAACACGCTGTTGCGGCCCGGGCCGGGATAGTCATAAAACGTGAATTCCGGTTTGCGGATCGCGGCCCGGACCCGCACCCGGCTCAAGGCGGGGCGTCTTTTGGCTTTGAATAAAAAGCCCCCCACGGAAATGACGGCCTCGACGGCTTCCAGCTTTCGCCAGCGATCGATACCGCCGTGAGCTTCACAAATCTTTTCGATGGTGCGCTGCAATTCGCTGCCAGTCATAACATTGCCCTCCAACCCGGACAAGCCGGAATTGAATATTGAAGATTGAAGATTGAAGATTTATGGTTTCGCTTCAGGCTTCGCCTTCGGCTGCGACCCGACACGTCGCGCAGTCATTATTTAAACAGACTGTTCGACAAAAAGCTCACGACAGGCAGAATACATTATTCGATATTCGACCTGCCCGCAATGCCATTATATATCGCTGGACAACGCTGACCATTTGTCTCCAAAATGAATGATCGTTACAATCCAACGTATCATGCATGGCAGGCGGGTGTTCGACGTTCATAAGTTTCATTTCTTTGATCAGACTGGACGCTGGCGGCCAGAGGCCGCGCTCTTATGAAACAATGAATGTCGAATGTCGATTGACGAATGGTGGATTCGCTTCGCTCAGTCAATAAAATGGACCGTTGGACAAAAGACTCACGACAGGCAGAATACCTTAAATCCGAAATCCGCATTCCAAAATCCAAAATTTGCTTTTGGAAGTTTCTTTTCTTTGATCAGACCGGCTGTCCATTAGCCGGAGGCAGCGCTCTTATGAAACTACATCAAATTATTTAAAGGCTGTGGAATGGATTCGATCTTAATTTCTTTATTTTGACAGGATCAACAGGATTATCAGGATTTTTTTCGCCTCCGGCGAGGGGCCTTTCGGCCGAAGGCCGCATTATCCTGACCATCCTGTTGATCCTGTCCAATTATTTTTTTTAAATAAGAATCCATTCCTCTTTTTCTTTCCAATTCTATAGAGCCTGCGCATAAACTTAAAATTGATCAGAATAAATTACAAAATTGTAGGTCCAACATTTTAAATTTGGTCAATGTTCTTTGAAAAATTGGTTAAAGCAGCAATCTGCTGTGCTTCAGGTTA
>Ga0209339_1000308_pt1 | contig 18065 bp, 11 predicted proteins | sample OlaalgELextract3_FD_187376 | JGI IMG/M metagenome (GOLD analysis project Ga0209339, IMG submission 187376) | Olavius algarvensis symbiont microbial communities from Tuscany, Italy - Type A ELBA extract 3 (SPAdes) (version 2) | ecosystem: Host-associated > Annelida > Digestive system >... | reverse complement strand
CACTCTTGTATATAAATTGTATAACGTATTGAGTGTTTCGAGACGTCGTTTAGGTTAGTCCTGACACGTCCGAATTGTGTATATTCTCTTTTCTTTCTTTATTATTATTAATATTTATTATTTTTTTTAGTTTTATTTCTATTTGCGTTAATATTTGCACTTGAGAATAATACACTTTATCTTTATACTACAGGAGTTGTTTTCTCGCGTTGCCTGAATTGTAGAGCTACCTCGGTTAGATAGCGGATAGGTCCTGAGATCACTTAAATAAAATTGAAGTCATTTGCAACGAGCGGGTCTAGCCCACCGTTGTATGTGACACCAATCACCGAATTGCTGTATAACGGTCCGTTGCTCTGCGGTTTTAATGTGCCCATAAAGGGTTAAAGGTATGTTGTGAGCCGTGAAACGTATCTGCACGTTAAATACACAATATCGTATCGTATCATATCGTATCGTATCGTATGGTGGCAACGATTTCTGTTCTTTTTGTGCGAACCAAAACACTTTAATTGAAGTGAATTTAGCTTTTACATTTTCCAGGGTGAGGACACGTGCCCTTTTCCCACATGCGGGCGTCCATGGTAACTTAGAAGATACAGCGATTTTAAAGGGACTTTTTTAAACTTCATAACTGTAGAGTTCCACAAGCTACAGCCTTCTCATAACTGCTCTGCAGACTTCGAAAATCAGTATTATATCTCTCAGACTGCAGTCTCCCGATCATTTCCTGAAAGTCTGTATTTCATTTCGGCTGTAAGTTCATCAAAATATACATAGACGGCATGTGTTCGATAATCTGTGATGTGTGGCAGATTCGCCGTTCAAGGAGATGACGAGTTATTATTTTCCTTTCCAGGCAAGAAACATCGCGAAATGTAAACTGCGAATCCTTCATTGTGTAAATCTTTATTCACCATATTAATGGTAGCACAACAACAATAAAAAAGAAAAAAGAACATAATAGCGAACTTAGTCAAACTTAATTAAATAACATAGGATTATGACATGTGACAGTGCATATCGATTACAGAGTTATGCATGAAGTAGGCCTAATGTAGTATCGGTTCTGATTGGCTATAGATTTCTTGAAAAAATTGTTCTCTTTTCAGACTTTACATGTGCTGTGCGAATTGCGAATTTTTTTGCCAAAATATCGTATTATGTGGCCAATGCCTTCGTATCTTTTTTTGGAATTTAGCAATTCTTTTTTTCTAACAATTTGCTAGGGAGCGAAAAGTTGAAGCAGAACCGACATTCGTTAATTAAGTGCTGTAAATTTTAATCATTCGATTTTTTACTTGAGAATTGTTCTCGTTCCCATACGTTTCCAAATGATTGCGACGACAATTTTCATCATCTTCGTTGTCACTTTAGCAGTATTTCTGACCGTAATAACATTTATCTTTTCCTGAAAATAAACTATATAGGGTTCAACGTGTTTGACCAGATAACCTTTAGTAATAATGAAGAACAAACTCAAAATACATTTATAATTTTAAACTTTGCCCTGATTTAAAAAATATAATTCCCAAAAATTTTTGCTAGTCGTGTGTTGGGGTTATATACCGCCTTCAAAACACAGACAAAACCCCGTCGGATCGGAACCACCGGAGACACCATCATCACCTAACCCCAATCGTATCTCAGGGGGGAGGGGTTCTGTCTGGGGTATTGTCCAGCCCCTGCTGCATGCACCTATGTTCGCAAGACAAGCACACGCCATCAACAGACTTTGTGCAAAACGCAGTGACGGTGGAACCTGCCAAGTTGCGGTCTAAGTACCGCGCTGATGTATCGCAAGTAACCGACGGCAGTGTAGTCAGGTCGTCCAGAGTGGATAGCGAGTGGATGGACGCGCACCTTACGAGATTCTGTGACGCGCTGAGTCCTAGCACCTCTCCCGGAGTGTAACAGTCCTCTGCTGTGTCAACTTTTCACCAAAACTGACCTCGTCAGACGAGGTTTCCGCTACTCAGCTCCTGCCGTCTGGAACTCACTTTATAGAACAGTACTCGAAAGCCTGTCAATAACAGTCTTCAAATCCAGGTTCAAGACTAATCTTTTTGATCTGGCTCATATCAAACAGTAACGACGTGACCTGTGCTACCACCGCCTCTGAAGTTACGACCCACGGCGGGATAGAAATATGTATATTATTATTATTATTATTAACATTACGGAGCTGTGCTTTACTGTTAGAGCGTGTAACATACAATACGATTGCCATGCGTCTACCTCACCGTTTCCATAGCGTTATATTTCGGCATCACAGCTGCTTTCCCAATTCGTTCTACATCGATCCATCTGAATAACGTCGTAGGCACAACCTGCAGCGTGGGTGGCGCCGGATTGGAGCGGGGCTTTGCACGTCACATCAAATTAGCGCAGCATCAATCTGGCGCACCGGCGAAATTGAATTACGCCGTTCGTTTAGAAGAACTCAGTCGTAGCTCGGCGGCACGACGCATGCGCGTGTCGTCGAACCACTTCCGGGCCGATTGACGCCAGAGTCGGAAAAGCGGCGCGTTCTTTTGTCGGAAAACGGCGACGCGAGAAAGAATTAAAGGTCCCGGCACAGAGCACAATCGCCAGCTTCTGATAGTAAAGATGCTTGATGGAATTCATAACTGAAGCTGACCTCTGACACTTAATATTCATCTCTATTCACCAATCAGGTAGTAGAACAAGCACACAAGAAAAGAAAACAAACACAAGAAAACAACAGAACCTAACTATACGAGAAATACTAAGCTAAATATATAACGTATGTTATACGTTAACTCAAGCTAAATAATTTTTATATATAATTATATAAATATTTTTTTCATTGTAGTCTGCTTATTTTGTATTTTGTATTTTATTTGTATTTTTCTCTTATTGCTGCCTACTTGGCGTATTAAACTGATGATGATAACGATGCAATGAATTTCTCGTAACGTATTGTCAATAATACACTGTTATAGCTTCCACTGAAACACATCTTGACAGTGCTTTACAGTGTCAGGCCAGCTCTCGGCCATCCAGAGTATTTTACAGGACAATGATGATATTAATAAACATCACCAAGTATTGAGAGTACATAAAATTTGAGGAATTCCTACTCACTTTATCGTGCAAATGGACAGAGACAAACAGAGGTACAAACACGTCCAGCGTGACTGAGACCGACTGAGTCAACAGATTTAGTCAAGTAATCATTATAATTATATAGTCGCACCTAAAGTCAAATGCATCACATTGTTCTGCGCGTGCGCCAGTTTTCAAAAAAAATTCCCAGCCGGTTTTTTTCTATACGGCGCAGCAAAAGAATGGAGTACAACCTAGGAGGGTTTGTCTGGGGGGTTTGACCTTCTATACCATTAATTTCACGGGTGAAAGATGAAGAGACACGCAGGCAAAACACCAAGTATCAGACGGCTTGTTTCGTCTATAGCGTGCATGAAGGCGGTCGTGTTTCCGCTCTGTTATAGACATTTGCTTATACGTCGTAATCGATTTACCCAATCTAACTTCGGTTTCATGTGTCGGATTTCAATGCTGCTGTCGACTGCGTTATCAGCTCAACTCGACTTTCTTCAGACTCACGGCTCATGAGCGTAACAATATTAAGTGAAAACCAAACAGCAATAAAGAATATAAACACAAAAACACAGAAAAATACAGATACACTGTGAACGGAAAAAAGGAACCGTTTTATTTTTAAGCGCCTCACTTTACGTTAGTAAAAGAGGCGCTTATTGAGATAGGCTGTGTCGTGACGTCGTTGGTCGTTGGTCGTTGGTTGGTTGGTTGGTGTCACGCGCGTGCACTGTGGCCAAACGGTGCATCCTAGGCCTATAGTTACTATGGAACACTAATAGGAAACCCTACCCCAGGAATTCAATGGTACAACTTTTGACCCCCTGGGGTGACCCCTAACCGGGGAATGGGCCCCCCGTGAGGCGCTTTTTGTCAAATTACTTTGACCTCTTGTCTTCATAGCTTCTAGACAGTTTGGTGTTATTCAGGTTGCTGTATTAATATGCAGGTAGCTTGGAAAAGGAAATCCGGACATTTCTCCTGGACATATTTCCCCAGACATATTCCCCAAGACATTTCCCCTTTCCGGACTATTTCATCTCCTAATTATATGGTGTAGGGCATTTCATCCATCCATCCATGTTTATTCCAGGCAGAAGTCCATAGTTAAAATATAAATAGGCCCTACATAAAACTGTTCAAAAAAGAAAAGAAAAACTAGACATCAATATCAGCACGCCATTATCTACAACACAAAGCGATCACGTGTATAAAATTGATAGCATAAGATCGGTTGGGTTCGCGAGTGCCAGTTTTCATATTTTCGCGTTAACAGCAGGTGTCTTACCTGAGGAGGGAAATTGTCCGGGAGGGTAACTATTCGGGGGAATATGTCCGAAAGAAAATGTCCTACGCTCGGGAAAAGAACATAATAACAGTCACATTACTATACACAGGGAATGCAGAAGATCAAATCAATACAAGAGCTCTCAGGTTGGCCAAAGCCCAAAGTGCGAGACTCTAATGACTGGTCGCCTGGCGGAAGTAACCCGAACAGAGTTGGACATGGGTCCGGTTGGGTCGGGTTGGGTCACAAATTCTCCGTCTTGGGTGGTCGAGTTGTGTCGGGTCCAGTGTCAAAAAATCTAACAAATATACAATTTACACGCAAGAAACCAGTTATTCGAGGACTATAATTCATAATGATAAGAAGTTGTAACATTGCCATTTATTACCGTTTAATTATTCATTCTATCATTAAGGACGTGTTGCGCGAGGAAAAAGCAGTGGCTCGTGAAACAATGATGTCATCTGAGGTGAAAAGTCATTTGGTGGAGATGCTGCTGAAAGATTCGGCAGCAAAACTAAAAGTCGTGCATGAATGGGTCGGGTCCAGAGTTTCATGTTAATTCTGGGTCGGGTCGGGTTGGGTCACTTCACTTGTGGGTCGGGTTAGGTCGGGTCAAGAAAATTGGATCCACGTCCAACGCTGAACCCGAAACTCAACATTTTCCGACACAGCCGGTGAGGTATTTGTGTTTGTTACTGTATCTGTTACTGTTACCGTTGAAAAATCACGGGGAATTACGGTTACACTATCTTTATGAGACTCTCAGAAGCTCTGAGATCATTCTTCTAAATTTGCCGGGTACAGTGAGTCATTTCACTTTTTTAAATAGTCTTTCGCTGAGACTTTCGCTTAGTCCTAAACTCGGACTGAGACCAAAGATGAGCCAAAAAGTGAACTCGTTTTTCGTTTGGACTCAGCGAATCGCTCAGCGATTCGCTGAAGCTAAACTTCGGACTGAGCGATCGCTGAATCAAAGCTAATTAACTCACCGAATGATCGTGCATTGTGCGGGTGGGGTATGAAAGAATCGTGATTTTCGGCCATCTCGCTTTATCTCGGAAATGATACAACAAAGGGCCATAGTTGCAATTGAACGACAACAGAAACTCGTGCCAATAACGTTGAATGACCCCTGACCTAGTTTCAAGATAATGGTATTGTTCAATGTCAAATAACTCGAAAAGGACACAAGATAGAGCTTTGGTTACAATGGCAGACTGATAGGAAGTTGTACATGTTCCATCGAATTCTGCAATATTCACTTAGGCCTACCTCTAATGACACCTAACACAGATTTCAAAGGCACGCAGCTATGCTAGCCTCTATTTTGAAATCTGATTGATGATTATAACTCTGACTTGTGACTTTCGTTTTTTTATGTTTTGATTGCACGATCAATCCCAGCAGCTAGTAAACCTTCGTTATATCATTACTAAAGTCTATAAGCCCAACACGTTGACGGCAGGTAACGTTCGGCTATCTAATCTACTGATCAGTGTTCTCGTTGGATTCATGCAATCGCTTGCACAAAACTACATTAAACCGACTTCGGTTAAGTTCCCAAGGTGATCGCAGTTGCACCCTGCGTTTATATTGTTGACAGTTTACATATTATGATGCACACGATTAATATGCCATAACTTCATAAATTCACAACATTTACTAATGATTTTTGGTAGAAATAGACCCCATTCATATATCAATTGATTTGGTAAAAAAGTTTTTAAATTGGCTTAGAACCAGAACCAGTTGCGTGGTTGCCATAACAATAGTAGTGACGTGCCACACCCGAACAACGAATTTCTTGGCTGACTTCGAACTACGTGTGTTCGACAGGGCAATAAACAAGTAGCAAAACGATTGTAGGCCTGTGTGTTAAGGCCGAAAGACTGCACTTCGACACTCTTGTTATAAGTTTGACACTGCGCATTGTTTCGACATAAACACAGTTTGTTTCAAAGATTTAACTTTTCTGTAAAACGCAGCATAAACTGGAATGACGCGCAGTTAAGGATTGATTATGGTAACCGCTTCAGCTGGTACACTGCTGCAAAAACAACTGTCTTCTAACGTTGAGGTTTACTTAAGAATATTGAAATGAAATTTTATGTAAATTAAAGAACTTTTTATCAAGTTAAGTCAAAATATCGTATTCATAGCGGTCCGATTGTTTTGAGAGTCACAGACCGTCAAGTCGCTACTGTTGTTATGCAAACTGTGAAGCTGGTTCTAAGCCAATATAAACATTTTAACGTAGCCAATTGATTGAATAAGGTCTATCCCTACCAGAAATAATTAGTAAATGTTATGAATTGGTGAAGTTATGTCATATTAATCGTAACGGTCCGGTTATTTTGAGACACACTGTATATATTATATACATCTTTATTCGCACAGAAAGAGCAGCAAGCAAGAAAACAAACAAACATTAACAAAGCAGACAGGCATTGACGCATCTTAGCACAACTTCGACCATTGCATCATATCACATGACATTCTACTTATGGGTCATTACTAAAGAAAGTGTTCTCGATAATTTTTTACCGCGCGACGCGTATGCATAGCGCGGACTATGCCGTGGCAAGACGTCTGTCTGTCCGTCTGTCTGTCCATCTGTCCGTCTGTCACACGCCGGTATTAAGTCTAAACGGTTATATAAAAAATTATATCCTCAAAGTTTTTTCAACATCGGGTAGCCCACCATTCTAGTTTTCCCAAAGAAAACGGGATGTCAATATTCCGACGGCGACCCCCCTAACGGGGGCGTCGAATGCAAGAAGGGTATGAAAAAAATCACGATTTTCGACCAATATCGAGCTTTATCTCGGAACTGATGCAAGACAGAGCCATAGTTACTATGGAAGGCGAATAGGAAACCGCACCCAAACTTGCGAATGATACTAGTTTCAATGACCTTGAGTGACCTCTACGATACGATACGATAGTGTGTATTTAACGTGCAGTAAAAAGCTTAGTCCACCGCACGGAACAAACAAAAAATTAAAATGTGAAAAACTAAAAATAAAAAAACTAAAAGAAACTAAAAATAAAATGATGAGCATGATAGGTCCGGTCCAGTCCCATTATCTAACCCAGATTTCAAAGGCCACGATATTCAACGTCGAATAACTCAAAAACGGTACCAGATAGAGCTATATTTACAATGACAGACTAATAGAAAGTCGTATTATGGTCTATCGAACGGCGCCATTTTCAATGACCTTGAACAACTCCTAATTCAGTTTTCAAGGTCACGCTATACTTTGACGTTGAATATCTCATAATTACTATGGAAGGCGAATAGGAAACTGCACCCAAGCTTTCGAATGGTACCAGTCTGAATGCTCTTGAGTAACCTTTAACCCAGATTTCAAGGTCATGATATTATTCAACGTCGAATAACTCAAAAACCGTTCAAGATAGAGCTATATTTACAATGGCGGACCAATACGATACGATACGATAGTGGGTATTTAACGTGCAGTAAAAAGCTGACGGGTAGCCAGCTTAGTCTACTTAGTCGTATGTGATTTATCGAAGGGCGCCATTTTCAATTACCTTAAACAACCCCTAATCCAGTTTTCAAGGTCACGCTATTTTAGACGCTGCATATCTCATAAACGGTTAAGATACGGCATTACTTACTATGGAAGGCGAATAGGAAACCGCACCCAAGCTTTCGAATGGTACCAGTTTGAATGACCTTCAGTCACCTTTTCAAGGTCACGATTATTCAACGTCAAATAACTTGAAAATGGTACAACATACAGCTATACTTACAATAACCGACCAATAGAAAGTCGTGTATGATCTATCGAACGGCGCCATTTTCAATTACCTTGAACGATCCCTGCCCCCAGTTTGAAGGTCACGCTATTCTTTGACGCTGAATATCTCATAAACAGTACGACATACAGACATAGTATCAATGAGATACTAATAGGGTCTTATACACGCCCTACTCAACAGTGTAATTTCGAATGACCTTGAGTGACTTAGCAAAATATTCAATGACACGAAGCGTCGCGCGGTCTCTCTGCGACAGCTGAGCTTCCTGTTTTTCAACTCAGACATTATGGATCTGACACCCATATTGAAAAAAAAATATTCTTCACGCCGATTTCTGCTTTCTTCGAAAATAAATTACATTGACTTCTCTATGCACTGAAATAGTATACCTTATTAAAATACGTCCGTCAGTGAGGCGTCGTCTAGGTTTCGAATGAAGTGTAACCCACAGACGCCGACTCGCTGGAACTTTCGAATGAATAAAGCTGTTTATTGCTTCAAGTCTGCGCCTGCACTGTAATATTACTCCATCTTTCCGCACCGTGAGCTCTACACGCCATCTGTTATTGCAAGACGATGAGGCGCGCGTGTCCACTCAGCGTCCGCCTCTAGAAATTCGAGCCGCTTGAGAAACGGAAAGAGCGAAGCGACGCGTTATTAAACGTCTCCAACGGCGGCCGAGATATGCAATATCTGCCACGTTGTCGGCCGTCAATCATCGAGGAACGATGATCTATGGGGGCCTGAATTCACAGGAAACGGTCGCCATGCTGCATCGTCGAACACAGACTCTTTGGTCGTCGTCCGACGTTATTCTCAAACAGCAGGTGCGGGGCCTGGGGCCAACCAGACATTGCTAGTGGGTCACCGGGTAGGAGCATATAAACGGATTAAGTATGTAAGTTTAAGAACAGTAATAGACTATTATGAGTATGGTTACAAGTTTCATCATATAGCCTACGTGTATAGTAATACCATCTTAGATACCAGGATGACCATCCCGGATGCCTTCACTTTAAAAAAAAACAAAAATATTGTTCAGTGCTCTGCATAGTATAAGGCGGCAAAAATGGTGAAACTATAGTGAGTAAGTGAGAAGTTTCTTACTGGCACCGCGCATCAGCTCAGACAAGGCTATTCAGTGCCATCAATGAAGAGAAGATACAACTTAAAAGCAAAGTTAACAATGTGTTGTAGTACAACAATGTGGGTACGATCAAGGTTATACTCTTGTCCACAAGTTCGCCAAATATTGACCGATTTTCAAAATAAAATCAAAACTCTTTAGTAAATTTGGTGTATTGATAAATGTTTATTTTTACTTCATTAGTATCAAATCGTATTTTCCTCAGTCGAATCAAATGGTTTGATGCGCTAAACTTACATGCTGTTTTACAACGAACAGCACGAAACTGGAGCAGCCGTTTCTCGACCTTTTGCGCGCTTCCTTCAATGAAAGTTCAACTTTTTAATAACTAGACAGCTGCTGAAGCGCGTCCGCAATCACTTGATGCCCCATAGCAGCATCTGTGTAATGGACTTGCCGGACCTGCGGAGTATTCCATTATTGCATCGGACAATTAAACTCGACAAAGGGACAGACACGGCCTGACCACTTCTAACTTTCCTATTTCTGAAACGGATGAAGGTAGACATTGCAAATTTTGTGACTTCGTCGACTGTCCAACCTACCTCATAAATCTATCCGCCGGAACGAGTTGACCCTTTAGAGTCCAGAGGCAACTATAGTGCCATATCAACTAATATGAAGTTGGCACACTGGCCGTTGATGGGTTGGCTGTTACATTCGGTACAGCGAGGAGGGGACTGGGCGGGGCCCCAGCCCGCACATGCCCCTCCTCGCTGTACCAAATGTAACAGCCCACCAATCAACGGCCAGTGTACCAATTACCATATTGCTATATAATGGTCTGGTTGCTCTGCAGTTTTAATGTGGCCATAAAGGGTTAATAGAGGAACGATTAGTAGTATATCCTACTATCCTATTAGTGTTCAGCTAATGAAAACGTTTGTCTACCGGCACTGGTTTCGCATTGACGATAGCAGAAGCCGCAACCACACTGGCCTCACTTTCACACAGACTATTGCTATAAGTCACTGCATGAAAGTAAGTCCAGAGTTGGCTGCAGTATCTTTCAGTCTCCGGTTCAGTTCAAAATCGTCTACGACATGATTGTGCGCTCACATACACCCACACGTAACACAAAATCAATAAACATTACTACAAACTTGCCAGCCGTCCAAAACTGAAATTTTTGCTGCCTCAATTTTAGCATTTATTTGAGCAGGACACTCACAAGACCGCAGAATGCTACGAACAGTTCTGTAAAAGTCCCTCAATGAAGTTAAATTTAACTTAAAGGCAGAAAAAAGCTGAGTGGTGGTAGGCACAACGAACCTCGCCCCACGCAGCGCTCTATCGAGACTCGTTATGTGGGGTTACTCAGCAGTACTTAGCGGCATTTTTTGTATCAGTGCAGATCTTGATTTTTTTTCACCAAATTTGGCCAACATTTAACGATGTCATCCCACAACCATTACCCATATAAGCCGAAAGTTTCATGATTTCCCCGAGTTTTCCCGTATTTTCGCTAATAAACAAACAGACAGACAGACAGACAGACAAACAAACAACGTTACAAACGCACGCCACCGAAAACAATAATTTACCGGCTGTTGCCAAGGCGACGTAATTTTTAACCGAAATAATGAACTGAAGTGGGGTGTTAAACACGACAACAGTAATTGGTTACAGAAGCTACGGCCTGCGTCCAAAATTTTCTTCTTCAATTTCTTTCTCTTCTTCTTCTTCTTCTCCCTCTCCTGCTCCTTCTTTTTCTCATTCTTCTGGTCTCGGCAATAAAAACAACTCGCGAGATGCGGTCTGGCAAAGAGAACTGGCAGAGGTCATGCGGTAAAAACTAAAAACGCGCAAGGTACCTCGTTTATTGCGCGCCGTAGACATCACACTTCGTAGCATCAACCATTAACTTTTACGGATACTATCTTTTGCCGTGTTTGTAGTTTGGATTCGTCACAAGATATGTCACAGTCACAAACATTTCCGCAGCTGCGTATATATAGTTTTAGCATTATTTAAAAGGTAAAGGTAACGGTAAAGATAAAGGTATAAGGGAATTTATGTAGCGTAAAGGTTCACTTTTGTTAGACCTATTGGGGGCACAGCCTAACCCAGAGTGACTCCAGCAAAGTAAACAAGAATCGAAAGCAGCAGCTGCTACAGTACACGTATGTGAAACAGTTTGTCGTCGTACTTGTGACAAGACCATACGTGCCTTTACCTCGTAAGCGTTCATCAGACGGCGGCGCCACCACTGACTGTGGTGGCGGACATCTAATTGCAGATTACTACTCATTTATCGACCCCGAAAGGATGAAAGGATGAAAGGCTGAGTCGGCCTGGTTGGCTGACATATAGGGGACGGTTTACTCACATAAGTGGTCACCTGTTAGCTGCAGGTCGAGCGCAGGACAGGGAAAGTTCGCCCGTCAAAGACCGACGCTCTACCAACTGTGCCACGTAACCAACCTGTTTTGCTAATCAGCGAGTAGTTACTAAAGGAATAAACGCAAACCAGAGACATCGCAAGATGTCTGTCTGTCCGTCTGTCCGTCCGTTACGCGCCGGTTGTGTCGAAGCGGCTGAACTTAGCCTACCATCAAACTGTTTTCACCAGCGGGTAGCCACACATTCTACACTGTGTCCCCCCAAAAAAGTAAGCCGATTGAAGATTGATAATAACTTTGGCAAATGTGGACCGATTTTCAAAACTCTTTCACCAAGTGATTCGCACGAAAAGTCTTTATGCATACACCACAGAGATTTCCACCTCACGTGCAATATGTTGCTACATTACCTTGTGAAAGTCGAAAATCCAAAAATGTTACGGAATTTTCACGTTAAATTTGACAATTTATTTGTTTAACTAAAATTTACTGTGAGATCTTATGTAACCTGCCACAAAAATATCGCACTAATGATTTTACTTAAATATGTGTACAACTTACGAAGTATAGGAAGACGCAGACGATGCGAAGATAATCATGGTGAAAAAAATTACCATGATGCAACAACGTTCAACTGAACAACGTTCAGCTGTTGATCCGAGACTTCGTCTGGCAAACTTCAAAATGTTAGTCAGTCAGTCAGTGTGAGCAGTCTTAAAACAGTCTGTCTAGCTACAGTTATATGTTAAACTAAGTCATCAAAGTGTCCTCAGGAACATGTCAACAATTTGTTAAAGATGTTGTCAAAATCAGTAACATTTTTGGATTTTCGACTTTCACAAGGTAGTGTAGAAATATATTGCATGTGAGATGGAAATCTGTGTGATGTTTACATATAGAATTTTCTTACGAATCAATCGGTGAAAGAATTTTGAAAACCGGTCAGCATTTGCCAAAGTTATTATCAAACATCAAGGGGCTTCCTTGATTTGGACACACTGTAGTATATTGTACTATAGATGCTGTATACCTTGACCAGATGTCTTGGATGAACCAGCGAATCTTCTTGAGGTAGTACAGAGCCATGTTGGCGACACCGTGAAAGTCGCCTGTCAACGCCGGTCTTCAGTGATGCCGACGCGACGTCGCGGCGTCCGACATCGCGGAGGCATCGGCCTCGTGACGCACACTGACGACGCGCACCTGCTCCGTGGACAGCTTTGCTGCTGCAACTTTTCAACTGAGGCGCGTGCACCGCTTTACAATACCGCCGAATTTGATACGATCGAAAATATGGGATTCGTTTGCATCGTCGGTGTCTGCACTTGGATAGATTGAGATGTTTTTAACCCTTTAGACTCCAAAGGCAATTATAGTGCCACATCGAATGATACGAAGTTGGCACACTAGCCGTTGATGTGTGGGCTGTTACATTTGGTACAGCGAGGAGGGGCCTTGGCGGGCTGCGGCCCCGCCCAGTCCCCTCGTCGCTGTACCAAATGTAACAGCCCACCCATCACTGTATTGCTATATGATGGTCCGTTGCTCTGCGGTTTTAATGTGGCGATTAAAGGGTTAATGTTAGCTAGGCTGTGTTAGTATGTTTCAGTAGTTTAAATTGATGACTTAATTTTTATCTATGCTGCTTTTGTGCATAATAAACGATGGATGGATGGATTACTACTCTATTTAGCTGAACATGCAATAGTTACTTTGCTTCACTTTGACTGTACAGTGTACACTGCGCTAACTTGAGGTCCATCATTTAGAATAAGAAGCTCAGTTGTCGCAGAGAGGCCGCGCGTTGCTTCGTATGCCATTGAATATTTCGCTAAGTCACCCAAGGTCACTCAAGATCATTCGAAATGACAGCCACGAATAGGGCATGTGTAAGTCCCTATCAGTATTCCGTCGTAACGATGTCTCTATTTCGTACCGTTGGCGATATATTTAGCATCAAAAAATGATGTGACCTTGAAATCTGGGTTAGGGGTCATTTAAGGTCATTGGAAATGGCACCATTCGATAGATCGCATACGAGTTCCTATTGGCGTTCCATAGCAATTCTGGCCCTATCTTGTAGCAGTTCCGAGACAAAGCGAGATATTGGTCAAAAATCGCGATTTTTTCATACCCCACCTGCATCCGACGCCGCCATTGGGGGATCTCTTTGCTGATCTAAACAAGTGTATTGGAGACGATACGAAAGGCGCCGCTCGCCGAAGCCCAAACTACACTAGGAAAACAAAATATACGTTCTGTGGAACGCCGGTGTCTGTCCCATTACTGAAATTATGTGAAAAACTGTTTCCAGATGCAAAATTGCACTGTAAGTGGGCAATCTGCTGCTGAGTTATGGCCAGAAAGTGACTTTTGAAATGGCGGCATTCGCCATCTTGAATTTTGAACATTTTCATATTTGGTCATCTGGCTGTCATCGAGTTCCAAATGTGCAGTCATGTACCCAATTTCATCATAATCGGATGATTTTTTTCGTTGAGATATGGCGATTTTACGATTCTCCGCCATCTTGAATTTTAGGGGTCTAATAATGAGTTCTTTGAAAAGCCCACTAATCGTTTGTAACCTATAGAGACCATAGCTCTAAAAATAATGGTTACTTTTTGAGAAAATTGCGTTGTTGAACGCATTTTGGCGACTGACGGACAGACGGACAGACAAACAGATGGACAGCCCCTGATGCATTAAGGTGCTATCGCTGTAGTGGCAAACTCTCAACTCTTTTGTGCATTGAACTGGTTTTGTTTCATGTTTTATGCATATAAGAAATATTGTATTGTCTTAGCCATTACGAGACTTCGAAAATTAACAAACTGCCAGCAGTGTTCATTTCGTCAAAAAAGCAATGGGGGGTCTTTCGGTCCAAAGGGCCGAAACCCGAGGCTCGAAGGGCCGAGAGCGCGGACGGGGTTATTGGGGAGGGGCAGCGAGCCACCTCCCTACTAGCCAGGGATCTGGGGGAGCGCTGTAAGCTGCACAGTGGGGTCAGGGGCGGGTAGGACATTATATTGCTCACCAGTATATTATCGAAGTCGACCCCCCAGACCAGTAAATTTGATCACCAGTAAGGGGGTCGTCCTAAACCAGTGGGAGGTTAACCCCCAACCCCCGGAAAATCGAACACTGGCTGACAACCGATCTTTCGACATGACCCACTGCAGCTACGAATTTGATAATACCGAAGTCGCGTTCTCGTAGACTAACGCGCTTCGTTGGTGGTCTGATTCACGTATAGGCATAGGCCCTATACTGAAAGTCTTTACTCACCGTTATTACTCGCTCAGTCCTCGAACTATCGGGGACAGTTCCCCATATTTGTTTTGCCGCCTCCCAACTTTGGACGGAAATGTGGGAACTTCAGTCGCTTTCAGGACTCTAGTTCTTAATGGTATTCTTTTTCCAGGATAATTTGTCTGTTCCAGATACGTGTTCCGGAAAGTAAAAATTGCAGGACTAGGATGCAACTAAAGAAGATACTTTAGGCCTGGAGCGGGGGCCAACGGTGGCCACAAGGTGGTTAACCCTTCAATGAGCACATTAAAACCGGAGAGCAACGGACCATTATACAATAATACGGCGATTGGTACACTGGCCGTTGATGAGTGGACTGTTGCATTTGGTACAGCCAGAAGGGGGCTGGGCGGGCTGCGGCCCCGCCCAGTCCCCTCCTCGCTGTACCAAATGCAACAGCTCACCCATCAACGGCCAGTGTACCAACTTCATATTATTATGCCCCCGCCCGTAGGGAAGGGGGCAGTAAGCGTTGCTTTTGTCCGTCCGTTCGTCACGTACATAGCGAGTAACTCGAGAACCCAAAAGCCTAGCGTGCCAAAATTCAGAACTAAGATTCCCCACCTTTGATGCGTCTCGCATACCAGTTTCAAGGTCAAAAGGTCAAAGGTCACGGTCATATCGGGCCCATTAATTCTGACACACATCGTGCGCCATATATTCCAAACGGCAAGGCCTACGAACTTCAAACTTGGTACACGGATGGAGGAGGACGACCCGCATCAGCCACAGGCGCCGTGACCTCCAAGGTCAAAGGTCAAGGTTGCAAGGTCACTTGATCAGTCTTAGCCGTCTTGGCCCAATGTTGTACCTGTGTCATTAGCGGCGGTGGCATACCGTGTCGGCCAAACCCGGCGGCCACACTTCTTGTTCGATGTGGCACTATAATTGCGTTTGCACTCTAAATGATTAGCGGAATTGTAGAGTGACGTCGGATCGTTGTTTTCATGATCCAAATGTCCTCTGTTGCTCAACTGCCAGCCTACTGGTTGCAGCAGCTGCAACGACGCGTTGGTCCGAGTGAGGCAGACATGCGGCCGACATCATCATCTCGCTCCTCAAAATGCGCAAGTTTATTGGCTTTTCCGACGGCCGCTGGATGGACGCTAAAATATTCATGCGGCTGCCGGACCGGAGCCAGGCCGGCCGGGGCCAGGCGGCACAGTGAAGTGGGTCCAGCGTTTGAGCATCTCTCGTGGGTGATTGGGACACCCTCTGACGTCATCGCTGTAGCATCACAGTGCCACTTGCACGGACGGTTGCCAGCCGCACTGTGGTCGATTTACAGGCTTCGCAACCCACTAATGTCACTTATCACACCCCGGAGTTTCACTGCCGTACATTCCAATAACAAAAACAGTATACCGTGAGGACGGCAACGGACAACAACAACAACAAATCAAGGAGCTCAGTTATTGCTGAGACAGCCCAGCGTTACAACAATTCATCGTAACTTCAAACTGCATGTTCATATTGTAGCTCTACCTAGATTCCTCATGATAATATTCATAAGTTTTTGCGCCGTACTGGTATGGCGCTGCGGAAAACTTGCGTTTCCTAGTATTTTTTTGTGTTTTTATAATGTTTATATTGTGCTCTACTGTTTCATTGTGCTTTTGTGTGTGATCTTTTATGTAATTTTACTTTTACATGTAATTTTCTTATATTTGGCAGCCATTATAGTTACAGCTCGAAATATCAGCATACGGTCATCCAAGATCATTGTCGATATTGCCAATCGAAAGGTCTGTGCGACTTCCTATTAGTGCTCTATAGCAACTTTATCTCTAACTTCAACCGTTTTCGAGATATAGCCACAGATCGGTGCAATAATGACGAGCAATATTGATATAGCAATTCTGTCCGTCTGTCCGTCCTTCTGTTGCGTTCCGGTATTCTATGAAAAAGGCTTAACTTCATATGTCATAGTTTCTTACCACACGGTAGCCCAATCATTCTAGTTTTATGATATCAAACATATTGGCAAAATTTCGATGGGATCACCCCTAACGGGGTGCCAAATACATGTGGGGTATAAGAATTTCGCGATTTTCGACCAATAAGTCGCTATATCTCGCAAACGATACAAAATAGCGCCATAGTTACTATATAAGGCAAATAGGAAACGGTACCGAAGCTTTTGAATGGTACCATTTTCAATGACCTTGAGTGACCCTCAGCCTAGATTTTAAGTTCAAGAAGTTACTATTGATGCCGTCGACGTATTGTGTGCGCAGTTGACGCGCGATCTATTTGCGATAGCTAAGTTCTTGTTCATACCACTTCTATACAACAAGCTTCGGAGAAAACCCTGCAATTATTTTCGCGATCTTTTTTACAAGGGAACCAGTTCCCTGGCCTACAAGGGGTATAAAATAGATTGCCAAAAATATGACGTTTGGCCACAGATTAGCCACAACACATGGATTCATAGGGCTTGAGGAGGACTTTATACCGGGTGGCTCATAAAAAGGCCCCAATTTTCTGCCTTAGAAAAGACACACGCAGTAAGCCAAGGCAAAATTGCTTTGGCAATTGGATAGAGCACTGTCTGCACTTTACTTACCTGTCACGCCAATGACGTCATTCAATACGTCACTGAGAAATACTGGATGAAGTAGACACTAGACACCAGAGACTTTTGAATATTAATGACTTCGTGTTGATGTAACACAGTGTTACGTCACACCACGCGAAATCGACGCAGCAGTTTCTACGACAGAACACTCTTAGCTGCTAATAAATGGGCATCATATTCTCCAGATCTTAATCCTTTAGATTACTCCATTTCGGATATCCTGCAGGATTTGGTGTTCGAAGGCCGACGACTCCCGTTTACAAATCTACAGGACATCATAGGGTTAAGGTGAGGACCCCATATCGTGGGTCAGGTGCCGCATGCGCCATGCCCATAAGGTTACAATACCTTTATACCACACGTTACAATGCCTCGTATGTTTTTACTTACTTGCATATAATGATAATAATAATAATAATAATAACAAGTGCGTCAGTAGAACTGACACAAACCCGCCATTCGCATTCCAAACAGCTTTTCCACGGGGGACAGATTTCAGTGTTTCTACAGGGAGAGTCAAAAAGC
>Ga0209339_1000307_pt1 | contig 18159 bp, 10 predicted proteins | sample OlaalgELextract3_FD_187376 | JGI IMG/M metagenome (GOLD analysis project Ga0209339, IMG submission 187376) | Olavius algarvensis symbiont microbial communities from Tuscany, Italy - Type A ELBA extract 3 (SPAdes) (version 2) | ecosystem: Host-associated > Annelida > Digestive system >... | reverse complement strand
TCACCCCAGGGGGTCGAAATTTGTACCATTGAATTCCTGGGGTAGGGGTTCCTATTAGTGTTCCATAGTAACTATAGGCCTAGGATGCACCGTTTGGCCACAGTGCACGCGCGTGACAACCAACGACGTCACGACACAGCCTATCTCAATAAGCGCCTCTTTTACTAAAGTAAAGTGAGGCGCTTAAAAACCTTCAGACTGTGAACTGAAGTCATTTTGCAAAAAAAGGGTGATATGAAATCTACTATAGATATGCGTAGACATACGTATAGACCTGCATTGCATGAGCATGACATAATGTGATGTATTTATTTTTATGTGTGTATAAATTAAATAATTTACACTATAGCAGTTTGAGGTAGAGGTCTGGCGTCTGAATTCGGAATTCCCATTTTTTTTCCACGGAATCCCACAGAATGGGAATAAACATGGTGTATTTTGGGAATGGGAATTGTTACGTGGGAATGGTAGGGAATGGGAATAGGCAAAAGTGACAAAATTCCTGAAGAGAACGGCAGTTTTAGTCATCACACACAAAACTCATTTACTATCGGGAGTCTTGGGCAATTTTGGGCTGTCACTGCATATTTGATGTATGAATCTTGCATGCACGTGCGCTTACTGTACTGTTGAGCATCAATTGTGCAAAACTGACTTAATGAGACAATTATTTTGAAATAATAGCAGTTACCAAATTAAAAATTACGATATAAGGGAATTTTTGTGGCAGGGAATAGTAATTCAGTTTGGGAATGGAATGGGAATGAAAATCCATACTGCTGGGAATGGGAGTAAGAATAGGAATAGCTTTATGGGAGTGGAAAAGAATGGAATCTAAAAGCTTTTCCTGCAGACCTCTAGTTTGGGCTCATTGTCACTGTGGGAAACATTGTTAATGACTACATTTATGGAAATATCAGTATAAATTTATAACAGCAGTAGTCGTGTACATAGTTAAACCTTATATGCATTTTATCTAAATAACGGATTTGATCGTCCATCTGTGTTTACATTCATTAGTTCATGATTGATTATTGCAATACTTACAGCTGGTTAAAGTTGCTGATGCAAATATTAGGTTTCACTTTGTTGGCGTTAAAACATGTTCTCACAGATAAGTATGTGCTTAGATTTTACATCTGTAGCCACAAATGCTGGTGAGATGAAAAGTGTCTGCAGAAGAATCTCGGGTCATAGCTACACTGGAGTCTTCGTGAAAACACGAGTGTTCGGTTGGCTTTGTGCCGATCGTCACCCTATGATTTTAGCACACGTCCCGTCACTGCATTCAGTACAAACTTCTGCGTTGTTTCACCACTTTTAGTGTATTGTGTTGTCGCTGCGATGTCTTGCCAACTGCTCTAATGCTGTCTGCATTGAACCAAACCTGTCGCTTCTCGTTATTTGCCATTTACTGGTTGCATATTTCTGGTGCATTATCTAACGTAGTACACTCTTAGCAGGCCGTAAAAATACCATCGTTTTACTAGCCTTACAGTTCATGCTAGTTCTGAGAAAAAAATTTGTTACATAGTTACATATGTAAGGGTTAAGTTATTGTATAGTCAAGAGATTCACGTAATCTGTGATGTGTTAGCATGTTGATATTGCATGTAATGTAATTTCTTTATTTGTAATACTTACAATAAGTGTACTGTCACTGCGTATGCCTTAAGAGCCTATTACAACATGGGTTAAGCAGCGTCAGATTACGTCGGCACTTTTGTTAATTTATATAACGTACTTCAAAGAGCATAGACGTGATATTTTGTTGATAAAACATGACTGTGCAGCGGCATACAGGGATGCACCCAGTGCACGCTACAGCAAGCAGCACTTGCCAGGGGTGGCATATGGGCATAAACTTTAGAGACTATACTGAGATTGTTATCGGGCAAACGCAACGATAGTATGCGTTTTGTTGGATATTAAATCTGCTGTAATTGTGTCTGTGTGTCCGTCTCCAACAGATATCTCAGCGACAGTGCGGCTGATCGGCTCAAAATTTTGCGTGATTGTACAGCTTTATCCCAGACGTGTCTTCTCGTTTGGTGGCGATATCTTAGGGGTCTCCAAATGTGGGACCAAAAAACGGCTTCAAGTGGACCGTTTTTGGCCTCTCAGACACTGATTTTTGCCATGAGCGATTGAGTGTGTACTGTATATCTGGAAAAAGTCACAGCGTTAAATGAGCTTACCATCAGTTCGACAAAAGCTTTCTAAAAAGTTGTCGCGGGGCAGTAACCCCCAGGGGACTCCATTATAAGCAAAAATGTTGCATTTTTTGAGTATTTTTTCAACATCAGCTCTACAGCGAGTGGACGATCGACGCAATCGGACGCATACGTGCCATAACCTGACTGGACCGTCCAATTGTTGATGTCGCGTTACTTCCAGCAGTCATGGACCAGATATTCGTTGAGAATCGCAATTTATACATCACCTGCATTGGACATGGCTGTTAATTTTAACAGTCTACAGTAGGCTGGATTAAGACAGACTCAGCGACGGAGATGTTGCCTTTGAAAAGGGGGCGAGGGTGTTGTCCATAGTTGTAACTGCCCCCCCCCCCCGTGTCTGCCAGATATGCATCTTGCTGATGCACTTGTTGAGTCATCTAACTAATGGTAAAGTGCATCTAAGTAATGGTAAGCATGTGCCATTATGGAATTAATTAGTTACCGGTAACTGATTGAGCTGCAGAACTGAGCATGTTAGCGTGGATTGAGACTGTATTTGCACATGAGTAGCCTGGAGCTCCCAGGGACTAGCTGCAAATATATGTACACTGTGTCCCAAAAAGTATTACACCAAACTCGTGGCATAAATTTGTAAATTCTTAACGTAATTCCAAAATTCTCTCACTGCTGGAAAGAGTATTAAATTTTCAACAAAAGCTATATAATACTTCACACCACACATTCAGTGTGTTGCTGCACTACCTTGCGAAACTTAGAAGTTATTTTGCTAAATCGGGAAGGAAATGCAAATGAAAATGTAGCGTGCATTGATTTTTTAACACACACCAACTTTTATTGCATTTAGCTTAGTTACTTTTTGTTTCAGTTTCCTGTTCCTCTTAATTATTCTTTGTAAATATCAGAATATTTTATGTAAACAAGTGATGCGAACTGAAGCAGCATTTTCTGCATGTTTGGCATGTCATTGACCAGACCATCATTGACAAATGGCACATGCATCTTCGCGCATGTATGCGGGCAAAAGGCGAACACTTCGAGCAACTGTTGTGACAATATTCAGCCATATGACGAGATGTTTCAATTTTTGTCAAATATGACATTATTTTTAGATTTATTTTTTTGCAAATTACCACAAATTCAAACTTCTAAGGCAGTGTGGCAACATACTGAAGGTATGGTTGGTTGTATTATATGGCTTTAGTTATCGCCATGAGTTTGGTATACTTTTTTGGGACACAGTGTAATGACGTCGATTTAAAAATATAATGTTATCAGTGGATACTACAATGCTTAAACACTTTGTTAACTGATTACCTCGACATATAAATCACAATTTACAAGGAGGGAAACATTTTCTGGCACTATAGGTATCACACATGGGATAACATTTATTCTTAATTTACTTCATTGAAATATAAATCAACACAACTGTTAATCTATTACAGCTCCAATATTTGATCAATCAATTTCATATCTGATCTACCACTTTATGCATTGCTCTTCTATGTTTACGCTTCAGATTGTTTGTGTTGAGTATGAAAAATTTTTCCACTAACATTTTCAGCAACAAACTTGTGAGAACATCCAACACAAAATTTTTTTTTGGAAAAAAAGTATTCAAACTGTACACAGTTTCAAGCAGTTACGAAATCAACCAACAATTCAAAACAAGCCAAGAATACAAACATAACCCGTCTACTAATGTAAACTGCAATAATACTGTAATATAAATAACAAACACGTGCAAGCAATATTTCAAACCAATCGCATGCAGACACATCTGATACAAAAAGCTAAAAATTATATAAAAGTTACACTCAAAGAAGTATAAAGCAAATCAAAATCCACGTCATAACTGTCATTTAGCAATAAACAATTTGCACCCTTTTATACATGTCATTACTTTATTTCTTTATGACGCTAATCGCTTGTGTACATCATTCAGCTTTAGCATTTTGTTGATATATTTTTAATAATATGTGAACGTATAAGCATAGAAGCATACTGCATAGAAACGAACTTCTGAGTAATACAACAATAAAGTTAGGCTATTTAGGTTTTAATAATACAATTGCTGGAATCTGATTCATTTTAAATAAGAGTGGTTAGAAAGCAATGTAGGTACATTCGTTACAAAGCAGTACCGGTATGTTAAATATTTCCCATTTCTCCCATGATGGGAAAACATAATTTAGGGTATTTACATGTTGTATTTACATTTATAAACCATTCATACACTGCAACTGAAACAAGCAAAAATGACTGCTACTTGCTGCATTATATCACCTAAGAGCAAAATATTACATATATCAGCAGTATTATTAACAATAACGTAAGCTGTACATCGGCTTTCAGCCTGCGATGATCACACTAACCGGACGATTAAACACACATGGCTTTCTTGTGGACGGATACCGCCATCCAATCATCAATCACTCATAGCGGAAGATAAAAAAACTGCAGCAAGAAATAGAAAGCACACTCTACCTGGTACAACTATCCGACACTGCAAAAATCTAACGCATCATAAAATTGTCAATGACAGCGCAGCTGCAAAGTGAATATATTACAATTAAATACTACTGAACATATACAAAATAAAAACAAATGCAAGTGTAAAACTCTACAATTATACACTGATAAAACGAGTTAAGGTCTTTAGATTCACTCAGGACATATCGAATATATTTCACCAATGCTGCAAGTCATTACAGGTTTAGACTGCTCATGAATATGGATGCATAAAATCAGGCAGCAAAAATTCATAAACGGACTGTATGATTCAGTATAATTGTTATTTTTAAACAAATGAAGCAGGACAGAATCATACAATATTATTACAATCATTACTACTGCACAGCACGGAACACTGCAGACAAGAAAACAAAGCTGTCAAAATCTACTACTATATACCACGGATGACAATCTTCATTTGATTTCACAAAACAAACACAGGCATTTGTTTTCACGTGCAGATAACTGTTCTACATCCAAACCACAGAGGTAGCAGTGGAAGGTGTTTTTACAAAAGAAAATGTGTGAAGTAAATCTACCAGTGGTGGAGTTTATCAAAGTAACAATCTGGTTCTTAACGACTTGAAATAATTTTGTAACAGAAAACTGCAGGACTTTTAACCAGATCAGTTGGTTTTACAGAATCTGAAAGGCGAAGACATCGAACTTGCTTCTTACAATCACACGATGAGACACTGTTACTACAAACTAAAATGTGTGAAGTAAATCTACCAGTGGTGGAGTTTATCAAAGTAACAATATGGTTCTTAACGACTTGAAATAATTTTGTAACAGAAAACTGCAGGACTTTTAACCAGATCAGTTGGTTTTACAGAATCTAAAAGGTGAAGACATCGAACTTGCTTCTTACAATCACACGATGAGACACTGTTACTACAAACTAAAAACCTGCGAAAGGCAGTCACAGCAACATAGCAGCACAGCAGACAGCATGTGTAGGCATGGTACAGCTTCAACAAGCAATAAATATGACATTATCGGCAACAGTCGAAAGACTAGCACACTGCATAACAGCTGCCCACACAAACAGTGCTAATACACATCACAACTGCTCAGCATTGCTTCAAGGACATGTGAAACAAATCCTGAATGCCCACATGAATAGAAGATATCTAAACAAACACAACCAGGTCACTGTTTAAAACCAAATACAAGAGAATCGCAAATTATCCATGCACAAGATCCATGCAGTGGTATGCGGATCGGAAGGCAACGACGCTGCACAGCTAACCAGAATAATTAGCTGACGATAGCTCGTAGAATAAGATATACGCCTCCGAGCTGACGACACTTGACTCTGATGCTGAACTGACTCTGCAATTGACAAACATTGCGTAATGGCATGTGTTTAACAAAACAGTCATCAACACCATCGGTTTGTGTTTAATTTACAATTAACTGCTAGCAGCCTGTTCACTTGACTTAGTCAACTAGGCAAATGACTACTGCTGTCAAAGAACATGAAATCAATTATATATGGACTACTCCTGTATGGTGCAGACACATGGTGCATGACTTCAGTCTACAGCTGACGCCTCGATGCATTTGACCAATGTTGCCTCCACCGCATTCTCTGAATTCCATACGTAGACCGCGTGACCAACGAAGTAATAAGGCGCAGAAACAATCAACCGCCAGTCACTTCTACTATAATGGCAAGACAACTGAGTTTGTTTGGCCACATTGCCCATGCCAACCCATCCCAGGACCACTCACGTGCTCTTTGGGCAGCCACCAACTGTCCCCAGCTGAGTGGCACTGCCAGCTAGGCGGACTTGGCTTTGCATCTGAACTGGATGCCCGCCGATGCAACATCGGTTTCCATTCTGTGCGGCAATGTGTATGGCAAAAGTCGCGGCCACACTCTTTGAAGGGCATGCCACCTGATGATGACAGTGACGACTGCTTCTACCACCAGCTATGACCCACAATGAGTCAGTCACGGAACAGTTTAATGTCACACTCAACACATAATAGGCCACTGTCAGAGAAGAGTCTTTCCAGACAATCAACTGCACCAGTAATGACATCGTCATCATTTCTGGCATGCAACTTTAAGATTGCGTAGCGCCAGACATCGACAGCATCCTCCACAGAGGGTGGTTCTGAGCCATATCCACTGCTTTGGGGAGTGTAAGGTTGTGGTGTCTCAGATGTGTTGGACGGTGCTCAGCCACGTGACGCAGGGACATCCTAGTTGTCGTCTCCAGTCTGCCGGAGGGGAGGAGGCTAACAGGATTCTCTTGGCACCTGCATAGTCATCCATGCGCACAATGTGCCCAAACAGAGTAAGTCTACGCAACTTGATTATTGCAGTTAGTTTAGGTTGCTTCGTTAGTCTCCATACATCATCATTCCAGACAAATTGGTGCCATTTGATGCCAAGCAGCATATGCAGACACCACTTCTCAAGCGCATTGATCCACTGATCCTTTCATATCGCCCAGCAGCCCGAACTATACAGTAATGACAACCAAGCTCAAATAAGAGAAAACACACAGTAAAGAACAGAATGGAACATTGATAATCTGATAATCTTCCCTCTTATTTCCAGATATTATCATACCTCAGATGTTGTCTTTCGAAGGGGAGCGGAGACCTACAACGACTTCAGTAGGCAACTTCAATATTATCACAACATACAGACAACCAATGCCACGCATGGTCACCAAATATCAGCATCAGGACACACTCACCGTTGGTCATTGAAATAATGCCACTGCCCAGTAAAAGGGTTCTTCGCAGCCGCAGTGTAATGGCCACCAGATGGCGTTCCCGAGTGGTTCGACACAGCATACAAATCATATGCCACGGAGCCAGCAGCTACACAGATGCAGTAACAGCAATGACATGGCAGACACGCCATAAAACATCACTGAGAGCCAGCAACTACACAGATGCAGTAACAGCAATGACATGGCAGACACGCCATAAAACATCACTGACTGTATGACGAATCAATGAAGAATTTTCATACAATTAGTTATGCTTGCAAAAGCTGTTTTTATATGCTTATAACATCTCTACTACACGAGTATCAACTAAAAAGCCTGCCCCAGCAGCCTAGTGGTCTATGCCATGAGCAATAGGCTACAGAACATGCTTGGCCTAGATGGCTGGCAGACCCACAGTGGCAAAGATTCTAATCTCGGTTCATCCAACAGTTTGTTGCTTCGTCAAATCAATAGCGTGAACTACACAAGATTAACTTCTCGTACATGTCAGAGAGTTTAACTGTGTCAAGTCGTGTGACAAGTCGTTACACCCAGATTAAAAGCCGCCTGCAGTTCAACTGATCAGAGTGTGTATTATTATGAAACCTACTTGGACCACTGACCACTGGTATCGCTAGCTTATCTGAGGGGTTGGAGGTGCAAGAAGTGAAACTCCAAGTTTAAGCTAGACTCGTTAAATATGCAGAACTGCAGATAGAAGGCCTTTCCCATTACTCTTCCACTTCCTGACACTTAACCATTCACATGTGCTGTCTTGTAACATTAAATGACAGTGTCTATACAACAACTGTGCAAAACACTTCCTTGGTACGCCAGAAGTGTGTGCAGTGAATAAGCTCAAACGCTGGACTCAGTACTGACTGTAACTAAAGGCCTAGCTGATGATATGAATTACTGACATGTATAAACAATTCCAAAATTTCTATAAAAAAAATCCGCTTTCTAATAAATGGTGATTACTGAAATATTAACTTTGATTAAAGAAATCTTTAAAAAACGGAGTAGACTGTTTTACATTGTTACATGGCAAACAGTTTCTTATTTATATGGACACATTTATTCGCCAGATGAATTACATGCAGCTGAATCGGAGTCTGTTGCATACAACAGATATTACATCTGCATAGAAATCAGTTACTGAAGTGTGACTATTCAAAGAATATGGTTTTCATTCGCAAAGAAAATTATGCGCACAAGTGATATGCTATTAATCAAATTCTGACGATTAAAATTTTTATTTTAATCACTCACTAATTCATGCAGACTCATTACAGTCATGTTGTATTAGAAAAATATGTCATCCAACCTTTTTCTGAAGAAAACTTCCGCAAATCAAGATTTTTTGTAGCACATTTGACTTCAGTTGAAAGTTTTGACCTGAATGAATAATCCTGGCTAAATCTCTTCAGATCTACAGCTCAAGTCAAGGAACGACCCACAAACTAACAAGAAACTGCACTACAAACACAGTAATTGACAAAAGGTAACTCATAACTACTGGAAATGACGCAATACATTGTTCATAATGCTCCCGACTCCCATGGAGCTAAATGTCACAAAAGATACGTATGATAAGTATCTGCGGGAACTTCTGTATTGAAAGACGTTTTGTGCACTTCTGCCGTTTCCGACATCGGGCACATGTCTAAAACCAGCATCACAAAGCATCAACATCATGCATATCGGTCTATACTATTTCCGACAAATCGGCCAGTCACATGACAATGACAATATGCAGAATGTTCCTACATTCCCGGAGTGGGCCATTTTATGTCATTACAGTGCAGAGAAATCAACATATTAAACCTATCTTTCTCTGCTATTTCAACAATGTCATTAGTCACTAATATTTTACATAAAAGTAAACATAAACTATAAAAGAAGAGAAACTTTATAGGCTAGAAATGTCATTACAGACAGGTAACACTAAAGACATGCACTTTGATTCAGATTTCATCTCAGCAATGCACACAGTCAGCCAAATGCGTACAAAATATGTAGTGTTTGTTCATCAGAGCAGAACAATGACAAGAAAACAGTAGTAGAAAAACCAGAAAAATATGCTGACCGGCCTCTCGTCGCCTTCCAATGTCTCTTCCTGTGTAAACAGCTCCAGGCAGTCCTGGAGACTAACAGACGACATGCCACGGCCCTACACACACAGTCGATACATAATGCCAGCTGAACAGATTTCATCCATAAGTCTAATCATATGAAGCTGCAGCATCACTTATCATCCACAAGAGCCACTTTTCAGCGATCAGGGCATAGATGTGCAAATAATGACAGTCTGCACAAACTTTAGTGTCGGTAAAACAAATTGTATTTGCAGTAGAGTGCTTGCAGGTAAAACGCTTCCATTACTCATTTACTGGAAAGACCGCAAGTCACTGAAGTGGTAACAAATATAAAGCACAACTGTAGCTGTACATAGAGTACAGTGAAATACAGTGCACAAACACAAGTTTTCATCTGATCTATCTCATCTGACTTGCTTCAGACACAGCTTTAATACACAAAAATGTCAAACATTTACAACTTAGAGATCCTGCAGCAAGTTCATCAAGCAATCAATCACTGCATCATCAGAGCAAGCAGACATCACATGATACCTTCGGAATAGGCAACGAGAGGTCCAGAAACGGGTCGAATGTGTTGGAGACATATCCACATGTGAGGCAGGTCAATGCACTCTTCAGCTGACCAACAAACACATCTAACAACACAACAAATGCACAGTACTCTGTTATGTTCTGTAAAGTCGTTAATTATTATTATTCGATTAGTTTGTAACATCACTAAATTTGAATTTGTTTACTGACGTCATTAGTATTGCATCAGCAGGCTACGCACGCTAGCTAGCCTACAGCACGCACGAAGGACTGTTAAGTTTCGCGAGGCCTGCAACGTTCGCTGTATTTATATCATTCTGCCGCTGGGAATCGACGTGTAAGGACGTCTCGTATATCACTCTGCTGCCAGCGTTCGACGCATAAAGACGTATATCATTCTACTGTCAGCGTGTATGTCATTCTACTGTTCAACGTGTGTGACGGACTACCTGTCGCTGATAGTCTGCCATGTTCTGGTGATGTGCTGTCAATAAACTAACTACATATCTGTTGGTACGTTTGGTGCTAATCTCATCATATCACCCTGAGTATGGTTGAGTCTTGCTTACTAGCTGAGTGGCTGGCCGGGGTAATAATACAGAAACTAGTGCATCCTTTAGGGTGTAGCTAATAAATAATGGCACCCAACCAATAGTGTGCATAACACTGGCACCCACGTGGTTTTAGTATAACCTGACAACTCCACTACATTACTGCTACATTCAACAACAAGTTTTCGGTTTCTTGACACGTCAACGAATTGTCAACCAAGTGCTCGCAGTCACTGTTTGCATTACGAACTTTGCGGCATCATGGGCTTCCACAAGATGCTCTACAAGCGGAGTTCCAGGCTGTTGTCGTAAAATAACTGACTCACGCCATCCCTGCACGGTACGGTTTCACCACTGCAGATCGTGGACGATTGGACTTATTTCTACGACATTCCGTTAAGCTCAGGTACCTCGATGCAAATTCACCGTCTTCTGATAGCCTGTGTGAAAGAGCTGATGAACAAATGTTTGGCAAAATCATTAACAATATTCCCCACCTACTGTACTGCCTTCTACCCCCACAACAGGAGCAGCATTATGAACTAAGACAGCAAGTACATAACTTTCAACTTCCAACTCGGTCATCCTCACTTCTTGACAGTAACTACTTTATGCGGATGCTATTTAAGAAACTGGATGTGCACTATCAACAGCTTCTATTCTATGACATTTTATCACTGCATTAGGCAGCTATATTACTTTCCATTGTACTGACATTACTTAGCAGCGTGTTGTCTACTATTTTGTATAATTTTGATGAATAAATGAATGAATGAACAAACATTTTTAGTAGACAAATGTGTCAATGCAATATGCATATGCAATTAAGCACACTTTTCTAAACATGAATTACGAAGGTAAACGTTTTTGGTGTAGTCCAAAGTTGTGGCTTCCTACCTACGATCTTGCTGTTCTCATATGCCAGATATTTCTTCCATGAATCTCGTGCCTTCTCAGATGCACTGCAACACAAATACAACATCTTCCGTTCTTACTTTGCAAGGTTAATTATACTATTGCTATCGCTAACAGGTCATGCACGTGTGTCATCTAAGAGGCAGGAACGCAACTGTTATCTCATGTAAGGGCCTCACTCACAATGATTCCCTACAAACTGTCTTAGGAAATTTGGTATTTACCAGAAGTTCCGCTCTTGTTTAGAGGCCATATGCACACTCCGTATCATTGAAAATTTTGTTAACTTACTCAAGGTCATGCAAAATTACACCATTCAGTAGAGTGTACGTTCTTATTAGTATTACACTGTAACTAGGTCTCTATCTTATACTGTTTCTGAGATATTCAGTTTCTCAGATATTCAGTGTTGCCCTTGAAATCTGGTTCGGGGGTCATTCAGGGTCATTGAAAACGGTGCCATAGATCATATATGAGTTTCTATAAGTCTGCCTGTGCAAGTAGCTCTATTGTGCACTATTTTCGAGACAGTTCACATCAAAGAATATTGTGATGTTGAAATCTAGCTTAGGAGTCACTCACACTGTGAATTTATGGTTTCTATTTATGTACATCGCTGAAATCTGCAGACCCATGGCTATCTCTTTATAGCTGACAGTATTGGTCTACCTTCATTCACTTCCACATTCCACACATTGAGTTCCGGAAAAAGATATATACACGAAGTGGTGAGTTACTGCCATTCAAGGTCTTCAAAAGTGGTACCAATCGAAAGCCTGTATGGGATTTCCTATTAGTCTTCCATTGTAACTATGTGCCTGACTTCTATTGTTTCAGAGATGTAACGATTTACTGGGCAAAACTCTGCATTTTTTGCCATATATATCAACCCTATTCTCATATGAAGCCCTCACAAGGGTGTTTCCGTGACCTATGGTACGATATTTGGTCTCAAAACACTATACTCCATAGCCTACCCAATGGTGAAAACCACACGATCTAAATGAACACACGGTTACTAAATTTGACTCAATACTTGTGGACAGACAGGTATGGTATGGTATAGTAGTGTTTAACGTCCCACTCCACACATTATAGGTCATTTCGGAGACGATTTTACGGGTCAGATGACCCAACTAACAGTGTCATAGCACTGAAGGATGATGGTTAGTCATCCAGGTCAAAAGCCAATCCCACCAGGCTCAGCTCACTAAAAGGTAAAGAGAAGGATGTAAGCAAAAAAATTTTAATACATATATAGCACCATGAAGACCAAAGACAGAGGTGCTCGGAAGAGAGCTAAACTAAGCAAGATCAAAGCCCAATACAGTTGACCGATCTGTAAGAACTGCTCGTATCTTTGTATCTTATTCACCATTATAATAGTACACAATACTGCAAGACAGAGACAGTTTTCTCTATATTCCCCTTCCTCCAGACCAACATCACATCTCAGATGTGGCCAAGTGAAGGTAAGGGGAACTTGTGGACAGACAGATGGACAAACATTCCCCTCACAGCTAAGTCGTGCACATGCATAGCAGACGCATGACAAAAACAAGAAACTTAGCTATCAAAAACAGATCATGCATCAGCAGTGCACACAGTATCAACAATAAATTATCCGGGGGGCGGGGAGGGGGGTTCACTGGGGACGAAGCATACGGGGTACCGGTAGTGGCGGCCATTCCGAAAGCATAAATTTAAGTATGGGATAGTTTTTCACGGGTTCACGGGGAGTAGCCATTTGTGACACCCTGGGTGGCAGCCTCTGCAAGCCTAAATTTCACAGGGGATAGTTTTTCACCGGAGGGATACTTTTCACATAGAAAAACCTTCGCCACACCCTTGGTTGTGGCGGCAGCCGTTACCGCTATGCAGCAGATGTGGCCGCTACACGAAACAGAAGCTGGTGGCGCATAAAATTCACATGTGGGATAGTTTTTCACAGAAAGAAACATTTGTGACATCCTTGGTTGTGGCCAATTTCAGAACAAATTACGAAATTTATCTACCCACCTGTATTCATCAAAATATCACAAAGATGTTTAATACTCAGAAACTAGTATGATCAGGCTAACACATGCTGAAGAAACTATGACGGTAAGTCAAACCATTTCGATACAATACCGGAAAGTGATGGAGAAATGGACAGTCAGAGAAAATTTCTATATCAATATCGCATGTCAGAACAGTGACGCACGATGATAAAAATGGAACGTGTTTTCTCAGTTTGGGGTTATGACTCATTAGATGCAATGACATTCCATGCTTCTGTTTATTGTTTGAAACCAAAAAACAACAAGAAAAGAGTGTTGTCGAAGTAAGTAGTTAGAAGTAGAACAAGTGTAGCAAGCCATCGTGCCTGATTGTCTCAACTTCACTCGAGCAGTCAATGTGACGTTTCTTGTTCTTGTCTCGGACACGGTTCAAGTCATCCTGTAGACCTTCCAGCAAGGAAATGAGAAATTCCTGTGCATCCTGTTGACTGCACACATACACATATATAGCCAGCTTAACAAATGACTAAGAAATATAAACTGTACAGCATGCCACAATATTCAGTATTATCAAATTACTCTGATTGCAGTATTCTCAGATCACATTCAGAACCTCATAAATATCATAGTTTTATGCCTCCACCAGTCTAGGCTGACCAGAGACATTACGTTTTCTGCCTGATCGTTCGTCTGTCCATCCTTCTGTTCGCTCGTTTGTCACCAATCGTGTGAACACAATATTTTGTAAACAAATCATTGAAATCGACCGATTTTGCTGCAAAAGTGATACAAGTTGTCTATGGAGCAAGGGGAGGAAATGATCCAACTTTTGGGGTCAAAGGTCAAGTCACCACAATGCCTAATTTTAGATTTGGTTGCCAGTTTGGCTTAGCGGTAATATGTTGGTCTCGATCGACATAGTTACTTTATGCCAGGTCCAATTAATGCCTGGATGGGTGACTGACTTTGGAGGGGTAAACCACCTTGGCACGGGAGCAATCACTAAGGTCTACTCTGCCTGAGCTAACCCTCTCTGGGTGGGCAGAACTGAGTAGTACCCAGCAAAAGCAAGGGGAGTAAACAGGCACACTGTGCGATACACTAGCCCGTATCTGTGGTCTTGCAGTGTGGTGCTGGTGTCAGGCTGAAGAGGAAGTTTAATGGAGATCAGCGCTGATATACGTTAAGCGGCAGCACATTAGAGGCACGTACACAATGATGTGCTATACAAATCCACATTTTCTTTACTTTACAACTTTCGAGACATGGTGGAGGCATCTCGAACCCTTTAGTCAAGTAGGTTTTCTAGTTTCTCCATAATACATAATTAGACCACTTTGGCATCAGAGAATTAAATATACTGTCCTTTTACCTATTCTGCATTCAATTGTTCTGCATCAGACTAGACAGATTCTAGTATATCACATATGTGGTAAGCAGCGGTCGACAAATACAAAATCTCAATCTATTTATCTGGAGCTGAACATGCAATACTCACTTGTAGCCACCAAAGCGTCGAGCAAATCTTGAAACTTCACTCTTAAAGTCGGTCGGCGACACATAGTCTTGACCACTCCACATGGACTGCATCAGACGAGCAAATGCTACAACATTCAATGACGACATATACACGATGTACACAACAATAAATACTGACGATCTTGGTTATTTCTAACTTCAATGAAGTTATGGCATTACAATGTAGTTCAAAAACCAGACATGTTACGTTTTCAATAACTGCAACACATCTGGCTCAACATCAGTAATTTATGATAAAAACACATGCTATTACAACCTTTGAATGGATGAATGAATGACAGGATTTATGTCCGCCCCCTCTTTTAGAAGCCTATCACGAGGGTGCTGTGTCCAATGTACAACCAAGCATACCATATGCTTGGTTATACAGTTCAGTTTTTAGTCTGCTTATCGTTTACAGAAACAGGAACAAGTTCAGGTTTTCACACTATAACCAAAAATTTAATCGATTTGAAAGTGAAATTTTCCGTGACTTGTAACGTTTTTCTGTTAAATTCTTCTGCAGCGAAATGAAATGCTTAGAACTGACACTATATTTCATTAGATCTGCACTTGAGAAACCATCTCATTTATGGTGAGCTAATGTCTACCATGGAATAGCCTATTAGCTTCTTCTTCTTTGTTTCAATATATGTCACAAAACAGCAACTGCTAGTAAGCGAAGATTAAACAACGGTTCTTTTCACCAAAAAATGACCGAGACTTGTTGTATTTAACTGAAAACATTGCATAGTTTGCGTTTTTAAAGATACACCATAGTCAGTAAGTAAAACATCTACACAACATCATTAAAAAATATATAATCACTAATGCGTCAAAGTCTCAGATAACTGGACTAAATGAGTGTTCAGCAATCATCTCAATTAAGTTGTTGCAACATCTAAACACTGCAAACAGTAGTTTGTTCATAAACACGGTCCTGCAACTATAACGCTTCCATCTCCAGGATGAGATGGTCCTTGTAATACAGCATATATGTTGTCTTCAGTCAAACGAATTCATGGTTAACCAACATCTCACATAACTGATGATTAGTGTAAATTCATACCAGAACATGTGCACCAGCATATATATTACAGTATTACATTAATATACATCATCACTTACAGATAAACAGGTCGCCTTTCATACGACTGGTGTCATGGTTAATCTCCTTTTCGTACTCTGATGGCGAAAGACAAAATTCCAGCAGCGGCAAAGAGTCAGAGAGGCACTGAAGTACACTATTCATGAAACACTGCACACAGACACATAACCAACATTAACAGCAACCACTACACAGTCACCAAGTCTCAGCAACGCACCCATCAATGCATCAATGCAGTTGTGCTACGTCAGACCCAGTTAGTACAAAGATGGGTGACCGTCTGCGAGAGGGTGAACTGTTTTCGGTATGTAACAAGCCAACCAGGTCGACTCAGCCTCTGTGGTACAGTAAAATGAGTATCAGCTTTCGGGCTGAGTAATATTAATAAATGGCGATGGTGAATGTAGACTCTGGCAGCCTACAGGTGGACTCACAGTCACAGCCTAAGTCGTTTGGCTTCGACTGGGGTCAGCGGCCGCATGGCACCATTCTACATTCATCAAATAGACCGAGTGAACTCTCGCAATGGCTCTGCCATGATGACAGCACCATAAACATTATCGTGCATTATTATTTTTATTATTACTATCATCAAATTTATGACTAAACAGCCAACACAATGGCATGTGTTCTGAACACACTAAATTGCTATCTCAACATCAGATCACTATCGCACGAGAGATTGCATGTTTTCCAGCCTCATATGCATCACAGACATCAGTGATTAGATAAATAGTGCCGGCACATTAAACTTTGCCCCACAATGTGGATTTTGGCCCTATTTGTACAAAAATCAAAAAGCCTGATCTCTGACCCACTTCTGATCTACTCTCAAAGTTTCATGCCTAGTTCGAGAATTCGAATTTTACAAATTTTAAAAATTGTAAAAAAATCACGAATTTTAACAAATTTTAAAACAGCCGACAAATTTTATTATTTTATACTTTTCACTTTTTAAACTTTTAATACATCAGTTTAATGTGTACGCAAATTGCAACTCGCAACTACCTCACAATTCAGTCACCAGTTTATCCATGATGTGAACTCTATAAAGTTCAATGCTCTAATGTTGTTGTCCTGTCATGTCTTCGACCTTGCTATGGATGAAGCACCCAGTTCCTCTCAACATCACATTTTGTTATTGCTTGCGAGTTTTTTTGAAAAAGCCATCATTGATGTACACCCCAAAATAGGCCAACAAATTTTTTACAAACTTTGAAAATTTGTTAAAATTCACGAATTTTGATAAATTTTAAAACCAAAGGTTACAAATTCTGGAACTATGGTTTCATGACAATAACTAACTGTTTTCCCGTAATCTTGCTAACAAACAAACCGACACGAATGAAAACAAAACATCGATCGCTGTCAACAGAGCAAGGTAACAGCTCGTTTACTTCTTGTGCAAGTGCTCAATAACTGTGGACAGTCTTTTATGCTACAGCTTTATTTCACATTCTTCTTACTAACAAAAATGCAGTACTTACAGTGTTACCCAAATTCCTGAGACCTGTGCGTCCTTTATCTGTATTGGCATTTAGACTGCCCTACATACAACACGAACAGTATGGTATGGATTTATAAAGCAAAAGTGTCTTTAGAAAAATGCCTCTAAATTAATTAGGTTGAAACTAATGCACAACTGGTGCACAAAAAAACTGGACTATCAGACATTAAATCAATATCCGCACACTGCAGCACATCGGAATGCAGCCATTTTCAAACTCGTCCAAGCTTCTGACTATAATAATAATAATAATAAATAAATAATAATAACGGATTTGTCTAGCGCCTTTAGGTCCGAAGATACAGAGGCGCTTGATGCAGCACAGGACTAAGTGAGTTTGAACAGATGGGTTTTCAAGTGGCGTTTGAAAGTGAGAATGTTTTCGCACAGTCGAATGTCAGCAGGTAGAGAGTTCCAGGTGGATGGAGCAGCAACAGAAAAAGCGCGACGGGCCAGTTCGGTGTGTATGCGAGGAAC
>Ga0209339_1000305_pt1 | contig 18238 bp, 18 predicted proteins | sample OlaalgELextract3_FD_187376 | JGI IMG/M metagenome (GOLD analysis project Ga0209339, IMG submission 187376) | Olavius algarvensis symbiont microbial communities from Tuscany, Italy - Type A ELBA extract 3 (SPAdes) (version 2) | ecosystem: Host-associated > Annelida > Digestive system >... | reverse complement strand
AGTTTTAGGGAACTAGGCCTATAAAAGGAGTGATTTTAGTAGTACTTATATCAAAAAAAGTCAAGTAGTATTTTATCTTATCATGCTGATATAATGAGAATTTTTACGTTTATGCGTCCACTCTATAGACCAAAATGCATATTTTTGCTCGGCCCAAGCCGGCTCGGCAGGGAATGGAGCGGACAGGAGGACTCGCGTGACTGAAACAGCAGAGGTTATGGTGGTATCTCCCCACCCGGATGATGCCGAATTTGGTGTCGCCGGTACTGTGGCGCGTTGGGTGAAAGAGGGCAAGCGCGTGATTTATGTCGTGTGCACCAACGGTGATAAGGGGACTTCAGATATCAATATGAAGCCGGAAAAACTGGTTGCAATTCGAAAAAAAGAACAACGAGCCGCAGCAGATATTCTGGGCGTTAGTGACGTGATATTTTTGGGTCTGCCGGATCAGGGATTGGAGGAGACTCCTGAATTCAGAAGAATGCTGGTGCGTCTGATCAGGCAATACCGACCCGATACGGTCGTAACAGCGGACCCTTATCGGCATTATATCTGGCATCGTGACCACCGCATCACCGGCCAGGTCACCCTGGATGCGGTTTTCCCATACGCCAGGGATCATCTCGCATACCCGGACCTTTTAGAAGAAGGTTTAACGCCGCATAAGGTCAGGGAGGTATGGTTCTGGGCGGCGGAGCAAGTCAATCATCGATCCGACATCACGGACACCTTTGACCTTAAGCTTCAAGCCCTGCGCTGCCACGACAGCCAGATGCAGGAAATGGATGAGCCAAACCCCGCCGGCTGGCTCAGAGAGCGTTGCAAAGATATCGCCAAAGATGAGGAATTCGAACTTGGGGAGGCGTTTCACCGGGTTGAGATATCCAGGTAAGATTGGAGGTTTCAGGTGTCAGGTTTCGGGTGTCAGGCCGTACCAAAAAAGGGAAAACAATGCCTGATGCTTTACCGCTTCAGTCAGTGTCAGATATTATTTAGTCAATTGAAATGTTACATCAATAAATATTAGCCCATAAAATGCACAATATTTATTTATCATCAAATAATGCCAGATTCTTACAGGAATAGTCCTTTAGCCCTGCGTCGCTATTCTATCAATCAGCTATTTTTGCCGGTATAGCTGACACCTGACACCTGACACCTGAAACCAAATAATTAGCTTAGCCGAAAGTGAAACCGTTCTTCTAACTAAATACAAAGGATCCCACCATGACCACTACAGAGATAACCGTATACGGCGCCCACTGGTGCCCGGATTGTCGAACCAGCAAGCAGTTTTTAGGCGAACACCAGATCCCGTATACCTGGGTTGATATTGAAGAAGACCCGGCGGGAGAAAAGTTTGTCATCGAAAAAAATGACGGCAAACGCATTATTCCAACCATCGTATTTGCAGACGGCTCTATTTTAGTTGAGCCGACCAGCGCCGAACTGGCCGAAAAGCTGGAATTAAAAACTACGGCCAGTCGCAATCATTATGATTTGATTGTCCTGGGCGGCGGGCCGGCCGGCCTGACCGCGGCCCTTTATACGGCGCGCGAGGCGATCGACACCCTGGTCATCGAGCGCGCTGCGTTTGGCGGCCAGGCGGCCGGCACGGAAAAATTGGACAACATGCCCGGGTTCCCTGACGGGGTGGCCGGTATTGAATTCTCGCAGAGGTTGCGACAACAGGCTGAACGCTTCGGCGTAGAGCTGCTGCAGGCCCAGGATATAGCCCAAATTTATCAACACGATAATTATCATGGTGTTCGAACCAGTGATGGCAGCGAATACAGCGCCTGCACATTGCTGATCGCCACGGGCAGCCGCTACCGGCGGCTGGGCGTTGCGGGTGAATCGGATTACCTGGGTGCCGGTGTTCATTTCTGTGCCACCTGCGATGGTCCATTTTACAGGGGCAAGCAGGTGGCCGTAGTCGGCGGCGGCAACAGCGCAACCGAGGAAAGTTTGCTTTTGACCAAATTCGCCGATCAGGTGACGATATTGGTCCGCAGTGATCATTTCAAGGCCAGTGCCGTAATCCAGGAAAAAGTCCTGTCACACCCGAAAATAGCGGTGCACTGGAATACGGAAGTCAATGAATTTATCGGCCAAGAGTCCAAATTGACGAAATTGAAATTATTGAACAATCGGACCGGGGACAACGAAATCCTGCCTATAAACGGGGCCTTCATATTTATCGGTCTCGACCCCAATACCGGGTTTCTGGCAGATAGTCGGATTGCACTGGATCCGTGGGGGTTTGTCACCACCGGCCATGCGCTGCTTCACAGCGGCCATCGGCCGCACGGTTTTGAAAACCGGGATCCCTACCTGCTGGAAACCAGCGTCCCCGGCGTGTTTGCCGCCGGGGATGTACGCGACACCAGCACCAAACAGGTGGTCAGTGCTGCCGGTGAGGGGAGCACCGCAGCACTTCTAATCCGTGAATATCTCAAAAGTGTTTAGAAAAACTGAAAACGCATATATGCGAGGTGCCTCTCCCTATTAAGGCTGGGCCTGTAAATCAGACTGAATCAGTTTGATCATACCAATAACTAATAACTCTCAATTGGTTTTTGAACCTAATCAACTAATCAACCAATCAACGAACCACGGGCGGCATCATGGGCTTTATCTTATTGGCGGGCGGAGCTGAATTCGGCGGTCAGATGGCCATGGCCGACCGGCGGGCAATTCAATTGGCCGGCGGTCCCGGTGCACCGATCCGCATTGTCCCTGCCGCTGCGGCACCGGATCATAACCACCGGCAGGCCGGACAAAATGGTGTCTCCTGGTTTAAAGATCTGGGCGCGACGAATGTATCCGCGCTGCCGTTAATCGACCGGATGTCCGCTGATGATCCCGCAATTGTTGAGTCTCTGGCGCAGGCCGCACTGATTTATCTGCTGGGCGGATTTCCGCGGCATTTGGCTGAAAGCCTGCAAGGCAGCCGCAGCTGGCAGGCCATCAGGGCCGCCTATCAGACAGGGGCGGTGATAGCCGGCAGCAGTGCCGGGGCGATGGTGCTCTGTGAGTACTTTTATGACCCGGGTTCCTCCCGGGTCGTCCCGGGACTCGAACTCATCAAGAGCCTTTGCATTTTGCCCCACCACGACACCTTCGGTAAAAATTGGGCGGCTCGGTTGTTTGAATTACTGCCGAATACCGCCCTGCTTGGTATTGATGAGGAAACCGGTGTAATTTGCAGTGTATTGAAGGGCTTTGGAAGGGTATATGGTAAAGGCGAAATAACCTTGTACCGCAAAGCCAAGATGAACAGGATCGGGCCGGCGCAGCAGTTTAAATTGTCACTGTTGAATATTTAGTACTTGCCTTAGCCTAATTCGGCATTAGGTTAAAAACGTTGTATCTTTATGGGGACTGGGGCTTTGAGACGTTTGTATCTTTTCATGTTTGAAAGATATCGAATAAGTTCTTCGTATAAAAGATCGAGACGCGCTATTTCGGGGGAAGGAATTTCAGATGCCGTCCGGCAAAAGCAATATCGTACTGATGGGCTCGGGGGAATTGACCGCCACGATGGTGGAGGTTCACAAGAGCCTGATAAATCAAACAGCGGGATCACAGCAGGCGGCATTCCTTGACACCCCGGCCGGCTTTCAATTGAATGTTGACCTGCTATCAAAAAAAGCCATTGATTATTTCCGCCGTCATGTCCAGCAACCGCTGGCCATTGCATCCTTCAAGTCCAAAGAGCAAACCTCCGCTTTTGACGCCGAAAAGGCGTTTCAAATTTTGCGGAATTCCGCTTATATTCTCATCGGCCCCGGAAGCCCGACGTATGCCGTAAAGCAGTGGCAAGAATCTCCGGTGCCGGAAATTTTTACCCAGTGCATCAACAGCGGCGGCTGCCTGGTGGCCGCCAGTGCCGCCGCCCTGACCGTCGGGCGCCTTACATTGCCCGTATACGAAATCTATAAGGTCGGCCAGCCCTTGCATTGGGTTGAAGGCATCGACATCCTCGGACAATTCGGTCTTGATCTTGTCGTCGTCCCCCACTGGAATAATGCTGAAGGCGGCAATCATGACACTCGCCGTTGTTTCATGGGCGAGCCGCGTTTTCAAGAGCTTGTCAAGCGGATGACGGAAAGTGTACCGGTTTTCGGCCTGGATGAACACACGGCCTGTATCCTGGATCTGGCAACCGACGAAGCCGAAATTAGAGGTATCGGTTCAGTCACCCTCAGAAGCCATGGTCAAGAAATAAAATTCAATTCCGGTGATCGTTTCCCGCTGGACGTTTTACGGGGCGAGGCCGCCGATTCAAAGTGGCACTCCCGCGGGACGGCTTCCCCCACAGCAAAAAATCGTGACGGCGGTGAGCCGGACGCTTTCTGGGACCGGGTTCACTCATTGGCGGCGAGCTTTCACAGCGGACTTGCCGACCATGATGCCCGGCAAGCCACGAATTCCCTTTTGGAATTGGACCGCAGCATCTGGCAAGCCCAAACCGAATTGGAAAATGAGGAGTTTATCATTCAGGCCCGGGATACATTCAGAGATCTGATCGTTTTGCTGGGTACCCAACTCGCCGCTTCACCCACCGACGAAGCCGAAAGTTTAAGGCCGCTGGTCGAAGGACTGCTTCAAATAAGGAAAAACTTCCGAGCCGGCAGGCAATGGACCGAGGCCGACGCGATCCGCGACCTCCTTTGCAAAGTCAACATCACTCTGGAAGATGACAAAGACGGCACCAGCTGGAAACTGAACCCGCAAACCCATGAACAGGCGGGGGGGCTCAACCAATGATCAGCCATCCACCAATTTCTGTTTTACTTAAGATCGACCGGGAAGATGCCGCCCGCTCGATGGCAAACGGCGCAAAGCTGGAGGCCTTACATGACGGATCGAATTAAATGGGGCGTGCTGGGCTGCGCCCTGATTGCCCGCAAATGCGTCATCCCCGCCATTCAAAAATCACGCAACGGCCGGGTCCAAGCCCTGGCGACCCGCTCGCCGGCGAAGGCTGCCGAGGTGGTTGCTGAGAATAAGATTGGGCGGGTCTATGACGGTTACGAGGCCTTGATCGCCGATCCGACCATTGATGCGGTTTACATTCCGCTGCCCAATCATCTGCATCACCCCTGGACGATCAAGGCCCTGACGGCCGGCAAACATGTGCTGTGCGAAAAACCGCTGGCCTGCAACGCCCGGGAGGCTCGCGCCATGGCCGAGCAAGCTGCGGCCGCCGGCAAGTTATTGATGGAGGCGTTCATGTACCGTTTTCATCCCCGCAGCCGGCGCATCAAACAGCTGATCGACGACGGCGGTATCGGCGATCCCTGCCTGAGTCGATCGGCGTTTTGTTTCCGCATGGATGACGCCATGCTCAGAAGCGGCGGCAACATTCGTTTAAAGCCGGATATGGGCGGCGGCGCGCTGATGGATGTCGGCTGCTACGGTGTCAGTGTCGCCCGCTGGTTGATGGACGCCGAACCGCTGCAGGTCCAGGCCCAGGCCGTATATCATCCTGCCGGTGTCGATGTGCACATGGCCGGCACCCTGGCTTTCGCGGGCGAAAAATTGGCAGTTTTCGAGGCCAGCTTTATTGCCGCCCTGCAACAAACCTACACCATCGTCGGCAGTGAGGGTTCCATAGAACTGCCCCACAATGCGTTCGTCCCCTGGGAAAAAGATGCGGCCTACACTCATCGCGGACGGGATGACGAAACCGGTCAGCTGCACACGGTAAAAGGTGCCGACGAATACCGGCTAATGGTTGAACATTTCGCGGATGCGGTCCAACAAAAGACTAACTTGAATTTTCGTCCGGATGATAGTATTGCCAACATGTCCGTGCTGGACGCCATTGCAGAAGCCGCCCGCACCGGCAGGACCGTGAAGGTGTAAACGGCAGGTTGCTTAAGGTTCACGGTTGGCTGGGCATGGTGAATTTACGGACCTATAACCAATAAAAAGGCAATTTTCAGATTGCAAGCAGTTATTGAGCAGTCTCGATCTTGGAGTGCTGGAGTACCGGAGTATTAAAAGAAGACATCAAACTTTCAGTTAATACTCCAGTACTCCATCCAATACGCCGAAAAAATAAAAATTAATAGCCCGGCGATTGACTAACTTTTTTTGGTTCCTAGAATTGTAAAATAATACATAATCGAGAGTTTCTAAATTTGAAAACAGACCCCTTAAAAATAGCAATGCTCAGTATCCATTCCGATCCGATCGGAGAATTGGGAACCAAAGACACCGGCGGGATGAGCGTTTATATCCGAGAGCTGGCCCGACAGCTTGGCAAGCGTGGACACTACATCGACATATATACCCGTATGCTCAAGAGTGAGAACCGATCAATAACCCGGCTCTATGAGAATGTACGCTTGATCCACCTCGGCATTCCCAACGGCGGCACATTGTCGAAACTAGCGCTTTATCGCTACCTGTCGAAATTTTTTCAGGCCCTGGAAGATTTCAGACGATCCGAAAATCAAAGCTATGATTTAATTCACAGCCACTACTGGCTTTCCGGCCGACTCGGCACCCGGGCCCAGAAGCTCTGGGATCTGCCCCACGTCACCACCTTTCACACCCTCGGCGAAGTCAAGAATCAAACCGGCATCGATGCCCACGAACCCTGGTTCCGGGTGGTCGCTGAAAAAGATATCGTTCAAAAAAGCCATCGGATTTTGGCCCTGACCAACCGGGAGCGGGAGAGCCTGGTTCGGCTTTACGATGCACCGCCCCAAAAAATCGGTGTGGTGCCCTGCGGCGTCAACTTGGACTTATTTTACCCCCAAGGAAAAGCGGCCGCGCGCCACAAGCTGGGTCTGGACTCAGACGACATCATTCTATTGTATGTCGGTCGGTTCGAGTCCATCAAAGGCCTTAATGTTCTGCTGAAAGCCATGACCTATCTCGACGCCAATCAGCGGCTGCGCCTGGTGGTCGTAGGCGGTGATGACAATAGTACCCCGGAATTTCGGACCCTGGCCCAAGCCACCCGGGATTGGGGGATTGGTGAAAAGGTGAACTTTATCGGCCGCGTCGATCAGCAAAATTTGCCCACCTATTACGGCGCTGCGGATGTGCTCGTGCTGCCGTCCTATTCCGAAAGTTTCGGCATGGTGGGATTGGAAGCGCTTGCCTGCGGACGGCCGGTGGTAACCACTCCCGTGGGGGCCGTCGACCGCCTGGTCCGCCGTACGCAGGCCGGCTGCGTGGTACCCGATCACTCCGCCCACTCACTGGCCGATGGTATTCTATCGATCATCCGCGACCCCGACATTCCGTCCGCGGAGCGAATCCGCCAATCCATTTTCGAATACAGCTGGTCCGAGGTCGCGTCCGCCGTCGTTGCGGAATATGCTGAGCTAATCGGACCACAATGCTATGGGGACGATCGACAGATTCCGGTCGAAGCATCATGCGCTTGAGTGGGCGCCGGTCGGGCAGTTCTGCATGCTGAATTGGCTAAGCAGAAGACCACAAAACGTCCCCACAAAGCGAAGGACTGTGGGATCCGGCCGAAAAATCTTCGAAAGCCCGCCGCTCTTTTCCCAAAGTCGTGTCACTGCCATGGCCCGAAAACACCCGGGTGTCGTCAGGTAACACAAAAACTTTACCGGTCAGAGATTCCAGGATTTTTTTGAAATCAGCAGGCGAGCCGGTTCTGCCCGGTCCGTCGGGAAACAGGGTATCACCGGCAATTAAATAGCGGCCGGTCAAAAAGCAGATACTGCCCGGGGTGTGACCCGGGGTGTGCATTACCGACAACTTAATATTCCCACAAGCGATTAAGTCACCGTCGTTTAGCAATTGATCGGTCGGCACCGGCAGGCTGCCGGCGTCATCGCCATGGGCGGCGACCGGCAAATCAAGAGCTGCCTTCAAGTCGGCCAGAGCGCCGGTGTGGTCCATGTGATTGTGGGTAATCAGGATATATTTCGGATGGGTCCCTTCAAGCAGTTCCATAATTTGCCCGGCATCGGCCGGCGCATCCACGACCACACTCTCGCTGGTTTGGCGACAAACCAAGATGTAGGCATTCGTGCCGAAAGGTCCCAGCTCAAGCTTATCGATTTGAATATGCTCGTCTTTTACCAGATTTGTCATGTTGAGCTCCTTGATTGCAACTAGTTTGATGTGTTCAGGGTTCAAGGGTTACAGGCAATGAAGTAATTATGATTCAAGGAATTCCTTCCAACTTTAATAGACGAAGCGAAGCGACATCCACAAATCTTCAATTTACAATCTTCAATATTCAATTCCGCCTTGTTCGGGCTGGGGCATTTTTAAAGAGACCCCTTAATGTGTAACCATCAAGCCGGGTTGAGTCGACAGTCAGGCCGAGCGCAGTCGGGGCGGCAGGACAAATACCCGGCGCAAGCCTTCCTGCAGAGAAATGGCCTCCTCCGGACAAAAGCGGGAGCAGACACCGCAGCCCAGGCAGGCGTTTTCTTCCCGCTGCGCCAGGCCATCATCGTCCAGGGCAATGGCATCCGTCGGGCACCAGTCCACGCAGGTTCCACATCCGCTGCAGGATTGCGCATCGATCACGGCCAGATGATAGGTAGAGTTGATCATGGGCAGTGTACCTTTGCGCCAAAGGCCCAGCATGTCACAACAATCCTTGCAGCAGTTGCAAATGCTCGTTTCCGGATTATTTTCCCTGGACCCCGGGTGAAAGGCCTTGTGGATCAAGCCGGCCTGGGCGGCCTCGGCCATGATTTTACGGGCTTCGTCCCGGCTGACTTTTTTAGCAAATCCCTGGGCTGAGGTATGACGGGCGGATTTTCCGAAGGTAAAACAATTTAAAGTGGGCGCCTGAGTGTCGCAGTCATCGCCAAGCAAACTGCGCCGCTGCCGGCAAAAACAATAGCCGACTGCAATATCGTCAAACTTATCGATAATCTCCTCGACGGTCTGGCTTGGCAAAATAAACTCTTCGGAATCATCCAGGGATTTTTGAACCGAAATTATTTTAACCGGCTTACCGTCTTCCGTTAATTTATTCGGTACGGTGCGGTCCGCAGCCGGGGCGGATTTGAACAAGGGCATCAGCGCATCATAATTTCCCTGGATCTGATCTCTGAGTTCGTCCAGCAGCGTCTCAAAAAGACGCGCCAGATTTTTTTCGTCCTGGCTTCCGCTCAACTCCACCATGAATTTGTATTCCATCACGCCGACCAGCATGAGCGGCAACAGCCGGTAAATCATAAGGCCGGATGAACTCGGTTGATTGAAGATAAGGCCCTTCCTGGCAAGACTGGTGGCCAGTTGGTTGACTTTGTCCTCGGAAAAACCACTCGACGCTACCAGCTGGGCTATTGTTTGCGATGGTTTTTCGTTGAAGGCACAAATCAGGTCGAGCTCTTCCGCGTTTTGCCCCACGACGGCCGCAATAATTGCAATGGCCGTGTCGCTGACCTGAAATTGAACCATGCCCTGTTTACAGACCACACCGGCTGCCTTTTTAAATCTGTCCGCCATCGTCAACTGCGCCATAAAATGTTCCTCCATTGCGAATAAGTTCTAAGCTTTTGCCAAGACTGCGCTTAGAAAAAGTGGCCCCCGCAGGGTAGCTAAAGCGCAATTTATAGAATTTAGGTGTCAGGTCTCGGGTGTCAGATCTCGGGTGTCAGGGAACCGAGTTGATAGATCCTGACACCTCTTATGAAACTACATTGGAATGTCGAATGTCGAATGTCGAATGATGGATTCGCTTCGCTCTGACTATTTTAGTTAGAATTAAATCGATAGAATACCTTACTTCGAAATTCATGATTCCTTGTTCGATATTCGATATTCGCTTTTTCGAAGTTTCTTTTATTGATCAGACTGGCCGTTTTTTTGGCCAGAGGCAGCGCTCTTATGAAACTACATTTAAAGCGAACCGCAGAATATCGAATATCGAACCGCAGAATGTCGAAGGGTGGAATCGCTTCGCTCGGTCTTTTTATAAAATAGATAGAATACATTCCTTCGACATTCGACATTCATTATTCGATATTCGATATTCGCTTTTTCATAGTTTCTTTTATTGATCAGACCGGCTGTCCTCTAGCCGGAGGCCTCGCTGAACCTTGAACCCTGATCCTCTGAACCTTTGAACCTTTATATATTCCTTTGCACATTGACATTATCACTGTCAAAAGTGCGAAAAATCAATTTTTCACGTTCCCGGCGCTCTGCGACCAAAATGACCGGCCGGTAAGTGTCCAGCATGCGGCCGGCTGCTTCCTTCGACGGTATGGCTGCCAGTCCCTCACCGGTCTTTTTGCCGGAAGCAGTATCGAGCACGATCGCCGAATTGCCGTCGGAAACTACCGCCAACGGTATCGGGTATTCTTCTAGCAGGCTGGCAGCGGCAACGATCTCCCGCTCCCTGGAGCCGAGTGATCCGGCGGCACATTTAACAGCCATGATCGGCGGCCGGCTGCTATCGACCCTGACCACCAGATCAACCTGGGATCGGTAAGGTTTACCGGCTATGGCCATTTCGAGTTTGACATCCACATCGAGGTCAGCCTTTGAATAGCCCTTTTCATTGACCAGATACTTTTCGACCGCCTGCCGGTTAGCCTCGGCGCCGATATTTGGAATCTCCCGGCCGGTGACAAAATCGGTGATCATTGTATACGGTTTTAGGGTGTCGGACACGATAAACTCCATGTGCATAGCATAGATAGAAAAACAGATCACGATTTAAAAAGAATCATACTACCTAATATTACGGTCTTTGCTTTTCTTTAAGTGTCTGTCGTAAAATTGAAATAATTGCCAAGTCTTTATCACTGGCTGTTTCTTCTTTGACTTTGATCAGGCTTTCAAGGTCCAGCAGGCGTAGCTGCAAGTCGCCTACAATCCAATTCTTCGGAATGGTCAAGTAGTCCTTCGTAATCATGACCGGAGCCGATTGTACCCAAAACATCCAGCGGATAAGGGTCAGATCGACGCCCTCCGCGCTGATTTGCTCCTGATCTTTTTCAATATCTGTTAATTTGGTACCCATTTTCCAGTCTTCTCAGTCACACTAGCCATCCACCATCTTTTAAGCGGAATCTTCAGCGTTGCGATGCTTTTTGAGGGTGGGGGTAATAATTCGCCGGGCATCGACCCACAATCCCTCCAGGTCATAAAACTCCCTGATCGGTTCATAGAACACATGGATGATCACATGCCCATAATCCAGCAGCACCCAATGACCGTCCTTGGTGCCCTCGATATTAATGGGTTTTATCTTGTGTTTCTTTAACTCGGTTTTTATATGTTCAGCAATAGCAATGACCTGGCGGTTGGACCGCCCGCTGCAGAAAATGAAAACATCCGCGTAGGAAGTCATCTCGGCCACGTCAAGCGCTACGACATTAAACGCCTTTTTGCCCAGGATCGCCTTGATATATAAATCAAGGGGTGGGTCCATGTCCTTGGTCATAAATAAAGTCCTTTGGAATGAATAAAATCCGCTACTTTCTGCGGCACTAGATATTTAATCGACCGTCCCGTGTTAATCAGGTTACGGATCTTGGTTGACGAGATGTCCAGGCCGCTCACCTCCAAAACATATACCGGTTGTTTGTCCCTGGCCTGATAGCAACTTTGGGATTCAGAAAAGACATAGTCCGCGGATATATTGGATGTTATAAATTTTTCCATGAGCTTCCAGCCGGAATCATTCTTAGCTCTGTCGGAATCGGGACGGCTCAGGATAATAAAGGGAATCTGCGCCAGCAATTCATCATAGGATTTCCAGCTGTCGATCTCCAAAAATGCATCCATCCCCATAATCAGGTAAATTCGAGATTCATCCGGCAGCATGTGTTTGAAATGCTCAACAGTATCAATGGTGTAAGATAAGCCGGATCTATTAAGCTCGACCTCAGAAATGGCAAGACCTAGGGCACCTTCAAGGGCCAGGTTAAGCATATCCAGGCGATCGGCGGCGTCCGCCACTTCACCGGGCATTTTATGGGGCGGCAGGGCAGCGGGGATTAAAATGACCTCATCCAGGCCGAAGCCCTCTTTGACTTCCAGGGCCGCCCGCAGGTGACCGATGTGAACCGGGTTGAAAGTCCCGCCGAATAGACCGATGCGCATAAAAAGCCTGCAATCTGTAAATGTTTAATTTTTATCCGATAATCTAAACCGACACGATTATAAAATTTCAAATAACAAGCACCAAATTTCAAATAAATCCCAAATTCCAATAATCAATGACCAAAACCTTGGAATTAAGCATCTTTACCAATTTGAACGATAAAACCATCGACAGGTTTCGAATTTTGAATTTCGGTCATTGGGATTTGTTTGTTATTTGGTCTTTGGGATTTGTAATTTCTTATTTGTTTGCCACAGAAAATCATTGAATATCAGGGAACTTGTATTATCGGACTAATGTCGAATTTGCCCATCCCCCTGTACAACGAATTTAGTCGTTGTAAGCTCCTCCAACCCCATAGGACCGAAGGCGTGCAGTTTAGAGGTGCTGATGCCGATCTCGGCGCCCAGACCCAGCTGGCTGCCGTCATTAAAACGCGTTGACGCATTGACTAGGACAACTGACGAATCGGTCTCGCGCACGAAACGCTTGGCCCGATCATAATCGCGGGTCACGATGGCCTCCGTGTGCCGGGAAGAATACTTGGCCATGTGGGCCATGGCTTCATCCATATCGGCGACGACTTTAACGGCCAGAATCAGATCGAGATATTCCGCCGGCCAGTCCGATTCGGTGGCTTTTACGGCATTGGCAACAAGTCGGCAGGTAGTATCACAACCTCTGATTTCCACCCCGGCTTCCGTATACCGCCGCGCCATTTCAGGCAAAAATGCATCGGCAGCGCCCCGGTGAACAAGCAGCGTCTCCATGGCATTGCAAACCCCGGGACGCTGAACTTTGGCGTTGAAACAGATATCCTGCGCCATTTTCAAGTCGGCATCGTTATCGACGTAAACATGGCAAACCCCCTTGTAGTGTTTGAGGACCGGAATTTTCGAATGCTCTACCACAAACCGGATAAGCCCCTCGCCGCCCCGCGGAATGATAAGATCCACAAATTCTTCCTGCTGCAACAGCGCCAGGACGGCCTCACGCTCCCGCAACGGCACGACCTGGACGGATGTCTGCGGTATTCCGGTGTTTTCCAGCGCGCGCTGGATGATCTTTGCCAGGGCCTGATTTGAATAAAACGCTTCGGAGCCGCCCCGCAGGATAACGGCATTGCCGGCTTTAAGGCACAAACCGGCGGCATCGACGGTCACATTGGGCCGCGATTCGTAAATAATGCCGATGACGCCCAGCGGAATTCGCATGCGGGCAACCTGCAGACCGTTGGGTCGAATCCAGGTCGGGCTCATGGTGCCGACGGGATCATTTAATGCGACCACATCCTTCAAACCGGTCACCATCGCGGCGATCGTCTCCTCTCCGACCGTCAGCCGATCGATCATGGCTGCAGAAAGTCCCTGCTCCTGCGCCCGTACCAGATCTTTTTTATTTTCAGCCTGGATAAAAGCAGCTTCTTTTACCAGGCCGTCGGCAATCGACAACAAAGCTGCATTTTTCTGATCAGAGGATACCCCAACCAACCGATTGGCCGTCTCCCGCCCGGCCTGGGCCATTGTGGCGATGGTTGTTTCTAAATTGGACATTGTCAATTTCCGATAACTTTGAATTTGGATTGATAGATACTCGTCACTGGATGCTGGATACTCGATACTGGATACTGGATACTCGATACTCGATACTGGATGCTGGATGCTCGATGCTCGATGCTCGATTCTTGATGCTGGATGCTCGATACTTGATGCTTGATGCTTGATGCTTGATGCTCGATGCTCGATTCTTGATGCTGGATGCTCGATAATGGATGAAACATCGGGTTCCTGCAATTAAATTAAATCTATAATGTGTACCTCGTGCGCCGAACACCGAAAACCGAACGCCGAATGCCGAATGCCGAATGCCGAATGCCGTTCCTTGCCGTTTACCTTCCAACTTCCGCATTCCGACTTCCGCATTCAAATAACCCTATACCTTACACCTTATACCTTATATCTCATCTTCAGTCGTAATAGCAAGATTGTCCCGGTGAATTATCTCATCATAGGATTTGTGCCCCAACACCTGCTTTATCCGGTTGGATTTCAGCCCCTTGATTTTGTCAATATCAATCGAACTATAATTGACCAACCCGATTCCCAATGATTGGTTGCGCTGGTTTTGAAATTCTACTGCGGCACCGGCCCCAAATTCCTTTTGTACCGAAATTATTCCGCTGGGCAAAAGGCTTTTGCCGTTATTTAAAATCGCATTAACAGCACCGTCATCAATTATAATCGTACCCCTGGGCTTTAAGGAATAGGCAATCCAGCACTTGCGGCTGGTCAGCCGCTGCTTGCGCGGTATGAAGAAAGTCCCATGCTGCTGGCCGGAATACAGTTTGAGCAGAATGTTGGGCTTGTCTCCTTTGGCAATTACCATGGGCACCCCGGCGGAATTGACTTTGCGGGCGGCTTTAATTTTGCTGATCATCCCGCCCGTTCCCAGGGCGCCGGGGATATCTCCGGCGTACCGTTCTGTATCTTTATTGATGCGCGTGACCGTATCGATCAACTGCGCATCCGCATGCACCCGCGGATCCCGGGTAAACAGGCCGTCTATGTCGGTAAGATTAATCAGTAAATCCGCATCCATCAAGAGGGTGATCATGGCGGCCAGGTTGTCATTATCACCCAGCATAATCTCTTCCACCCACACCGTGTCGTTCTCGTTAATTATCGGGACTACCTGCCAAGCCAGCAGGGTGTTCAGGGTGTTACGAGCATTTAAATAGCGTTTACGATTGGATAGATCTTCGCTCGTTAGAAGGATCTGGGCAACTTTCAGCTTGTGCCGGCCGAAGGCTTTTTCATATTCCATCATCAAGCCGGCCTGCCCGACGGCGGCGACGGCCTGCCGTTTGGGTAGTTCGTCCGGCCTGGCGGAAAGACCGATTTTCTTTATTCCCGACGCCATGGCCCCGGAAGACACCAGGATCACTTCCAAGCCGCCTTCGATCAACTTGCTTATTTGACGCGTAATGGACCGCATGGCTTTTAAATTTAAGCCATTGTCTTCGGTCAGGACGTTGCTGCCAACCTTGACCACGATCCGCCTAGCGGCATCAAAACTCAATGAATTGTTTGTGTCTGCTATCATTTCATTATCAATCCAGGTGCCGGACAAAAACCAAGGCCTCTAAAAAATCGGTTCTATAACCCAAAAGCAGGTAATTCATCGTGGGGCTTTAAATTTTTTAAGATTTCAGAGTATTGGCTGAGAGATCAATGTCTTCTTTTATTACCCCAGCACTCCAACACTCCAGCACTCCAACACTCCAGCACTCCAATACTCCAGCACTCCAATACTCCAGCACTCCAATACTCCAGCACTCCAATACTCCAACACTCCCATACTCCAAGAGCGAGACGATTAATTAGATTCTTGCGATCTTGAAATTGCCCTAATATTGGTTACGGGACCCCAAAAAAATCAAGTAGTATTCCCACTGCGTTTAGATGGAATTTTCGAGATGCTCAACTATGCTTAATTTCAACGCGTCAATCCCCTTGCGCGCAGCAGCAGAAATCATCAAGACCGGCCGATCCTTGACAGCTGCCTGAAAAATCTCTGCGATCCGCTCGGTACCCGGAATATCCATTTTATTTAAAACGAGGATCTGGGGCTTTTCCGTCAACAGCGGGTTGTATTGCGCCAGTTCCCCATTGATGGTTTCATAGCTTGCCAGCGGATTTTGGGGATCGATGTTCGAGGCATCAACCAGGTGAACTAGAATCCGGGTCCTTTCTATGTGGCGCAGAAATCGGATACCCAGACCGGCACCCTCGTGCGCGCCTTCGATCAAGCCGGGTATATCGGCAACGACATAAGATTCTTCCTGATCGGGTTGAACGACGCCAAGCGTCGGATTGAGGGTGGTGAAAGGGTAGTCGGCAATTTTAGGGGTAGCTGAGGATATGACACTGATCAGCGTTGATTTTCCGGCATTCGGCAGTCCGATTATTCCGACATCGGCCAGCAACTTGAGTTCGAGCTTGAGTTTGAAGAATTGGCCGGGTTCGCCGGGCTGCGCATAGCGTGGAGCGCGCTTGGTGGAGGTTTTGAAGCGGGCATTTCCCTGACCGCCGCGACCACCCGCAGCCGCCAGGAGCGATTCACCGGGCTGGGTGAAATCTTTCAGCAAATCATTGGTGTCGGCATCGCTGACCAGGGTTCCCGGCGGTATTTCGATGATAAGATCTTCACCGTTCTTGCCGGTTTTCCTCTTTCCCTGGCCATGGGCGCCGCTTTGAGCCTTAAACTGCCGCCTGAACCGGAAAGGGTATAATGTGCGCCGGCGCAAAGTGCTTTGCAGAATTACATCGCCGCCTTTGCCCCCGTCGCCGCCATCCGGACCACCGCGGGGAACAAATTTCTCGCGTCGAAAACTGACACATCCGCGACCGCCGTCTCCGGACTGAACGGTAATGAACACTTCATCTATAAATTTCACTCTGCATGAACACTCACTTTTTTACGATCGCGCCCCAACCTTTCATAAGCCACGGTACCATCTATTTTGGCAAACAGGGTATAATCCTTGCCCATGCCGACATTAATCCCCGGATGAATTTTTGTACCCAGCTGACGCACCAGGATATTGCCGGCTTTTACCTTTTCTCCGCCATAGCGTTTGACACCACGCCGTTGGGCGTTGCTGTCGCGACCGTTTTTGGAACTGCCGCCTGCTTTTTTGTGAGCCATCTTTTACTCCTAATTTATCCTAATTTATCCGCCCTGAAAATAGCGATTTCAAGGTCTTGATATGATTTATCTTGGAAACTGAATAAGCCTTCCGGGATGACGCTCCGGCGGCTAAATTAATTTATGCTGCGCATATATTTCAAGGTTTAAAAGCGCCGGCCGGCATTTACAAAATGCATCATTGTAATTGTTAACCGAAATTTATTCTTCGGCCTTCTCATCTGGGACCGCCTTTTTGACCGCGGGCTTCTCGGCACTTGCTTCTTCCGCTGCGGCCGTCTTGGCCTCGGCTTTCTTGGGTGCTGCCTTCTTGGCCTCGGTTTTCTTGGGGGCCTCTTTTTTCGGCGCTGCCGCCTTAGCTTCAGTTTTCTTGGCAGGTTCCTTTTTGGGTGCTGCCGCCTTAGCTTCGGTTTTTTTTGGCAGGTTCTTTCTTGGGTGCGGCTTCCTTAGCTTCGGCCTTCTTGGCTACAGGCTCAGCCTCGACCTTTTTGGCCTCCGGCTTGGGTTCGTCCGCTTTTTCCGGCGTCTTCTTCGCCTTGGCTTCCTTGGTGCTTATACTGTCGATTTGCACGGCCGTAAATTGCTGGCGATGACCCTGCTTGCGGCGGTAGCGTTTACGTCTTTTGTATTTAAAAACGATAATTTTTTTGGCTTTGCCCTGCTCGACAATATGCCCTTCAACCGCAACATCATCCAGCACCGGCTGGCCGATGCTGACAGTTTCTCCATCTGAGAACATCAATACCCGGTCAAATGTCACGGGACTGCCGACATCCCCGGGGATTTTTTCAACTCTTAAAATTTCACCTTGCTTGACTTTGTATTGTTTTCCGCCTGTATTGACTACCGCGTACATCGGATTAGCCTCCTGTGAATTATGGTTCCAGGTTCAGGGGTCACGGTTCAAGGTTTGCTAAATGTCCATTCAGCCGGTTCTCAGACCTCTCTCCGTCTTGGTTTGTAAGCCTTGAACAGTGAACGCTGAACCATTCAACCTGGGAATAAATTAACATCTGATTCAAAATTTGCAAATATTAATCTTTTCCGTTGTTTTGTCAAGAAAATAATGAATCCAAAATAATTAATCCGCTTTGGGAATTGGCCTATTCAGGTTGCCATTAGCCCATTGTGGAGGAACGTCATATTTTTGGCCTGGCATGCCGGCGGATTAATTATTTTATACTGTGCATTTTTTAAAGCTTTTTTATGATGTTAGTTGCAGGCATAGATGGAAAATTATCCGGAGATATAGAAATGGAATGATTCAAGGAAATGTAGGCTAAAAGTTATTGAAAATAGACAAATGTTCTTTCTGTAATATATTTAGCTATAGAGCCTGCGCATAAACTTAAAATTGATCAGAATAAATTACAAAATTGTAGGTCCAACATTTTAAATTTGGTCAATGTTCTTTGAAAAATTGGTTAAAGCAGCAATCTGCTGTGCTTCAGGTTA
>Ga0209339_1000304_pt1 | contig 18238 bp, 16 predicted proteins | sample OlaalgELextract3_FD_187376 | JGI IMG/M metagenome (GOLD analysis project Ga0209339, IMG submission 187376) | Olavius algarvensis symbiont microbial communities from Tuscany, Italy - Type A ELBA extract 3 (SPAdes) (version 2) | ecosystem: Host-associated > Annelida > Digestive system >... | reverse complement strand
GCCACCCCGATCCACTTGGCCATGAACACCGAGGATATACCTTTGCTTGAATTAACCATCAAGTACATGCATAGCAGCCACTTCCATAATGGCAATTTGGTACTGTGCATCGGGGTAAGCGTGGTTACGGTAAATTGCCGCTTGCACTTGTCGCACTCATATAGCCCAGGCCTTGAACTTTGGCCTGAGAGTCGATAGGACTTTGAACAATCGCAATGCGGACAAACTCGTCCATTTCGCCATATGATGGACTCAAAAAATGTTCGGCACGCGTTCTCATCGGGAAATCGTGCTCTGAGATGATCGATATCCATAATATCTCCTCCTTAGTTTTTGAAGAAGATATTATCAGATCAGTGTGACAGATCCGGTCACACTGTAGCCTTTTTTTTGGTTATAGTTCCGTAAATTTATCGGTATCCAACACTATATCACCGGCGCCCTGGAAATAGTACTTAAGCGACCCGAATTTGTACTTGCTAGAATAATTGGTACCTACCGGCCGATTGAAATCGGCGATAGGCTGATGCAGCATAGGATCCTGGCACCAAAGGTTTCGATTAATCAAAGCCCGCCGGGACTGCAAGGCTCCATTATCGAGTCCGAGGAGCACCAGGAAATTTTTGGCGAAAATATGATCGCTTTCATTGACAAGGGCAAAAGCGAGGGGGTCGAGCCGGGCCAATTATACTGGATATTTAAACAGGAAAAATATCGTATCAATCCGGACAACCGAAGGGAAGTTACCCTCACACCGGTGGTGTTGGGTGAGCTGCTGGTGCTTCATACCGAAAATGACACTGCCACCGTGATGATCACCGACTCGCGCAAGGCCATTAAGGCCGGGGACAAGATCATTGCCCCCTTTAATTTGGAGTTAGAGTAAGAAGGATGGCACTCTCTGGGGTGCGGTGATCAATAGCTAAACAAGGCCGGTTTCCGAATCATGGGATCCGGCGTTTTTTTTAGATACTCGACACCGTTTTGTAAAATGCGGATCCCCACCGGAAGATCTGTCTGCCCGGAGACGCCGCTGCGCCGATCGATCTCCTTGCGTCGTGTCCAATCCGGGTGGTTGGTGGGGTGATTATAGCCTTCCGGGTGGGGCATCAGGCCGAAAACCCGTCCGGTGGCATCGCAGATGCCGGCGATGTCATCTATCGAACCGTTGGGATTGTAAGGGAATCGTCCATTGGCGGGCGCACCGTCGGGCAAGGCATACTGGACGGCAATCTGGTTGTTTCTGTGCAATTCGGCCAGGGTGGCATCCGCGGCAATGAATTTTCCTTCACCATGTCGAACGGGAAGTTCCGCCAGGTCGATTCCGCGGGTGAAGATGCAGGGTGACGCCGGGTTAGCCCGCAGAGCAACCCATTGATCTCTGAAATTGCCGCAGTCATTGTAAATTAGCGCCACCGATCGCTGATGGCTATTTTGGGCAAAGCCGGGCAAGAGGCCAAGATTGACCAGGGCTTGAAACCCGTTGCAGATTCCGAGAACCAGTTTGCCCTTATCGACAAACTCAATCAATTGGCGACCGATACTGGTTTTCATGCGAATCGCCTGAATAACGCCGGCGCCATGGTCGTCCCCCCAGCCGAATCCTCCGATAAAAACCAGAATCTGGTAATCATCCAGTTTCGTCGAACCGTCGATCAGGGAATTTATATGAACCCGCACGGCCCTGGCACCGGCCAGCTCAAAGGCATAAGCCGTTTCATAGTCACAATTCAAACCATAGCCGGTCAAAATCAGCGCGTTGACGTCACGCATGCGCTATCTCCATATCTTTAAGTTTATTGAGTTCATTTATTTGTGTGGCTCACGGTCCTATACCAAAGGTACATGGCAAAAAGTGTAAGGTGTAAGGTATAAGGTGTAAGGTTAAAGGTTAAAAAACAAACTGGTTTCCGCGTTTCAAATTCCGACCGCGATCATATGTCATCATACTCCTGCCGTTGGACTTCTATCTCCCTGCCGTTCGACAGCCTCAGGCCCCGAGCAAGTCGAGGGGAGCATGCCGAAAGCCGCCTTCTCAACTTCATATCTTCTCACCTTCTTTTTTTTCTGCATCTTCCCACTTCCGCATTCCCACTTCTCATTTCCACTTTCCCACTTCCGCATTCCGACTTCCCACTTCCAATTTCCAACTTCCGGTTTCGAATAAATCCGCAATCCGCAATCCAAAATCCACAATCGAGAGCCTCTGTCTTCTGTCCTAAACAAGGTCGCCGAACGTGCTTTTCCAGGCCGTTTTTAAATCTGCGACCGGAACGTCCAGGATTGAATTCTGTCCCAACCCTTGTATGCTCAGTTGGGATAGTTCGGTAACCGTGCCGATAACGGCGCAGCTGCTGCCCTCAAAAATGTTTTCAAAGGCCTCCCTGTGATCCGGATTTACCGTCACGATAAACCGGCCGGCCGACTCGGAAAATAAAAGCAGGTCATCCCGCTCAACCTGGTCGGCCGGAACCCGGGTCAAATCGACTTGCAGTCCCAAATTTCCGGCCATGGCTACCATCGCCAGATGCACTGCCAGACCGCCGCGGTAGATTCCATGCACCGAAGCCACCAATTCAAGGTTAACGGCCTGCATCATCTTTTGATAGGCCGGCAAAAATTCATTGGGCCGGACCTGGGGAACGTGGCATCCGAGGTAGCCCAGGTGATCATAATATTCCGAACCGCCGAGTTCATTGCGTGTCATACCCACGATATACAGCAGGTCACCGGGTATTTTAGCATCCATGGATACACACCGGTTAATGTCATCGATGACGGAGATGGCCGAAAACTGCAGCGTTTCAAGCGCCGAAACCTTGTGGGTTTCACCAAAGCGTCCGGCAAGGTTGCCATCCACATACATGCTGTCCTTGCCGGAAAGCAGCGGTATTTCATATGCCAGGCACAAATCACGCAACGCGCGGCAGGAACGCACCAGCTGCGCCGCCTTGAATTTGCCGTCCGGGTTATGGAGCGGGTCATATTGGATATTGGGCCAGCAGAAATTGTCGACACCGCCGATATGATCCAGATCAGCCCCCACCGCCACCAGGCGCCGCACCGCTTCATCGATGCTGCAGGCGGTCATATGAAATGCATCGATAGCAGAGTAAGTCGGCAGTAGCGCCTGGGCAAAGGCCAGGCCCTTATCGGAATCAAGCACCGGCCGAATCACGGCTGAATCGCTGCCGACATCACGATCGGCGCCAATCAGAGGTTTGATGACGCTGGTCCCCTGGACTTCGTGATCATACTGCCGGGTAATCCATTCAGTTGAGCAAATATTGGGCCGGCCCAACAATTCCTTCAACAGGGAGCCATAATTGCGGGGGGCGCTGAGCACCGGTTCATGCAGGCCGCGCTGCTCAGGGGAAATCCATTCCGCCTCGAATTCCCACTGCGGAAAGCCGGATTCCAAGAGGTCAAGATCAACATAAGCACAGGTTTCACCGGCGTAGCTGATGTGAAGCTTGCCGGAGTCCGTATAACGCCCGATGACAGTGCTTTCGACCGCATGCTTGCGGGACAGCTCGAAAAATCGATCGTGATCGTCCGGTTGGATGGCGACGGTCATGCGCTCCTGGGATTCGGAAACCCAAATTTCCCACTGATCGAGTCCTTCATATTTTAGCGGCACTTTTTCAAGATCGACATGACAGCCGTTAGAGAACAGGGCTGATTCCCCAACCGAAGACGACAGGCCGCCGCCGCCGTTGTCCGTGATAAATTTGATCAGTCCCTCGTCCCGGGCTTCCAGCAGAAAATCATGCATTTTTTTCTGGGTGTAGGGATCCCCGATCTGCACATGACCGGCCGGCGTGTGTTCGGAAAACACCTCGGAAGAAGCCGTCACGCCGTGGATGCCGTCCTTGCCGACCCGCCCGCCGCACATGATCACCAGTTCACCGGCCGCGGTTTTCTTCTCTTCCGCGGGCCGGCCGTCGATCAGGGCCGGCATAATTCCGACCGCGGTGACAAACACCAGGCATTTTCCCAGATAGCCCGGGTGAAACAAAACCTGGCCGAAGGTGGTCGGAATGCCGCTCTTATTACCGCCATCGCGCACGCCTTCGATCACACCGTCCAACAGGCGTCGCGGGTGGAGGTGTGGTTTGAGGGCCCCCTCGTATTCCCGCGGCGCCACGCAGTATCCGTAGCTGCCCATCACCAGTTTCGACCCTTTGCCGGTTCCGAGAGGATCCCGATACACGCCGACGATTCCGGTGATGGCGCCACCATAAGCTTCCATGTTGGAGGGGGAGTTATGCGTCTCCCCGGTAACGACATAATGGTGGTCCTGATCAAATCGCCCCGCTCCGGCATTGTCCCATAAAACCGAAACGACCCATGGTTTTTTAGCCTTTAACGCCAGAGTCGGCGCCTGGATACAGGTTTTAAAGAGATTGTCGATAATCTCAGTCTCCCCGGTTGCCCGATCGTGATAGCGATACAATCCCCGGAATGTGTTGTGATTGCAGTGATCACTTCTGGCCTGGGAGATATATTCGAGCTCGACATCGGTTGGATCGCTGAGCCCCACCCGGGCCCGTGCCTGCCGGGTGTCCGCATCCTTGAAATAGGCGCGTATGGTAGGTATATCGTTGGGGTTCAAGGCCAGGCTGCGCTGATCACTTATTTCTTTCAAGGCGGAATCGCTGTCCACCGGGATGGTGGTCACGGTCGGAACATGATCCAATATGACTCTGGGAAGGATATAGCCGATTCCCTCTGTCGAATCCCACTGCCGGGCGGAATAAATTTTCCACTGTTGAATGATATTGTTAGCCAGAAGTTCACCGGCAATTTTATCCAGATCGCCGGATTGCAATTCCCGGCCATTGATGCAATACCGCTTGGAAGTGTAAACGGACTGATCCGCGGTGAATTTAACCCCCAGCAGATCTTCAATCGCTTCGACAGCGGTGCTGCCGGGGTTATCCCGCACCCCGGGCCGAAACCCGACCCAGATGCACCAGTCGAATTCGATATTCAACGGTGCGTAGGAGGATATCTGGGTGACCGGATTGGTAAAAATTTCAGTCTGAACGGCCTGCAGCTGTTCTTCGGTCAACCCGGCATCGATGGTAACGACATTGACGGTTCGGACACCGGCCAGCTCCAGGCCGAAATAATTTTTCGCCTTCTGGCAAATTCCCGCCCCTTCCGCATCCGGAAGATCTGCCTTCAATGCAATTTCAAGTCGGTTTGGCATAGTGATCCACTTTGAGGTAGGTCGGTTAGTTAAATGGAAAAAATCGGGTAATGTCGTTGTAAAACACTAGAATCATCAACAAAATGAGGATGAACAGACCCGCCTGCTGGGCCATTTCCCTGACCTTGATGCTGACCGGACGCCTTTTGATAGCTTCGATCGTAAAGAACAGCAGGTGGCCTCCGTCCAGCACCGGTATGGGAAGCAAATTGATAATGGCCAGATTGATGCTGATAAAAGCAATAAATTGAACCAGTTTATCAATGCCCTGCTTGGCCTGATCACCGGCCAGCTTGGCAATCATGATCGGTCCCCCCAGGTTTTCTTTGGGTATGCTTCCGTCAATCATTTTCACCACACTGCGAACCATCAGGGTACAAATCGAATAGGTGCGGTTAAGGCTTTCGATCGCGGCTGTGATCGGATTTAGGCGCTTGGTCACCAGGTCTTCTTCAGGAATATTAAGTGACTGGGTGGAGATGCCGATGAGGTAACGTTTTTCCACCTGGCCCAGCTGGTTTTTCTTTTCCACAAATCGTGGAATCAGATCGACCTCGAATACTTGTCCGTCCCGGTCAATCGTAAGGTGAAGCTCGGAGCCGCCCGAAGAAGAAATAGTGGACTGCATCTCGCGCCAGTTTGCGATCGATTTGCCATTGATGGCTAATATTTGATCGCCCGGTTTTAAGCCGGCTTTTTCTGCCGGAAAACCGGCTGAGATGTCTCCGACAATGGCCTTCAATTCCGGCAAAGCCGATATTCCGAGGTCGTAATAGGATATTTCATCACCTAATATATCGGTGCCCTTTTGGAGCTCCGGTGTTACATCGACGCTTATCGTGGTATCGTTTCGAACAATTGTCAGAATCAGGGGGTTGCCTTTACTTTCTGCCACGAATTGATTGACGTCGTACCAGGCTTCAACCGGGGTGTCGTCAACGGACACGATCCGGTCGTTGACCTGCAAACCGGCCCTTTGAGCGACACTGTCTTTCTGTACCTGACGGATAACCGGCTTTATATCATCGATGCCGGTGATCGAAAAAAATACAAAGAAAATAAAAATCGCCAGCAAAATATTGAATACCGGGCCGGCAGCGACAATCAACATGCGTTTGACCACATGCTTATGCGTAAAAGACAGGGCAAGATCAGCCGGGTCGATCTCGGCATCCGGTTCCTCTCCCACCATCTTGACATAGCCGCCCAGGGGTATGGCTGAAAGTCGATAATCGGTTCGGCCGATTTTCTTGCCGATCAATCGGGGGCCGAATCCAAGTGAAAATTTTTCGACACCGACCCCGAACAATCTGGCAAACAGAAAATGTCCGAATTCATGAAAAAAAATCAGTACGCCCAAAACAACGATGAATGCAAAGATATTGGTGCCCATGGTAGTATAGTTATATGTTATTGGTTATCAGTTATTGGTTATCGGCTATTCTTTATTTGTTGTTGGTTATTCGCTATGGATTGCTCATTTTAGTAGCAGTTCAAATAACCAATAACGAATAACAAATAACCGCCTTCATATTTTCGTCCAAGTCGGGCCGGATAATTAATCGGCTAATTCCCGGACAAGGTCCCCCGCGCATTTCCGGGCCCATTGATCGGCGTCCAGAATAGCTGCCAGCTCAGGATCGGCCACGACTGCGTGTCGGTTCATCGTCTGCTCAATCACCTGGGGAATTTCCACGAAAGCGATCGATTCATTTAGAAAGGCATGGACGGCAACTTCATTGGCGGCATTCAATACGGCCGGCAGGGTTCCCCCGGTCTCGCATGCTTTAAAGGCCAACGCCAGGCAGGGAAATTTGGCCGGATCCGGCTGATCGAACGTCAGGGTCAGACCGGCATCAAAATTCGGCAAAGGCTGCTTCAAAGGCAGCCGCCTTGGATATGACAGGGCATAAGCAATGGCAACTTTCATATCCGGAATGCCGAGTTGGGCCATAACCGAGCCGTCATGGAATGCGACCATGGAATGAATCACACTTTGGGGATGAATGACGACTTCGACGGTCCGGTGCGATAGGCCGAAAAGGCATTTGGCTTCTAACACTTCCAACCCTTTATTCATGAGAGTCGCCGAGTCGATCGTGATTTTTTTTCCCATTTGCCAATTGGGATGTTTCAGGGCTTGAGCCAGGGTGATATCCTTGAATTCTTCCCGCGGCCGCTTAAAGAATGGTCCGCCGGAAGCGGTCAGCAGTATTTTGTCCACGGCGGCGTTGCGCTCGCCCTGCAGGCATTGAAAAATGGCGCTGTGTTCGCTGTCGATGGGCAGAATATCCACCCCTTTTTGAGCCGCCCGCTGCATGACCAGATCACCGGCCATGACCAGGGTTTCCTTGTTGGCCAGAGCGATGGTCTTGCCGGCCTCAATCCCGGTCAGGGTCGGCATCAGTCCTGCAGCACCGACCATGGCAGCCACGACCACATCCACAGAGTCCCGGGCGGCGGCCTGTTGATAGCCGTCGCCACCAAACAGGATCTCGACATCGACAGCCGGACCGATAATATCCCTGAGCTCCAGGGCCCGCTGTTCATCATAAACCACGGCCAGCACCGGTCGAAACTGCTCTATTTGACGGGCCAACAGGGCGACATTGCCTTTGGCTGCCAGCACGTCGACCGCAAATTCCTGCGGAAACATTTCCACGATGTTGAGAACGTTGCAGCCGATTGACCCGGTAGAGCCAAGGACGGAGAGATTTTTCATATTACCAATTATGTTTGAGGCTTGAAAGCTTGAAGGCCGGAAGGCTTGTGGATACCTGAATTATCCTGGCTTCCCAGCATTCCAGCGTCCCAGCCATATTGATGTCGCCAGGATATGGATCAATCAATTCCTGACTTAAGCCGCTATATCGAGTTGACGTGCTTCAAGCTAAAATATATACACCTTAAACAGATATGCCACGGGCGACGCGAATAAAAGCGCATCGATTCGGTCCAGAAAACCGCCATGGCCGGGCAACAATCCCCCGGAGTCCTTGATATCCGATGATCGCTTCATTTCAGATTCAAACAAGTCGCCCACCTGCCCCGCGAGGCCCGCGGCAATAAAAAACAAAATCCCTGTGCCCCACGCAATGGACGGCATAAAAAAAGCGACCCCGATGCTGCCCGCCACCAGGTTGCCGCACAGCCCTCCGAGGGCGCCTTCGAAAGTTTTTCCAGGGCTGATGGACGGGCTGAGTTTGTGACGTCCCAGATAAGTCCCGACGTAATAGGCGCTGATATCACCGGCAAAGATGATCGCCAGCAGCAAATAGATGAATACCATGCCGTCCGGCGCATTGCGGATGACAGCCAGCAGGCCTAGCGACAAAGGAATGTAAATAAGCCCCAAAACCTGACGCTGGATAATATGGCCCACCCGGGGATTGGCTTTATAAAGAAATACGGACATCACCCCCACGATGACCAGGTTAAGCGCAAGCACCAGCGCCACCAGACCGATGCCGGCGGCATGGGCGGCCAGCAGGACCAAAAGACTGGCGAGATATCCCCACCAGACAATGACACTTGACATAAAGCCCGTATCTGCGTTGGAAATAATGCGGTTATATTCCCATTGCGCACAGACGCAGGCGAATCCGATTAGCAATAAAAAAGGAAAACCGCCTGAATATACCAGAAATATTAGTACCGGTAATGCGCTCAGCCCTGTAATCCATCGCTTAAGATGCACGAGATCAATTGCTCCGTAAGAGAAAGTGAATAGTATGATTTGGGATTTTAGGTTGCGGATTTCGGATTGGTTGAATCGCTAGGCTCTATCTATTAAAACGGACCGTTCGACCCAGAAGCTCACGACAGGCAGAATTCCTTAAATCTAAAATCCGAAATCCAAAATTTAAAATCTAAATTCCAAGATTATACCCAGTTTGCAGTAGAAGAAAAATGGGATTATAAAGCCTTTATCCATGAACAAGTCTTAAATAACGCCCCGACACTCCATTACTCCAATACTCCAGCTGCCCATTACTCCATCTTTATACCTTGCCATACCGGCGTTCCCGCCCCTGGAAATCTTTAAGAATTTGCAGCAGCTCTTCTTTGCCGAAATCAGGCCACAGCGTGGGCGTAATGAAAATTTCCGCATAGGCGATTTGCCAGAGTAAAAAATTGCTGATGCGCATCTCTCCGCTGGTTCTGATCATTATATCAGGATCGGGTATTTTGCGGGTGTAAAGATGATCGGCAACCAGTTCAGCATCGATGGCCTGGGGATCGATCTGTTCCTGCTTGACTTTATCAGCAAGCGTTCGGACCATATCCACGATCTCGGCCCGTCCACCGTAACTTAGAGCCAGAATCAGATCCATGCTGCTGTTATCCCGGGTGGCCGTGGTGATCTCTTCCACGGTAGCCCGGACACCGGATGGCAGGTTTTGAATCTGTCCGATTACCCTGAGTCGAATGCCATGTTCCAGCATTTCGGATTTTTCGGACTTCAGAAATCGTTTGAGGAGAGTCATCAGGGCCTCGACCTCAGTTTTCGGCCGCTGCCAATTTTCAGTGGAAAAGGCGTAAAGGGTTAGATAGCGGATGCCGAGTTCCCGACAAGTGCGCACAACAGCACGAACCGTGTCAGCCCCTTTTTCGTGCCCTTTGACACGGTTTAAGAGGCGTTTTTTGGCCCAGCGGCCGTTGCCGTCCATGATAATCGCCACATGGGCGGGCAGTTGGGCGATGTCCAGATCAGGGAGATGGACAGAAGAAGGGCTAGAATTCAAGGATTTCTTTCTCTTTTTCTTCGAAGCATTCATCGATCAGCTTGATTTGCTCATCGGTTATTTTCTGTACCTGATCCTGGGCTTTGAAAGCGTCATCTTCTGATATCTCACCGTCTTTCTTCATGCCTTTGAGAAGCTCATTGGCATCGCGCCGAATATTTCTAACGGATACCTTGCGGTCTTCACACATCTTGTGAACAACCTTGACAAGCTCCTTGCGGCGTTCCTCGGTGAGTGGCGGTATCGCCAGGCGGATGATTTTGCCGTCATTGGAAGGTGTCAGTCCCAGGTCCGATTTTAGAATGGCCTTTTCGATATCTTTGAGAACGGATGCATCCCAGGGTTGAATTGTGATCAACCGGCTTTCCGGTACGGCCAGGGTCGCCATCTGGTTCAAAGGCGTCAGGGTGCCGTAGTAGTCGACTTTGAGGCCGTCAAAAATAGAAAGCGAGGCTCGCCCGGTTCGCAATCGATTTAAATCTTTTTTCAATGAAGCAATAGACTTACCCATACTTTCTCTGGTTTCATCATAAATAGATTCAATCATTGGGAATCCCTTTTGGTTAAATTTAAAGAGTTATTAGCTACTGGTGGCTATTCATTTATCAGCGTCCCGACATTCTCGCCGCACACGACTCGTGCGATGTTGCCCGGGTCTTTCAGTTTGAAGACAGCCAGGGGCAAATGATTGTCCATGGCAAGGGAAATGGCCGTCATGTCCATTACCTTCAACTGCTTTTCCAGAACTTTCATATAGCTGATCTGCTTTACCATCCTGGCCGCCTGATTTTTTACGGGATCCGCATCATATACACCATCGACCTTGGTGGCCTTTAGTAATATTTCGGCATGAATTTCCTGTCCCCGCAGCACGGCGGCCGTATCTGTCGTAAAATAGGGGTTGCCGGTCCCGGCTCCGAAAATCACCACCCGTCCCCGCTCCAAATGCCGGTTGGCGCGTCGCATGATATACGGTTCGGCCACCTCATGCATCGATATGGCGGTCTGAACTCGGGTTTGAACACCCTGCTTTTCCAAAGCGTCCTGCAGGGCCAGGCTGTTGATGACGGTCGCCAACATGCCCATGTGGTCGGCCGAAGTGCGATCCATGCCGTAAGAGCTTGCCGCGATACCCCGGAAAATATTGCCGCCGCCCACAATGATGCCGACCTGAACGCCCAGTTCAACCACCGAACGGATCTCGCCGGCCACAAACTTAATCATGTCGGGGCTGATGCCGAAGCCCTGATCCCCCATCAGGGCTTCACCGCTCAACTTAATCGCAACACGTTTGTAAATGGGTTTGTCCAATTTGCACCTGCCAAAGTTAAAACTGATAACTAAAACTAGATTGCAGCATCCAACTAGTCGTTGATTATTAGAGAAAAGTGCCGATCACTGCGTTCAACTATCGGAAGGAAAATTCGACAGGATTCCTTAATTCGACATTCTTCATTCCTGGCTTTCGCCGGTCTGAAAACGAACAAAACGCCTGATAGAGATGTTTTCTCCAATTTTGGCAATCAGCTCATTTAGCAGGTCTTCGACGGATAGCTCCGGATCCCGCACGTAGGGTTGATTGAGCAGGCAATTGTCCTTGAAGAATTTATTCATTTTACCTTCGACAATCTTGGGTACGACATTTTCAGGCTTGCCCATTTCCAGCGCCTGGGCCTGGTATATCTCTTTTTCACGGTTGACAATATCTTCGGAAACATCTTCCGCCCGTATACCCAAAGGATTGGTGGCGGCAATATGCATGGCGATATTTTTGGCAAATGCCAAAAAGTCTTCGTTCTTGGCCACAAAATCGGTTTCGCAATTTACTTCGACCATTACCCCCAGTTTGCCGCCCATATGAATATAAGACTGCACGGTGCCTTCGGTCATGGCCCGTCCGGCCCTTTTCTGGGCGGTTGCCAGCCCCTTTTTCCGGAGAAAATCGACAGCCTTATCCATATCAGCGTCACACTCTACAAGTGCTTGCTTACAATCCATCATTCCAGCACCGGTTTTTTCCCGCAGCTGTTTAACCAGTGTTGCACTAATTTGTGTCATCTTACTCTCCTGTCTTTTCAGCTTTGCTAGTGTCTTCTACTGTTTCTACTTTATCTTCCTGTGCCTCAGTCGCGGCTTCGGCCGACTCGTCGCCCTGCGGGGTTTCATCGGCCGACCGTTTGATGATTTCAACCACAGGCCCCGCGGTGCCGTCTGAAATGACTTTGCGTTCCCCCGGCTGCAGTTCGGCGCTGGCAGCGGTCAATCCGGAGTCCTCCTGGACGTCTTTATCGGCGTCGGCCTGCTGTTTCTCGGCTAAACGCGCCTGCCCTTCAAGGCAGGCATCCGCCATGCGCGAGGTAATTAGCCGGATGGCCCGGATGGCATCATCGTTGCCGGGAATTATATATTCGATATCATCTGGATCGCAGTTGCTGTCGACAATGGCCACGATCGGTATATTCAGCCGCCGTCCTTCCCTTACGGCAATGGCTTCATTTTTAGGATCGACAACAAAAAGGGCGCCGGGCAGACCGTTCATGGTGCGGATCCCGCCGAGGTTGTTGTCTAGTTTGATACGCTCTTTGCCCAGTTTAAGCCGCTCTTTTTTGGGAAATAGTTCGATGGATCCGTCGTTTTGGATATTGTTGAGATAATTCAAACGATCGATACTTTGTTTAATCGTTTGAAAGTTCGTCATCATACCGCCCAGCCAGCGATTGTGGACATAAAACATTTCGCAGCGGTTGGCTTCTTCATAAATGGAATCACGGGCCTGCTTTTTGGTACCGACGAACAGCACCGGTTTACCCCCGGCCACCGTATCCGCGACAAAGTCATAGGCCGTTTTAAACATGCGCACGGTTCGCTGCAGGTCGATGATATAGATCCCGTTCCTGGCCCCAAATATATAGGGTTTCATCTTGGGATTCCAACGTTTGGTCTGGTGACCGAAATGCACACCGGCCTCCAGCAGTTCTTTCATCGTCACATAAGCCATTTTTTTTCTCCCTTCCCTTTCGGTTGTTCCACCGCCCTCATCCGCCCTGCTGCCGACTTTCACTGAAAGCACCGGGAAACAGGTCCGATGGCGTGGGTATTATAAAAATCTAATTTTTGTACCAAAAATGAGATATGACTGCAATACTTTTCTCTGAATAATTTCAATAAAATCTACGTTCCGCAATCGATTAATCCGCATCCCGTAACCCGCGACCAGATAACAGAAGACAGAGGACAGATGTCAGAAGACTGATAACCCAACTTTAAATCGCCGTGCGCCGAAAGCCGAAGGCCGAATGCCGCTATTCCGCACCCCCGCAACACCGCCCTGCTCCACGCGTCCTGCTCCATGCCCTATGCGCCCTGCTCCATGCCCTATGCGCTCTGCCCCATGCCCTATGCGCCCTGCTCCATGCCCTATGCGCTCTGCTCCATGCCCTATGCGCTCTGCTCCGCAACGCCGGTTTTTCAATCAACTTAACCAACCCATCAACTTAATCAACTTCGTCTGCGCATCGATATAACCCGATCGTATCCGCTGTAGTCCTTGGAGCAAATAAATTTTTCATATCGATCGTCGACGGCGGCGATTTGGCGAATGTCTTCACGTTGATCGTGGCCGATCTCCAGCAGCAGCGCACCGCCGGGCTTCAGGTAGTTATGGGCGGCACCGATAATACTTCGATAACAGGCCAGCCCGTCCGTATCGCCCTCAAGTGCTGCAACCGGCTCGTACTGATGGATTTCGGGTTGCAAACCGCTGATTGCCCCACTGGGAACATAAGGCGGATTCGACACGATCATGTCAAAAACCGTCTTGGTACTGTTTAGGGCAGAAAACCAGTCACCCACAAAAAAATGAATGCTGGAACTCAAACCGTGTCGACCGGCATTCCTGCAAGCCATCTCCACCGCCGTCTGAAATCGATCCGACGCGAAGTACATGTGCCGGGGTTGCTGCGAGGCCAGTGCCAGCACGATGGCCCCGGAACCGGTGCCGAGGTCCAGAATGCGCTGCTGCGGACCGGGTATTTGCCGTCCCATTAGTCCCAGGGCCGTCTCCACCAGGCATTCGGTTTCCGGCCGCGGTATCAGGACCGCTGGATTGACTTCCAGGTCCAGTGACCAGAACTCTTTAGCGCCCAGAATATACGCAACCGGCTCCCGCCGGACGCGGCGTTTGATCAATGACTTGAATATCTGCAGCTCTTCGCTGACCAGCGGCTGATCATATTTTAAGTACAGGTCAATCCGCTCGAGCTGCAGCGCATGCGCCAGCAGAATCTCACCGGTGGCCCGGGGACTGTCGATCTCATACGATTTTAAATATGACGTGACCCACCGGATCAGTTTAATGATGGTCCATTGGCTGGCCTCGGCACCAGCTGCTGCTTGTTCGTTCATGGACATATATGATTTCTGGTCTGATCAAGTGAATCAAACGAATTAGGTTTCAGGGGTCAGGTTTCGGGTGTCAGGAAAGAACGCCAATACTCCTCAATTAACCCGGCAGTTGAATAAAAAGCGCATATCATGTTTGTTTACTTGCACCCATACTTCGAAATTTTTTTTTCGATATTGAACCGCTTTCTGAGAATCCGCCATCTCGCTACGTCTCGATTTTGTCTCGCCTGCCATTCGACAGGCTTAGGCCCCGAGCAAGTCGAGGGGAGCACGTCAAAGGCCGCATCCACACTTCCGAATTCCGCATACCCACTTTGCCTCGCCTGAGCTTGTCAAAGGCCAACTTCCAGTGTCTGTCCTCTGTTTTCTGTCCTCTGTCATCTGTCTTCTGTCTTCTGAAACCTGACACCTGAAACCTAATTTTATTGCTGCTCCGCTTTTTGCAGCTCCTGAGTCTGATAGTAGGTTACCAGGTTTTCAATGATCTCCGCCAGATCACCCTGCAGAATATTTTCCAGCTTGTAAAGCGTCAGACCGATGCGATGATCGGTCACCCTGCCCTGGGGAAAATTATAGGTTCGGATGCGGCCGCTTCGATCCCCCGTACCGACCTGGCTCTTGCGTTCCTCGGAACGCTTTTCATTTTGCTCCACAATCAATTGATCCAGCAGCCGGGCTCGCAGAACTTTCATGGCTTTGAGCTTGTTTTTGAGCTGGGACTTTTCATCCTGGCAGGTTACCACGAGCCCGGTCGGCAGGTGGGTGATGCGAACCGCCGAATCGGTGGTGTTCACACTTTGACCTCCCGGACCGGTGGAGCGATAGACGTCGACTTTAAGTTCGGATGGGTCGATGGCAATATCGACCTCTTCCGCCTCGGGCAAAACAGCCACGGTAACAGCAGAGGTATGGATCCGCCCCTGGGTCTCAGTGGTGGGTACCCGCTGAACGCGATGGGTGCCGCTTTCATATTTGAAGACACTGTAGGCACCTTTTCCCTGGATCATGGCAATGACTTCCTTTAATCCGCCGACACCGGTGGGGTGATGCGTCATCACCTCCACTTTCCAGGCCCGGTTTTCAGCATAGCGGCTGTACATTCTGAACAGGTCGCCGGCAAACAGGGCGGCTTCCTCGCCGCCGGTCCCGGCCCGAATCTCAACAATGACGTTTTTCTCATCATTGGGATCTTTGGGCAGCAAGAGGGTTTTGAGCTCATCTTCCAGGGTATCTTTTTCCCGGGTCAAGGCCGCGATTTCATCGCGCGCCAGATCTTTGATCTCCGGATCGGAGTCTTTTAAAAGCTCTTGACTCTCCTCGAGATTCTGCAGCGTCTGCTTGTAGCGGCGATAAGCCGTAACGATCTTGTTCAATTCGCCGTGCTCACGCACATACTTCTGGTATGCGTCACGGTCCTGCACGACTTTTGGATCGCTCAGCTGTTTTTCGACATCGATAAAGCGTTCTTCAACCCCTAATAATTTATCAAACATGGGTCCTGGAATCTCCCGAATCTTGCACGAATCGGAGGTTTTCAGACGTAAATTTCAGTCATCTATTTATTGTTAAACCCGGCAACCTGATCCATATCTCAGCCTGATTAGAGTTGTCTGTGATCATACCGGTTCTGATTTTCATTAGCGGGAAAGAAAACCGGCCGGCTCACCAAGGATTTCACAGATGCAGCAGCTTAATGGCTGCATTTTCATACTCAGTTTTCCGGCCGAATGAATTATCAGTAAAGAGAATTGGCGGGCGGGGCAACTACGCGGATTTTCCTTGGTTCTGGAACTTCTCATATTTCTTGCGAAATCGTTCAATCCGGCCCGCGGTGTCAATCAGTTTCTGTTTCCCGGTAAAAAAAGGATGACACTTGGAACAAATTTCAACACTGATATTGGATTTGGTCGAACCAACTTCGATTTCGTTGCCGCAGGCACATCGAATATTGGTCTCGGCATATTCAGGATGAATCTTCTTTTTCATAGTACTTTCAACCCCCTGCAAATTGAATTTATTTTTCTCCGGCGATCTCAGGTCGGCGGCGCCGAGCCGCCGGCTAAATGGATAAAATCGGTTCGACGGTCATATACAGCGGAAATAAGCTTATGTCAATCGGGATATTGCAATTACCCCTGTTATGGTCAAATTTTCAATAAAAAGGCATTATCTCGAGGCGGAGAAACTAGGCGTTCATCGACTTTAAGAAACCTTTATTATTTTTGGTGCCGCCCATCTTATCCAGCAGGAACTCCATGCTGTCCACCGAGTTGAGGGTGGTCAGCAGCTTGCGTAAAATCCAGACCCGGTTCAATATTTCGTCTTCCAGCAGCAGTTCTTCTTTGCGGGTTCCGGACCGTTTGATATCGAAGGCCGGGTATATGCGTTTATCAGCCAATCGGCGATCCAGCTGTATCTCGGCATTACCGGTTCCCTTAAACTCTTCAAATATAACTTCATCCATCCGGCTACCGGTATCCACCAGGGCGGTGGCAATAATCGTCAGGCTGCCCCCTTCTTCTATGTTGCGTGCCGCACCGAAAAACCTTTTGGGGCGTTGCAGGGCATTGGAATCGACACCGCCGGAGAGAATCTTGCCGCTGGGCGGAACCACCGAGTTGTAAGCCCGCGCCAGGCGGGTAATGCTGTCTAAAAGAATGACCACGTCCTTTTTATGCTCCACCAAACGTTTGGCTTTCTCGATGACCATTTCGGCGACCTGGACATGTCTTTCAGCCGGCTCGTCAAAAGTGGAGCTGATCACCTCGGCTTCCACGGTTCGCTCCATATCGGTCACTTCCTCGGGACGTTCATCGATCAGCAATACAAACGGAACCACATCTTTATGGCTGGCAATGATTGAATTGGCAATGGCCTGCAGCAGCATGGTCTTGCCGGATCGCGGCGGAGATACGATCAACCCCCTTTGGCCAAAGCCGATCGGAATCATCAAATCCATGATACGGGTGGAGAAGTTGTCGGTGTCGGTCTCAAGATTGATTTTAGAGTCGGGATACAGCGGGGTTAAATTGTCAAAGAGAATTTTATCCCTGGCCACTTCCGGATCTTCATAATTGACAGCCTCGACCTTTAAAAGTGCAAAATACCGTTCCGATTCCTTCGGCTGACGAATTTGTCCTGAAATGGTGTCCCCGGTTCTCAAATTGAATCGTCTGATCTGGGAGGGGGATACGTAGATGTCATCGGGACCCGGCAGATAATTGGAATCCGGCGATCGCAGGAAGCCAAAACCGTCGGGCAATATTTCAAGGGTGCCCTCACCGAAAATAAGACCGTTTTTTTCAATCTGGGTCTGGAGTAGGGCAAACATCAGTTCCTGCTTGCGCATCCCGGCGGCTCCGTCTATCTTAAGTCTTTTAGCCATCTGGGTGAGTTCGCTGATTTTCTTTTCTTTAAGTTCAGCAATGTTCATTAAATTGTTCCTCGTACTATTTTTTTCTATGATATATTATATTTTTCCCCTTGAAATGATTAAAGAAACCGCTTTCAAGGCTCCCCTACCCATCCAAAACGAATCCAAAGCAATATTACACTAGGAAGTCGCAAATTTACAATTTTGCAGCTTACTGATAACGGGTCAATCTTATGCAAAACCGGAACGATATTGAGTAAAATCGAAAAGGCGTTGTAAATGGGTTCAAATATGTATAAAGTTTCCTTACAAAGGTGACTGACTGATTGGATCCATGCCGGTTTCTTTAGGAGGAAATTGAGTGTTTAGTGATATATAGAGTGGACGCATAAACGTAAAAATTCTCATTATATCAGCATGATAAGATAAAATACTACTTGACTTTTTTTGATATAAGTACTACTAAAATCACTCCTTTTATAGGCCTAGTTCCCTAAAACT
>Ga0209339_1000303_pt1 | contig 18283 bp, 12 predicted proteins | sample OlaalgELextract3_FD_187376 | JGI IMG/M metagenome (GOLD analysis project Ga0209339, IMG submission 187376) | Olavius algarvensis symbiont microbial communities from Tuscany, Italy - Type A ELBA extract 3 (SPAdes) (version 2) | ecosystem: Host-associated > Annelida > Digestive system >... | reverse complement strand
GCTCTGACTATTTTAGTTAGAATTAAATCGATAGAATACCTTACTTCGAAATTCATGATTCCTTGTTCGATATTCGATATTCGCTTTTTCGAAGTTTCTTTTATTGATCAGACTGGCCGTTCTTTTTGGCCAGAGGCAGCGCTCTTATGAAACTACTTGGAATGACGAATGTCGAATGTCGTTTGACGAATGCTGGAATCGCTTCGCTCAATCAATTTTAAATGGACAGAATACCTTAAATCCAAAATCCGCATTCCAAAATCCAAAATTTGCTTTTGGAAGTTTCTTTTCCGATCAGACCGGCTGCCCTTTAGCCGGCCTGCGACGAGCTCAGCCGAGCCGAGGCCGCCGCTCGTGTGAAACTACATGAAAATCTAAAAGCGAACCGCAGAATATCGAACAAGAAATATCGAATAATGAAGGGTGGATTCGCTTCGCTCTGACTATTTCAGTTAAATTTAAATCGATAGAATGCCTTACTTCGACATTCATTATTCCTTGTTCGATATTCGATATTCGCTTTTAAAGTTCCTTTTCTGACCAGACCGGCCCTATTCTTCCGGTGCCTTGACTGAACCCGAAACCTCTGAACCTCTGAACCCCTGAACCTTTGAACCTCGGAACCCCTGAACCCGGAACCTCTGAACCTCTTAACCTCTGAACCGCTACACCGGGAAGCTAAAATCTTTTTCCTTAAAAAGCCTTAAACAGGCGTCTACAACCTGGGGATCGTAAAGAATACCGCGATTATTGGCTATTTCCTCCAGGGCCTTGTCCACTCCAATCGATGGCCGGTAGGGCCGGTGGGAAGCCATGGTCTCGACCACATCCGCAACACAAATAATGCGCGCTTCGAGAACGATATCTTCTCCCGGCAGGCCCAGCGGATAACCGGAGCCGTCCATTCTTTCATGGTGCTGCATGACGATGTCGGCGATTGCCCAGGGAAACTCGATGCCTTTTAAAATGTCATAGGCGGCCTGGGTATGGGTCTGTATCAATTTGATTTCAATGTCAGACAATGGGATCGGTTTGACCAGAATTTCAGCCGGCAGGGATATTTTACCGATGTCATGAATGCCTGCCGCCACGTATATGCATTCGACCTGGCTTTGGGTCAGCTCTAATTCCACCGCGATATTCTTGGCCAAAATCGCCACCCGCTGCTGGTGGCCGGAAGTATAAGGATCGCGCTTTTCAACCGTCTTGCTGATGGCCTCGATGGTCGAATGCATGGCCTTCTTGAGGCTTTCAAAACTTTGCTGCAATTCCTGCTGCATATGCTTGCGATTCTCGATTTCGATTTTTAGCAGCCGGTTGGAATCTACCAGCTCAGCTGTTCGCTGTTCAACCTGGTTTTCCAGATCGGCCTGCATGGTCAACAGCTGGTTTTCAGCATGCCATTTGATGCTCAGCGCCGTCGCGAATTGAAGGATTTCACGGGGATAAAAGGGCTTCTGGAGATAGAGCAGCTTGTCCGAAAAGCGGGCCTGATGATCGGAGGTGGTGAAATTCTGATTGCGGTAGCCGGTTACCACCACGGTATTGATCCGCGGGTCAAGGTTGTGAATTTCTTCGGCGGTCCACTCTCCATCAGGGCCCGGCGGCATATTCAAATCAAGAAAGGCGACGGCATAAGGCGCCTTTTCCTGAAAGGAGCGTCTGACAGCCTCAACCGCTTCATCGCCCTGGGAACAGCAAGTCAGCTCAAATCTGGGCAGGGCTGCCGATTGGTTGTTTTGCTTCAGAATTCCCCGGTAGAGATCCCTGACAGTTGTTTCATCATCGACCGCAAGAATGCGAAACGGTTTATGGCTCAGATCTTTCATGTTCTCCCGGAGATTTTCAATCCCGATCCCTTGAATTGTTGAGCAGGGTATAGCCTGAATCGCGGCAATTAAACTAGCATGCAGAACTAGGAATTCGCCTATTATAGCGTGCCTCTAGTTTAGATGCAACCTTTTATAATCGCACAATTTTTTTAATATGTTGCAGAAATCGTGGTCCTCTGGGCCGGGTCAGATACGATCGGCTATGCCGTGAATTTTGCTGCTAACAGGACTGGAATGATGGAATAGTGGAATGTTGGAATAATGTGTTCAGAGGAATGGCTGCATTATTATGATGTGGTGTTGATCAGGATATAATATCAAACCATCATCCGCTTTCGACTCCCAGTATTCCATTATTCCACCATTCCATTATTCCCTTCGGAGTCTAAGGTAAACCCCATCGCCCAGGGGTGAAATCAAAGCAGGGCTCTCCGGGCTTGGATTCTTTGCTACTTTCGGCCCCGGCATGCCATAGACGCATGGTAATCCTTGTCAAAATATATTTCATTTGATAATAAGTTTACATGACAAACGTCGTTAATCGAGCGGGAATTATTCTGGCCTCAAAATCACCACGCCGGCGCCGCCTGCTGGAACAGACGGGACTAAAATTCAAGGTCATTCCCAGCCGGGTGGATGAAAGCTCGGTGCCCCTTTCAGATCCCGAATTGTATGTCAAAAGCTTGGCGGAAGCTAAAGCCGGGGATATCGCCGACCAATATCCGGACTGCTGGATTATCGGCGCCGATACCATCGTTTTTGTTGACGACACCATCCTCGGAAAACCGGCCTCAAACGATGAAGCCCGCACGATGCTCATCAGCCTGCGTGCGAAAACACACCAGGTGCATACGGGGTACTGTATCTGCCACAAAGCCCGGGACCGGTTTGTCTCGGACTGCGTCACGACCGACGTCAGCTTCAGAAACCTGTCGGCCCGGGAAATCGATTGGTATATCGATTCGGGAGAACCCTTCGGCAAAGCGGGCGCCTACGCGATCCAGGGAATCGGAACCTTTCTGGTCAAGCGTATCGCCGGCTCCTACACCAGTGTGGTCGGCCTGCCGGTCTGTGAGGTACTCGAGTATCTGATTAAAGAAGGTGTGATTGAGTTGAACCAGCGCGCAGCTCGTGAGATCGTGAATTCGTGAGCTCGTGAGTTGGTAAGCGAATAGTTCATCGCTGATAGCTCATAGCTGATAGCTCATAAGCTTATCAGCTCAAGAGTTTAACAGCTCACGAGCTCAAGAACTTACGAACTTAAGTGCTCAAGAGCTCAACAGCTTACGAACTCAACAGCTTTTTAGTTGGCATCGCAAATAAATCAATCCTGGCTGAGTAAAAGTCCCCCTGGGCAACAACAAGGAAAGGACACTGCATTGAAAGATAGACTGGAACAAGTCAAGGCACGCATTAAACAAGCGGCTGAAAACTGCCAAAGACCGGCTGATTCAATTAAATTAATTGCCGTCAGCAAAACCAAGCCGGCCGAAGTCGTCCGGGAAGCCATCGATGCCGGTGTGACGGACCTGGGAGAGAATTATATTCAGGAGGCCCGGGAAAAGGTCAACACCCTGGCAGCTGCCAACGCCAACTGGCATTTTATCGGGCATCTGCAGTCCAATAAAGCCAAATATGCCGTCCGGCTGTTTGATCTCATCCACTCGGTCGATTCCCTGAAGCTGGCCAATGAACTCAATAAATATGCCCATAAAAATGATAAAATTCAACCGATTCTGGTCCAGGTCAATGTCGCCCGGGAGGATTCCAAATCCGGTGTTTATGTCGAAGATACGGTGGCGCTTTTGAAAGGTATCGGACAACTTGCCAATGTCTCAGTCAAAGGGTTGATGACCATGCCCCCCTATTTTAACGCACCGGAGAAGGTTCGGCCGTTCTTTGCTGCATTGCGCAAGTTGCGCGACCGCATTAAGTCCGAGAACATTCCCAATATCGCCATGGATGAGTTGTCCATGGGGATGACGGGGGATTTCGAGGCGGCCATCGAGGAAGGTGCGACGCTGGTGCGGATCGGCACCGCCATATTTGGAGAAAGACATTGAAACTATTATTGCACCTGTGCTGCGCTCCCTGCGCGGTTTACCCGGTCAAGACCATGAGAGCCGGCGATTTGGAAGTCATGGGCTTTTTTTACCGCCACAACATCCATCCCTACACCGAATGCCTGAAACGCCAGGAAACTGTACAAACCTATGCCCAACAGATCGATCTGCGGGTTATCTACCAGGAAGGCTACGACCTGGAAGGCTTTATTCAAAACATCGTTTACCGGGAGCAGGATCGCTGCAGCTACTGTTATCACGATCGACTGCGAACCACGGCCCTGCTGGCCAAGCGGGGTAAATTCGATTATTTCTCGACGTCTTTGCTTTACAGCAAATTTCAAAAACACGACATGGTCAAATCCATCGGTGAATCGGTCGGCAAAGCCGCCGGTGTGCCGTTTTTTTATGAAGATTTTCGTACGGGGTGGAAGGAAGGGGTTGAAACATCCCGCGATCTCGCGATGTATCGCCAGTCCTACTGCGGCTGCATCTACAGCGAAAAGGATAGGTTTTACAAACCAGGGTAGAAGATCTAGCCGGTTCACTCCTTAAATCATCGCGTTAATCTATATGACCGAATATTTAGTGTTTGGTGTTTAATGTTTAGTGTATAATGTTTAACAATAGGGGATTGATCCGGAAATTTTTGACGGGCAACGGCCAAACTAGAAACACCATATAAGAAGCGTCAAACACCAAAAACGAAACACCAAACACTAAATACCAATCACATATGTTCGGAAATTTCATCTATTTCATCCTGGTGCTGCTGATCTATCTCACCTATCAGCCTTCCGAGGAGACCAATTTTACCGCGTTGGAATCATTTGCCCTGTTTTGGGGCCTTGTGTTCGCATTTGTTTTCTTTACCCGCTTCCAATTTCAAAGAATCGAAAAACGTATCGTCAAGGGACAGTATCTGCGAGTTGACAGTCATTTCAACAACACCCTTTTGCAGCAGTCTGTTCTGGCCATAGTGCTGTTTGCCGTGAACATTTACGGCTTGAATCTCTCCTCTTTTTTAGCAGGCGTCGTGCCTTTCAGGACGATCCCGACCCTGCTGGCGCTCCTTTTTCTCGGGCTGTTCATTTGTTACCTGGCCATTGTATGGACCCTGGCCTACGATGCCTATCAAAGGCTTTACGGGGCCGGGATTTCAAGAAAGGCCTATGTTTTATCCAACATATCCTTTTCAATTCCCGTGCTGCTGCCCTGGCTGTGCCTCTCGGGGGTCGCCGATATTATCCAGGCCCTGCCGTTCGACGCCCCGAAGCAGGTCTTAAACACCACCGAAGGCCAAATCGGCTATTTTCTGGTTTTTCTGGTGGGCGTGGCCATCGTCGGCCCCCTGCTGATTCAAAAATTTTGGCGCTGCACACCGCTGGAAGACAGCGTGCATCGGAGGCGGATTACCGAGTTGTGCGAGCGGGCCGGGCTGGAGTATGCCGAGATCCTGTATTGGCCTATTTTCGGCGGCAGAATGATCACGGCCGGCGTCATGGGGCTGGTCAAAAAATTTCGCTACATTCTGGTCACCCGGTCCTTGCTGCATCTGCTGGATCCTGCTGAAATTGACGCCGTTATAGCCCATGAGATCGGCCATATCAAAAAAAAGCACCTCATATTCTATCTGGTCTTTTTTGTCGGCTACATGGTCTTGTCCTTTGTTACGCACAACCTGATTATCTTTGTTATGTATTATATTAATCCGCTATACTGGCTGATCACCAAAGGCGGTTTCAGTCTTTCTACTATCATATCCACCACATCAAATATCGTGATAATCAGTCTGTTTTTGATCTATTTTAGATATATATTCGGATATTTCATGCGCAACTTCGAGCGTCAGGCCGACACCTGCGTCTATGCCCTGTTTGATTCGGCGCAACCGCTGATCTCGACCCTGGAAAAAATAGCCGCAACCAGCGGGCAACCGGCGGACAGGCCCAACTGGCATCATTTCAGCATCCAACAACGAATCGATTACCTGAAAAAATGCGAATCCGATTCGAGATGGATCACCCGCCAGGACAACAAAATCAGGAAGAGCATCGCGATCTACCTGATATGCTTGTTGATGCTCGGCGTCTTGGGATATCAAATGAATATGATTGCGGTGGGAGACCGGCTCAACAGCAATCTGCAAGAAAAAGCCCTGTTGGAATTGATTGAGACCGATCCCCGCAATCCGGATTTGTACACCATGCTCGGCAATATTTATTACAGTGCCGGCAACTGGTCCGGCACCCAGGAGGCCTGGGAAAATTCATTGGCCCTGCAGCCGGAAAATGCCCTGGTTCTCAACAATCTGGCCTGGCATTATGCCACCTGTGAGGACGAGAGCTACCGGGATCCATACCGGGCTTTGGCCCTGGCGAAGCTGGCCATCCGGCTCGAGAAGTCACCGCATATCTGGGATACCCTGGCCGAAAGCTATTATGTCAACGGCATGTATCGCGATGCGCTGGCTGCCGGCCGCAAAGCCCTGGAACGGGCAGGGAAAATGCGGTCTTATTATGAGGATCAGATCGAAAAATTTGAAAAGGCGCTGACTGAATGAATAATGATTAATTAAGGATGGTGTCTATACTCTCTCAGAGACTGCGCTGGAAAAAGTGGTCCCGGCCGGGCAGCAATTGCGCAGTTTGCAGGTTTCAGGTTTCAGGTGTCAGGTGTCAGGAAACCGAGGCGCTAAATTCTGACCCCTCGTGTGAAACATTGGAATGACGAATGTCGAATGTCGAATGACGAATGATGGATTCGCTTCGCTCAGTCTTTTTCAACAGGTAGAATACATTATTCGATGTTCGATGTTGGGCGTTCGATGTTCGACGTTCATTAGCAATTGTAGGTTGGGTTGAGCCAACTCCAGTCATTGTTGGGTTTCGTTACACTCAACCCAACCTACATTTATGCGGTGCTATCACGAAATGCGAAACCCAACAACAGCCGAATTCGGAATCAATCCCCAAAAGTTTCATTTCCGATCAGACCGGCTGTCCTTTAGCCGGAGGCAGCGCTCGTATGAAACTACATTGGAATGATGAATGTCGAATGATGGAATCGCTTCGCTCAGTCTTTTTATAATAGATAGAATACCTCACTTCGATATTCATTATTCCTTGTTCGATATTCGTTATTCGCTTTTCAGAGTTTCTTTCTCGATTAGACCGGCCGTTTTTGGGGTCAGCCGGAGGCGGAACACCTGAAACCTTCCGTGACTTGCAACATGGGGTCAAAAAAAAGACCCTCAGGGTCTAATCATAGCATCCAACCATCAAGGATTATTATCCTCATCAGCTTTTGTCTTTTTCAACAACCTGTAATTGGCATATAGTTTTTGGGCTCCCCCGACCAATAACCCAAGGTCAATAAGATAGAGACAGAAATAAACAAATCCAATCTCCAGGGTTGATGACTCGATCGATATAATTCTTTCCATCGAGTGGGGAATCTGGAAAAAAAAAGCGATGCCCATTAGAACCAGCAAGGTTCCCCAGACCAGTTGAAAATATAGTTTGTTTTTGTCCATGTTTCTTATGGGCGCCTTAAATTGATAGCAACACCTTTTTCCCATTCAACAGGTGGGGATATCCCTCCACTAAGTTGGAAGAAAAGATCAATAAAGGGATGGTATCAGAAGGGGATAAATCCCGTCTCTATTGTCTGGATAGGTGTCCGCCTGTAGGGGCGTGGTTTATCCCCGCCCGCCAATGGCTCCATCTGAGTATTTCCCTCACAGCCCGGGCTAAATATCATTTGACGCCCGGGCACAAGGGCATTGGTTTATGTTTAGTATTCTCTTGCTGTCGTTGTTTGGTTAAATCGACAGTATGCCTTCATTATTCATTCGTCATTATTCATTTCTCATTCCAAAAGCCCCCCCTTGAATTCCGCCTGGCGCTTTTCCAAGAAAGCACTGGTGCCTTCTTTGGCATCGGGGCTGGCATAGCAGAGGCAGAAGGCATCGATTTCGATACCGCAGCCGCTGGCCAGATCGACGTCCATTCCCTTGTTGACCGCCTGCTTGGCTTCGCGCAAAGACACCTTGCCCTTGGATGCAATAACAGCCGCTGTTTTCAGCACCTCATCCATCAGGTCCTCGGGGGCAACAACCTTGTTGGCCAGGCCCAACTGCGCCGCTTCAGGGGCCGATATCATTTTACCGGTAAAGATCAGTTCCTTGGCCATATTGGTGCCGATTAAGCGTGGCAGCCGCTGGGTTCCGCCAAATCCCGGGATCACGCCAAGGTTTATTTCCGGTTGGCCGAACTTGGCGTTTTCCGAAGCATAAATAAAATCGCAGGCGATGGAAATTTCGGTTCCCCCGCCCAGCGCAAACCCGTTGACAGCGGCTATCACGGCGATCGGGAGTTGCTGCAGCTTATTGATGATATCGTGCCCTTTTCTGGCAAATGCTTTGGCCTTCAGGGAATCGAAGGTGGCCAATTCTGAAATGTCGGCCCCGGCCACAAAGGCCTTTTCCCCGGCGCCGGTCAGGATCAAAACCCGAATCTCCTCGTCGCCGGCGACGATGTCCAGGGCCGTTGACAATTCCGCCAGCAGGGCCCCGTTGAGCGCGTTCAGCGCTTTGGGCCGGTTAAATGTAATGGTTGCAATGCCTTCCTTGACCGCATAGATGATGTTCTCGTATGCCATGTTAACCTCCGTCGCAGTGATCGTTATTGGTTATTAGTTAACAGTTAGTTGAATTCAATCCCGCCTGATATGATGAACGACAAAATCCTGGCTTGATATAGCAGATTAACGGGCGGGGATAAACCCCGCCACTACATAAAAAATGGGTATAGGGTGTAAGGTTTATGGTTTAAGGCCGAAGGTGAAAGGATAAAGGTTAAAGGTAATTGGTTGATTCGTTGAATAGTTGATTAGCTCGTGAGTTCATCAGCTGGTAAGCTCGTAAGGGCTCCTCAAGCGCAGCGCTCCTCAAACGAAGTGCTCCTTCAAGCGCAGCGCTCCTTCAAGCGCAGCGCTCCTCAAGCGCAGTGCTCCTTCAAGCGCAGCGCTCCTTCAAGCGCAGTGCTCCTCAAGCGCAGCGCTCCTCAAGCGCAGTGCTCCTCAAACGAAGTGCTCCTTCAAGCGCAGCGCTCCTTTATCCTCCCACCTTCCCACCTTCTTAGGCGGGGATAAACCCCGCCACTACTTTTCTGAATGTGTGCCGTACCCCGAAAGCCGAAAGCCGGTCTTCTTCTCACCTTCTTTCTTTCCCTATGAGCTATCAGCTATGAGCTATGAGCTTTTTTTCTCACCTTCTCAACTTCTCAACTTCTGCCCCTCTTTCCCTGCCCTGCCCTCCCCCGAACGCCGAACACCGAAAACCGAATGCCGATCTTATTTCTCACCTTCTTTCTTTCCCTATGAGCTATCAGCTATGAGCTATGAGCTTTTTTTCTCACCTTCTCAACTTCTCAACTTCTGCCCCTCTTTCCCTGCCCTGCCCTGCCCCGAACGCCGAACACCGAAAACCGAATGCCGGTCTTCTTCTCACCTTCTTTCTTTCCCTATGAGCTATCAGCTATGAGCTATGAGCTTTTTTTCTCATCTTCTGCCCCTCTTTCCCTGCCCTGCCCTGCCCCGAACGCCGGACACCGAAAACCGAATGCCGATCTTATTTCTCGCCCCGGGCCGCCAGGTAGATGGCCGCCAAAATAAACAATCCGCCGATCACTTTCAGTCCGGTTAATCCTTCGTCAAATAAAATATAGGCCAGGATCGTACTGCCGATGGGCTCGCCCAAAAGGGCCACAGCGATAAAGCCGGTGGAGAACCACTTCAGGGCCCAGTTGTAGCTGGAGTGGCCCAGAATCTGCGATATCAGGGCCATGGCCCAAAAAGCCGCCACCGTCCGGGTGCTGTAGCCGACGATCGGCAGGTTTAGGGACAGTACAACCAGCCATAAAATTATGGCGGCACTGCCGTAGCAAAGGGCCACATAGGAAAGCAGTGAAAGCTTGCGGCGCAAATTACGGCCCAGCAGCAGATAAATGGCCGCGCACATGGCCCCGATGACTGCCAGAAAATCTCCCCACAGGGCGGTTGCTCCAATGGCAAAATCTCCGAATCCGATAATGGCTCCGCCGATGACGCTGAGGGCAATGCTGATGATCGTTAATTTTTGGATACGATCTTTGGCAATCAATGGCGTCAAAAGCCCAACCCACAGCGGAATCGTATTGACCAGGACGACACTGTTGGCGATCGCCGTGTAGTCCAGTGATGATATCCAGGTGGCAAAATGAAGGGCCAGAAATAGTCCGGACAAAGCGGCCAGCAGAAGATCGTGCAAAGACAGGCGGCGCAGTTCATCTCCGGCCTTCCAACCGGCGAGGGGTATTATTACAGCGGCCGCCAATCCCACCCGGTAGGCCGCCGTCACCAGGGCCGGTGCATCCGCCATTCGGGCAAAAATGGCGCCGGTCGAAACCCCGAATATCCCGATGCTCAGGACCACATAAGGATTAAGCGGCATGTCGGAATTTTGGGGTTTGAAATCCATGGAAGGTTCTTATTAAAGGATTACCGGGGAGGATGTCAATCTAAAGAAGATAGGTCTTATAGGTCTTATATGACCTATAGGACTTATTATAAGTCTTATATGACTTATAGGTCTTATATGACTTATTATAGGCCCTATCCGCCCACCCCGGTTTGTGGTCGGCTTTTCAGAAACGCCGTCGGGCTGGTTTCGCGAATATAGGTTCGAATGCCTTTAATGATCGCTTCGCATAGCCGTTCCTGGTATTTGGGGGTAATCAGTCTTTTGCACTCCCGCGGATTGCTGATAAAACCGGTTTCGACCAGGATGGCCGGCATCTGGGCGCCCAGCAGAACGTAAAATGGTGCCTGTTTGACCCCCTTGTCTCTAATGCGGCTGTAGCGTTTGGTTTTCAAATGCCTGACCACGGAAGTTTGGACAAAACCCGCCAGGCGGCTGGATTCATTGATCTTGGCATTTTGCATCAGATCGGAAAGGATGGTCTGCAGGTCGCTGATATTTTTGGTGGACGTTGCATTCTCCATGGCCGCCACGCGAATGGCGTCATCATCCGTTGCCAGGTTCAGAAAATAAGTCTCGATGCCGTAGGCCCGCCGGTCCTTATGTGAATTGGTGTGAATGGATATGAATAAATCTGCGCTTTTCGTATTGGCGATGGCGGTACGCTCCTCCAGGGTCAAAAACTTGTCGCTATCGCGCGTCAGATAGACTTCATACTTCAATTCCTTACGAATCATTTTAGCCAGCCGGCGGGCAATTTGCAGGACGACCTTTTTTTCATGCACTCCCTTTAAATAACCGGGAGCGCCGTAATCCCGACCACCGTGTCCGGGATCGATAATGATGCGGCTGACGCCCAGTGCAAGCTGCTTGGCCAGGGCGCTGGTCGGCAGTTTGTCGCTTTTTTTCGTAGTCCTGACGGGCGGCTGCGGCCGTGATTTTTTGTTGCGGGAAGTTCCCCAGACATCGATCACAATCCGAAACGGGTCTTTTAATGAAAACACCTTGTAGGTTTTGAAAGATTTGATATCGATCACAACCCTGACCGAATCACCGGTATACTGCCCGGCCCGCGCATCGGTCAACAAGTCGTCGTTGATCGGAATATTTCTTTTAATGTTCTGGCCCAGCCGGCTGCGCATTAAATCGATGTAAAGGCGCTGGGGTTTATGGAGTTCGGGGTCCTTTTTCAACAGGTGGTGCTTGTAGGGGGTTTCATGGCTGGCGTCGATCACGACCCGGGTGTAATTGGGGTTGGACCAGAAACGCAAATTGTCGACGGTTCCAATGCCGATTGCAGGCGAAGCGGCTATTTTTTTTACCCCGCTGCCGGCGCTGCCCGGGGAAGATTTGGCATTGGCGTCGATCATCCGGGCCAGGTCATCTTTTTTTCGGATGGAATTTGATTTGGCCCAGCCCGGCATGGAATCGATGAGCAATTCCGCTTTGACCCGGTAGCGGCTGGTAGGGAACTTATCGATAATTCGCTCATACATCGTATGGGCCGCCCGCAGATCGGATTTCTGGTCAGAGTATCCATATAGATCGGCATAGAGTTTGCCGGTCATGAACAATCCGGCGGGGGCTTTGGAACCGGCGGGATCCTTGCGGTAGCTGTCATAGAATTTCTCGATGCACTGCATCCAGTTTACCCGCTGTTTCCGTTTACGCGAATCCTGGCTCAGGTTTCCGTAGCAGGCTTCGGCCGCGCGGTATGTATCGGCCGCCGACTGCCCGCCGGATTTGGCGGATTTCGCCGGATCCGGCTGTTTTTGCCGGGCCCGGCTCGCAGAGAGATTGCGCAGTGCCAGCGCGGCCTTATTCTGGTAGCGGCTGCTGGGGTAGCGTTTGATGATCCGTTCATAAATATCCCGGGCCTCCTGCAAATCCGCCCGTCTTCCCGAGTATTTCGCCAGTTCCCGGTAAAGGTTGCCGGACATGTAAAGACCGGCTGCCGCCCAGGGGCCTGCCGGGTCCAGTCGATAGACCTGTTGAAACTTTTTTATGCACCGCAGCCAGTTGTCGCGGTATTTCATCTTGGCCGGGGAATTGCGCAGCTTCTTGTAGCAGCTTTCGCCGCTGATGTAGGCCTGTCTGGGTGTGGGACCGGCAGAGACAGCACTCCACACGATACAGGCACCGAAACTCAGCAGCAGGACGAGGAGGATGTGGTTTTTTTTAAACATTGAAAGCGATCAAATCCGAAGATTCCGGTCAGCAATTTTTGAACTTTAAGCCATAATAGCAGAATTAAGTGAAAGTTCAAAGAAATAATGGTGTTTCCGGTCATTCGCTATGAATCGCCTTAAAGGAGAATTCAAATTGAATACACCAAACAAATTAGGAACAAATTAAAATTCCAATTTTCAAACACCAAAATACAAGTAAAGATCCGGGCCCAGAGGACCCGGCTTTGATTTCACCCCAGAGGGGTGGAGTTTACCTTAGACTCCCAATGGAATAATGGAATGGTGGAATAATGGAATATTGGGAATACAAAGCGGATGATGGTCTGATTTTACAAACTGATCCGTGCCATCCCTATAAAAATAGATCCCAGTCCACTAGACCCAGCATTCCATCATTCCAGTATTCCATCATTCCGCTCCCGCTTGCAGCAGATTCACGGCATAGCCGAGGGGCTCTGACCTGGCCCAGAAGACCAGGTTTTCTGCGACGAAATAAATATCAAATCTCAATATTGACGGTCGCGTTAAAAAGCGGATCTTATCGTTTTAAGGAATTTCCGCCTTCGCGGGAATGACAGTAAGCCTATTAATATCAGATAGATAAAGATCACATCATACCCGCGAGGACGGGTATCCAGCCGCTATAGCGACTTTTTACGATTTCATCAGTATTCAATGACCAAATGGTCTATTGGGATTTGGTTGCTTGGATTTAATCAAGTCAAATTCATAAGAGTGGCGACCTCGATTCGGCTGAGCTCACCGCAGGCCGGCTAAAGGACAGCCGGTCTGATCAATAAAAGAAACTTTTAAAAAGCGAATATCGAATATCGAACAAGGAATATCGAATGTCGAAGGAATGTATGCTATCTATTTTATTAAAACGACTGAGCGAAGCGATTCCATCATTCGTCAATCGACATTCGTCATTCGTCATTCATTGTGGTTTCACACGAGCGGCAGCCTCTGGCCCGAAAACGGCCAGTCTGATCGGAAAAGAAACTGCGCCAAATTTACGCAGTTTTCGATGAACTCATTGGCCCTTTCGTCCTCGTCCTTGTCCTCGAAAATCTTGAGCCGCTTTCAAGCTCGAGGACGAGGACGAGTACGACGACGAGCACGATTTAAACACCCTGTTTTTGGGGTTAAGATATATGTAGTTTCACACGAGCGCGGCCTCCAGCTAGAGGACAGCCGGTCTGATCGTGAAAGAAACTTTTAAAAAGCGAATATCGAATATCGAACAAGGAATAACGAAGGTCGAAGGAATGTATTCTATCTATTTTAAATCGACTGAGCGAAGCGAATCCATCATTCGTCATTCGACATTCGACATTCGTCATTCCAAATGTAGTTTCACACGAGCGCGGCCTCCGGCTAGAGGACAGCCGGTCTGATCAATGAAAAGAAACTAATGAACGTCGAACATCGAACGCCCAACATCGAACATCGAATAATGTATTCTGTCTATTTAAATCGACTGAGCGACGTGTCGGGTCGTAGTCCCGCGGTACCGCGGGACGAAGCCTGAAGCGATTCCATCATTCGTCATTCGTCATTAGTCATTATTCATTAGTCATTCCCTGAAGTTTCACGAGAGGGCAAGCAGCCGGATCGAACTTGAATAATCGAGGGTTAGTCCTGCTTTTTAGTGAGCTGTTGCATTTCAAATAAAAAATTCAATGCTTCCAGGGGTGTCATGACGGAGAGATCCAGCTGATTTAATTTTTCGAGGACCGGGTTGGCGGGCTTTTGAAAAAGATCCAACTGCACGGGACCGCGGCCGGCTTCTTCTTTTACGATACCCAGGCAGGCGGATTCGCCGCTGGCATAGCCGCCCTGCTCGATGTCAAAGAGAATTTTCTTGGAGCGTTTAATGACCCGGTCCGGAATCCCGGCCAGCCGTGCCACCTGGATGCCGTAGCTGCGGTTGGTGCCGCCTTGCACCAATTTTCTCAAAAAAATAATTTCGTCGTTCCATTCTTTGACGGCGATGTTGAAGTTTTTGACCCGGGGCTTGGTCTGGGCCAGCTCGGTCAATTCATGGTAATGGGTTGCAAAAAGGGTTTTCACGCCCTTGCCTTTCAAATCGTGCAGATATTCCGCCACGGCCCAGGCAATGCTCAGGCCGTCGAAAGTGCTGGTGCCCCGGCCGATTTCATCCATGATCACCAGGCTCTTATCAGTGGCGTTGTTCAGGATGTTGGCGGTTTCCTCCATTTCAACCATGAAGGTACTTTGGCCGTGGGAAAGATTGTCCAGGGCGCCGACCCGGGTAAAAATCCGGTCCGTAATGCTGATGGCGGCCTTGGCCGCCGGAATGAACGAGCCGATCTGGGCCATCAGCACCACCAGCGCCACCTGCCGCAGAACGGTGGACTTGCCGGCCATGTTCGGTCCCGTGATTATCAGGATCTGCTGCTTCCGGGTGTCCAACTCAATGGTATTGGGGACAAACCGCTCAGCGGTAATCATCTTTTCGACCACCGGGTGACGGCCGTCTTCAATTAAAATGACGCCGTCGGTCGTCATCTCCGGCCGGCAATAATTATTTTGATCCGCAATCTCCGCCAGATTCGCCAGGCAATCCACCCGGGCTAAAAAGCGGGCGGTCTTTTGAATGGATTGATTGTTGGCGGCAATCTCATTGCGAATTTCATTAAACAGTTCATATTCAAGCGCCGCCCGCCGATCCTCGGCGCCAAACACTTTCATTTCGAATGACTTGAGCTCGTCGGTGATATAACGTTCGGCGTTGACCAGGGTTTGTTTGCGTACATAATGCACCGGAACGGAATCCGACCGGCTTTTCGGCACCTCGATATAGTACCCGAAAACTTTGTTGTAGCGCACTTTGAGCGTGTTGATGCCGGTGGCTTCGCGTTCGCGAATTTCCAGCCGGGCAAGCCAGCCTTTGCCGTCCCGGCTGATTTGAACCAGTTCATCCAATTCACTATTGTAGCCGGTTTGAATGATGCCCCCCTCGTTAATGGCGGGCGGTGCGTCTTCGCGAACCGCGCGTTCGATGAGAGCCGCCAGTTCGTTGAGCCGGTCAAGCGTGTCGGGCGGTGCAAAGAGCGCGGCGTTGAGTTCGGACAGTTGGTGCCAGGTGTCCGGCAGCATCTGCAGGGATCGTTTCAAGGCCACCAGGTCCCGGGCATTGGCATGGCCCATCACGATTTTGCTGCCGATGCGCTCAAGATCGGAAACTGATTTCAGACTTTCGCGAATGCTGCGGCGGGTTAAAATATTGTCTTTTAACTCTGCCACGGCATCGTGCCGCAGCCGGATCTGGTCGAGATCGATCAGCGGGTAGCGCATCCAGTTGTCCAGCAGCCGGGCGCCCATGGCCGTAGCGGTGCGGTCCAGGATACCGAGCAGTGTGGCCCGCCGTGATCCGGTGCGGATATTTTTGGTCAGCTCCAGGTTCTGACGGCTCAATTCATCAATCAGCAGGTACTTGTCCAGCCCATAAGTCTCGATGCGGGACAGGTGCGCCAATTTTTGTTTCTGGGTTTGTCGGACATAGTATATCACAGCACCGGCGGCGCAAATACCGGCCGGCAACTTTTCACAGCCGAATCCTTCCAGCGTGAGGGTTTTGAACTGATCGGTCAGCCGGTCATAACCTGCCCGGTATTCAAATGCACGGCTGTCCAGGTAAGAAGTGGCCACTTCCGCCAGGGCCTCCGTCAGGGGCAGATAGAGCGTCTCATCTTTGGCCGATTCCGCCAGCAGCATTTCGCTGGGTGCAATACGCTGAATTTCCTGGGTGATGGCGGCCGAATCTTCCGATTGGGTCACCCGGAAATCGCCGGTTGAAATGTCCAGGTAGGCCACCCCGTAAGCGTCGCCCTTGCAGTAGACCGCCAGGACATAGTTATTGGCCCGGGCATCCAGCAGCTCGTTTTCGATGACCATGCCGGGCGTAATCACGCGCACCACGTCTCGTTTCACCAAGCCTTTGGCCTTGGCGGCATCCTCGATCTGATCGCACACGGCCACCTTATAACCGTTGTCGATCAGGCGGGCAATATAGCCCTGGGCCGCCCGGTGCGGGACTCCGCACATGGGAACCGGTGATTCGTCGTTTTTGTTCCGTGAGGTCAGGGCTATTTCAAGCACGCGCGATGCCAGCTGGGCGTCTTCGAAAAACATCTCGTAAAAATCCCCCATCCGGTAAAACAGAATCGCATCGGGATACTGTTCCTTGATGGACAGGTACTGTTTGATCATCGGGGTCGATTTGGGAGGGCTCATAGGTATTCGGGGGAAAGGGATTCAGGAATTTGGGGATTGAGGGATTCAGGGATTGAGGAATTCAAGAATTGAAGGAACTCTAATTCATATAATTTATGAATTTTATCCTTTAATCCCTGAATTCCCAAATCCCTGAATTCCTGAATCGATTCGTCAGTTATTCTTTCTCTTTGATCAGCGACTCTCCGGTATCGTCAGCACCCGGGTTGGCGGCCGTATTGTCTGCATCGAATTTAACCGTATCTGGGGCGGGATTTTTGTCGGCATCGTTAGCGGCATCTTTCTTGCCGTCTCTGATGTCTAATACAGTCGTCTTCGCCAGTTCATCTACCGGGGCCTCGACGCCTTTCAGCGTGTTGATTTCACTCTTTAGCTCGGCGACCTGGTTGAGGTGCGAGGCAATTGTCAGGTTTAGCTTTTTGAGCGACCGTTTGGCTTTAAAACGCGCCGATAGACTGAATATATAGGCAATGATCACCCCACAGAAAAAGAAAATCAGAAACAAAACCGCGTTGGGCAGTTCCGGCGATTGATATGGCTGAGTGATACCCAGATTGAGGAAAATGGAGCTTTTGCTTTCTATAAAAAATGCTTTATTCTGAAAAATGACCAAAGCAATGAATCCCATAATTATCAACCAGATGATCAGCGTGCCTTTCTTCATAGATGTCTCCGTTAGTTTTCAATATTTAGGTTCAGAGTAGTAAAGTGCGGCTTTAAATTGTTGTAGGTGGCCTTGATGTGCTCGGGGATTACCCTGACCTCGGCAAAGACCGTCAGGGCATTGGTATCTCCGAACCAACGAGGTACGATATGAAAGTGCAGATGCTCTTCCACCCCTGCCCCGGCGACCTTGCCCAGGTTAAGCCCGACATTGAATCCATCGGGATTCATGACCTGTTTCAAAATGTCAACCGACTGTTCAACCGTGGCCAACAGTTCGCCCATCTCGTACCGGCTGAGTTGATCCAGGGCCGGCAGGTGATTTATCGGTGCAACCAGCAGATGACCGTTGATGTAGGGATATTTATTCATCATGACCATGGTGTCTTTGCCCTTGTAGAGCGTCAGGTCATCGTTTTTTTCAAGGGCGTCGCAGAATACACATCCCGCCTGTTTCTCGTCCAGGATGTATTCCATACGCCAGGGAGCCCACATTGTTTCCATATTACGGCAACCTTTCCATTATTTGAAGCCATGGATCGGTAAGGCAGTCTGGTTGATTCGATTCCTTTTGCTAAGGAGCGGCGGCCGCTGGCCAAAAACCGGCCAGTCTGATCAATGCAAGAAACTATAGAGCCTGCGCATAAACTTAAAATTGATCAGAATAAATTACAAAATTGTAGGTCCAACATTTTAAATTTGGTCAATGTTCTTTGAAAAATTGGTTAAAGCAGCAATCTGCTGTGCTTCAGGTTA
>Ga0209339_1000302_pt1 | contig 18356 bp, 11 predicted proteins | sample OlaalgELextract3_FD_187376 | JGI IMG/M metagenome (GOLD analysis project Ga0209339, IMG submission 187376) | Olavius algarvensis symbiont microbial communities from Tuscany, Italy - Type A ELBA extract 3 (SPAdes) (version 2) | ecosystem: Host-associated > Annelida > Digestive system >... | reverse complement strand
TGAGAAGAGGATCAAGCAATGACAGCTTGAACTGTTTCAGGAAGGAACTTGGTATACCATCAGGCCCTGGTGAGGTACCAGCTTTAGATTTTTGAATAAATTTCAAAATTGACTCCCGAGTAATATAAATTGCATCCAAACACACATTACTAGAAACTCGTCTGTCAAACTCAGGAGAAATACCATCGTCAACAATAGAAACACTACAAAAATAATCATTCACGGCGTTATCAGCAGCATGTAATGGTGTCGAACTGCAGATACAGGAGACAGCCGACAAACAACGACGATGTTCGCTGGCACGGTCGTCTCTACATGTCAGCCAATGACCTGCGACACAACTCACCCGGACAGTCGTCGTCTCGGTCGTCAACTTCCGGTCGCGAAAGCGCTTCCGGTTCCATCTTAAAGAAGCGCCCGGACGGCAGTGCGCGATTTGAGACCAGCAGCTCTTGTTCTTCGTCGACCATCGTAGGCTCGGTACAGGTGAGCGCAGTTCCACCATTTGTAATATAGGCCTATACATTTTATAAGGCTGCACGTCAATCTGCATGCAGTTCACTAAAGTTTAACTACAGTTAACTAATTACTGCAATTTATTTTTGCCGCGCGATGCTATGCAAGCGCGGCCATAGCCGTCGTGCGGTGTCTGTGTGTGTGTGTGTGTGTCCGTCACGTTCGTGCATTGTGTCAAAACGAATAAACATATCTCCAAAATGTTTTCACCATCGGGTAGCCACACCAAGCTTTTCTGTACCAAACGGCATGGCAATATTCCGATGGGAACCCCCCCCCTAAAGGGGACGTCGAATGCAGGTGGGGTAGGCTAAAATCTCGAAATCAACCATTATCTGGCCTTGCAATCAATAACTTCTGCACCGTAGTTTGTATTTCGCACTTTGCGGCCAATTTTTTGTTTACGGCGGGTATTGGACGACCAAGCGCGATCGACGCGTTGCTGTGTACCGTGCGAGATCGACCAAGCGCGGTCTCACGCTATACACAGTCACGGTGGACGTGAATCGTGTGTATGACAGCAAGGCTCGACGTTACTCCGAAGACAACAGCTCAGAATTGAATTGTACGCACTGGTAAATCCGAAGCCGAAGTAACTAATAATAAAAAAAACTGCGCTCGAGGTATTATACTATTGAAGCTAACTACTGACAGACACGAAGCATCGCGCGGCCTCTTTGCGACAGCAGAGCTACTTGTTTTTAAAATCGCGATTAACATACAGTGGAATTGGAAATTGCGTACGGGCTTTTGATTGGTACTAATTTCAATGACCTTGAACGGCCGTAACGCGTCATTGTCTCACTATTTTACACTTAAGCCCGGTACACACTGGCGACAAAGTCGACCGTATCGGCGACAGTCGACTTTGTTGCCGATTTGTCGCCGGTTTCGGCAACAGTCGACTTTGTCGCCAGTGTGTACCAGGCTTTGTATTATCGCGTTTTCGGAGTCTGTTCTTTAAACGTGAATAAAGAATGGACCTGTACTATCAGTAAAAAATAGCCCATGTTTGCACATTTTAGCGATGCAAAGATCGCACACAAATTCGGAGATATCATGCTAAATGGAGGCGTTGAATACAGGTGCGGTATAAAAATGGCGATTTTCGACCAAACGCATTTATTGACTGATCTATTAACTTATTTTTGTAATTAGTTGCGGTTTGTCAACTTCTAATAAAGATTATGATGATGATGATGATGATGATGAGTTATGTCTCGGAAACGTTGGAAGATAGGCACATAGGCACATGCGCTGGAAGACTAGGAAAGCGACGGCGCGGTCTATCGGACGGCGACATGGTGTCTATGACTTTCAGAGACCTTTGAAGGTCATTTCACGAACTACAAATGTTTTAGGGTGAATACCTCGAAACTACATGACGTACAGAGTTAATTACAACGAACATTACGTAATTACGTGAGCTGCTGTACTTGTACTGGCGTACTGTACGGTTTCCAGGCGATGTATTCTGTTTGTTTTGGAATCTCGGGAGTTGAGAGTTATCGGTACTTGACAGAATGTCATGGTGTTAGAACTTGCACTTGCAGGCATCTCTGCAGACAAAGTGCCAATGGACGATGGCCCGTAGTTACGATGATTGATGTCGACACTGACGTAACTCGGGGCCATTTTGACCTCGAACCGTCGTGCAGAAATATAGCCTAAGTTCGACCTGTTTACAAAGCAGAGCTCGCTTAATTAAAAGCTGTCAAAGCCGTGAAGCTGAAATCATATCTCGTGAGTCGGCGCACTACAAGCGATTGTCTGTCTGTTTGCCAAGTTGCCGTAGGCAACCTGTCACGCCCCAGTACACCATGCTCAATGGCCGTATATTAAAGTAACCGTACATGATGTTGCAATTGATTTTGACTTCAGCGTATCACACTAACGTGCAGGTACGTCTAACCCCCACCATGGGTGGGAGATCAACCCCCACATCTGACACTGTGAAGCACACTTCACCTTGTTTTGGCCGAACATGAAGGCACGATGTTACTCTTTGGCCCTGTGTGGTTTGAATGTGGGAGCATGGAGGCGGCACCCGAATGCGGTTGTAAGAAGTCAGAACCTCCGCAGTTTGTACTGAGTTATGTTTGGATTTGTGCTGTTTACAAAAACATTCACATTTGTATTAGCTTCAAATCTCTGTTTACTCTAGGCATCACTGGGATGCCTAATGTAACAACTAACAACAGTCTATAAAAAAATATGTATAAGCAGACTCGGAGATATCACTTATCGCCGCTTTTTGCGTGACCGTCTGACGATCCAAGCGCCACAAATTAGTTGAAATAACCAATCTTTCAACCCCCCACTTTTAGAAATGTGGGACATTGCTCTCCCAACCCCCCCCCCTCCGGGATAGACGCCCCTGCTAACGTGCGTTTCATTCTCGACTACGAGATGGGATTTATTACGCAACCCTGCCCATTAGATGGCCACATTACTCATTGCTCTTCGGTCTGTCTCGCCCGCGCTTGCAACTCAAGAATGGAAGGTCATAGAAAGTTTAGATTTGGCACCGGCACGCAAATCTCGATATAACGTTTTGATGTCGAGTTCAAAGGTCCAGGTCATGGGCCCACGAAAGCGTCATAACAGATAAAAGTCGGCCATGCACTTTAGTGAAAATATTGGTTCTACAACTACCACATGTACAGCTAAAAGGTCAAAGGCCAAGGTCAGCAGATGCAACGGATAGGAATGATCTTAAAACTTGCAGGGAGAGCCGCACATCTCTTGCACAACGTCTTATTTTTGAAAGCACTACGTCTACCCTTGATCATTGCACTGCACGCTTCCAGACCCGTATACTTATTTATACAGCTAATGCTACCGATAGCTGCGTGTGTTTTTAACGTTTTTCGTGTCACTGTTTACGTTTTGACCGTTTTTTTATTTTTCAGCTTTTAACATTATAAAAAACCGTATCAAAATTTCCAAGAGAAACAGTTTCAAAGATCATAACGACACTGTTTTGTACTCATAATCACTGCTTATGTACCCTACAAATGCTACAATTTATAAAGCGACCTACAAAGAACTTACTGGCAGAATCTTACATTTGCACTTTGTAGCCGTGGTCGCCTACATGAATGAGCGTATGAACGTTTGTGCAAGCCAGACTGGCAGGTGGATCGAGACACTGTGTTCTCAACATATCCATTCGTTCGCCTGTCCGTTCATCTGCTACCAGACTTGTGAACACGTTAGGGATTGAAAACGAATGAACCTATTTTGATGCAAATTGGTATTAAGTGGTCCACGGGGCAAGAGTGTGAAACAATCCACTTTGAGAGTCAGGGGGTCAAAGGTCAAGGTCATACGAGGACGAAGGTATAGATTTGGAGGCCTGGTGGAGGCATCGTTCTTGACCCCCTTGGTTTTGGTTCAGTGTGGTTTTCTTGTTTACGTCTATGTAAGTATCGGGCCTATAAAGGAATCCATTTTTGCCGCGCATTGCTATGCATAAGCCTGGCCTATGCTGTCGTACGGTGTCAGTCCGTATAATCCGTATGTCTGTCCGTCCGTCATGTTCATGTATTGTGTCGAAAAGAGTAAACATATCTTCAATTTTTTTTCACTGTCGAATAGCCACACGGCCACATCACCATTCTATAGTTTTCCGTACCAAACGTTATGACAACAGTCGACGGGTATACGATGAAGAGAATGCAGTGTAGAACAGAATTCAATTGCACGCACCACGGTAAATCCGAAGCCGAAGTAACTACACTGTGAGTCAAAAAACTGGACCTTTTTTCATTTCAGCATAACTTTTGCAACTGCTGTCTGATTTTAATAGTTCTTTCACTGTTGCAGACAGAAAATATCTGCCCACAAACGCATAATTGAATTTCCCAGTTTACCTATAGTTTGTTGCTGCACTACCTTGAGAATGCAACCGCATACACTTCTTCACAAAAACTGTTGAATAAATCTGCAATGCGCGCGGCAATTTCATTTTGTTACAAAGCAGGAAATTCTGGTGATATCTCTTACTAACTTCTTCGATGCTGCTTCACGACGTCATAATGACGTCATACTGCTGCCAGCGATACGCATAGTATCTGGTAATGACTTTGTTCCAGCAGGACAGTGCACCAGCACACCGCGCCGCGCACGTCCAACAGTTGAATGGCTGCATCAAGAAACGCCAGACTTCTTACGTCCAACCTGTGGCCTCCAAAGTCCAAACAGCCCAGATCTCAATTATGTGGATTACGAGATATGGGCTGTTATGCAGCATTGTGTCTACCACAGACAAATCCACAGTGTGGATGAATTGAAACGGGGGCTCATCGATGCCTGGTGCGGTCTTGAACAGTCGATTTTTGACGAGGCTATTGACCACTGGCGAGGAAGACATCGAGCGTGTGTCCACGCTAAAGGACATTTTGAGTAGCCTACAGCTTGTGAACCAACAATGTTGATTTTGTCCATATCTGTTACATTCCATGTGAGTTGTATGACTGTTGCATCTTTAATTACGAAATCATGCCAGCAACGTTGGCCAATACATTCTTGTTCATTTTACGAGGTAGTGCGCTAGCAGATTTGAGGTATGGTGGTAGATGTTATGGTACACTTTGTCGTAGTTAATTTCTGTCTGCAACAGTGAAAGAATTATTACAATCGGACAGTGTTTGGAAAAGTTACGTTGAAATGAAAAAGGGTCCAGTTTTTTTACTCACAGTGAACTAATAAAGAACCGCGCCTGAGTTATTGTGGATACTGTTGAAGCTGACTGCAGAGAGACACGAAGCATCGCACGACCCGACCTCTCTGCGGCAGCAGAGCTTCTTCTTCTAGTCATGAAACATACAGCATAGCAACAGTGCACGACTGTTATTGCGCAATCGAAATCCGGTGATCTATGTACTATTTGTCCATACTATGAGTACCATTATTAATCGTCATCGACATCACTAAGTGACCAGTTTGACAAAATAGACGCGTGTGTACAACTGCTAGGATTTCATGGCTCTATGCCGTCTACGGAAACTGAGATTTGTGTAGTATGCGATTTAATCTAAAATTGATTAGCCAAAGATGCACTTCCTGTTGACATTTTTGTAGTGCGTAGTTTGTCTGTAAGAGATAACATATCCCGAGTCACTATGGAGAACGCAGGTTAAAAGACAGTTAAGAAAACATAGGTATAGCCTGCTGTCTTTATCGCGCGTCAGCACACTGACGAGCGATATTGATATAGCAATTCTGTCTGTCTGTCTGTTTGTTCATCCGTCCGTGACGTTCCGGTATCAGATGAAAACGGCTTAACATATTGTCATAATTTTTGACCGTACGGTAGCCCAATCATTCTAGTTTTATCAGCATCAAACATCTTCACGAAATTCCGACGGGGTCACCGCTGCGGTGGCGATAAATACAGGTGGGGTATAAGAAGCTCGCGATTTTCTACCAATAAGTCGCTATATCTCGCAGACGATGGAAGATAGCGCCATAGTTACTATGGAAGGCGAATAGGAAACCGCACCCAAGCTTTTTAATGGCACCACTTTCAATGACCTTGAGTGACCTGTAACCCAGATTTCAAGGTCACGATATTATTTAACGTCAAATAACTCGAAAATGGCACAAGATAGAGCTATATTTACAATGGCCGATCAATAGAAATTCGCATATGGTCTATCGAACGGCGCCATTTTTAATGACCTTGAACGACCCATAACTTGGTTTTCAAGGTCACGCCATTCTTTGACACTGAATATTTCAAAAACGGCTACAGATACGGCCATCGTTACTATAGAAGGCGAATAGGAAACCGCACCCAAGCTTTCGAATGGCACCAATTTCAGTGACATTGAGTGACCTCTATAAGCCACATTTCAAGGTCACTATATTATTCAACGTCAAATAACTCGAAAACGGTACAAGATAGAGCTATAGTTATAATGGCGGACCAATAGAAAGTCATACATGGTCTATCGCACCGCGCCATTTTCAATGACCTTGAACGACCCCAAACCCAGATTTCAAGGTCAGGTCATTCTTTGACGCTGAATATCTCCGAAATGGTTAAAGATACGGCCATAGTTACTGTGGAAGGCGAATAGGAAACCGTACCCAAGCTTTCAAATGGTACCATTTTAAATGACCTTGAGTGACCTCTAACCCACATTTCAATGTCACGATAATATTCAACGTCAAATAATTCCACTAATAGTAAGTCGTGTATGATCTACCCAATGGTTCCGTTTCCAGTGACTTTGAGTGACCCTTAACCTACATTTCAAGGTCACGGGGTTATCATTGATGCCCTTGACGTATTGTGTGCGCAGCTTACGCGCGATCTGTTTGCGATAACTAAGTTCTTGTCATGTCTCCGCCAGTTTAGACCCGGACGCATAATGTGCTGTGTGTTCTGCCGTTTCATTTTGGCGACTAAACCTCTAAATGTTGTCGACCTGTCCGTAGTTAGTTCGTCCGTTACCAAACTTGTGAACACAACGTTTTGGAAACGGACGAACCAGTTTTGCTGCAAATTGTCACGATGATCCATGCGGGACGAGATGAAACGATCAGTTTTTGAAGTCAGGAGATGAAGTTCAGAGGTCAAGATCACACGACCCCGAAGTTCGATTTGGAAACGTGGAGAAGACATCATTCTCGACCCATTCGGTGGAGTTGGTCTTCTCCTCTTCACATAGCCTACGTAGCCTAATGTTTGTTTGGTATTATCTGTAGGATAAATACACAGATGGCAGATCAAGTGGCGAGATCCACAAAAGCCACAGTCCGTCAGAGCGTCTGCGCTCAGACAGCTCGACGTCGTCGTCGTCGTCGCCTTCTCGACGCGTCGGCTTCAAGAGCAATGTGGCCGTCTATCGGTTCGACAGCGACGGAGAGGATAGCGCCGGGTACAGCTCTACGGTGTCGGAAACGAGCGAGCAGTTGGACGGACATCCGCGGACACACAGTCACCGTCAGCACCACCGTCGTCCGACTAAACCTCAACCGAACGGCACACCACCTCATCACGACCGACCTGTACCGCCGGCTTCGCACGACGCGGCTGCGAGCTGGGCGGCCGCTCGAGGGTGGTCCGCGGCGGCCGATCGTGTTGTGTCGCCGCGATACGTCGCTGACGACCACCAGGACAGACATCACCAAGTCGCCGACAACGTGCCTGGTCCAACGCGACTGCATTCCAACTCGGCTGGGAACGGACGACCGCAGTTCACAACAATCAGCAGAACTCAGCACGTCGCCGACGGCGACGACAACGTTAAACGGCGGCGGAATGGTTCCGTCTGCAGCCGGACGTCAAAGTACGACCACCCTGCTCGCGACCACACACAGATTCAGCGGCGGCTGTCGCCTGACGAGGGCTGTGTGTTGTCATGCGGGTCAGTAGCAGTACACAAACCGGTCTTTGTCGACCGTGCTCACTACGAGTACCTACAGGTTCGTCAAATTCAGCACATCATGTTATGTCACCGTTAGCTACCTACAGCATAGCCTTTAGTGCGGGTATTATCTTTCCATGCACCTTGTCCCGTTGTCCGTCCCGTGCCAACATCGAACCGCGCTGGTCGTAGGTGAGCCGTGCTGGCCATAGGGAGCCAGCCACAATGGCCATAGGCCAGCACGCTGTCAGTGCGGGCAAGTCCATTCCTGTGCCAACATGGACTCGCCCATAGGCGGGCGAATCCATTCCCATGCAAAACTGGAATAGTCCGCAGGCCGGGCAACTGGGCAAGTCCATTATACAGATGCTGCTGTGGGTGCATCAAATGAGTGCGGGCAGTCTATAGCTCTCTGTACGTTTCTGTGATTCAAACCAAATGTGATTTTATTTGTAGGCCTACATATGACGTTAAACATGTGCAGGCGGCTATAACTATCTGTAGCTAGTGCCGTGCAAAACTGTCGCGCTATAAATGCGTATTACGTCCTATGGGAGAATTGATACAACACGCTGTGTGCACACGATGCGTGGGTTTGGGCAGAAACAGTTTCTACTCATATCGTAGTTCGACTTCAAAACTGCGGCAACCAGCAGACTTGTAATTGTTAGCCCCCTTCACGATTCAGTATTGGGCCCTACTGTCGAGAAAAATGCTAAAAATGCCGTGCTCGAGCCTTTTGAGCTTCAGACATCTATCACCACTGCTGTTTTAGGAAAATGCTTTCGTAGATGATGTGAAAAGTGATAGATAATTTGGTCAGTGTGTTAGCGTGTAGTACAGTTAAGTAGGCTATAAGGCAAGCATTAGTCGGTCGCTGACATCGGAGGCCTAACAGTGCGTGATAAGAGTGAGCTATTGTATAGGTGCCGAATTTTAAAAACTACTGTGGGGCTAATCTTCCCCGCTTCCTTTCCCGATTCCCTCCTCTCCCCGGGGGTCTTACCCCTTAAATCCAGATACGACGTCTGCGGAAGCGCTTGATGATTTTTTTTAGCTAAAAATAACATCTCTGATGACAGTTTTGTTGAGTTTCTCATAATTGTGATCAAACCAATCGGGACAAACGATCAGTGAGGGCGATGGCTCCACGCGCGTTGGCACCTACGAGCTAAAATTCCTACACACTTAGTCTAATGTACTTTTCTACAGCAATATTTTGCAGTTTGGCAGTAAAATACACCGTAAGTAGTCTCTGAGTTTGTTTGGTTAAGACTCGAGCACGGCATTCTGAGCTTTTTCTCTCGACAGTATATAGGCCTAACACGATCACGATATTATAATACATTAAACCTCAGCCAGAGTCTAGCATACAGTTCTACAGGCCTAAGCGATTTAACAGAATTGTTGCTATTGATGCAGGCAGAGAAAGGTCTTACGAAGCGGCTGGTACTAACGTGCAGTCTCAAGCACGTCAACCACTTCGACCCCGACTGCCTCGTGGTGAAAGCCAATCGCGCTGGTACTCGCGCTCGTGTCGTCTTCAACGCTGAGACAAACGCTCGACATGACTACGAACAGAGCGACCAGCTTCTGCTGCCGTACACTGTCGACCCGTATTGCTTGACGGCACAACTGCAGGGCGACAACTCGCTCGTTATAGAAGCCCCAGTCTTGCACTGCTCGTCTAACGAGTAACGACAAGTCGCCGTAGTGCTGACTACTGGCACAGTCCAGCCACTACTTACTGAGCAGATTGTACTACACTGTCTCTCAAACAACGGACTGCTGCATGTGATTAATATGAAATAACTTCTTCACCAATTCACAACATTTACTAATTATTTTTGGTAGATATTATTCAATTCATTAGTAAAATGTTTAAACATCGGCTTAGAACCAGCTGCGTGGTTTCTGTAGCAACAGTATAGCAACTTGACACATCCATCCAAACAGCGAATTTCTCGGCGGACTTCAAACAATGTATTATCGACGACAGAGCAATAAACAAGTAGCAAAATGATTGTGGGCCTGTCTCAAGGCTGAAAGACTTCTGATATTGAGGTTTCATTAAGAATTTATTGTACACATATTATCTGTGAAATTTTATTGAAATTAAAGAACATTTTATCAAGTTATGCCAAAATATCATACACATAGCGGTCCAGTTTTTGAGACACAGACCGTCAAGTCGCTACTGTTGTTATGGAAACTGTGCAGCTGGTTCTAAGCCAATGTAAAAACTTTAAAATGTCATATTCATCGTAGCAGTCCGGTTTTTTGAGACACACTGTAGATAACCATGTACGTGTAGTGTACAAAAGCCAATGCCAGACGTGGCTTCTGCATACACAGCGTACTGACAAAAATGCTGTGTTTTACTGGTACATATATTTGCAGTTACTTACGCCTACTTTGTTGCAGCATGTTAATGAGTTTATAATACAAATCTCAAAATATAATGGACAGCGACACTTTACAGGCTGGAAGGCCCGGCCTGAAGATTAAATTTTGGAGTAAAACTGTCAAACTTAAGGTTAATGTGGAGGTGGTCGATATCACTTTCTAGCTAGTAGTTTTGAACAGTTGCTATTCGACTGTTAAATCTGTAATCAACAATAATTCAAAGAACGTGCAATAATTTATGATAAGTGTGCCTGTATATGTACAGCTGCTTGACTGACTGTCTAATGAATATATTGTTGGCAAATTCATAAATACTATCTCATTTCATTAACTGTATATAATTTATCACAACAATATCAGCCTTGTAAAAATGCAAAATAGGCCTATATTTGCTACAGCCAGCAACTACTTGTGACATGATAGTGAGAAGTGTGACATGCTCCAGTAAAACAGTTAAACAAAGAGCACTACGCCCAGTGAGCTGGTGGATTTATAACAACCAGTTCTAAACAGACCTTTCACAAGAAGCTCAGCTGTCACAGAGTGACAATGCAATGCTTCATGTCATTGAATGTTAGACACTCAAGATCATCGAAAATGGTACCATTCAAAAGCTTGGGTACGGTTTTCTATTCGTATTCCATAATAAACTATGGCCCTATCTTGTATCATTTCCACGATAAAGCGAGATATTGGTCGAAAAGTGCATTTTTTCACACTCCTTGCATTCAACACCCCTGTTAGGGATGTCCCTTTTGGAATGTTGCCATAACGTTTGGTGTGGAAAACCTAGAATGGTGTGGCTATCCGACAGTGATAAAGTTTGAGGATAAGTTTAGCTGCTGCTTTGACACAATACCGATGTGTGAGACAGACAGATGTATTAACATCTTGCGACAGCACAGTCCTCGCTACGCATAGCATCGCACGGTAAAAATTAACGCCATAAGTCGTCGTGTGCAACTTCATGATCATTCAACTTAACAATAACAGTTTGAAGACACTGCAACCAGACCACCCAGTGATCAGTTACTTGCTGGTTTACGAATATCTATAATGTGGAATTTATATCATCGTCAAAGCTTCTTTGTTGGCTTATCTACGTCCTTATCATTATCAGCAGTCAAGCCCTCGCTGACTATTTCCCACTCGAGTGGATCAGTGTATCTGAACAGCTGGATGAAATGGCTGCGATCAGTGAACAGGTCGCGATCAATGAACAATGGCACTCCACGAACCCGGATGGATGTGAACAGACCTGGCACATTCGGCACACTCACATCATCCGCTGTGAACCGATGTACCTTCTTGCGAAGGAAAAACGTGTATGTCGTTGCAGTATATTGCCCACTTACAGGGTCTAGTGTCATTTGAGTGACATAACGCTTCGAGATAAGGTGCAACAGAACGGGCGTCAAATAGATGAAAAAGCTGGCAAATCCACCAACTGCAACAGCAAGTATGACAGGAAGTGCCGACAACTTTTGATAGATGAACGGCTGCAGACAAATTCCGGCAACGCTTGTTGATAGTGAGAAAACTTTCACGATGCGAACATAACGTGCCAATGTTCCGACGTAGATAACATCTGAATCACCGTTCCGATCATTTCTTTCCCTTACTGGCTTTGGTTTAACGTCGTCGTTGGACGCAGAAGACTGCTTATTGACGGAAGGAGTTGATAAAGTTGTCGATAATAGCCGGTTGGATGTTGCATAATTGACACGACAGAGATGCTGAGACTGCATTGGATTTTCAGTAAATGCAACCCAAGAATGTCTCTTGTGGAGAATGCATCTTCTGCTGCCAGAAAATAATGCACGAGACTAAAACACAAACAAGTCAGTGTCACGATTCCACTACCAGACTATTGTCAATAAAGTTTACACAGCAAGTCAACAATCAATCATCAATAAACTTTGTAATCATCACTATCACAAATTGTAACATAACTGCTCGTTCTGTGATACTAATACTACCAAATTAAATAGACCAGAACAAAATATCTCAAAAACTGAAAATATTGGCTGCCAGGAGGACAGTATGGCAAGTCATTCCTGCTGCAATGTGGCTGCTGCTGCAGCACTGATGTCTTACTAGACATCACAGGTCCACACAAATATCAGCCCTTTTGGACAGAAAATAATGTTCACAGCAAGACGATGTTAGGATCATACCAACAACCTAAGACTAACGTAGTGTTGGTCAGCTGTTACTGTTATGGACCTAAAGTTAATAAGCTGCTGCAGAGAAACCATGCAATTGACCATATTGTTTAGAATGGTCATTCCCTACACGTAAAAAGTCACAAATATTGCCCAACTGTCACTTCACAATATACAATCGTCTTTCTACACTTCCTACTGAACTTACTGCCTTTTCCTACTTTGACCCTGAATGATTTAAAAACCTGTATGTACGTTAAAAGCTTTGGTACCGAAGTAAAAAAACTTCCCAGATTCAGACTCTTTGGCAGTTTTCAGATCTTCGTTCTCGAGGTAACTCATGTACTTTGAATGTACACGTCACACTGTAGCGGTCATCTGTCGCGTGACTGGAATAGCAATGCAAATCAGCTGAAGGCGATTTGACCAATGAGGACGAAGAACGATTGGTCACGTGACATTGACTGGATAAAGTTGAACTGGTCAAATGGACCATTTCGAATATATGGTGATAAAGTCACCGTTTCTGTGATATATACTTCACAGAAGTCGTTATATGAAGTCTGATAATTAGATCAGACAGTTGTGATTGACGGTGCGGAAGAGTATCGCGCTGAGCTGGGTTTAGGGAGAAACGCCGGTGATCAGACGAATATCTTTCCCGTCAACAGTGATTGAAGGTCGAAGCTGAACTCTCGACATGTTCATGTTAAAGATCGCCTCCAGGTGGCAATCTGTGAACCAGTGGAAGTCGACGACGACGGCGACATCTTCGGAAGATCAACGGAACAGACCGCATCTTCGTGAGATGAACATTACTAGCTACTCCATACAAACATAGCCCGCATGCATTGCATGACTCGAGTCTAGCCTAGATTGAACTGTATAGTAGAATAATACAGTGCCAGCCTTATTGTTAACATTTGTATGTTTTACTTGTTTATTAATAAAGATTTTATACACCACAATAAGCCTGATGGTTGCCATACACCTAAGTACAACTCAAATTCGATATAGTCTCACCTAGTCAATTCGGGTTTGACTAAGTGGATTAAGGCTGTACTTACAGTCGGATAGAGATAAAACTCTACAAGCACCGTTTACGAGATTAGCCACGAAACGCCCAGATTGGCCTGTTTCGCCTATGGCTCTTGTATTTAACGCTACCTTGCGCCGATCTTCGTGAAATTATGTGCGGTCCTCCCCAGATGCCTAGTGTACAAAATCGTGTAAAAATAGTGCGGAAAAGTTTAACCGTCTGAGTAGGGTGCACGAACGTCACAGACAGACAGACGACAGACACCATTGCCGTGCCATTAGCCGAACATAACGTAGTTACGTTCGGCTAAAACTGGTAAACACTGATAACAAGACTTAGCTATCGCCAACAGATTGCGCATCAGCTGCGCACAATACGCTGAGGGCATCTACAGGCATAAATATTACACCGTGACATTGAAATCTAGGTTAAGGTTCACTCAAAGTCACTGGAAATGGAACCATTGCACAGATCATACACGACTTAGTAGTAGTCGAGTTATTGGACGTTGAATACTATTGTGACCTTGAAATCTGGCTTAGAAATCACTCAAGGTCATCTAAACTGGTGCCATTCAATAGCTTGGGTGCGGTTTCCTATTCGCCTTCTATAGTAACTATGTCCGTATCTTTAGCCATTTCGGAGATATTCAGCGTCAAAGAATAACCTGATCTTGAAATGTGGGTTTGGGGTTGTTCAAGGTCACTGAAAATGGCGCGCTTCGATAGACCATGTGTGACTTTCTATTAGTCCGCCATTGTAACTATAGAGTTTTGTACCGTTTACGAGTTATTGGACGTTGAATATTATCGTGACCTTGAAATCGGGGTTAGAGATCACTCAAGGTCATTGAAGTTGGTGCCATTCGAAAGCTTGGATGCGGTTTCCTATTCGCCTTCCATAGTAACTATGGCGGTTTTTTGTATCGTTTGCGAGATATAGCGACTTATTGGTAGAAAATCGCGAATTTTTTCTGCCCCACCTGTATGTGCACCGCAGGGGGTGACCCCGTCGGAATTTTGTGAAAATGTTTGATGATGGTAAAACTAGAATGATTGAGCTACCGTATAGTGAAAAAACTGTGACGATACGTTAAGCCGTTTTCATATGATACCGGAACGTAACGGACAGACGGATGTATACCGACGCGCGATAAACATGGATGCTAACTGTACAGTAAATGTATATAGGACAACAGTAACAAGAACTTAGCTATCACCAACAGATCGCGCTTCAGCTGCGCACAATACGCTGAGGGCATCTACAGGCATAAATGTTACACCGTGACCTTGAAATCTAGGTTAAGGGTCACTCAAGGTCACTGCAAATGGAACCATTGGACAGATCATACACGACTTAGTACAAGTTAGTAGTAGTCGAGTTATTTGACGTTGAATACTATTGTGACCTTGAAATCTGGCTTAGGGGTCACTCAAGGTAATTGAATTTGGTGCCATTCAAAAGCTTGAGTGCGGTTTCCTATTCGCCTTCTATAGCAACTATGGCCGTATCTTTAGCCATTTCGGAGATATTCAGTGTCAGAATGACCTGACCTTGAAATGTGGGTTTGGGGTTGTTCAAGGTCATTGAAAATGGCGCGCTTCGATAGACCACGTATGACTTTCTATTAGTCCGCCATTGTAACTATAGCTCTATCTTGTACCGTTTACGAGTTATTGGACGTTGAATACTATTGTGACCTTGAAATATGGGTCAGAGGTCACTCCAGGTCATTGAAAGTGGTACCATTTGAAAGTTTGGGTACGGTTTCCTAACTTTTCCTACCGTAACCCTAACCCTAACCCTAGGGTTAGGGGTCAAGGTCATTGAAAATGGTGCCGTTTGATAGACCATATGCGACTTTCTATTGGTCCGCCATTGTAAATATAGCTCTATCTTGTACCATTTTCGAGTCATTTGACGTTGAATAACATTGTGACCTTTAAATCAGGGTTAGAGGTCACTCAAGATCATTGAAGTTGGTGCCATTCGAAAGCTTGGTGCGGTTTCCTATTCACCTTCTATAGTAACTATGGCGATATTTTGTATCGTTTGCGAGATATAGCGACTTATTGGTAGAAAATCGCGAATTTTTTCTACCCCACCTGTATTTAGCACCCGCAGGGGGTGACCCCGTCCGAATTTTGTGAAAATGTTTGATGCTGGTAAAACTAGAATGATTGGGCTACCGTATGGTGAAAAAACTGTGACGATATGTTAAGTCGTTTTCATCTGATACCGGAACGTAACGGACAGACGGACGGACGGACGGACACACAGATTTGCTATATCTAGTGCTGTTACGATTTGTCAAATACTGTTTTCGATCGATAAACGATACGATAAATCAAAATTATCGCGATAAAGATACGATACGATAATTCTATAATAATCACGATTGAACGCATTTTGCTGCTGCCGTAGTAACAGATCCAACGGATACACGTGTCCGCTGCATTGGCTAACTCTCCGCTCCTCGCCCGTGTGGCGCGGCGACATCAAAGTATTCGCCTTCATTGCACCGTCTTCGAACGACGGATATTTACCAGTGATGTGCGAATCCCGGAATTTTGAATCGATATTTGGTCCGCTCGCCATTTTGCACGCACGCTCACGCCCGCGTCTGCAATTACACGTTTCACCGTCATGTCGTTTGCGGCATGTGACGAAGCCTACTGTAACTTACATGACAGATTTTTGGTTTTGTTTGCGATGTCATTTCTCGATACTCGAATTTTAATTCGCAAATGCAGTAACATCCCTACTTCTAACTTGCGTGGCGATCGTTGTTGACCCGAGATTTAAGCTGATTGCATTCGAGTCGACACCGACGAACGGCGTCAGACGGCCATTAGTGCCACTGTAGGTGTCGTAATTACGCAAACATCAACGGACGACTGCGACGATGGAAGGCAACGACTTCCCCGCCGCTACGCCACGTAATTCAACAGAATCGTCAAAGCCATTGAGTTGGGCAAAGTTAGACTCGGCTAGCGTTGCGACTCCGGTTGACGTGATGGCGCGACAGACTGACTCTGTAGTCTGTAGACCTGGAGTTCGATCAGTACGCGGCTCAGGCGCCGATAAGCCGCTTATCTTGTCCCATATGTTGTTGGGCACAACATAAGCCCAGTTATCTGATTCTTAGTTCTGTGGCAGTGAGCGTATTTTTTCCAAAGCCGGCGACGTATCACGTGCAATAGAAATACGCTGGCGCCGTCAAAAGCCGACACTGTCATTTTTTGATAGACAATCTGTGACTGTTGCGTCGCTGTTAGGCCGCTAGGATTCTGACGTTTGTGATGTGTTATGTAACTAAATATGTAGGCTGATGTTCGCTTAGTTTGTTAGATTTGGACTTTAGCGTTGCTACATAAAGATGATTGATTAACGTTCGTTAGGCCTATTGAGTTTCATTTAAATACATATAGGCCTATGTATGCTAATACTTTCACTTTTTTCGGACTTGGACTTTGCGTGGTTGTATGAAGATCGTCAGACTTTCTTCGCAGATGAAACGTATAAGCACATATAAGATTTTTTATGCATCTGTGAGGAATCCGACCTTACAAAGATCGCAACATTGATTAATTTTCATAACGCACTTTAGTTTTATATACGGAAAGAATATTTAGGCCTACACATAGGCTAATTAATGCTCTTCTAATTTCCCATGGAAACTGAACTAAGTACACTAACTTGAAAGCGACAACGTAGACATACGCTGGTAATTGTGAGTTGTGACGTCATAAAGACGGCTCGGGCCACGGAGACCACCTGCGACACGTTACTTCAAAGGCAGCTGCGGCGTCTTTCACGGACGGAGACGCTGCTCAGCCACGGTCGCCGGGCGGCATTCACGCGTCACGTCGTTCGCGGCACGTGATTGAAGCATGACTGAAGCGTGCTGAAACTTGAGTAGACTGGTGGTGAATCGATCATGTTTGCATAGCGCAAGTGCGGCGCAAATATATCGTTCCGCAAGCATAGGACATATCGCGATAAAAATACGATACGATAATTCTGAAATGTCGCGATAAAAATCGTAACTACGATAATCGTAACAGCACTAGCTGTTAGCATGTTAGCAAGATATCTCTAAAAACATACAGGTAGATGGATTTACTGAACTTTGCACTTGTGGAGGAAGAACTGGTTAAATGTTGGAATTAGTCAGTGTTAAGTGTCAGGCTTGGGGCCGTATATGCACTGCGTAAGTGCCACATAGTTCACTTGTGTACATCCCCTGCAGTAATGATAATTGTGAATGATAATAGTTCGATGTTTGATTATTTAAATTGTCTGTTGCAGTTAAACAATAGACTACGGTACACTGTTCAAGTGAGAATGACACTGTTTAGGTGCGGGAAGTAGGCAGTGGGTTCATACTGCAGAAACGCTGACAACAGGACGTGTTGTATACAACGTCAAGGTACGTTACACCGACCTTTGTCCTGTTTTTCTACCTCAACAGGACGTACACAATGATGTGTTGCACTTGCAGTTGTAAATACGAGCCAGTAGGTCTGCAGGATGATAGTTTGTTACTCGTATCTTTAAATGTTCAATCACAGTTAATCAACGATGAAGAAAAAATTATGATATATATAGGGTGGCCCAAAAAAAACGGGGCCAGCGTGTTTTATTGCAAATATTTTGAAAACTCCACGACCAAATTGCGTGGAAGTTGGTGAACTTCTGCAGTATTGTATGTTGAACGCAGTAATTACCTTTTTGTTTAAAAGTTTCGTCGCGCTGTGGCGCCACCTAGCAAAAACGTAGCTATTGTGTGATGCTCAAATCTATTTGTACAATGTTAATAAATGACAGCAGCATTTCGATAGAATTCAC
>Ga0209339_1000300_pt1 | contig 18428 bp, 9 predicted proteins | sample OlaalgELextract3_FD_187376 | JGI IMG/M metagenome (GOLD analysis project Ga0209339, IMG submission 187376) | Olavius algarvensis symbiont microbial communities from Tuscany, Italy - Type A ELBA extract 3 (SPAdes) (version 2) | ecosystem: Host-associated > Annelida > Digestive system >... | reverse complement strand
AGTGTTCCATAGTAACTATAGGCCTAGGATGCACCGTTTGGCCACAGTGCACGCGCGTGACAACCAACCAACCAACGACCAACGACGTCACGACACAGCCTATCTCAATAAGCGCCTCTTTTACTAACGTAAAGTGAGGCGCTTAAAAAAATCTTACGATAAACTTGACGAACTTATGATATCGTAAGACCACCATCGACCATAATTTTGAAACGTAATCATAAATAAATGGATCTTTTTCACGCACACATTGCATTTCCAAAACTGCTACGTCATAAACTGTTATTTGATGCCGTTTCTGGCTTTAAAAATGTCATTTGACTAGAGTATAAGATGGAAACTGCAGTTAAAGAAATATCAGACGATACATAAGGCGCTCTTACACACAGCATCCACGCAGCACAGATATGTCAATATACACTGTGTACCAAAAACGTCACCTTTTTATTTTTGGAATAACTCTTTGGAATAACTCTATCAAAATTAAACCAATGACAATAATTTTTCATTTTTGGTACATGCACCCCTGAGAAAACTTAACACTAGCTGACTACAAATTTGCCCATTTTACCTGAAATAAAGTCACCGCAATACCTAGTAAAATGCAAAAACAGTCACTTGATAAAACTGATTCCAGATGTCAATATACAGCCAAAGTTTTACTTATTTTCTTGCTTACTGCTTCCACTTTGAAGGTCAAGATCAATTACCATATTTGTTTCTTCGCAAACGATCAGACTTGTGTTTTACGTCATAGTATTTTCTAAATAAGACCACATTCTTATTGAGCAGCTTCACCATTTTAAAGTTTATGTAGCTAAAAAGTTAGTAAAGGAGTTCCCCCGAGAAGAAATAAGGTATGAAGTGTGTGGCGCCTGCTAAAGAAACTGAAGGAAACTCCAATCCGTGACGTGGTCGATTTGCAACAGCAGCTGATTAAGACATGGTGCTAGTTTCAGCAGACCGTGGTTAAGGACACCACTGACCAGTGGCGAACACGACTGGAAGTCTGTGTTCACACAGACGGTGGTCATTTCTAACAGCACCTGTGATGTTGTCTGCGGGACAATTTATTCACACCGTTCAACAACTGGTTCTTTTCAGAGGCAACCACTTTTTCCCAAAGGAAATGATATAAACTTTGGATTAAAACATTATAAGCTTCAAACACAAGAAGAAAATATTACAAAGAAAATAGACAGCAGAGCCGTTAACTTTGCAGTTTTTGTTTGACACCTTTACTTCTTCATTAAAACATTTCATTATCAATTTTCTGTACCACGCTGGTAACGGTAATAGTCCTGAATTTCACAAGGTAGTGCAGTGACACTTTTCAGGTGAAATGGGTACTTTATAGCCGACTAGGGGTCATCCATAAAGGACGTCTGCAAAAATTGACCCTCCCTCCCCCTTGTCCGCTTTTGTCCGCATCAGGATAACCCCCCTCCTCCCCCTTGCAAACGTCCGCATACACGGCAAATCGACACTTGTTAATGCTGATCTGACTGGTACACTACACTGGACTGTAGAAGATTAAGAGGACAGTAACTTGAATGTGCTGCTACATACGCATCACTGAAGTCACAATACAGCTTGTAGCGCATGTCCACCGCGGAAATCGTATACAGCAACAACAACAATTATAGTGATGACAGTGACTACGGTGGCGCACAACAGCATTACAAGTCATGTAGCCGTGTAGACAGCTTGCATCAGTGATCAGCAGCGGCGGCCCCCACCCGCCGGCAGAGCACACAGCGACAGCTCAGTGGTATCCAGCAGTCATTGCTGCATGGCGTGTTAGGTGTCAGTATAATCTGATATTAGTTAGCATGATGGGGTGTGGACTGACTGGCGGTACCACTGCTGCTGATGCAGTACTAACGTTGTGCCTGGCTGTTGCTGCACCTGCTACAGCAATAGACTGACCACACTTGCCATCTGGCGGCGTGCCAGCCAGACATACACTGGATGCAGCTAGGGCTCCGGCTTGCAGGCTGATACACAAACGGCTCTGTCTTCCAGGTCTACATGTGACAGATATGCGGACGTCCGCTTATGCTGAAACACCCCACCCCTTGTCCGCTTTTGTCCGCGTTCAGCTTCATCCCCTCCCGCCTTCCTGCGGACGTCCTTTATGGATGACCCCCTAATTGCCAGTTTTCTCATGATTCCGTACACCAAAAATTGTTGAAATCTGCTAATTTTTGCCTAAGTTATTCCAATAATAAAAAAGGGTGTCGTTTTTTGGGACACAGTATAGTAACTGTCATGCTATTAGCTACGGAATTATACCCGTCATATAACAGTCATTTTTACTTTCTGAGTTAAATAATAAACTCAACTTCCAATTGACCCATTACACAAATGATAATTTAAAGAAACACCCTCCGAAATCAGTCACAGCAGTCTTGCAGATCTATACTGTTAGCAAGTGTTATTAACATCAAATGTATAGAGCAAATAAATAAATACATAAAATAAACACATAAATAAATAGGCCTACACAAGTGTATCAGAGATGTAACTAAAGCCGCCGCTTAAGAAAATCGCTTTTTTGGCATATTGGCGACAGACAGACAGACAAACAAACAGACGAACAAAAAGATGGACAGCTCCAATGCAGTAATCCGCTCTCGCTGTCGCGAGCGGCGGCTTAATAAATACAATGTTGTTCTGATACCACGAAATCAAGATTATGATGTTTCGTTATAATTTATACACCTTTACAGTAAGTAAACATTGTTGACCTAAAGTAAATGTGGATTTGTACAGCACACCAGTGCCTCTAATGTGCTATGGCTTCTCATACGTCAGAGTTCTACTCCGTTAACTAGCCTTCAGCACCAACAAACACTGCAAGACCATGGATAAGTACTATTGTGTATCATGTGATGTGCCTCTTTACTAAGCTAATATTTATGAGTCTGGCCCCTCAACAACAATTTATGAAAACTAATAAACAAAGCAAAAAATAAATGTAATGAGATCATACACTGAGTCACAATGCTATATCATACCTTCATACGCTTGCAACGTGGAGATGCATCCGGAAGTTCATGTGATAACTGTCGCTTAACTCCTTTTCTTCCATATTTTTCTTTCATCACTTGTACCACACTTTCACTCGTCAAGGATCTTCTCGAATCCTTAAATTTCTGCTTAAGACTTTCTAGCCACGTCGCCTAGAAACATCAATAACTGTTACTACAACAACAAACTTCTTTAACTGCCGTTTTCCACACAACACAGATGAGTTGGTGCTAAATACGACTCACTACTACAGGTATTATCTAATATAAATGTAATTAGTCTTTTTTATATACAACCATCAGTTTGCTTTAACGGGGATCCAGTTTGATAACATTTACCATTATAGCAGTCTCACAAGAAGTAGAGGTGTGCATTTGAATGGAAGTTCCCACGGGAATGAGATTCCCACTGGAATGGGAATTTAGATTTGACTGATAAAAATAACGACAATGCTTGCTGTCATAAACATACACAAGTCGCAAAGATTCATGAAGATCTTTACTGTAAAGGCATTTCAGCATGACCACCAGCCAATATAGGTAGGGTACGGTAGTTTAAAGTCCCACTAGACACATTATAGGTGAGCCAGCCACTATCAATGGAAGCCAATGCTTGGTGCTATAAACTTACTCGACACTTCACCAATTGTGATTTTTGCCCCAGTTAGGGGGTCCCCATCGGAATACTGACAATATGTATGGTATGGGAAAACTAGAATGTTGGCACTATCGCCCGAGGATATGATTACTCATTCTGACACAATACACGAATGTACCGGACAGACAGGTGGTCACCGAACGATGACAGGTGACCACCTACAGCCTCTGCCGGGCAGCAGTCGCACAGCAAAAATTGCAAATCTCCAGACTCCTCTGACAACCCACTTACACAAGTGACAAGTCACATTTGCAGTCTGTGGACTTCTTGGCAAAATAACTCAGCAGTGATATCACAGACCCTCCCCCCAAATAAATCTGTATTTAATAAACTACCGATACATAAAGACATCACACAAAATTTTGCACACTCACTGCACTAGTATAATATGTTAGGCTAAGTTTTGTTTTAATTGCGAAGGTAACGAAACTATGCTGCTTTAAACGTGACAATCACACACACAACAGCTTTAATGTTAGGAAAAATTGTTTCCAATATTCCAAACCAAGTGTTCCCTTCAACGCGGCAACAAAATGATGACAACAATTACGAACAAAAACTTAGCCATAGCTAAGTTTTTGTTAGCACACACTACATAGAGGGCATATATTGTAACCAGTCATCTTGAAATCCAGGCTAAGGGTCCCTCAGTGTCATTGGAAAGTGAATCATTGGACAGATGATACAAAGCTTACCGTGAATTGAGTTATTTGACGTTGAATAATATCATGACCTTGAAATCAGGGTTAGAATTCCTTGCTCCAGCGACTGTCTGTGCCAATTTGCATTAAAACCACTTCACTTATTTCCAATATATGGGGCGTGTTCAACAGCTCACAGGACAAATAAGCCGGACCATTGGGAATACCTATGTTAGACAGGTCAGCTGTTGGAGAACTTTCATTCTTATCCAGTAAAATAAAATGGCAGTGATTGCCGGCAGGCGATACACTACGTAGTGTATTGCATGCCGACAATCACTGCCATTTTGTTCTACTGGATAAGGATGCAGCTGACCTGTCTAACATTACGCCATCCCAATGGTGCGGCATATTCGACCGGTGAGCTGTTGAACACGCTCATGGTGTTCACAAATTTGTTAACAGATGAATGGATGAACGGACAACCTGAGAACACAGACCGTGACCTCCACCGGCCAGTCTGCTGTGCCGGCGGTATAAAAAAAGCATTTTAAAGCCACCTGCTCGCGAGCAGGTGGCTTTACGCATCACTGCTGTCCACCTGTTCATCAGTCTGTCTATCGCCAAAATCTGTAAACCAAAAAACGCGATTTACTCAACAACTAAGCAATTTAGAGCTATGGTCTCTATTGATGCCCTATAGGATGTCCTACATCGGTTTTTCGAAGAACCTAGTACTGGACCGCCAAAATTTAAGATGGCGGAGATCCGGCATCTTGAAAATTGTGAAATCACCATATCTCAAAAAAAACAAGAAGATCAGCTATCGATGACAAACCGTGCAAGCTGTTTTGTACAGTTGTTGAGTATTGTAAAACGTTTTGTCAGAAAACGTAGACAAGAAGTTCACCACACAAGTTCCGAATTACTATTCCGCTTTTGATGCTATTATCTTGCTGTGATTTTACAACTAAATCCATTGATAGTTTCGATATCAATGTTGACACACCCACCGCTGACGTCAGTCATTCTTAACGCTACTCTAAGTATGTACGCACAACGTATTTAATTTCTATGTTGCTTAAGTCCAGAGATCCTTAAAGTTACAATAAATCAACGATAATGTTGATTATACTAGCTTTATACAGCCTCACACAGCTATCCATAGCTGGCCGATACTGCTACATGGCCGATGCATATCTATTGCTGTCAACGGTGGTCTGTACGTATTTTGGTGGCCACTGGTATGGGCGTGTATGAAGTGGGCGTGACGTCATTTATTGATTTTTGACCGCTGCAAATTTGCTGCTTATGCAGCTAAGAAAAGTGAAAACAACTGTTTTTCGGCGAGAAAATTCCACATTTAGAAAGTATCGTTTGGAAATTGGGGATCAGTGTTGCAGTCCCTAATTAGAATACTGTGTGAGTTTCGTGCAAAACTGATACGGAAATGACCAATACTCCAATCAGTGTTACACGGTAAATATAATGTCCAATACAGCCAGCTATTTGTCTGGAATCGCGTTTTTTGCCTACCCCACCTGCATTCGACGCCCTCGTTAGGGGGCGGGGTTCCGTCGGAATATTGCCACCCCATTTGGTATGGAAAAACTAGAATGGTGTGGCTACTCGATGGTGAAAAATTTTCGAAGATATGTTTATTCGTTTTGACATGATCCACGAATGTGACAGATGGATGGATGGACACTGCATGCTGGCATAGACCGCGCTTATGCATAGCATCGCGCGGTAATCATCCGATTTTGATGAAATCTGGTACACAATAGCACATTTGAAACTTGATGACAGCCAGATGACAAAATGCAATACAGTATAACTTACAAAGCGACTGCAATTCTTCCTGCCAAACTGGCTTTTGTCTTCGAGAAAAGGATATGACGTAACCAAAGCATGACAAACCAGCACATAATCGTTGTGATCAGGAAACCTGTGCAGTTAAAACAAACTCTGATCACTTGTGTATTGCCACACTGTAAATCAGTCGTCACAAACACTCTTTACGACATGTAGGCTGAAAGCCGCCTTGTTGCTGCTGCCAGTAGTCTACCCCAACATCTGATCCCCCTAATTTGTACCCACTTGGCTGATTGCACCCAAAATTTCCTAACGACATTGGCCAATTCATCTGTGCATGTCTGCCAAATTTAGTCCAGATTGGATGGCACTGGTTTTGAGCTGTTGCCGAAAACTGGCTTTTTAAACACTCAATGTCAGTATAATATACAGTGTCTCAAAAAAATGTCCCAAGTTTAACCGGCTATAGCTTTAACACAAACCTCCACCAATTTTTACAATTTTTGTCGCATCATCAGCAGAGATACAAAAATTGGCTGCAGGTATAACTTTCTCAAATACCTTGCTTTTACTTACTTTATAATGCTCTGAATTGCAAAGATGGAAATGATGCGTTTTCCGCATCACTGTCATAGCGTCACGCGAGTGTTGTGTAAACATGGTTTTTAGTGACGACGATAAAGTTGTAATGCAGTGGCGGATTGGTATAAACTCCTAATTAAAACTTTATCGTTAGCTCTAAAAACTATATTTACACAACTCTCCAAATTTAGGGTTTGGCAAGCATTGCATTGTCTCCCCATCCATGCAACATATTGTGTGATAGTCTCAGGGGGTCTCTAGGGGAAACAAAAATGTGGGCTGTGGTACGTGAAAACGGCGATATTTTGCACTTGCGGTTCGAATAACTGGGAAACTGTTGAAGATAGATGGGTACATGCTGCGAGGGGTTTGGCAAGCACTGACTTGTCTTTTCATTCATGCAACGTTTCGCGGACGTCCCCAGGGCAAACAAAAAATGAAGGGCACGGTACGTAAAAATGGCGATTTTTTGCAACTGTGGTTCGGATAACTGGGAAACTGTTGTAGATAGACGGGTACATGCTGCGAGGAGTTTTGCAAGCATGGCAATGTTTTTCTGACTATGCAAAATTCAGCGCGATTCGGCGAACAGCGTCCCCAGGGAAAAGAAAAACGAGGTTAAAATGGCAGAACACAATGCTGTACAAAATATGGACATAGTTGCAATGGAATGCTAATTAGGAATTCATATGTGATGTGTCGAAAGATGACATTGCCGTTGACCTAGAATGACGTTTGAAGGTCACTTCAGCTGCAGAAACCACTTGAGTACCAATATGTCGCTTACGTATTATGCCCCCGACCTCCGTAGACAGAGGGCATTAAGCGTCGATGGCCGTCGTCTGTCTGTCTGCCGGCCGGTGCCTCGATTTAAGTCGAGAACTGAAAGGCTCCGGAAGCCCATGATCTGAGTGACCCGTAAATCTGTTTCAAAGTCAAAAAGTCAAGGTCACCGGGCCGACTACAGCTGACACACTAAATGCGCCGTATCTTCCGAACGAGAAGAACTACGAACTTCAAACTTGGTAGACGAACAGAGCCTAGATTTGCGAAAGTCACCATATTGATCCTTCTACTTAGAGCAGCATTCAGCAACTAACCAAAATACTCAACAACATGAGGCATCGCGTGGCCTCTCTGCGATAGCTGAGCTTCTTATTGAATCTCTGCTGATGACACGTGCAAACAAGAACTTAGCTATCGCAAACAGTTCGCGCGTCAGCTGCGCACACAATTCGTTGACGGCATCTTCATGACCTTGAAATCTAAGTTAGAAGTCACTCAATGTCATTGAAACTGGTGCCATTCAAAAGCTTGGGTGTGGTTTCCTATTCGCTTTCTACAGTAACTATGGCGCTATCTTGTATCATCTGCAATATGCAGCGACTTATTGGTAGAAAATTGCAAAATTTTTAAACCCCGCCTGTATTTAGCGCCCCCGCAGGGTTGACCCCATCGGAATTTTGTGAAGATGTTTGATGATGGTAACACTAGAATGATTGGGCTACCGTATGGTGAAAAAAAACTGACAAAATGTCAAGCCATTTCCATCTGATACCGGAGCGTTACGGACAGACGCACAGACAAAATTGCTATATCAATATTGCGTGTAAGTGTGCTGACGCACAATAAAAATTGTTAAAATTGGTGGATGTGTTAAAGCTATAGCCAGTCAAACTTTGGACATTTTTTGAGACAGTGTAGAATCAAGCCTGTGTACAGGCTTTCAACCTACAACAACTGAGAAAGAAACCAGAGTTTTAACACTAGAAGCTCAGCTGTCACAGAGACAACATGCAATGCTTCATGTCACTAGCATTTCGCTAAGTCATTCAAGGCCACTTGAAATGACACCCTTGAGAAGGGCATTCAATCCCCTATAAGTATTTAGTTGTAACCATGTATCTCGTACACGGAGGGTGGTTTCCTAGACGCCTTAACGTAGTAACTATGGCTCTCATGTATTCTTTACAACGTAAACCGAGATATTGTTCGAAAATCGGAATTTTTTACGTCCAGTTATAGGGCCTTAGGGGGGGGGAGGTTCTATTGCGGAGTATTACCATACCATACGGCACAAAAAAACTAGTACAGTCAAACCTCATTAGCTCGCCACCGTTGGTCCATCGTCAAATTGTGGCGAGAGGCAAGGTGGCGCGTTAACGGGAAAACAACAGGCAGCTAAACACCCGATGGACAAGTCATGCTATTGTTCAGACAACATCAGCATAAACATTTTGAAGTTACATTATCACAACGAGTCAGTTAATTATATAATGCTAGCATGGAAGAAGTCAGAGATCATTTTTTTGCTTCTTGGACTGAAAACGCATGTAGTGACAGCAGTCTAAAGCATGTTGTCAGCTGTGGCAAAGTCAATCTGTTCGACGTATTTCATCAACACGTCAACTGCATTTGATGCCTGCATGTGTGGACAAGCATCGTCTCGCCCGTCATCGTCCAGCAGATCATTCTCGTCTGCTTCTTCCCTCGCCTCCTTACCGCCATCTCCCGCGTATGCGCTGGCCACCATATGCTTGGGATGTCAGTAACACTGCTTTAGTTGTGATGTCCGTTCAACAAATTGGACCCGTTAATGACTCACGATGAACGCTGGTTTCCCTGAAGTGGGGGAGACGGATGAGAGGAGTCATCAGCAGCGGCAGTGGCAGTACACGAGCGGCCGTCACGTCGTGCTGTTAGGATGGTGTAACTGGGCAGCATGCATTATGGCAATTACGGCAAGTAATCGAGGTCGAATTACACAGCGTGAGATGCCTCTATGTCGTGGCGAGGGCGAGAGGCGAGGGTGGCGGCTTAATGGGGTAAAATGCATGGCAGGAAATCCGTCCAAGGCCTAACGGGGGGGGGGGGGGAGGCGAGCTAACGAGGTTTGACTGTATAATGTTTTCGATAGAATAGTCGTGTGATGGACAGACAAACAAACTGACAAACGGAGAGACAGACGAATGTCTTGTGACAGCATAGTCCGCACTATGCACTGCATTGCATGGTCAAAATCAAGGACAATCACATACCTGTAATTCTGCAATAAGCTACCAGCTATTCACAAATAACAAGCCGATACATACATACCATTCTTTAACAAGTGCGTCTGCAAGACACACCCGCCATACAAGGGCATGCACTGCCCTTAGAGAACACTGCCCCGTGACTTACATTTTTAGAGAACCTGTGTCGACCTGATGTTAAGCTCTAACTGAGATGTAACGCCGTGACTTACCGTTTTACATATATTCTCAGTCATATGGTCAAAATTTCGGATTTGGGGGATTCACTGGGGGCACCGCCCCTAAAAGTGGAGAGGATCTGTGCGGGACACGGGTACCATTATGCAAAATTTCATTCCGATGGTGTCACCGCTGCAGAGATATCTGTAACCCGACAGAGAAAAACAGCAGCCAATATACCCTTGCATACTAACGTATAGCAGGTAACAACAATTTTCTGTTTACCTGGGTTAGCTTGTGACCCAAAGGCCTCCAACAATGTTTGAATATGGCTGAAACAGCAGTATTTTACATGCAGAATGTCGTGCCTGACGACCAACCAACAGTGTCAAAGCACTGAAGGTTAAGTTGAAGCACTAAAGGTAAGCATACAAAAAGCAAAACAAACACATACACATACCATCCTGATTTCTCCAGTAGGTCAGCATGCAGAACACGTATAATCTTTGCTCTGCAACTCCTGTCAACAATCACTTGACTATCCTGTGCATCAAGTCGCACTTGGATGTCTCTAGGGAACTTTGGCAGGCGATAAAATGTTAAGTGGCATCTGTGATTCGGCTGAGTTTCAACAACAGTACAACTTTCAGGCTGAACTGGCTGAGTTGCAGGCGATGTGATAGTTGATGTCGTGGATGGAGACGACGTGGATGGAGACGACGTCAATGGAGAGGACAGTGGCGAAGGCCCTCTGGAAATTATCATAAGCTTACAGCTATCCGGTAACTCCCCAGGTGCATCTGTGTCGATCCATACTTCACCAAGTCCATCAACAGTGGTTAGATATTGCAAAATGAATCCATCAGCATCGAATAACTTTTCTATTTCATCCACAATACTGTCCTTAGACTGCACATGCAGCAACTTCTGGCTGCCCGTGTCTTTATGTGTTATATGGTACGTGAACATTTCCCTGATAGCTGGAAAACTGTCACACATGGGCAGAAAATACAAGTTATACACTGAACACATTATTTACATCAAGTATTTCTATTTCAAAAGTGGCAACAACTTATGCCGCAATGCAATTAGTTTACATTCCTTTCCATCGAGGAAAACCAGATACGGCTGGTATGAATGGAAGTCCTTTTCAAACCCTGCTGCAGTCACAATCCACTCACCTTTATCTACAATGCTGTACGCATGATAATGTCTATAATAGGCATCACAAATGTACAGTCTGCCTACAATGCACCACAGACCTTCTCTTGACAACAAATGCCGCACTTGAATGAAAACAGGGATGTCTTCTCCGACGACATCAATCACAAAGTAATGATTCAAAGAATATGTTACTCCGCGATTTTCAAAGGATGACACCTGGAGAATCATATCTGAATGCTCACAACCAAAGAACGATGTTATACTGTTCTGAATACAACCCGGTAATGCTGACACAACTACACTGTCTTTCACTTCACAGCATTCAGCTGCTGGTTCCATGCACCGAGAACCAGCCTGTTCGAAACATGTCTTCATCTGGTTTCGGTCGGCAAGTGTTTTAGATATATTCCTAAAGTTTCCTATTGTACTGGCAAGCTCCTTGAGATACCGATGATAGGCTTCAAAACGCATGCACCATAAATGCCGCAATGGTCCGAAACTGGCAATCATTCGTGGATAATGCACCAGGAAATGACACTTTGGAGTCAAGTGTGCTCCACACAAGTTGACCAGCAAACGATTATGATCAGAAATTGCCTGGTCTAAAACAGGCAACCAAGTTTCATGCACAGCAGGTGCAAATACAATATCACATATATGTCTGAGCAACAAGTACACCTCCCAGACTTCGTTGTCTTCAGCCACAAGGTCACCAATGACAAATGGCAAGATGCGCAAGAAGATCCATATCTGTGAAGCAGTGCCTAGTAAACCTTTGGCGGGGAAGTTTTGAGGCAGCAGCGGCGGAGCATTTACACGATCTGATGAAGTTAGTTTCATCCTCAAAAGTCTGTCATTCACAAGGCCGACACTAATGACTTGGTTACAAATTAGAGTCCTTAATACTGATGTCAAGCACAAAGGCACGACACCCTCCAACACATCATGCATGCAGTCCGGAGGAAGGCATGTTACTGGATTGAAGGAGTTCAGTGAATGTAATGCACTTAAACCAGCCACACCATACACAGATGACAGAGAGCGGTCTACTAACACTGATTTCACATGTGAAACATGGCCAGCTGAAGTCCGCAGAACAGGAAAGCAAGCATCAGTTTCACTGAAATGTTTGCCAATGTTATCATAACAAACCATGCAATGCCTGCATATTCTACCACTGTTGAAACACATTCTGAAACCTCCCAGCTGATGACTGGCAAGATTATCACCAGAAAGTGTGGCCATGGAAGCAAACACTTGCACTTTTATACCATTCGCTTCAACCAATACACCATCTGTTTCCAGCAACTTCAATTCCATCACCAGTCTTTCAAAAATTTTCTCAATCGTGTATTGTTTAACAAGGTATGACCGTGCTAGTATCGCCACATGAATACATCTCAAAGATGACGAGTAGTTTTTCTCGATATTGCCAACATAATAGTACACAGCTGTAATCTTGTGTTTAGATCGTGCACTGCCCAGCGGATTGCATACTTCCAACTCATCGACATAAAAATGTAATCTTATTGCATTTGGATTTGCACCAAAAAAAGCATGTTCTGTGAATATATGGCCATCAGTATAATCGTATAACACTCCATCATATTTCACACGGTTCACACTGATGGATTCCCACACATCCTCGTGTTCCAGATAATGTTTCAACGTTTTTACTACCGAGACATACTGATATGTGTCTTTCTTGTTCGTCTGCGTGTTAACTCCTAATGTGATCTCTTCTGGCTCAATTAATCCTAGCAAAGATTTGCAGTTCTTTTTCAACTGTGTTTCTGTTACCACAGAATTCCATATGCTATTCAGCACACAATTGTCATCCATAAATGACAAGTCGCAGTCAGCAGGAGCGTTATCACCACTTCCCTTTACAATATCAGAAATATAGCCTTGGTAGCAAGTCAAAATGTCACGAACATCTGACATAATTGACACAAATGTTGATTTAGGTAAGAGGTATTGTTCTCTGATACGAAGACCAAAAAGCAACACGAGCCTACTTAACTGTGTTAACATTTCGTCAACATTTATCTCACTAGCTGCTGTATCACCAGATATGTCAACAGCATGGTCGACACTGCCATCTTCATCACACACCGCCGAACTGTCACCAGAATTGAGCACAGTCATGCCTCTATCGGTCAACAACAGTGCATTATGTTTCCTTTCTATGTGCTTTCTGTAGCTGCCTGTTGTCGAGGAAACATCCTGGCAGTCGTCTATACCACAATAGATGTGGCCTCTTTCCCCAAAACCATGCATAAGGTACATGTGGCGCAATACAGACTTGCAGTCCACAAATCTGCTGCTGGATGTACAGCCATCCCATGGACAGCCAAAGTAACATGATGCCTGAATGCAAGCCATAATTCGGTTCTACATAACACAATCATCAATTAAACTTAACTAACCATAATGATACATAAGAAGCCCAGCTGTCGCACAAAGACCGCGTTTCGCTTCGTGTCATTGAATATTTCTCTAAGTCACTGAAGATCATTCAAAACGACACCCTTGATTAGGGTGTGTGTAAGTCCCTATTAGTACTTCATTAGAACTATGTATCCTGTACCGTTTCAAAAATATTCAGCATCAAATAATAATAATAATACATAGACTTATAACGCGCGCAACGTCGGACTATATGACCGAATCTGAGGCACAGGCAGTCACCAGGTGGGATGATGGGTTATGTTTAAGGATGGTTCATAAGACTAAACAGGTGGGTTTTAAGCCGGTGTTTGAAAGTTTGCACAGTTAAAGCATTTCTTATGGTGGCTGGGATTTCATTCCAAATCTTGGGGGCACAGTAGCTGAAGGCACGCATACCAAAGTCAGTTGTTACAGTTGGAACATTGAGCAGCGGCTGACTGGATGAGCACAGGGCTGGAGTGGGCTCATAAGAAAACAGAAGTGAACGTAGATAAGCAAGTTGGTATGCGGATAAAATCTTGTAGGTAGTTAAGGCCAACTTGAAATCAATACACTTACGAACTGGGAGCCAGTAGAGATTAGAAAGCCGCATGCAAGCTGACAAGTGTTCGCAATGACGGCCGGAGTACGACACGAGACAACTGTAATTTATGTACGTTGGCTGCCGATGTACCATGCAGGAGAGAATTTGCATAGTCTAGACGGGATTGAATTTACGAGGTAGCTAATGTGGTGGCCATGCAGTCAGATAATGCAGGGCAAATATGGCGAAATTCCCTGGTATGAAAATGCATCGATTTACAGAGTGATGAGACGTGTTGGTTGAGTGTGAGATTAGCATCGAAAGTCACTCCCAAAGTTTTAATTTTATCGGACAAGGGAATTTGGGAGCCAGCGATAGTAGGTGTAGAAACGGAAGGGAAGTTGTGAAGACGTTGTCGGGTGCCAAACAAAATGGACTCGGATTTGCTGGTATTAAGTGCAAGGCCGTTGTGACAGAACCAGTTATGTACAGCAGACAAACAAGAGGAGAGACCAGTTAAATGTGTGGTTACATCTGCAGTTGTTAAAGCGATGTAAATTTGAGTGTCGTCGGCATACTGCTGAATGCTGGCGTCGAACGACGAAGCAATTCAGCTGATGGGTGAGATGTAGCACGTGAACAGAAGGAAGCAAAGCACTGAGCCCTGTGGTACTCCCGTGTTACAGTGAGTACGTGGAGATTCAGACTGGCCCGTTCGTACGGACTGATGCCTGTTTGAGAAGTAGGACCTGAGTCACGAGTGGGCAGTGCGAGAAATGCCAACGCTCTCGTTCTGCTTGTCTAACAGGAGGTGGAGTATAAAAATTTTGCTATATCTCGCAAACGATACAAGCTATCGCCATAGTTACTATAGAAGGCGAATAGGAAACCGTACCGAAGCTTTCAAATCAATCAATCAATCAATCAATCAATCAAACAACGAAATGTCTTAGCATGGTTGAGCTGTAGCCGGTTAGACATCATCCACAGTTCCATGTCGTTGATGCAGTCAGACAGGCGCTGCTGAAGCACGTCAACCATAGACAGATGACAGGACCTGTAAATTTGCGTGTCATCAGCATACGCATGTGGATGAAGTTGATGTCATTGTACAAGTCACAGCAGGTCAGCAGTGTACAGCAAGAACAGGATCAGTCCAAGAACCGATCACTGTGGCACTCTGTACTGCAGATTCAGTCGACCTGGTTGAAGGTAAACGTACACACTGTGCACGATTCTCAGATACGATGCAAACCACGCGAGGACAGATCCTTCAATGTAGGTGGCAACAAGCAAAAATATTAAAACTGGCACTAACCTGTACTCCTACGAGCTTGGGTGTTATTCACCATTTACAGACGATATTACGGATCATATGACCCAACAAACAGCATCATAGCACTAAAGAACAATGGTTAGTAAACCAGTTCAAGGGCCAATCACATCAAACTCAGCTCACTAAAAGAAAAAAATATAACCAAAAAAATTTATTATATACACAGTCAGAAAATACTCCGACAGGGACACCACCAACGGGGCGGGGCGTTGAATGCATGGGGGTATAACAAAAACTTAGCTATTGCAAACAGATTGCGCATCAGTTGCACGCACAATACGTTGAAAGCATCTATAGGCCTAAATATTACACTGTGACCTTGAAATTTACGTTAAGGGTCACTCAAGGTCACTGTAAACGGAACCATTGGATAAATCATGCACGACTTAGTAGTAATCGAGTTATTTGACGTTGAATATTATTGTGACCTTAAAATGTGCGTTAAAGGTCATTCAAGATCATTGAAAATGGTGCGGTTCGACAGACCACGTATGACCTTCGATTAGTTCGCCATTGTAACTATAGCTCTATCTTGTACCAGTTTCCAGTTATTTGACATTGAATAATGTTGTGACCTTGAAATCTGGCTTGCTCACTCAAGGTCATTGAACCTGGTGCCATTCGAAAGCTTGGCTGCAGTTTCCTACTCGCCTTCTATAGTAACTATGGCCATATCTGTACCCGTTTGTGAGCTATTCAGCGTCAAAGAGTGGTGTGACATTGAAAACAGGGTTAAGTTTCGTTCAAGTTCATTTGAAATGGCACCATTTGAGAGATCGCACACGAGTGCCTATTCACTTTCCGCACTATCTTGTATCGTCTGCAAGATATAGCGACTTATTGATAGAAAATCGCGAAATTTTTTTTTACCTTAGCTGTATTTATCGCCCAGCAGGGGGGTGACCCCGTCGAAATTTCGCGAAGATGTTTGATGCTGATAAAACTAGAATGATTGGGCTACCATATAGTGAAAGAATTTGACATTTTCATCTGATACCGGAACGTCACGGATAGACTGACGGGCGAACACACAGACAGACGGACGGAATTGCTATTTTCAATATTGCGCGTTAGCGCGATATAAACACTAGTTTCGGCCAACATTTTGCTTATCACGAAAATGATACTAAACATAGCCATAGTTACTGTGGAATGAGAACACGAAACTCCCAGGCTGTTGAATGGCACCATTTTTAATGCGTGATATGTAACCCACATTTCAAGGTGGTGATATTATTAAACGTCAAATAACTCGAAAACGGTATAAAATATACTTATACTTACAACAGCCGACCACAAGAAAGTTGTATGTGATCTAATAAATGGCATCATTTTCAATAACCTTGAACGACCCCAAACCCAAGTTTCAACGTTATGCCATAATTTGACACTGAATATGTCCGAAATGGGACGAGATACATAGCTGCAATTGAACACCAATAGAAACTTAACCATGCCCTACTCAAGTGTGTCGTTTGTGCGTCGTTTCAAACGACCTTGAGTGATTTAGCGAAATATTCAATTACACGAAGCATCGTGCAGTCTATATGCGACAACTGACCTTCTTGTTGAAATTAACTGCACACATTTCATAATAAACAACCGCACATGCAAGTCACACATACTGCAATTGAATATTCAAATATCAGCGCTTATAATTCAAATACAGTCTGCAAAATAGATGTGCATCAGTCAATATTAATAACTAGATAAAGCCACTCCAGTACATTCCATGACTATAAAAGACGGCACCAGTACGCAGTGTTTCACACAATACTTGTTCGCACTTTCGCGAAATAACCGTGCCCGCATTTGTCAATGAAAAACACCATTGTTACAGAAGGGACAAAAATTTAGGATACATGGGTAATCATCCAAAAAAGGCTACACCATCGGAAAGGGCATACTTTGACCTGTCTGCAGATTGGGACTGATAATTATGGATGTGTTGCCATTGTTGCGATACTACTGGTTAAATGAAGCACCGAGGTCCCATTGGCAAAATGCACAATATACGAGTAACCTAAAAATCTAATTCCTGTACCCAAATTTGCAGATGAGGGTAGCATAAATATTGTAGTTATAACAGTTGTTTTAGTTCACCCAGAATTCCTTCTCACTTCCGCACAACGGCCGTCCAAAGATGGCAGAATCTAAATTTTCGTTGCAAAAATGGATGTTTCCATCCCAATTTTTGGGGTGGGATGATTTTAATGGGGATACCACTGTTAATGAAGAACACCACAAAAATGTCTGTTAAGTGAAAATTTGGTGAAAATCTGTCAAGCCAATACTGAAGAGTCGCATCAAAAAATATTAAAAGAAATAAAACAAAAAAACTCAGAATGTGTGGTAAAACATAGGACGACTCCTTCACGTGGCATCGAGACGGTGCCGTCTAATAAAGGCAAGTGTTTATAAATACCGAAACTACAGAAAACTACCAAACACTTACTGAAAACTGACACTAACCCATACTCCTAACCCTACCATAACTGACCCACAAAGTCGAAAATTTTTATGAAAACTAGCATTATCCTGCACTCCTAGCCCTACCTGCTCTATGTCTATCTTATCGGTAGTTTTCGGTAAGTTTTCAATAATTATAAACACCAATAAATGCTGATCATCAGACAGAACACGGCGGAATGGATTCACCTATTACATAATGACGACCACGGTTGTCACCTAAAGCACATGGGCAGGCCTGTGTGACAGGCTCAGATTACCAGCTGACTTATTCCATTTGAAATGAGCCACAGCCTTCCGGCTGAACATCTCCAAATTGCATAAAAATTTATCAGAGTGTTTGTGGATATAATTGTATGAATTCTGCAAAATTTTACTTAAATATTCCAGGTACTTTTTGAGTTATGGGTGCTAGAATGGGGCTGCCGTAGTCGTTTTTGAGCTCGCGAATTCACGTCACCTTATTTTCTGCAACTTTTGACAGGCAATAACTTCACTTCTACTGCAGATAGGGCCATGAAATTTGCAGCATTTATAGAACTTGTTATAGAGATGTGTTAGGGCCT
>Ga0209339_1000299_pt1 | contig 18430 bp, 15 predicted proteins | sample OlaalgELextract3_FD_187376 | JGI IMG/M metagenome (GOLD analysis project Ga0209339, IMG submission 187376) | Olavius algarvensis symbiont microbial communities from Tuscany, Italy - Type A ELBA extract 3 (SPAdes) (version 2) | ecosystem: Host-associated > Annelida > Digestive system >... | reverse complement strand
TAACCTGAAGCACAGCAGATTGCTGCTTTAACCAATTTTTCAAAGAACATTGACCAAATTTAAAATGTTGGACCTACAATTTTGTAATTTATTCTGATCAATTTTAAGTTTATGCGCAGGCTCTATAGTTTAATGCCATCATAGGGTCGGCCACCATGCCGACCTCAATTTGGCGGGCACGGTGGTCCGCCCTACATTTCTAAAATACGCGGTTTCACTGGAGACGCCTAGATTCAGGGAGTAAGGTCACTTTATCCTGACACCTTATGAAACATTTCAATAGCAGGAGTTGATTCCATTTTATGCAATTTTGGCACTGTAGGTTGGGTTGAACCCACTCCCGGCTTTGTTGGGTTTCGTTACACTCAACCCAACCTACATTATTGCGGTGCTTTCACGAAATGCAAAACCCAACAACGGCCGACTGACATCAGTCTGCAATCCTGCTCGAAGTGAAGCGTAGTCAGGGAAACCTTCATTTTTTTATAACATGTTGGCAGGTACACCCGACTAAGAGCTTATTGCGATCCCCGGATGTTAATTTTCGCCAGGCCGACCAGGAATCGACGGCTCAGCTTTTCACTGATGTAGTGGTCGAATACCTTGCCGTCCGGTGTTACGCCGCAAATTTTGCCGTCGGCTAAAAACCGGCTCAAAACCCGCCGGCCGGTGTCCAGGCGGTCGGCTGGGTCTTTGACCTGAATTTCGGCTGAGCATGCATCCGGCAGTGGCAGGTTTTTATCCAAAAGGGACTTCATGAAGTTGAGCAGGCGTGCCAGCCGCAGCACGGTAACCGCTTCCGTCCTGCTGGTCGTGTGCGACAGCGGCAATGCGGTCGAACGCAGGCAGGCATAATCACCGGGCAGAAGATCGTGGGTTCGGCATAGCTCGAAATCCCGGCTGCCCGGCGCCGGATAAAAGATGGAGACTCCGGCCAATACCCTGTTTTGGGCCAGGTAGAGAAGATCGGCTATCGAATCCGCCGCCGGCTGAAAAGGAGCTCCGCAAATTACATACCCGACTGCCTTCAGCCTGTACTTTTCAGCAAGGCCTAAAGCCCGGCTAAAGGCAGCGCGCACATCCGAGCGGTTGAATCTTTCCAACTGCTGCCTCGAGGTCGAACCCAGCGACAGGTTCAGGGTTTTAAACCCGGCCGCCTTCATCTCCTGAACGACCTGGTCGTCCAAGGACGGCGGATAGAGCCCATTCATGGCCCTCAATTCAAACCTGCCGGCACCAAACCGGTTTTGAACGGCATCCAGCAGCTCTAAAAACCAGCGGCGATCCAACGACAGATTCTCGTCTTCAAAATCGATAAAGCCGATTTCGCTCCGGTCGGCGGCAAACTCAATTTCTCTGATTACCGACTGTACGCTCCTTTGGCGATGTTTTAAATACGAATGGTCGCCGAAGCTGCAGTAGGTGCAGCGCATGGGGCAACCGCGGCCGGCAACGACTACCATGCTGCCGCCCTGCCGGCGACGGTAAAATTTCTGATTCGTTAAATGAATTGCCGGCGGTGGATAATCGTCTGGGGCCTGCATTTGAACCGGTGGATTCACATGCAGGGTGCCGTCTTCTCGCCGGAAAACAATTCCGGGAACCGATGCCAGCCGGCCGCCTGATGATAGTGTTTCGGCCAACCCGGGCATAGATACCTCACCCTCCCCGCGCAGCACGAAATCCACGGCGCTCGATTCCATTACGGATTGCGGCAAGGCAGTGGGATGGTGGCCGCCCAGGACGATTTTACAATCCGGGTGATAGGCTTTGACGGCCTCAGCCGTTTGAATGGCCTGCCGCATGTAGGGCGTGAACAGGGAAGAGATCCCAACCAGAAAGGCGGCGGATTCCCGTGCTTTCTTCCCGATATGTTCGAAGCTGTAGCCGAAATGCTTGTAATCGTAGAAAAGGGCCATCGGCGAATGGTCGGGGTGGGGATAATAGCGGCGCAAGTAATCCATCTGCTGCGGGAGACTGCGAATTCGCGCCTTGGACGTGGCCAGGCCGTCCAGGATGTCGACCGAATAGCCCTTTTCAATCAGAACCGATGCAATACAAATCAGGCCATACGGGATGGTCCTTTTGGCGGTCAGGTAAAAATCTCTAATCGGTGGTTGAATGAGCAGAATGTCGGGCATGTTAGGTGTTGGGTATTCGGTGTTGGGTATTCGGTATTCGGTATTGGGTATTGGGTACTGGGTACTGGGTACTGGATGCTTGATACTAGAACTATATTGCATTCGGATTTCGGTATTCGGGATAACGCAAAGGTATAAGGTATAGGGTGTAAGGTATAAGGTCAAAGGCAAAAGGGGTAAATCCGGATTTTCTGAAATAGGTCTGAAGTTTATCAGTCTTCCACGCGGCAAGGTCCAATAACGAATAACTAATAACCAATAACTGCGATTCTTTTCCGAATGCCGGACGCCTGTTTTTACTCATCTTCTCACCTTCTTAACTTCTCATCTTCTTTCTTTTCTGCCTTCCGACTTCTATCCACGTCGTACTGCTGCAGGTTCGCTAAAAACTTATGGTTGGCTTTGGGCAAGGGGAAGTTTTCGAGCTGATTGAGCTTGATCCAACGGTGATCCACCGGGCCGTTTAGTTTTACGCGCCCTGCCAAATAGGAGCAGCAAAAGACATCCATCCGGATTTTAAAATGGGTGTAAGCATGCTTGACCAGGCACAGGTGGGCATCAACTTTGACGGTCAGATTGACCTCTTCTTTGATTTCCCGGACACACGCAGCTTCCGCTTTTTCGCCCTTTTTGATCTTGCCCCCCGGGAATTCCCATAACCCACCCAATAATCCATTCGGTTGACGGCGGGTTATCAACACCCGGCCGTTTTTGTATACCACACCCACTGCGATCCGGTATTGGGGCGTGGCCTCTCTTTTTACTTTGTGGGGGAATTCCAGAATTTGTTTACCCTGATAGGCCCGGCACCAGGGCTGAATCGGGCATTGCTGGCATAGCGGATTGCGTGGTTTACATATTAAGGCGCCTATTTCCATCAGGGCCTGGTTAAAGGCGCCCGGCTCCCGGCGGTCCAGTAGGTCTGCGGCTGCCTGTTGAAATATTTTGTTGGCGGGAGACCGGTTGACCGGCTCTTTTATGACCAACAAGCGTGACAATACGCGTTTGACATTGCCGTCCACGACGGCATAGGGTTGGTTGAAGGCGATGCTCAACACGGCGGACGCGATATAATCCCCCACTCCGGGCAGCCTGCGAAATTTCTGCCAGCTTTGGGGGATTTGGCCCTGGTGCTGATCCACTACGAGACCGGCGGCCTTGTGCAGGTTGCGAGCGCGTGCATAATACCCCAAGCCCTCCCAGGCCTTTAAAACTTCCTGCAAATCCGCCCCTGCCAGCTTCGGCAAATCTGCAAAGCGCTCCAAAAACTGATCGTAATACGGTAATACGGTAGGAACCTGGGTTTGCTGCAGCATGACTTCAGACACCCAGATCGGGTAGGGGTCGACGGCCTTGCGCCAGGGCAAATCCCGTTGATTCACCCGGTACCAGTCTAACAGCGCCTTGCGCAAGGGTTGGATTTGACTCGGACTTAGATCCATTAAACTATATCTGAATTTATCATTTAGTTCGATATAAAATTTGTGAACTATAGTGCATCACGGAGTTGCAAGCAAATTGAAAATGGGTTTAATTCCTCAATTCCTCAATGCCTTAATTCCCCAATTTTTAGGTGGTTACCTCATAATTTTTTCAAGAATTTTCAGTTTGTTGCCATAGGGTGGGTAACGCAACGGGGCGTCAAGCCGAAACGATTTTTTAAGTATACTTTTTTGGTGTGAAAATGTTTCAAAGCTTTCTTTGCCGTGATAGCTGCCGATGCCGCTGGTGCCGGTTCCACCGAACGGCAGGTACGGGTTGGTGAAATGGAGCAGGGTGTCATTGATGCATCCGCCGCCGAAGGAAGTGTCTTTGATGATCTTCTCACTGTTTTGGCGATTGTTGGAAAAAAAATAAAAAGCCAGCGGCTTGGGTAAATTATTCACCTTTGAAATGGCATCCGACAGATGATCGTATACCAGTACCGGCAGGATGGGACCGAAAATTTCCGCCTGCATGAGCGGGTCATCCCATTCCACGTCGTCCACGATCGTCGGTGCGATATACAGGTTTTGGCTCTCGACCTGGCCGCCGGCGATGATATTGCCACCCTGCATCATTTCTGTCAGCCGCCGGAAATGTTTTTCATTGACGATGCGCGGGTAGTCGGCACTCTGCTGGGGATCGGCGCCGTAAAACTGATGGATGAAATATTGCAGGCGGTCGATCAATTCCTTCTTGATTTCCTGGTGGACCAGCAAATAATCCGGTGCGATGCAGGTCTGCCCGGCATTGATGAATTTACCGGAGCAAATTCGTTTGGCTGTGACATCCAAATTAACGTCACGATCAACGACGCAGGGGCTTTTGCCGCCCAATTCCAGGGTGACCGGTGTCAGATGCCGGGCGGCGGCCTGCATGACGGCTCTGCCCACGGCGACACTGCCGGTAAAAAAAATATAGTCAAATTCCTCATCGAGCAGGGTTCGGCTGACATCCGCTTCGCCTTCTACGACGGCGATGTATTGAGGATCGAAATTGTCAGCGATAATCTCGCTGAAAACCCGGCCGGTGTGCGGCGCGTATTCCGATGGCTTTATCACACTGCAATTGCCGGCTGCCATCGAGCCGATTAAAGGATCGATAACCAGTTGAAACGGGTAATTCCAGGGAGAAATAATCAGTGACACACCATACGGCTCGGGGTAAATATAGCTGGATCCCGGCAACTGAATCAAGCGGGTTCGCACCCGGCGGGCTTTGGACCATTTCGGCAGGTGCTTTTTGATAAAACGTATTTCATCCAGTACAATCCCGACCTCGGTCAAGTATCCTTCGTAGGCCGACTTTGCCAAATCTTTATGCAGGGCATCCAATATCTTCGTCCGATTTTTGGCGACGGCCTTTTGCAGGGTATCCAGCTGTGCCATACGAAACCGGACTTCTCTGGTCTGCCCGGTGCTAAAATAGTCTTTTTGATCTCTAATTAATGCTGGAATTTCAATCATGGATGCACCCGTATTCTTTATGGACGACATTTTTCAATAGACCGGACCAGGGCTCGCATGTGGCCTTTTTCGGCCTGGGCGATGGCCAGAAAAGTTTGCCTGGCCGCGCTAAGGTCTGTTTGTTCGGCCATTGCCCGGTACAGGTCAAACGCTGCGTATTCGATGGACAGGGCCAGGTCGAGGGCTTCTGCACAGGGATTGGCGGTAATTTTTACCAGATTGCGGCAAGCGTCATGCAAGCCTTGCCCCCCTTCCAGTATTTCCCCTTTCAGGCTGTCATATAAAATGTTAAATGGCGGCGGATTGGACTCAAACTTTTGAAAAAAATGATAGATCAGCTGGGCATGTCCCTTTTCGGCGATGGCCATCTGCTCAAATATCTGGTGAACCGGATCATCGGCGAAACTGTCCATTGCGTATCGATAAAAGCGCCAGGCACCTTTTTCCAGGTCCATGGCGATTGTCAGAAGTTGTTCCGGTTCCCGGGATCTGTCAAAAAGTTCTACTTTCGGATAGCCGGGCAAAATTCGGCCGGTGCGCGCCAACAGCCCACCCATCAGGTGGTAGACGTTTTTTTGGCAGACTTCGCCTTCGCCGACCAGTGACGCCGCCCATTGGGAGCGTCCGCCGTTGTGGCAATAGAAAATCAAGTCCCGCTCGGCAGGCAGTGAAAACAGCTTGGTTTCGACTTCAGCCAGCGGCATGAGCAGGGCGCCCGGAATGTGTCCCAGTTCATATTCCGATTCCTGTCGCACATCAATCAGCAGGTAATCTTTCTCCTCGTGATTCTTTAAATACGCATCCAGTTCTTCAGCCGTCAAGCTCTCGAATTCTAAGTTGTCCATAGCGATGCGATTGATATCGTTGATACAGTTAAATTAGTTGATTGAGTTGATTAAGTTTATTGCCCTGATATTTCATGGCAGAAATGGCTGGAATGCTTGGATGCCAAGAGGCTGGTAAGCTGTGAGGCGAAATTCAATTTAACGGGCTGTGTGATGAGAACAGAGGACTGAGCGTGTGTCTATTTTCATTGTCCGATGAATTTTAACCCGGTCTGCAGTCCTCCGCTCTCATTGCTCAATCCTGATTTTACCCCCGGCTTTGCATCCACTTACCTTCCTTCTTATCCGCCTTCTTCTTATCTTCCAACCATCTCACCTTTTTATCTTCTTTCTTTCCCGCCTTCCCACTTCGCCCTTCGCAATACCCTCCGACCCTCTCATCTTCTCACCTTCTCCTCTTCTTTCTTTACCGCCGTCCGACTTCCAAATTCCTACCTTCTCACCTTCTTATCTTCTTTCTTTCCCGCCTTCCCACTTCGCCCTTCGCAATACCCTCCGACCCTCTCATCTTCTCACCTTCTCCTCTTCTTTCTTTCCCGCCTTCCCACTTCGCCCTTCGCAATACCCTCCGACCCTCTCATCTTCTCACCTTCTCCTCTTCTTTCTTTTCCGCCTTCCGCCTTCCACCTTCCAAATTCCTATCTTCTCACCTTCTTACCTTCTCAGCTTCTTTTTTCCCGCCTTCCCACTTCGCCCTTCGCAATACCCTCCGACCCTCTCATCTTCTCACCTTCTCCTCTTCTTTCTTTTCCGCCTTCCGCCTTCCACCTTCCAAATTCCTATCTTCTCACCTTCTTACCTTCTCAGCTTCTTTTTTTCCCGCCTTCTCACCTTCTCAACTTCTTTCTTCCCCGTCTTTCCCAAGTAGACGGTCCAGCATAATTTGCCTATCGGTGGTGGAATCGGTGCAGGACCCGTTGCGGCATACGTGGGCCGTGGCTTGCCCTTCAACGACCTGCAGACCGTCCGTGTATCCGGCAAACTTGGCCAGTCGCTCGGCATTTTGACTGGACTTGACGATAGCCACTTTGTTCGGTGAGAAATTAATGTTCAACGCGTGCAGCAATTGTCGGGTGTCGCTTGCCCGGGGTTCACCTGTAATAATAACCTCCTGGCCCGGGCGCATTGCAAAGTCAAGGGCACACAAAAAATAGGTAAAGGCCTGGGGTTGCGTTTGCACTGTCCCGGCAAAGGCTTGGATCAGGGCCTGGGCCCGTTCTTCCCATTTTGGATCACCGGTCAGCCGGGCCAAGGACACCAGGTTCAAAAGAGCAGCTGAATTGGCCGATGGTATGGCACCGTCGTAAAGCTCCTTGGGGCGTACCGGCAAATCGACACTGGCCCCGGGGATTGAGAAAAAGCCTCCGTTTTGTTCATCCCAGAAATCTGCGATCATCTTGTGTTGCAACTCTTGAGCCTGCTCCGCAAATGTCAAATCGAATGTCGCCTGGTAGAGGTTCAACAGGCCGTGGATTAAAAACGCATAGTCAGCCGCTTGGGCCGCTACCGCCAGCTCGCCGTCTCTGAAGCGGTGGTAAAGCCGGCCATCTTTATCGATCATTCGGGTCCGGATAAAATCGGCGGCTTTGCGGGCGGCTTGTTCATATGCGGCATTATTCAAAATACGAGCACCCTGGGCCAGGGCGGCAATCATCAGCCCGTTCCAATCGGTCAGAATCTTATCGTCTTTCAGCGGATGAACTCGTTTCTCGCGGATCTCAAACAACCGGTTGCGGATGTCGCGCCATTCCTCCCGCAGTTGGTCCGGCGGGACATTCAGCTTTTGGGACCACTTGTCCAGAGTTGCCGTTAAATGCAGAATATTGGCGCCGGTTTTGCGGCGCGTGGCTTCGTCGGTAAAATTCCCCTCCGGGCTCAACCTCAAGATGGTCTCCCATCGCCGGGCGGTGTCAGCGTCCAGCACCCGGCGAAATTCCTCCGATGTCCAGACATAAAACTTGCCCTCTTCACCCTCGCTGTCGGCATCTTCAGCGGAATAGAATCCCCCCTCGGTGGCGGTCATATCCCGCAGAACATAAGTGAATATATCAGCCGCGGTTTCAGCCAACAGCGATTCTTTGGAAATTTGGTAGGCCTCCAGGCAGGCGCTGGCAATCAGGGCCTGGTCATAAAGCATTTTTTCAAAATGGGGCAACAGCCACCTTTCATCCGTGGAATAGCGGTGAAACCCATGTCCGACATGATCCCAGATCCCTCCCAGGCGCATGGCTTTTAAGGTTTGCTGAACCATATCCAGAGCAATGGGATCCTGGCTGCGATGGTAATAGCGCAACAGGAACAACAGCCGGTGGGGCGTCGGGAACTTGGGGGCCGGCTGGAACCCGCCGTTGCTCATATCGAAGGCGGTTTTCACCTGGTTAAACGCTTTTTCAAGCAAGGCGGCATCCGGCTGATCGCCGGCCGCATAAGTGAATGCCCCATCCAGCTTGGACGCGATGGCGGCGGCCGAGGTCGTGATCTTTTTATTTTGATTGGACCAGAGCTCTTTTACCTGGCGGCAGATCTCGATTAATCCAGCGCGGCCGTAACGGCTTTGTTTGGGAAGATAGGTGGCGGCAAAAAAAGGCTTTTTTTGCGGAGTCATAAATATACTCAGTGGCCAGCCGCCGCTGCCGGTCAGCATCTGGCAGGCAGCCATATATACGGCATCGATGTCCGGGCGTTCTTCACGATCCACTTTGATGCAGACGAACGTGTCGTTGAGATGTCCGGCCGCTTCCGCATCTTCAAAAGATTCTTTTTCCATGACATGGCACCAGTGGCAGGTGGCATAGCCGACTGAAAGAAAAATCGGTTTGTTTTCCCGGCGGGCCTGTTCAAAGGTTTCCTCCGACCACGGATGCCAATCCACGGGATTATGGGCATGCTGGATCAGGTAGGGGCTTTTTTCGTTGATGAGATAGTTGGGGGACATGATGCGGACCTTAATTTTTTTTATGTTATTACTCCAGTGATACTTAGCCAGGCATGTTTTGGCCCACGGAGGAAGTCAATGCCAGGATGCCAGGATGCCAGGAGGCTCGGAAGCTGAAAGCCGCCCTTCCGCCTTCTGTTGTCAGCTTTACGGCCTTATCGCCTCCCCGCTTTCAAGCCTCCTAGCCTCCCCGCCTCCTGGCCACCTCGTTAATATAGGCATGCAGAATGTTTTTGGCAATCGAGTAAAATCAGCGATTATTTAAATGGTGGTAGGCAGGGTAGGTGGTGAGGCGTGGATCCTCGAGCGGTCGACCAATGGTGAAATGGTAAAGGCTCTGATATTGGTTGTCTTTTAGTCCCAGGATCCCATGGACTTCATCGTCGAAAAAGCAGCCGATGCCGGTACCGCGAACACCGTGCGCCTCGGCCGCCAGGTATAAAACCTGGCCGATCATGCCGGTTTCCCAAAAAAGATGACGATAGCGAAAGGGCTCATCCGCGATCGAAGCCTTGAACCGGGCAATCATGCCCAGTGAGAAAACACCGGAGCCGGCGATATCCTGATGGCAGCTGACCATCATGGCCTGGTGCCGACAATCTCCCTCTTCCAGCAAATACAGGGGAAACCGACTTTCCACCTGCTGCCAGATTAAATTGGAACGGGTCAACCGTTTGATTGGGTCCAGGGCCTGATCATCGCGGCAAAAAAAATACAGGCCGGGGGGCAGACCTTTGACATGGTGAACAAAAATGAGAAAATGGGTCGATGCTTCCATAATGTCCGCATCAAACGGTGGGCAGCCGTTGCGCGGCAGGGTGCTGTCCAGGATGTTGAAAAATTGCTCCCTGGTGATCAAACCGTTGCGGTCAAAATCGGTTGCACTGCGCCGTTGACGAATAATTGCGGCGGCTTTCAAATGCGGAGCGGTTGAGTGAATTCGCGTCGGGTCTCCGTAATCGTATTGCCGGTCGACCGTGGTCGGCTTGCGGGTAAGGTCCGCGGTTTGGTAGATAATCTCCCAGTTGACCGCTTTGGGGCTCAGCTTGTTGGGGGTCCCGGCAAATTTTAGCTTTGCCAAGGCCTCGATGATGGAATGCGGCAAAGAGCGGGGTACAACCGGTTGATTGCCAGGATGAACAAAGCACAACAGGTCCGGATGCTCGCCTTCCAGGTCTTCATACGGCGTGCTGCTGAAACCCAGGATCGTTTGCAGGGAATTGTCGGAAAGACCATTTAAGCCGGTAACTTTCCAGCCGAACAAATTGGCTGAGATGCTGATTGCCGCCAGGGCATGGCCGGCATCATGGTTGCAGTAGCGGAAGGCACGCTCGCCGTATTTCCAGGATTCGCGCCAGAAGATACTGCTTATGCCAACCAGAAAACCCCGGCATCCCAAATACTGCTCAAGTTGCCGCCAGGTTTGGGCGGAAATCTCCGCCCGCTGTTCCAGTGCGTGGGCCAAGGCGTTATAGTGATAAATTCCGCCCGGCACCGCAGAAAGCTGCGGCAATATCAAATAGGCTTCGGTGGGGTGCAGGTTGCCGCTGGAAGGGTTGATGCGCAGGGACCACCGTGATTGCCCGGCTGCCTTCCAGGCTGAGAGGCCTAAAGACAGTTCAAGGAATCCCGCGATGGTATCAAGGGAGACTGCTTGTTGCCGATTGTGATTCCGCCGGTAGAGATCCGGATATTCAGCTTGGGGGTCTTCTTTGAGCAGCGGCAGCTCGATCACCGGGGTATTTTCATAGAAACGGAATGGATTCGGCTGGTTGCGCCAATCCATATATCCTGCTGATCGGGCGTAGCGCTCATAGTGGTGTTTGGTTTCTTCGTGATAACGAATAACTCCGGCAACGATATTATCATTAGCATTAGGTGCCATTGCGCTCGCTTAGATTTGCTGATCATAAAAAAGGGCAACACCCTGGGGTGTTGCCCTTTAAAATGCAGTCTGCATTAAAATATCATCCGCATCCGCTGCCGCTGCCGCACGATGAACATGCCGATGCTTCGCCAAATTCGATGCTGGAGCTGATTTTAAAACCGTATCCCAAAAAATCCACGGTCACGGGCTTGGCTTTTTCATCAAAATCTTTATCCATTATAAACTGGAATCCATTTACGTTGTACACATTATCGGTCTCTTTAGGCTCGTCCAGAGCCATCGCCAATGAAGGGCCGCCTCATCCCCCATCATTGAGAAAGATTCGAATCGGTGCGACATCCCGATCCTTAAAATACTCTGAAATCTGCTGGCTAGCTGCTTCGGTAACCTCTACCATAACATCCTCCTTGAACTGGAATATGATCAGCGCGATTCAACTGCGGGAATTGATCTGATCGTAAAATTTGCCTTAATGTTAATAACGCGGATCCGGTTTGTCAATTCAATTATCAATTCCGGCTTGCAAGCTTTTGGATATACGCTTGATATATCTTCAAATGGTCGGTTGAAAAGAGCATAAATACGACTTTTTCAAGAGACTTGTCGTTTTGTAGAAATTCACAGGTCGTATCAACCGCTATCCGGCAGGCATCATCAATGGGATAACCGTACACCCCGCAGCTGATGGCCGGAAAGGCAATCGAGCCAACACCGTTGTCCACGGCCAGTTTCAGGCTGTTTTGGTAGCAGGCGGACAGCAGCTCTTTATCCCGGGGTTTGCCGCTGTAAACCGGACCCACCGTGTGGATGACATGACGGGCCGCCAGATTGTAGCCCGCGGTAATTCGTGCTTCTCCGGTGGGACACCCGCCCAGGGTGCGACACTCTGCCAGAAGCTCCGGACCCGCACTGCGATGGATCGCCCCGTCAACGCCACCTCCGCCCGACAGCGAAGAGTTGGCCGCATTGACAATTGCATCCACCTCTAATTTGGTGATGTCACCTTGGATAATTTCCAATTTGGTAATAATTTTCTCATCCATTAGGTTTCCCCCTATTGAAAAATAACAAATCACAAATTTCAAATCACAAACAAATTACAATGACCTAAATTCCAAATCTCAAACTGGATATATTGCAATTCCTATAGTGCCTCGCGCGGATTTTGTTTGGGTCATTGCTTATTGGAATTTGGGGTTTGTTTGTCATTTGGATATTGAAATTTGGTGCTTGTTGACTCACTACTTGCATTTTGGATAATCAGAGGCCTAACTTTAATGGTACGAGCCTTGCCGAACACCCAATTAGAGATCATAAAGCTTTTCATCTTTAACCGGTGCCGGTCGTTGCCCGGCTCCGGCAGATCCCTTTTTATCCGCCAAGGCAAAGGGCTCTTCTTCCTCCAGCAGATCCCCCATCTCGGCTTCAATGGCGTCGGGGTCCTCGCCGGCCTCCATCCTTTTTAGCGCCTCCTGCATACCTGGACCGAGTTCCAGTCCGGTCATATCCGTCAGCTTGCGCATCAAGTTGGCTGCCTGCCGGGGGTCATCTTCGTTGATGTTCTCGGCTTCACCGGCCAGCATTTGCATGGCTTTTTCCATCTTGGTTTCATCGAACGGTAAATCGTCCAAATCACCATCTTCTTTGGCCTTGCCGGTGAAGGCGAACGCCGACATCTGTCTGGAAAGTTTTTTTTTCTTACATTTAGGGCACTTCGGCGTTTTGCGGGTGTTGATCGTTTTTGAGAAAAAATTAAAAATGGTATTACAGTCTTCACAGTAGAATTCGTAGATTGGCATGCTTGCTCCTGACCAGTTTTTTTTATTATACCTTTTTATGGCTGACGGAATAATAAATTTTGATGTTTTTTTTGTCAACCGTTTAACTTCCTTAATAAGTCATCCCGCTGACAAGCGGGATGACTTATTAAGGAAGTTAATCAAAAATAATTTTGGTTTCTTTAATATGTCCTGCTCAGGTATGCAACAGCGTTCAGCATACTATAGCGGATCGGCCAGATAATCGCGTTGTCGAGATATTTCAACCAGAAGTTGTTGTTTATCCTGCTGCCAGAAATAAAATTATATGAAGCCAAAATGATTAGTCAATCGCAGGATGACAAATTAGCGACTGATGTTGACTTGCAAATCGGCATCTGTTATGCCACCGGGGACCCACGAATCACATCAATAAGTCCGGGTCATTTAATGCAAACTTCAACCAGGTACGAAAGGATATGAAATTCATGGAAAGAACGCTATCAATCATTAAACCTGATGCCGTCGCACGCGGACTCATCGGTGAGGTCGTCCAACGGCTGGAGCAAAATCAGCTCAACATCGTGGCCATGAAAATGATTCGTATGACCAAGCGTCAGGCCCAAGGCTTTTACGCTGTGCATCGGGAGCGGCCTTTTTTTGACAGTTTGACGGACTTTATGACTTCCGGTCCGTTGGTGGTTATGGTTCTGGAGGGAGATAACGTAATAGCGCGATATCGGGAATTAATGGGCGCCACCAATTTTGAAGAAGCCGCCGAGGGAACCATCCGAAGAGAATTCGCCACTGATATCGAAAAAAATGTGGTTCACGGCTCCGACGCAACCGATACCGCCGCCTTTGAGATATCTTATTTTTTCAACAGCTTTGAAATCGTAAAATGAGAGGATGAGCGCTGCGCTTAAAAGAGCGTTGCACTTGACGAGCGCTGCGCTTAAAAAGAGCGCTGCGCCAAAAAAGAGCGTTGCACTTGACGAGCGCTGCGCTTGAGGCAATAGCCGGCGAACCATTTCAGGCCCAGTTTGGTTTATAAACCCTCAAGTCCCGCAGGGACGCTCATCAAGCGCAGCGCTCCTAAAACGAAGTGCTCCTCGAGCGCAGCGCTCGTCAAGCGTAGCGCTCCTTATTTATTTTTATGTCCGATCCAAACAAAGTAAATCTTGCCAATATTGCAGTGGTCCTTGTCGGCACACGCTACCCCGAGAATATCGGGGCGGCTGCCAGGGCCATGCGCAATATGGGCATTCGACAGCTGGTGCTGGTGGATCCTCAAAATCCTGATCCAGCCAGAATCGGCAAGATGGCGACCCATGTGGCCCTGGATGTGGTTGACCGGATGCAGGTCTGCGATACATTGAAAGACGCCCTGGCCGATTTCGGTTATGTCGTCGGCACCACGGCCAGGCTGGGCGGCCAGCGCAAAGTGGTCAGTTCACCATCTAAACTGGCGCAAAGACTTATCTCCATCTCACATCAAAATAAAATTGCCTTGTTGTTCGGGCCTGAAGACCGCGGCCTTACCAATGAAGATATCCGCTATTGCGATATCCTGGTCAACATCCCCACGGCCGAATTTTCCTCTCTCAATCTGGCCCAGGCGGTCATGGTGATGTGCTATGAACTGTTTTGCTTCAGCCGGGACAAACCCGGCGACTTTGCGCCGCGTCTGGCAAACCGACATGAACTCGAAGCCATGTATGAGCAATTAAAAGATGTGATGATGCGCATCAGTTTTATCAATCCCGCTAATCCGGACTACTTTATGAACAATTTGCGCCATTTTGGATCGCGGATCCAACTGCGGGCCAAAGAGGTAAGCATCATCCGGGGCATTTGTCGCCAGATCGACTGGTACGGCAAAAAAAGCTATCAGGAAGGATTTGAGAAGGGGCGTGATGAATCTGATAAATAGAGGCGGACAATATATAGCTAGCTTATTCTCCGTTTATACCCCGTTTTAATTTCGGATTTTAGATTTGGGATTTTGGATTGTCGGTATCGCTGCGCTCTATCCATTATTTAATTTTAGATTTTAGATTTGGGATTTTGGATTGTCGGTATCGCTGCGCTCTATCTATTTATAAAATAGATAGAATACCATAAATCCGCAATTCGCAATCCGAAATCCGCAATCCAATTATCCTTAAATCCGCAATCCGAATTCCGCAATCCGCAATCGAATCAATCCGCAATCCCCAATCCTCAATCGAATCAGTCCGTATCCGTCTTCAGCACCGCTAAAAAAGCCGATTGCGGAATCATCACCTTGCCTACCATCTTCATGCGTTTTTTGCCCTTTTTCTGCTTCTCGAGCAACTTGCGTTTGCGGGTAATATCGCCCCCGTAGCATTTGGCAGTCACATCTTTTCTGAAAGCCGAAACGGTTTTACGGGCGATGATGTTGCCCCCGATGGCGCCCTGGATCGCGATTTTGTACATCTGCCTTGGAATTTCATCACGCAATTTTTCACAGGCGGTTCGGGCCCGGGCCACCGCATTATCCCGGTGTACCAGCTGTGACAACGCATCCACGCGCTCTCCATTGATCAGGATATCCATTTTGACCAGATCGGTTGACCTGAAATCAATTAAATCGTAGTCAAAAGAACCATAACCCTGGGTCACCGACTTGAGCCGGTCATAGAAATCGTAAATCACCTCTGCCAGGGGTATTTCAAAAATCATTTCCAGCCGGTCACTGGTAAGATATTGATAATTCTTATTGATTCCGCGCCGGTCGAGGCACAGTTTCATCACAGCGCCCATGTAGCGATCCGGCACGATAATCGAAGCCCGGATAAAGGGCTCCTTGGTCTCTTGTATGAGCGTCGGGTCGGGATACAGCGCGGGATTGTCGATAATGATTTCCGTGTTGTCGCTCATGATCAAACGATATTGAACCGACGGTGCGGTGAGGATGAGAGACAATCCGTACTCGCGCTCGAGTCTCTCCTGGACCACCTCCAGATGCAGCAGGCCCAAAAATCCGCAGCGAAATCCGAATCCCAGGGCAATCGATGTGTCCTTTTCATAGATCAGGGCAGCATCGTTCAACTTCAGCTTTTCAAGCGCGACCACCAGTTCCTCGTATCCATCCGATGCCACCGGGTAGATCGAAGAGAAGACCACCGGTTTGGCTTCCTTGAAACCAGGCATGGCCTCATCGCACGGCCGGTCTTTTAAGGTGATAGTATCGCCGCAGCGTGTATCACTGACAGTCTTGATGCCGGCAATCAGATATCCGACCTGGCCGGCTGAAAGCTGCTTTTGCTTTATCATGTCAATCTGAAACAGGCCGACCTCCTCAACTTTATAGACCGCATTGTTGGACATAAACTTGATCTTGTCACCGGCGCGTATTTGACCGTGAAAAACCCGGAAGTGGACGATGGTGCCGCGATAGGCATCGTAATGTGAATCAAAAATCAAAGTTTTCAGCGGTTGGGCGGGGTCGCCGACCGGCGCCGGCAATTTCTGGACAATTACCTCCAATAGCCTATCGATCCCGATGCCCTCTTTGGCGGAAATTAAAACGGCGTCATCCGGGTCCAGGCCAAGATCATCATGGATTTGTGATTTTACCCGGTCGATGTCCGCTGATGGAAGATCGATTTTGTTGATCACCGGAATAATTTCCAGGTCATGCTCCATCGCAAGGTAAAGGTTGGCCAGGGTCTGGGCCTCAACCCCCTGGCTGGCATCGACTACCAGCAGAGCACCTTCGCAGGAGGCCAAAGACCGGGAGACCTCATAGGAAAAATCAACATGCCCCGGTGTGTCTATCAGATTCAGGAAATAGGATTTGCCATCCGCAGAAGTATAAGGTAGACATACAGTCTGGCTTTTGATGGTAATGCCGCGCTCCCGTTCGATATCCATGGTATCGAGGATTTGGTTCTGAAAATCCCGCTCGGATATAATGTCGGTCGTTTCTATCAGCCGATCTGAAAGCGTGGATTTGCCGTGATCAATGTGGGCAATAATACTGAAGTTTCTTATGTTTTGCATTGAGTTTGTTTTTTGATTAATGTGCTTTGTTTTAATTTGATAATTTTGCTATGAGATGGATAGCGGCTTCCGGTCAAAAGAAAGTTGACACTGTTTTGCTTTGCGGATATACTGACCCATTATAATTAATAAATCTAACCTTTTATCAATATTTGTGGACTGCTGTCAAGTCTGCTTTCTAATATCATATTTCAATCGGATACACCATGGCAACATCAGAGACCAATACCAGCGTTTTAATCGTCGATGACGACGAAGCGGTGCGCAGCACCATGAATGAATACATTAAAGCCGCCGGGTATAACTCCCTGGCCGTCTCCTGTGCCGAGGAGGCCCTCGAAGTTGTTCAAAAGCGTGAATTCCAGGTCGTTATCACCGATATTATCCTGCCTGCCATGGGCGGGCTGGAATTAACCAAATCCATCAGGAGAAATAAAAAATCCGACGTCATCGTGATGACCGGCTACGGCGATGATTATTCTTACGAAGAGGCGATTAATATCGGCGCCAGCGATTTTGTAATCAAACCGGTGCGTTTGGAAGAACTCCTGTTGCGGCTGAAACGGGTGCTCAAGGAGCGCCAGCTCACCAATGAGCGGGTACGGATGATGGAGAAATTACAAAAGCTGGCCGTAACCGACGGGCTCACCAAGCTTTATAATTCAAGATCATTTTATTCCCAGCTCGAAACGGAGGTTGACCGTTACAACCGTTACAAGCATCCCCTGGCCCTGCTGCTGCTGGATCTCGATCACTTCAAACAGTACAATGACAATTACGGTCATCTGGAAGGCGATAAGGTCCTGGTCCGATTCAGCCAGATTATAAAGTCCTGTCTGAGGACCAATGACTCTGCCTATCGATACGGCGGGGAGGAATTTACGGTTATTTTACCGGAGACCGGCGGGGCCGAGGCCAAAACCGTTGCCCAGCGGATTCGATTGGCGCTGGAGGCAGAGCGCTTTTCACCTGATAAGGAAAATGCAGTTCAAATCACAATCAGCATCGGCGTGACTGAATACCAGGGCAAGGAGGAACTCTCGACTTTTATTCAGCGGGCCGACAAAGCCATGTACCTCTCCAAGCAAAACGGCCGCAACAAGGTTTCCATGCTGTATGCGGGTGGATCCCAGCCGACCTAGACGATGCCGAATGAGGCATGTCAATTGATCCGCCGAAGGCGGGATGATTGGTGGATGTCGGCACGCTCGTCGATTCTTAAATAATACGAATAGGAACGATAGAATTCCTTCATTCGACATTTTTCGATCGTCATTCGACATTCACGTCTGTATCCTCACCTTGAGATAAAGATTTCCCCGCTCACGCCCAGAATTGGATCCAACATCTTTCCCCAGTCCTTTGAGTCGCAATTTACTGCCCTCTTTAATTCCCGCCGGCACGGAAACTCTGAAAAGACGCTTGTGAAATCCCCAGGGGATATTGATCAGTTTGCGAGTACCGGCAACCGCCTCATGGGGGGTGATGGTAATGACTCCGTAGAGATGGGGGTCCGGGCCGGGGCCGATCGGCCGGATTACCTGCAGATGCGGCGTGCCTTTGCGTGCGGTAACCCGGCGTATCTTGGTCCTGACGCCGACATTCGGCAGCAACAGGATGAGGTTAAGAAAAATGATGCCGAAAATAAAGCCGCCGATATGGGCCCACCAGGCCACTCCGCCGCCCAGTCCCGGATTTGCCGCGGCATTGATAAACTGCAACACAAACCAGATACCGATAAAGAAATAGGCTGGTATATCTATAGAGCCTGCGCATAAACTTAAAATTGATCAGAATAAATTACAAAATTGTAGGTCCAACATTTTAAATTTGGTCAATGTTCTTTGAAAAATTGGTTAAAGCAGCAATCTGCTGTGCTTCAGGTTA
>Ga0209339_1000297_pt1 | contig 18512 bp, 7 predicted proteins | sample OlaalgELextract3_FD_187376 | JGI IMG/M metagenome (GOLD analysis project Ga0209339, IMG submission 187376) | Olavius algarvensis symbiont microbial communities from Tuscany, Italy - Type A ELBA extract 3 (SPAdes) (version 2) | ecosystem: Host-associated > Annelida > Digestive system >... | reverse complement strand
GGTGTAGCTAATGTTTTGGTGTTATGAAAATGGTATCGGCAACTTAGCCGTAGCTTATGCTAGCGAGCGTTACGATGTGTAACGATGATATTAGTAATTCTAATAGTAAAAATAAGTGATTTGGGCCCTCTTACATTTATTTACACTGTGCCACAGACAAGTATATATGTATGACCATAGAAGAGCTGACTGCAAGGATTCGGCCATGTAAACGCAAAAAAATGCAATTCATATTAATTGGAAAGTAAGTTGGATAACATTTCTATTAAATTAGTTGCATAGTAAGTGAAAAAAAGCTTAAAAACTTAAATCGGACATTAGGTTTTAATTTTTTAAAGAACCTAAAAAACCTAAATTCGACTTTTTAGTTTTATAAAAAATCTAAAAAAGCTAGGTTTTTTAAAGCTATGTCAAACAGTCCTGGTTGAAATCTGGGTCATTCAAGGTCACTGGAAACGACATCATTCGATAGATTGCACGTGAGTTACTGCTGATATTCCATAGTAACTATGGCACGATCTTGTATCATAGATGATATTTTCTGTCCATGCGGACGGACAATTATATTCTCTCAGCACTATTTTCCGTCCACTGCAGGAGTAAGGGTTAGTGGCAGTTATAGCGCCAAAAACCACACCTTGGAGGAGAGGTCTGGACTCTGGGGAGGAGGCTCCCCAGAATAAAAATAATTCTAATTATAACAATACATAATTTATAATTTTTTTTCCGATGGACAATTATATTCTCCCACCACTATTTTCCATCCACAGTAGGAGTAAGGGTTAGTGGCAGTTATAGCGTTGAAAACTGTGGGGGAGTGGGGTCTGGGAAGGGGGCTCGCCCCTCCCAGAATAGAAATTCTAATTCTAATTATAACAACATATTATTTTTAGTGTTAGCGACTTTAGCGCCCACCCGCAGTCCCTTGGCCCTACGCTAAAGTTATTGTTAAATTCACATCTTTTTTCGTGTGTTTTGTAATGTGCATACTGTTTGCACCCTCTGGTGAATGTTACATAGCCTATGGACGGAAAATAGCATAGGATGATGTTTACTGTCCGTCCCTCATGGACAGAAAATAGCGTCAATACACACTGACGGACGTGGACGGACAATTATATTTTCCCAGCACTATTTTCCATCCAGGTGGACGGAAAATATCACCGAGCATCTTGTATCATGTCCAAGACAAGGCAAGAGATTCGTCGAAAATCGTAGTTTTTTCATACCCCACATGCATTTGATGGCCCATTAAGATGGACCACGTCATAAGTTTGCTACCCCCTTGACCGGCCCTGTAGCCAGTGGGAGGGGGGCTGATGGGCTTGAGCCCCCCCCACCACCAAAGGTTTGAGCCACCCACCGAAGATGGTGACTGGTGTGGTGATATTGAGTCACTATTGTCATTTGGACAGTTCCTGGTAGGATACTGAGGATAAGCATAACCCAATGATACCGCATTACATAAATTTTGATTGCCACGATGTGTTGGGTGTTCGCATAATACTAAATATTTCACCTCTTGACTATAAGTTATCAGGTGAAACCTTTAGTATGATGCTAACGTCGAAATCCGAACTACCTACAGTTTAGTGTACAAAAATTGTGCCTGTGCAGGTGTATAATGCACAAGTCTTTGAACTGCAAGAATGCACAAAATTGCATGATTTTGTGCACAAAATTTCAAAATTTTTCCAGAGGTAATACCCCGGGCCCACAATGTGGCAGGGAGTGACGGTTCAGTGCATCCATGTCTGAGGGCAGAGCCCCCCACTGGTATTTTTTTCTGGCTACAGGCCTGGTTTGACAACATAATGATACCTATTTCCATTTTGACACTGTGCCAGACTGTGAATGATGGACAGACATTTTGACGATGAATAAGACTGCAGTTTGCAATGGATCACATAGGTCTATTGTCAGTTAAGTGTGATGTGATTTGCTGTGTCTTTGTCTATTTTTTGTGAACATATGGACAAGTGCATAAAATATATATTGATGGTCGAAACTGAGACTTTGATACTGGGTTGATTTTACCATCTCTGGGCAAAATGTGAAAATTTAGTTCACTATAGAAACGAAGAAAAATGACTATTGACGAAGTTCATTACAATTGAATGGATGTGCAGAGGCGTTACGTAGATTCCACTTATTGGCGACGGTTTTAAGTCCAGCCATTGACTTGATTCCTAGGTCTATGTTACTTCTTCATGACAAAGTAATGCATAATATTTGTTGCCAGTAATTCGATGGAAGTGCTTGCTTTGTTTATATCATTGCAAAATATCATGATTTTGTCAATAATAGTCACAAGTAAGTGCCGGTGTCGAAAGCACAAATGTGGTATGTCCATGTAATGGGACATACAACATTTGTATCTTTGCACTTTTCTCGAAAACAAGTTTTGTGGACATAGTACTTGTGTTGCAAACCATTGATGTATAGAAGCACTATGTCAGTTGTCCCTCACACTTTTATGCTGGTTCTGTGTTTTTGTTAGGAGACATCTGGATTAACAATGTCGGAGAAAGTTGATGGTATTGTTAGGAGAAAGAACCCAGTGCCAGCTGGACTGCAGAAGGTGCTCAATAAACTTGCTAAGTTGGCACTCAGCAACAGTCCATGTTGTTTCTATGAATGCTTTGCCATTGCTCTCGAGTCAGATATTGATTGGCGAACGCTGGTAGAACTACAGTTAGCACCATGTGAGTTTGTAGTTGTAAGATATTTTAGATGAAACATTGTCTTTGTGTGTGATAAAATTAACAATTAATCAGACATCTAGCACATTAAGTATTGATGCTGTTAAGCTACTGCAAAACAATTGTTAGATATTATGTACCCAGGTACAAACTAATTGTTTATTCATAATGTATTTATAGTATTATTTAACAATATGTAGTGCAGTCATAATATATAATTTAGTTATAGTGGGGAGCATGTGGAAATGATATAAGACGAATGGACTGTAGAGGTACTCCTGTTCTAGATTCTGTTGCAGAGTTTAAAGTTAACTGCGTTTCACATCAAAGAAGTCCATGTGGCCTGAACGGCCGACGTGATAAGGCCGCAGTCCCATCAGTATGTCGGCCTGACTGGCTCAGCAGTGCTGTGGCCACTCACGGTTGCCAGTACTGCTGGCCACTGCCCAACAAATATGCGTTTCAGGTGACAGATGAACGAACAAACAGACAAACAGGACATCGCCATTGCGTATATAAAATGCCCACTTTTGCAGTTGGGGCTGAACAACAGTGTGTTGTTTTTTCTAGATATGCAAAAAACACCGCAATTTCAAGGAGATGTAGCTTGCACTTCTGGTGAAAGTACCTCATGCAATGGTAATATCATCGTTGTTGTACTGTTGTAACTTCACTGCTGCATTCTCTCCGATTCAGTCGTTTTGACATGTTTTGTTATTGTGCTATGGTATATGTGAGCAAAGTGAATAAGATAAATCATTAATAATGTTAAAATGGTATTATTAATTGTGTCTATATGTGTAAGCCTTCGTCACAGTCTAGCATGTACCGTATGAGAGAGAACTGGTAGTCTTTCTATCATATCTCTGATCAGTTTAAAAGCATATACTAAGCTATAATGTACTTAACAGTCATATCTCTCTTAACTACATTAGCATTAGTTATTTACACTTCAGTATTTTCATGATCAATAAAATGATTTATAACCTGTCTGTTTTATTAATTATAGACATTTATACCAGTTGTTACTTTTAACCACCAAGTAAATAAATATGCTCGTGTATTTGTGTCGTTATTACCGGCAGGCCTACCCGCAGGGCAGCATGTCAGTATTTCGTTCACTCGGTGAAAAAATGGGTTTTTCACCTTGCAAGGGCGACACATTTTTCACCAATAAATGTGAAATTTGGCACTGCTCTGCACATATCAAATTTCGTGTTTAAGTAGTGTGGGAATACAACCCAAAATAACCATCAAAATTTCCAATTTTGCCCACAAATTTGCCTCCTAGGGGTTACTCGTTTGCATAATTTAAAAAAAATTCTCAGCATCTGTATCCATCTGTAGGTAGCCTTTATGTTCTTAATTTGGTCGCTTTCGGGGGATATACAACCAAGTTATACGCACAATTTCCCTCTACGGGAGCAATTTCCCACAAATTTTCAATAGCCCCTGGTGGCGAAACTACTGATCGGATCAGAAAAAAGCTAGGGGGTGCAAAAATGGGACAGACTTCTATCACTCAAGGGATTGCACGGCCTGCCAGTACTGCACTGCCTTGAAGGTGATGCGTTTGATTTCTAGCATTGTTTTTGGATTGATGATTTGGCTGCACTTTGCTCGCAAATGCTGCACTGTTCTTATTACTTGTACTCATGATCGTGATTTTTATGTCAGAAGACATCAACATCTTCATATGTATGTGCTTTGCCATTAGAAACAAGTGAAGATGAATTAAGAGATCATCGCCATGAGCTCGGAGATGCTGAGCTATGTAAGTTGCAGTCAGCAGATGTGTGTCAAGAATCGGCTACAAGTGAACAACTCGCACTTACCAGCAATGATGAACAAATCCAGGAAGATGAACCAACGGATAAGTCTGCACTTTTAGACAATCCAGGTCGACTGTTACATGATGTATCAGTCCCGGATAATGCGACTCAGCAGAAAGATAGTCTGAACTCCAACCCGTGTGATGATAACAATGGTGTGAGTGACAAGACGGTTGATTTGGATATGGAAACATTTTCTAGTAATGAAACTGTATTAACTGAGAATTCTGCAGTTACAGAAATGCCTGAATTAAAGTATAACAATGAAACTGCACTTCAGCTGTGTGAAAAGCCTGTATTGCAGTCCAATAACATTCATATAGCACTTGATGCCTTCTTGCAAAAACTGCTGCATGCACATGAAACTGAAGGGGACAAACAGCAGACCATTGTGTTAATGGAAGAACATCCTTTGTCACAGATTGCTACAAACGACAGAGATACATCTCACAGCTTTGCATCAGTACTTAGAACTTCATCTCCTGTGGTAAACATTTGTTATGCACCAGTTTCATCCTCCAGTAATGATGATTTCAAGGATCATTTAGGACCGAATAGCTCGAAGCAGTTTAGTGACAGACAGTCCTTTACTGAAACAAGCAAGGATCATGTTAGTTATGACAGTATTAATACACAGGAAGTCATCATGGCCCTGAAACAGTGTTCTGATATTAATGATGATGATATGACACCATCGATCACTTACGAACAGTTGATCAAAGAAATTGATTGCAGTATAGTACAACCTGCTGAGTCAGAAATTCAGAGTGCTGATCAGGGTGCTGCTTTAAATAATGGTAGAGATGGTTTGGCATTAAGAAGCAATAACGAAAGCATGAGTCTACTTGACATCTGTTATCCTGGTGCAGTTAGTGCTGAATGCTGTCCCACTGGTACTTGTACTTCCATTGTGCATGACAGATGCTCAACTGAGGTTGACATAAGTGCCAACAAAGTGCCAGAAGTTGATCTCGTGTGGCATATTTCAGCTGTTTCACCTAACAGTAATGCTGAGCAGAGTGGCAGTTATGTGGTCAAAGATCCTGACATTCATTACATGTCGTCTTCTCTGGATTGTGAAAACAGTAGGTTTGCTGACATACCTGTAGAGAGCAGAGCTCAGCGTGCCAAATTAACATTAGACTGTACTGAAATGGATGCAGATTGCAGTAGTAATGTAGAGCAAACGGCACAGGACCGGCTGTTATCATTATTTAGCTGCTTACTGGACAAGACAGAAAATCCAAGCAAACAATTTTCGTCAGTGGTAGAATTTCAGCAAAACTACGACTGCTTAAATGCTTCCTTAGGTGGAATGGAATTACGTGATGACATGGAGCTTATACCAGTTGATGAAGGAAAAACTGGCACAGAACACAGCAGTCAAGGAATTAAGGCCATTTGTGATATGAATGACTACTGGAACAGTATAAATAACATCACAAGATTGGGTAATGTCAGCAACTGCCTAAATGCTGGTATTTATGCTTCCTTGGATGGAATGGAATTAAGTAACGATATGGAGCTAATACCAATTGACAATGAAAAAACTGACACGGAGGATAGCAGGGAGGGCACTAAGACCATTTCTGATATGAATAATTACTTGGACAGTATGAAACCTATCACAAGTTTGAGCAGTGATACTGACAGTCGAACACATGATGATAAAAACAAGCAACTTGAATTCTCACAGCTGATAATAGACAATCTACAAATGTATAAGACTGCATCCACAACTCATCATGATGAACAGCTGAAAACCATGTCCAGAGATGGCAGTGGTGTAGAAGTCATACAAGGCAGCGCTGAAATAGCAAGAAACTGTAATGTTTGGGATGTAGATGACAATCATGGAGAACTAGCAAGGCCATCAGACAGTGGTATCAGATTGTTGTTAGCACAAGACCATGCATCTGTAAGCAATCAGACATTACAGTGCATAAATACAACACATGATATTGGTCAAGAAAAGTTGCAGTGTGATCTTGTGTTGTTGTCTACAGAGGAAGTGTGTGATAGTAATGAACATTCAGAACCCACGAATATGAAAGGCAACACAGTAGCTGCACTTGTATCTATGCCTGTTGCAGAAATGCAAAATGTGAACACGCTGATATCATTGGAAACCATTCATAGGGATACTGCTGACAGAGAATTGACTGAACTGGTGGACACAGCAGTTTCCAGCGGTGCTCAGTTCAGTGAAAAGAGTATTGTCGAACATCATCCAGATTTATCATTACTGAATAACGACAGGACCTTGTCCACCGTTCATTATGCAAATGAAGATTCCCTGTTTTCCCTTTATGAACAGAGTGAAAAACAGTTGGAAGTGTTAACTGTTGATGATGTCTTTCTTCAAACGCAGCGACTTGAATTAGATGACCTCACGTTAACTGTTACATGTTTCATTCCAGAGGAAAGTGAAGAGTTGTCGCTAGATGATGATATGCTGGAAGATGTGAACGATGATGATATGCTGGAAGATGTGAACGAAAGTGAGCACTTGGAGGCACCTGGCCTGACATCCAGTAGAAAACTTACTGCAAACGACCCAGTAACGTCAAGTGATTTAGCTCACTATATGGATCATAATATTTGCAGTGCAGACAAAATACTGCCAAAGCATCGATCGTCTGAGTTCATGTTATCATACTTAATGCCAATAGATGAGAAAGATGAGACTGCAGAGTTCACAGATGATCTCGTTCCCGATAAATCAAATTCTTTACAAGACAATATCTTCAGTGACATGAAGATAGAACCAACCAACAACGATGAACAAAAGATGGCTTATAATATCAATGTGTCCCCCACTGTTCAAGATGTGTATCATCTACGTCATGAACTGACCGGAAAAATTCAGTGTGATGTCGCTGCAACATGTGATGTAGAAGAATCTGGATTAGGTAATCTGTTGTCTAATGTGTCACCCGTTTTGGATAATGGCTACAGAGTAAAGTCCTTCGATGGCAAACAGCAAATAGTTTGTGAAGAAAGTCATAGCTGTCTTGAGAATACTGTTGAAAGAAACAATGGCAATGTGCCCGACAGACACAGCCCGGCTCTGTGGTTCACTGCTAATCAGCAGAAGGCTGTAGGTCACGTAGTGGGCATGAATAAAGACTGTAGTGAAGATTCTGGTGATATTGCAGCATACAACTCCACGGCTACAACAAATGTAATGCAAGTCAATCCCTTGCTTGATGAATATGTTGCTACAGCAGAACATACAACTTTAACCATAAACTTGCCACTGCAGGCTCGCTCTGTAGACCATATCAGAAACAGTGATATGCTTATGCCTTTAGCTGCAGAAGCCCATCAGTACTCATCATCCACCCATTCAGTTGAAAAAACTGTGCAAAGCAATGTTTCTGATGAGCATTTTCTGGATATAAACACATTCAAGCAGAACAAAATGCAAGGAGTTGGTGACACTACAGAACACTTGGACAACAATAGTGTGAGTGACAAGACAGATGGTTTGGATATGGAAACATATGCTACTGATGGAACTATATTTAGTGAGAATTCTGCAGTTACACATGTGCCTGAATTAAAGTATTACAATGAAACTGCACTTCAGCTGTGTGAAAGACCTGTACTGCAGTCCAATAACATTCATATAGCACTTGATGCCTTCTTGCAAAACCTTCTACATGCACATGGAACTGAAGGGGACAAACAGCAGACCATTGTGGAAGTGGAAGAACATCCTTTGTCACAGATTGCTACAAGTGACAGAGACACATCTCACAGCTCTGCATCAGTACTCATAAATTCATCTCCTATGGTAGTCAAAGCTTCCGTGGAACTGGAACAACCTGCTGTTGACGCACTTACAGATTTTGAGTCAATACTTGAACAACTTCACAGTGCAGAGTACGCTGCTCATTCAGAATAGTCTTGAATGGCAAAGAGCTAATGATGTTGCAGCACAGCAGATGAACTGTACCAATAACTAAACAGCAGTAAACAAAGCTGTACTCAGACCACAACCTGTCACCAGACAGAGACAAAGACTATATACAAAACGGACGGTTTTCAGTTTTTTTAGCATAATCATATTTTTAAATTCATAATTTTTCTACCTGAACTGTTTTGGAACATTGTGGTATCTATATGCTTTTTTATTAACAGACAACAGGAATGTTGAATTCACACAGTATTTGACTGTTCTGGCACTGCCACCACTAAAATAGAGTTTGTCGAACATGTGTAATGTGAGGTGGTACTGTTGAATGGTCCACCTTGCTGTCTATTGTTAAGTGTTAACATTCACCTAACAAACCAGTAAATAACACTATATCACAGCAAACCTTGTTTTTGGACATTAGGCAAAGTTCGAAAAAAGATCAGATTACAGCTACACATCACAACTGTCCAGAAACTTGCAGACCAGGCCATATGCTTTAGTGCTGGTGTTTATGTTACAATAATCTAAAACATTACATGATCTACTGCATTTTAAGTGATCTGCAATTACATCTATTCACATTGCGGCACAACTGTCTATGTCAGCAAAAGAAAAATACCAGAGAGCTGTCTACATTGCTAACATCATGTTCACAAGATTGGAAAAATTCGAAAATGACTATGTTCATCCTTGAACGAAATCATGCACATTTGTGTTTAAATTACATTTATATATCAAACAATAGAAACTTCAAACTACATTACTACATGACTAATAGAACACAGATGAAAAATGTAACTAGAGGGAGGCCTGTTGACCTAGAGAGCTCTGCTGCTGCTGCTGTTCCTAAGTCCAAATTTGAAAATGTAAAAAATTTGCCAAAGTTTTCACAACAGCACATCTCTAGTCTGCAGGTTGCCGTAAATCATACCTTTGTTTACCATTCGTTTGTTTACATGTCGTATATCGTGTGAAAGTGCATATCAAAAAAGTTTTTAAATACATATTGTAGATATAAGGTGAATCGTTTTACGTGTGAACGTGTGGAACGTCGTTTGGCTTAGTAACTCAAAGTTTGAAAAAATTGCCAAAAATTTTGAACATGTGTTCCACAGTTTTTTTCTGTATGGGTTCATAGCACATATGTGCATGTGCCAACTGTCGTAAGAATTGGACAAAAACTGTAGGAGGAGTAGCGATTTGAAAAAAGTTTGAGGACAATGGACATCCAGACATCAGTCACCCATATTGTAAGCTCCGCTGCCTGCAAGCAGCAGCGGAACTAATAAAAACAAGAGATGAAGAATGTGACAAAACGCTAATGTCACTGGATGCAGTCTGCAAAACCAACACAGTCACAGATTTTGCACTCGCATCAATCCACAGTTCTTAAGGAATCTATGACGTGGTAAGACTGGATTTTTAACACCATCAACCGAATCAGAAGTATTTCTTGAAGTGAAAAATGCAGTAAGTGGCGGCACATTGCTGATGTCTCGTTTTCGTTTTGCTGCTGGTACGTCATCTGTTTCATCATCTTCCCTACAAAAAGCAGTGGAGTGGAACTGCATTATTCCCGTAACCAGTGTTAATACACAAAACAGTCCTTTGCACATACAGTATAGATGCAAAATAAAACAGCTCACCCCAATAATAATAATTAATATTATTATACTTCAATTTATAAAGCGCCTAAGGCCTTAGCTTCAGAGGTGCTGGCGGCAGGTCAGTCGTGGGTGTTTATCAAAAGCCTTGCATAAGAAGTACATCTTAAGCCTAGATTTAAATACAGACCGAGTCAGTGCTGATTATTCTCTTAGGCAACTAGTTCCAGGCTGTTGGCGCAGCACAACGAAAGGCTCGTCTGAGTCGTCTCGCAAAGTCTCCTGGTGAACGGCTTGTCCAGTAGTGGTACTGCAGACGAGTGAAGTGTTCGTTCACTGACTCCAGCTTTGATGAGACGACTGAGGTATGTCGGTGCTGTGGTGCTGCTGCGACTCTTGAAGGTCAACACAGCCACCTAGTACTTGCTTCTGTGTTGAACTGGCAACCAATGCAGCTGACGCAGTAATGGCTGGGCATGAGATCGTCTTTGAGCCTGGAGAACGATCCTGGCTGCACTGTCTTGCACTCGCCGCTTAACTTTAATGCTGCTGACACCGCACAGCACTGAGTTGCAGTAGTCCACTCTGGTCAGTATGAGACTGCATAAAGACTAATGGGACTCCTTAACTTGACTGTTACGATACACTGCTTTCTGTGTGGTGTATTATAAACCTTCACTGTGCAGCCTATGTGAATTGCTTATCTCGGCTACACTCTGCGGATGAAGATGCTGTTTCGTGGCTGACCAGTTATGGTTCATGACACGCATACGAGAAGAACAAGAAGTGGACTGTTTTAAAAGAGAATCGCCCTCTCGCCTCAGTAATAGAAAATAACAAACAGATGGCACTAGCATTATGTGGCACTGTGCTACTCGACATTACCAAACGAGAGGGTGACTACAGTGTATTATTGCAAACAACGTTATTACCATCATCACCAACACCACGGTGTTTAAGCAGATTATATTCTGGGCTTTCCAGGTTAGTTTGGTTTATTCTTTAGATACTGCACAATCGGTTCCAATACAAACTAATCCAATTTGCGCCTATGGAGTCTATATGCTACGATGGGTGACTTCACTTTTTATCACGCGTCAGCACACTGATGCGCGATATTGATATAGCAATTCTGTCTGTCCGTCACATGCTGGTTATAGATGAAAACAGCTCAACATATTGTTATAGTTTCTTCACCACACGGTAGCCCAATCATTCTAGTTTTATGGCTATCAAACAGATTTCTGAAATTACAACGGCGGACTAATAGAAAGTCATACATGGTCTATCGAACTGCGCCATTTTCAATGACCTTGAACAACCCCAAACCCAGATTTCAAGGTCAGGCCATTCTTTGAGGCTGAATATCTCCGAAATGGCTAAAGATACGGCCATAGTTACTATGGAAAGTGAATAGGAAACTACCCAAGCTTTCAAGTGGTACCACTTTCAATGACCTATGACCTCTAACCCACATTCAACGTCAAATAACTCGACTAATAGTAAGTCGTGTATGATCTATCCAATGGTTCCGTTTCCAGTGACCTTGAGTGACCCTTAACCTACATTTCAAGGTCACAGTGTAATATTTAGGCCTATAGATGCCCTCAACTTATTGTGTGCACAGCTGACATGCGATCTGTTTGCTACAGCTAAGTTCTTGTTAGATTAGTCCTTTGCTGAGTCCAAATACTAGGTATACTCACAGGCTCTAGGAGTAAATTATCGTGGATGTTTACTTATCCTCAAATATTCATTATTGTTATACTAACGGAGAAAGGAGTGATGCAGAAAAGTAGGCTTGCGGATGTCGCAGTTAGACATCGGCAAGCCAATTTGTCTGCATCATTCCTTTCTCCTTACGTATAATAATAATAAACAATAGGTATTTGAGAACACGTAAATACCCGTGGTAATTTACTCCTTGAGGCCTGTGAGTATACGTGTGTTTGGACTTGCCAAAAGACAAATCCAAAAAGTGAAATGATCCATTATTGTCTCTTATACGTACATTTCTATGCACTTTGACACATAGCTGGTATCTTAGTAGGCAAATGGTACAAGTGATGACAGACACAGAAAACCTCGCCCCATGCCCCAATGCAGGGTGCTGCCACCTGGCAAATTTAATAGCATGATCGCAATACCATTGTTGATCCATATTGAAAGTTTCACAATGATAGATGTAACCGTTTCCTCATACTGCTGCAAAGGTAATAAACAGTAACACTGCAGCATTGCAACAAATACAGGCGACCAAAGACGAATACCTTGCCAGCTATCGCTACAGAGTGGCCCAGAAAAGTAAGGCCACTGTTTGATTTCTCACATCTTAAGAGTCCAAAACTGATTTTTAGTGGCCGTTCGTATGCTGTTGTTTCTTCCGATACTGTCGACCTGTCTACCACAGAGATACAGCCTCAGTCCACCAAGTTTCTCATGCTCGCTGCTGATCTTCACGCAGTAGTCAGTCGCCACAACATCAAGCTTCACAGCTTCGACGATGACACACAGCTGTATAAACATACCAATCTTTGGGATGTGCAGCAAGCTACGACACAATTGCAGCCATCACTGACATCAGTGTCTGGAGTCAGTCATGCAGACTTGAACTGAATGCTCAGAAGTGTGAAGTTATCTGGCTGGGGACCCGTCAGCAACTGGCAAAGCTCAGTCAAGCCGATAACTACCTGATGATAACGTTAATTGCACAGTCCACCATCTGTAACTTTGGTGTTCAATTGGACAGCAAACTCGACTTTGACGCCCAGGCCCAGAATTGTGTCAAAAGCTGTTTCTACCATTTGCGACCTCACTTTTTAGGTCACCCAGTATATCAACAGCCTGCTTACAAACTGCACTAACTGCATTTTGTTGCTTTTTCATTTTCCTCTACTCAACTACCTTATTATATTTGTTTCTGGATTCAGCAGCTGTAGATCTCGCTTCTTTGCTAAAGTTAAATATCATACAACAAAATACCAGTGAACAGGAACTGCCTTCTTGTTCAGAATGGTGTCTGCTGTTGACCAGCTGAAACGAACGAACGATGTGTATCCAAACACGGGATCTAGTGAATCGGACAAAAACTGTTTCGTCTTTGGATCTGTCAATTAAAACACAAAAATTAATCAACAACAATTGTCCGAATGAAGCCACTGGAATACACCAAGAGAAAGAAGGAAACAGAATGGTGACAATAAATCACTGTCTGTTGCAGCAGTAAATTTTATGTATATGTGACTAGGTAATCTTACTGATCATTTCTACTTAAAAATCTGTTCTCTCTTTTTCCATTTCTAGAATCAGTAGCCAACAAGACTGCTTCGATGACATAACTGATAAGAATTATTATAAAATTATACAATATTCCATGCAAATATTGATATTTATTAATTACAAGACTTAGATCTGTACAATTTACCAGCCATGTGTTCCTAGTGTTATGCATAGTGTCAAACAGAGACATAAAGATTAAAAGATCACATCACAATCAGTATATTAAAAACAATCTTCAAAGGACAGCAATGAAGTTTGTCCTTGATTAAGTTGTATGACAATGACTAGGTGATCGTGATTGTATTGCACAGTATAACAGTTGTCTGCCCGAGACAACTGACTGCCGGTGCTTCTTTCATTTTTGTTTTGTTTAATTTTGTACGGTGCCGCTGCAATGTCTTCGACATGATAGTGTCACCTTAATCAGCACATTGTTACTTACTTACTTACATTCAGCAAAGCATTCAGTTATAAACAGATTTCAGTTCTGTTAATATCAGCTGCTGACTGACTTGCAGCCTCATACGTAATGAGTAATTATTCATAATGTGGCAAATCACACTCAGCCAGATGTGTGTTACTATGTAGTTAAAATTTTAACTTCGCCAATGCAACAAATTGTCACGTCACATGAACCTGTAGGATAGCCAGACCCATACTCCATGTCACCAACTTCTAGGTCTTCAACAAATTTCCATGTTGACACAATTTTGTCTCGGGCTACCTACACGGCACACAGCACTACTTATAAAATACATTACAAAAAGAATACAAAACAAAATTATGCCAACATCTATCAAAAGCTCATATATGGCTCATGTAATAATGTTAAGCATGAACCTGTAGGTTAGCCAGACCCATACTCCATGCTGCATATGCTAGAAACTGACAAAAAGGCAAGTCTTCATGGCAATCTGAAACTGTAGGAGTTCACACTATCAGCAGATTATTACACAAGCTGCTTTGCCATCAGCATTCCAATGACTCTGTAATGGTATACTTATCAATGCTAGTCTCAGTACGCTTTGCATGCCCTGCCATAAAAAGAAGGGCTGTATGAGCCACAAAGGTATAATTAAGTGCAAAACACGTAACTAAATCTTTGCTCATGTGTACACCACATGTGCCAAAGGTCCACGAGCCAACATAGATGTCACACCATAACCAAATTCACCTAATAATGAGACCCACTGTAACAACGTGGCTGTGTAAAGTGAAACAATGACTTACCTCAAAATCAAATGACTACAGAACAGTGTAGAGGTATCTAGGTGAATCTCTAACCAGCTGTAATTACAACCTTAATCCTCAATGATAGACCCAAACCATCAGACATAGGACGACGTTGGATTCCATTCTCGTTCAAACTAGTTAGTAGCATAAATTGGCAATGATAGACAAATCGTTTTATACAGGTATTTATTACGAAAACAACAGGAACACGTGTTAGTTCAATGAGGGTGGTACTAGTCTATATTCTATTGATTGTAGTTCCTCTAGGCTATAGCTCAAGCTTTGCTAAACAAGCAAGCCTATTATTTCTGCAAGCAAGCAACTGGCTTGTCTCACAAACGACGTGCTCCGCATTGTCGACCCACATGAACTTTGTGAAGATCTCGTCATCATGATTGACCCTCCTAGGCCCACAGTTTGTCACCCGGAGATGATCCTTCACGTGGCCAAAAGTCTCAGCACGACCCTACGACACTGGTCCGTACCAGACGGACCAATTTCGTTTATCTGATCACCAGCAGCTTCATGTTTGAGCCTGGAACAGCACGACTTCAATCTTCTCCGTCATTCAACCAGTCTGGTCTAACTACCAGAACTGTTGTTACTGACTTCTTTGAGGTCTAACTTCGAAAAGGGTGACTTTATCACCAAAGGTTCTCAATGCTGAGGTAACCAAGTTCAGTCATAACGTTCTCTTATCAGTCCCCTTTCATTGGTTGACGCCAAGACGTCATCAATCAACAATTACGCTGAATGGCCAAACGTTTCATGACCACCAAGGTAGCCGTTACATGTCCATCAGTTTAGTATTTCAATGATGAATGGATGTTCAATCACATATTAACTGTCCTTTAACGCAATGCTCGCATGCAGTGCCAGCAATTAAGGAGCTACTCACATTATACGGCTTAACTATACCAGCCGTTAGGCCTATGTTAGTATAATGAAAATATATGTGGGCATCTGTTACAGCTTTACAAACAGAACAGGCTCATTTCAGCACACACTTAATAAGTGTTACAACACTAACTTTTGCACAAATGCTTGCAGCACTAACAATCGGATACAACGAATCTGCTTTCTTTGCAACGGTTATTTTCACAGAAGGAAAACATTCTTCGAGTTTTCTTTGGTATGCTGAAACATCACCTACTGTGTCCACATAAACCTGCACAAAGTATAATCACAATACATACAGACGACAACAACCAAACATGTTTTGCAATAATCTTCAAATTTTCAACTAACAAATTACTGTATCAACTAATTCTCATTAGACGACTGCAATTTTATCTAACTAAAAGCATAAAAGTAAACTTTTAACAATACTTTAATAATTAACAATACCACATTTCTGCTACTAACAGTTTCTGCAGCATATGCATGGATAATAAGAAGTAAGTGTCATAGGTTTTGCCATGTTGGTTTTTTGCCACTGCAGTTTTGCTACCTGTGGTAACATACATATTCATTGAATGTTTGCTTTCATTTCAGCTGACACTGGCCAGTTGCTGTTTTCATCTTATGTTCTTTCTAACAATAAACAAAATTTGAAAACATGCGATGTTATGTAATTTTGATGATCACGGAAACAATAATTTTATTAGTGTCAGTGAGATCCAGTGCATCATTATCTTGTATTTCATTGGCTAGAATAGAAACTCTGCTGTAAGCACAGCATAATTTCCACACGATCGTTAGTAACAAAATTCTCCAATATGTGATTTTTCTGATCATTCAATAATTCCACCATGTATTTTAGGGTATTCTGCCAGGTGTTCTAACGACAGCTGGTTTCCAGCATTGAGGCCTTAATGGTAGCGACGATTATAGGCCTACTTCCTTCTTTTCTTTTTTTGGGGTGGCACATGCTCGCTTTGCATGCCAGCACAGAGGCCTGCCTCACAGGCTGGCCCAATGTGCAACCCCAGGGATGAGACTAGTGTAGTGTAGTGCGACACCATCAGGCTAGCCTAAAGGTGTGTGTAGTGTAGTTGTTGCACATAATGCACAACCTCCCCTTTTTAGAGAGAGGTGTGTATGAGGGCTAAGGGAGGGAATGGGAGAGGGAAGTGGAGAGACCTTGTGTGACGACATTTACCCTGCTCGGCCTGAAGCCACTGTTTTTTGGCTAATACCTACTGTGTGACGGACGGTTTTGGTTCTCGTGTACCTCAAGCTGTGGGCACCACGGTCCAATTTAGCAGCGCATGTGACAGAGCCATTAATGACCGACCAGAGCATACAGTAGGATGCCATCTGTTATCAGTGCTTCAAGCAGCGATTAGCCAACAGTCACAGATTAAAGAGGACACCATCAAACCCTCTGTGCTTGCTCGGGCCGAGATATTAGTATCTGAATAGGCACTTAGTTGACCTGCATGAATCGACAACCCACTGGAGCACGGAGTTCAACTCCAGACAAGCCATGCGCACTGCAATACAGTGACTTACCACTGTGCCACAGGGGCAGGCATAGGCCTACTTTATACATGTACTGCAGTTCAGTGATAAAAGTGATGGTGCCTGTTTTAAAAATGAATTATCTGCTGACTGTGGTGAAAATAGCCTCAACTTCCTGCATTTCTGTCACCACCGTCAACAAAACTTCAGTTCGTCTTCTATAATGTGCTGCTGCACAGCATGTTGATACGCAAACACAAATGACCGCTACAATTTAATCTCATACAGCTCACAAATTTGTACAAACTTTAGACTAAATAAACTTATTGTTCACCTGTTGACAAGGTGGTGAAAATACACAAAACTGAGGCCATTTTTGCCAAACTGGTGATTATTGTACTTTAATTGTATGGTACTAAAAACTCTGCATACTACTAAGTAACTAGCTGCTCGTTAGTTACTAGAACCTTTGAACATGCCAACACTGTAAAGTGTAAATGCAACTATTACAGTTGGAAACCGCTAATCATAATTCACAACTAGAAAACCTATAATACTCGACCCAAGGGGTCTAGAACAAAGCCTCCAATCTATCTTCAGCCTCATGTGACCTTGATCTTGGACCTGTTGACTGTTTCATGACTTTGCCACATGGACAACTTGTGGCAACTGGCATCAAAATTGGTTCATTCATTTTTAAAATATCATGTTCACAAGTTGGGTAACAGATGAACAAATGAATGGACGAATGAATGGAGTGATCGAGAACATTATGCCTTCATATGCCAATCTGGCATTGCAGAAGCACAAAATAGCTCACGGTGGCAAAAATACCCACACTCACGCTACAGAATTATTTCTTTTATTGCACAAAACTCAAGCAGACAATACCTCTTTAACGTCAACACCCAATGCCATAGCGCGGCGCACAAGTCCAATAGCTGTATCATGTGAAATTTGATTCAAATTGTATTTTGTTCTGAAAACAGATCACACCACATGTAAGCTAGTATAATCTTACAGTTTGTCCTTTTAGAAACATTATTTCCATTATCTGCAATATGTTGTTCACTAAGGATCTGCCCTTGTATGACTCACTGCACAGGCTGGAATACCAATCAAACAGTGATCAACTGAAAATACCGCGTACAGAATGTGTAGTAAGTACATGAACAAAACCTACCAAACTGTACCAAACAACCAACTTTCAGTTCATTATTTCTACAAAACGACTACGATTACAATTTTATGTTGACTGGTTGACAAATCGAACATTCTTAAATATTCTACAAATCTCACCAGTATCTAAAATAGCAGTACACTAATAAATAACATTAACAAAAATATGAAAATTTACATACAGTATAGTACGACGTATAGTAGGGTTTATATAGTGCTGGACAGCTAGCACTCACTGTACTAGAAGGAAGCATGGAAGGAACACGTTATCAAGGCAAACCAAGAAGACAGTGGATCAACGACATAGAAGATTGGACGGGGTACAAGTACATTCAGCTAAAGGAGATGTCAGTGGACA
>Ga0209339_1000296_pt1 | contig 18540 bp, 11 predicted proteins | sample OlaalgELextract3_FD_187376 | JGI IMG/M metagenome (GOLD analysis project Ga0209339, IMG submission 187376) | Olavius algarvensis symbiont microbial communities from Tuscany, Italy - Type A ELBA extract 3 (SPAdes) (version 2) | ecosystem: Host-associated > Annelida > Digestive system >... | reverse complement strand
TAACCTGAAGCACAGCAGATTGCTGCTTTAACCAATTTTTCAAAGAACATTGACCAAATTTAAAATGTTGGACCTACAATTTTGTAATTTATTCTGATCAATTTTAAGTTTATGCGCAGGCTCTATAGATTGTGGGAGCGGTTTTTAACCGCGATTACCCAGGTAATCGTGGCCGGCCTGCGACGAGCTCCCCTCGACTTGCTCGGGGCCTGAGCCTGTCGAACGGCAGCCGAATCGAGGCCACTCCCACCCGCCATTAACTCCTACCTTACTAACATTGGAATTTGTTTAGCTTCATAAGAGCGACGGCCTCCGGCTAAAGGACAGCCGGTCTGATCAGAAAAGAAACTTTTGGGAATCGGTTCCGAAATCGGCTGTTGTTGGGTTTCGCATTTCGTGATAGCACCGCAAAAATGTAGGTTGGGTTGAGTGTAACGAAACCCAACAATGCCTGGAGTTGGCTCAACCCAACCTACAATTGCAACATAGACTAAGATGGAATTAACTCCAGCATTTGAATTGTAGTTTCACACGAGCGGCGGCCTCCGGCTAAAGGACAGCCGGTCTGATCAAATAGAAGAAACTTTTGGGGCTCGATTTGGAAATCGGTCGATGTTGGGTTTCGCATTTCGTAATAACACCGGCAAAATGTAGGTTGGGTTGAGTGCAACGAAACCCAACAAAACTTGGAGCCGGCTCAACCCAACCTACAAAATGCAAAATAACCCATGACGGATCCAACTCTAACTTTAAAATGTAGTTTCATAAGAGAACATAGCACATCGGTTCCCTGACACCCGAAACCCGACACCTGAAACCCATGCAGTTGGGGCTCGTCTGGGATTGGAGACGTTAACCATGAAAATACTCAGTGTCGACATCGGAACCACGGCCATGAAAATGGGTGTGTTCGAGGATCTTGACGGCGATCTCGCATTGCTCAGGCAATTCAGTCACGAATATGCCATCAACACCTATCATGACGGGCTGTTCAGCGATATCGAGCAGGAAAAATGGCAGCAGGCTTTTGCCGCCGGCTGCCGGGAGATGGCGGAGTTTATGCCCGCCATCGATGTCATTTCATTCTCCGGCACCACGCCCGGTATGACCGCAATGGATCGCGAAGGACGGGCGCTATATCCGGCCATACTGATGCTCGACCAGCGTTCACGACCCCAGGCCCAGCGGATTATCGACGCCGTCGGTCTGGATAGACTGCTGAATGAGACGGCCAATATGCCGGTGGCCGGCGGCAGTTCGCTGGCCGGAATTTTGTGGATCAAAGACAATTTGCCTGACATTTTCGATAAAGTTCACGTTTTCGGTCATTCCAATACATTTATGGCCCGCTGGTTGTCGGATAAATTCGCACTGGACCCATCATCGGCTTCTCTGACCACCATGTACAACACCGTCAGCAATAATCTGGCCTGGAATACGGAAATATTAAACGAGTTCGGCCTGGAGGCTTCGCGCCTGCCGGAACTCATGCCGGCCTATCACAGCACGGGCCGAATCCGTGCCGGCCTGGCCGGCCGGTTTGGCCTCAAAAAGGAACCACCGGTACTCATCGGCGGCAACGACGCCGTGCTGGCAGCCTATTCCGTCGGAATCCGGCAGCCGGGTGAAATATTCAACATCAACGGCACCTGTGAAATTACCATGGTCTGCCTGTCTAAGTGCTTCTCATCCCGCAACTATAACGTACGGACCCATGTCCTGCCCGGGCGCTGGTTTTCTTTCTATGTCATGAATGCGGGCGGCAAAGCGCTGGAGTGGTTTAAAAATCTTTTTTGCTTTGAAATGACGGAAGAAAACTTCTACAGCGATTTCATCCCCCGGGCTGTTGATGGCTGGCTCAACCGGGAGAGCGGGGTGACTTACATACCTTACCTGATGGGCTCCCGATATTCGCTGGAGCCGCTGAAAGCCGAGTTTCGCGGGCTGACCCAGGAGACTTCCCGCGAAGAATTGCTGGCGGCCCTGGTCCGGGGCCTGTACGAGTATCAGCGTGAAAATTTAAAGGAAGTGGCCCTCGAAATGCCCCTGGCCGATGAAATTCTGGTTTCGGGCGGCGCCGTCAACGAAGCCCTGATTCGGGCCAAAACCAGGTGGATGCGAAACTGTCCGTATCGTTTTGAGACGGAGTCGTCATTAAAAGGAGCAGCGTTACTGGGCCAAAAATATTTGGAGGGTGCATAATTCCGAATTAAAATATTAAAATGAACTATAGCCTTCCACTAAATTCCAATCCTCAAGCACCAAATTACAAGCAAATCCCAAATTCGAAAACTCAATGACCAAAACATTAACTGTGTCGGCCTTCTTTCGTTTTGTAAACTACTTCCATGGTGTTATCCGGACCAAGGTCCCTGCCGCATGGTGATGTGTTGTTTGAAATTTCGAATTTGAGTTATTGGAATTTGTTTGGGATTTGATTATTGGTGATTGTAATTTTAATTATACGTATGACAAATCCCGGATCTCTCTACCTAAATTGTTGCCATACAAACCTTCCTGATGTAGATAAATCCGATGTTTGAAAACTCACCTTACCGATTAACGCTGCTGGTGTGCCTGGCAGAAATTTTGGGACTGGCATCGATTGCCGTCTTTCCGGCGCTGCTGCCGACCTTTCAGGCCGAATGGCAATTAAGCAATACTGCCGCCGGCTGGATCAGCGCGGCCTATTATGCCGGCTACATGATCCTGGTGCCGATCCTTTCCGGATTCACCGATCGGGTCGATGCCCGCCGGATGATGGGTTTGGGCGCAGTCCTGGGTGTCCTGACGGCCCTGGGCTATGCCGGTCTGGCCCAAGGATTCTGGTCGGCCCTTTTACTGCGGTTTTTCGCCGGTGTCAGCCTGGCCGGAATTTACATGCCCGGGCTAAAAGTGGTCAGCGATCATACCGAGGGGCAGGGGTCCCTGCAGTCCCGCTTCATCTCCTTTTACACGGCCAGTTTCAGTATCGGTGCTAGCCTCTCATATTTGCTGGCCGGCGAGATCGATGCCCTGGCCGGCTGGCGCTGGGCCTTTGCTGCGTCCGCCGTCAGTGCCGCGGCCGCCCTGGTCATCGTTATCATGTGTGTTCCGCCGGCCAGGGTGCGAAGCGGGGAAAAACAGGCCCTGCTGGCGGATTTTAAAACCGTTTTCCAATCGAAGTCTACCATGGCTTACATCCTGGCCTACGCAGCCCATATGTGGGAGCTTTTCTCCTTGCGCTCCTGGATCGTCGCGTTTTTAGTCTTCAGCATCCAATTGCAGCCAGCCGGCGCCTTTACCTGGAGCCCGACCCGGGTTGCCTTTATCATCAACCTGATCGGGCTACCCGCCAGCATCGGCGGCAATGAACTGTCCCGAATATTCGGCCGCCGCAAAATCATCACGATCGTCATGATCATATCCGCGGCCCTGGCGACGATCCTTGGTTTCAGCGCCGCACTGCCTTATCTGCTGGTTGCCTTTATCGCGATTGTTTACGGTATCACGATTGTCGGGGATTCGGCCTCACTGACCGCAGGAGTCGTGGCTGCCGCGCCGGCCGGCTACCGGGGCACGACCCTGGCCGTGCATTCGACCCTGGGGTTCTGCTCGGCCTTTTTAGGCCCCCTGGCGGTCGGAGTTGTGCTGGATTTATTTGGCGGCAAGCAACTGGCCTGGGGCATGGGGTTTATCTGCATGGCGGCCGGATGTCTTTTAGGGCCGCTGTTTTTGGCACGGCTGAACGCCGAGACGAAGTAATCAGAAGAATGTCGTTTGACGAAGATGGTTGGCGTCCGTCCTAATCCTGTCTACCCTCGCGATTAAGGCTATCGTCTTTCAATGGTGTCGGGGCTGGGGCTAGGCGATAATGGTTTCTAACTTATTATGACAAAATTCAACCCATTCGAGCAATTCTCTAAGATCAAATGGTTTGTGGAATACCCTGCAGCCAAGCTCCCGGGCATGTTGGAGGTCGGACTCGGACCAATCAGCTGACATAAGCGCATGGAATTTAACTTTACACCCCAATTCCAGGCGGTTTGCCAATAATTCTAATCCAGACTGCACCGGCATGTGGACATCTGAAATGATTATATCGAAGCACGGATCGTCCATCGAGCATTTTTGATTCGAACAGCCGTATTGGGGACACAGGCCTGGATTGGAATAAACCTGAACCTGGTAGCCCTGCCCGACCAGCAGCGTTTTCAAGCTGGATCGAATCATGTCATTGTCTTCAAATATCAAAATCTTCGGATCCAATCAGACCTCCTGGTTCATATATTCAGGAAAAATAATAAGCGTAAATTCGGTAGATGGGTTTCCTGGGGGAGGGTGGGAATCTCTGCCGTAGTTCCTGAATAAATTCACAGCATTCCCATGATTATCTTGGCACCGTATCCGACTTGATAGTCCGCACCCTGCAGCACGTCGCACCACCTGATCTGGACATCAAAGTATTCCCGGGGCCGCATTGTAAATTGCGGCGGCGGATCCTGAATTGATATGGATATTACATCTCCCTGCATCAGGTCTTCATTCGATTCGAAATACAATCCCCCGGCGCTGAAGTTGTGCATGGTGCCCCGGTAAAAAAAATCCGGCGGATTCGTGCTGTGCAGGATCGCCGATTTATGTTTGATCCTCTCACTTTCTCTACGTTCAACACCAGCACTCATTGTAATTGCTCCGTTCGATGCTGTTAATCATATGCCGCCGTTATCGATGGTCCGTAGTTTCTTACCTTAGGCGACTTGAAATTGTCAAATCAAAATTTGCCTACCAGGTACTCGGGCCGAAAGTGCTCAGCAGACCCCCGTCGACGTACAATGTATGGCCAGTCACAAAATCAGATGCCGCTGACGCCAGATAGACTGCGGCGTTGCCGATGTCTTCCGGTCTACCCCATCTGGCCCAGGGTGTTTTCCAGTGGACCCATTTGTTGAAAGCATCATCCTGCCACAAGGCTTGCGTCAAGTCAGTCTGAATGAAGCCCGGTCCGATTGCATTCACATTGATCGCGTGCTTGGCCCAATCAACTGCCAGGGCTTTGGTCAACTGACGAATACCGCCTTTGGAGGCTGCGTAGGGCGCATTGTCTTCCCGCACAGTTTCGCTCATCAGGGAGGCAATATTAATGATTTTGCCGCTCTTGCCGTTTTTGATGCGCTCACGGGCGAAGGCCTGACTCAGGGTGAAGGAAGCGGTCATATTTAAATTGATGACAAAGTTCCAATCTTCGGCCGACAGGGTATCCGCCGGTCCGCGGCGGGTACCGCCGGCATTGTTGACCAGGATATCAATTCCGCCGGTCTCATTGACAATTTGGTCATAAAGATCGCTGATTTCATCCGTTTTGCTCATGTCGAACGAATAGACTTGTAACCCTCTGCCGGCGGCGGATAATTTTTCCCGGGCTTCGTCGAGTTTTTTTGCATCACGGGCCACGATTGCCAGGGCTGATCCGGCTTCAGCCAGAGCTTTGGCAATACCAAATCCAATGCCCTTGGAGCCGCCGGTGACCAGGGCGGTTTTATTGTCCAGGCGAAATTTGTCCATATCGTTGCCTCCTATAGGTTATCGGTCGGGGGGTGAATATATGCGAAATCTGTATGTATAAATAAATCCTGATTTAATTCGCTGAGGTAACGATTTACAATCTGAGATTTTAGATTGCGGATTGCGGATTTCGGATTGCTGGAATCGCTGCGCCCTGGCAATTATAAAGTATTATGACACTCGGGTAAATCTAACCCGTCCGATTGCTGAATGTCAATTGGTAAAGAGGGATTCAGGGATTGAGGAATTCAGGGATTCAGGGATTGAGGAATTCAGGGATTGAGGGATTGAGAAATTCAGGGATTTAGGGATTGAGGAATTCAGGGATTTAGGGATTGAGGCTTGGGGAATTTAGGTATTCAGGTATTGAGAATTGGGTATTCGGTACTTGGTACTGGGTATCAGGCATCGGCAGGGTTTATCCCCGCCAGAGTATTCGCGACAGCCGACCGGCACAGATCTTAAAATTCCTGTTGCTCATGTAAGTCTCGTCAGATATAAAAAAGACGAATATTTTCCTAAACCAATTGACCGGGGAGTATTTATGAAATTTCCGAGGATGTATCGTATTCGCCAAAAGTTCGACGATACCCGAATTGAAGATGTCGCGCAGGCCGTTGAAGATGAACTGCGTGATCTGTCTCTGACGTCGATCAAGCCCGGACAGCGCGTGGCAATTACCGGCGGCAGCCGGGGAATCGCCAACATTGCCGCCATAATAAAAGCGGTCGTGGATCATGTCAGATCCTTTGAGGCGCAGCCTTTTATTTTCCCGGCCATGGGAAGTCATGGGAGCGCGACGGCCGCAGGCCAGGTGACCATGCTGGCACAGCAGGGCATCACGGAATCTTATCTGAATGCACCGGTATTATCTTCCATGGCGGTGACGGAAATAGCCAGAACCGAGGATGACGTCCCGGTGTTTGTCGATCAACATGCCCTGGCGGCGGATCATATCGTCGTGGTCAACCGGATAAAATCCCATACGAAGTTCAAGGGACCGGTTGAAAGCGGATTGATGAAAATGATGGCTATCGGTATGGGCAAATTAACGGGAGCGGAATTTTATCACAAAGCGGCCATCCAGCATACCTTTCCCAAGATCATCATGGATGCAGCGCGAATTGTCATTCAGCGGACTCCGGTGCTGTGCGGCCTGGGGATCCTGGAAAATGCCTATGGACAAACGGCTTTGATTTCAGCCGTCGAATCCCATGCCATCGAAGACAAAGAAAAAGAGCTATTGCGGCGATCCAAAAAAATGATGGCCCGCCTGCCGTTCAATGATATCGATCTGCTGATCGTGGATGAAATGGGAAAAGACATCAGCGGCGTCGGCATCGATCCGAATGTCACCGGCCGAAACCGGGACCTTCTGGGAGTATTTGACCACCCGGTGCAGGTAAAGCGTCTTTTTGTACGGGATCTGACGGTCAAAAGCAAGGGCAACGCCATCGGAATCGGGTTGGCTGACCTTACCACCCGGCGACTGGTGGATAAAATCGATTGTGAAGCGACCTACAAAAACTGTATCACCGGCATCAGCCTGGAAAAAGCCGGTGTTCCCATGCACTTTGAAACCGATCGCAGAGCTATTGAAGTCGGACTGGGATCGATGGGCTTGATTCCGCCTGAAGAAAGTAAAATCGTGCGAATAAGAAATACGAATCGCCTGGAGCTGGTTCAGGTCTCCGAGTCCTATGCGGACGAACTTCAACATCGATCCGATCTGGAAATTCTCGGGGAATCGCGGCCGCTGGAATTTGCAGGTGATGATAATCTCTTATGAAACATTGGAATGTCGAATGTCGAATGTCGAATGACGAATGATGGATTCGCTTCGCTCAGTCGATTTGAAAAAGACAGAATACATTCCTTCGACATTCGTTATTCCTTGTTCGATATTCGATATTCGCTTTTTCGAGGTTTCTTTTATTGATCAGACTGGCCGATTTTCCGGCCAGAGGCAACGCTCGTGTGAAACTACATTGGAATGTCGAATGTCGAATGTCGATTGACGAATGGCGGAATCGCTTCGCTCTGCCTATTCAATAAATAAAATCGATAGAATACCCTACTTCGACATTCATTATTCCTTGTTCGATATTCGATATTCGCTTTTTAATAGTTTCTTTTCCGATCAGACTGGACGCCCGCGGCCAGCGGCCTCCGCTCGTGTGAAACTATATCTACATTAACCCTAAGAAAGAGATTTTAAATCATGCTCGTCCTCGTGCTCGTCCTCGGGTTTGAAAGCGGCTCAAAAGCTTCGAGGACGAGCACGAGGACGAAACGGCCAATGAGTTCATCGGAAACTGCGTAAATTTGGCGCAGTTTTTTTTCCGATCAGACTGGACGCCTGCGGCCAGCGGCTTCCGCTCTTATGAAACTATGTGAAAATTAAAAAACGAACCGCAGAATATCGAACAAGAAATATCGAATGATGAAGTGTGGAATCGCTTCGCTCTGACTATTTTAGATAATTTTAAATCGACAGAATACCTTACTTCGATATTCATGATTCCTTGTTCGATATTCGATATTCGCTTTTTAAAAGTTTCTTTCACGATCAGACTGGCTGTCCTTTAGCCGGAGGCTGCCGCTCGTGTGAAACTTCAGGGAATGACTAATGAATAATGACTAATGAATAATGATGGAATCGTTTCGCTCGGTCGTTTTAAATGGACAGAATACATTATTCGATGTTCGATGTTCACTGGTTTCTTTTCCGATCAGACCGGCTGTCCTTTAGCCGGAGGCCGCCGCTCTTATGAAACTACAATTCAAATGCTGGAGTTGATTCCATCTTAGTTTAGGTTGCCATTGTAGGTTGGGTTGAGCCAACTCCAGGCATTGTTGGGTTTCGTTACACTCAACCCAACCTACATTTTTGCGGCGCTATCACGAAATGCGAAACCCAACAACGACCGATTTCGGAACCGATTCCCAAAAGTTTCTTTTCTGATCAGACCGGCTGTTCTGTAGCCGGAGGCCTTGGCTCGTGTGAAACTACAGAATTTCCAAAGCCCATGAGATATAAGTTAATGTCTTGTGGGAGTGGCCTCGATTCGGCTGAGCTCGTCGCAGGCCGGCCACGATTACCCACCTGGATAATCGCGGTTGGAAACCGCTCCCACGATCTACGAGCGAACGATTTTCAGATGAAGTTTCTTATCCGATCAGACCGGCTGCCCTTTAGCCGGATGCGCCGCGCTGCTCACTTTTACGGATCATCTGTCCAAAACCGACTATCGCTTCAAACTCCTCCAAACAGTAAGAATTAAAGGGCGAAAAATCGATTTCAACTGTTAAGGATGCGGGTGTCGGCGGAAATGAAACCGCCGGTCCGGCCCACCGCAGGCACGCAGCCGCATCCGATATCCAGGAAATGATAACGGACAGGTCCTCCGGTTTTGCCGATCGAAAATTCATTTAACACTGATCTTTCAGTCACAGTTACAATCAGCCGGTTTTGTGAGCCGGATCAAGGCCGAGATTTAGGAATTAAGGAATTTAGGGATTGAGGAATTAAGGGATTGAGGAATTAAGGGATTGAGGAATTAAGGAATTTAGGGATTGAGGAATTAAGGGATTGAGGAATTTAGGAATTTAGGGATTGAGGAATTAAGGGATTGAGGGATTAAGTAAACACTCTCGTAAACAGATCGATATTCGACTTTTTACGAGACCGTCATTCTTCAATCTTCAATATTCACTGCACCATAGCTTCCCGGCCTCCAAGCATCCCAGCTTCCCGGCCTCCAAGCATCCCAGCGTCCCGGCCTCCCAGCCTCCCAGCCTCCCGGCTTCCCGGCTGCTCAATCCTGCCGCCGCACCGGCACCGCCAGGCTCAAATATTGGTCCTTCTCCTGAAACATTAACTTTTTGGCAACCATCATTTTTAAAAATCCGGCAATTTTGTCTTCCGCAAAGGCCGGAAATTGGCGGTAGATTTGTTTAAATGAACGGTGCTGCCCGCAAAACAGATAGATTTTCCGGGAGGTTCCGACCAGGCGGTGCTTGATCGAGTCGGCCCGGTACCGTCGCTGAGTGATGAATAAAAATTCACGGCCGTCGCGATAACTCAAAACAGGTACCTTCAGCGCTTCATGCTGGAGCTCGTCATAGCTTTTCTGCCACAATGCGACCTTTTTTGGGACCGGCCGCCAGATCTTCTTCTGATAGCCCAGATCGCCGCGGTAGGCCAGGATCATAAACTTCAGGGACCGGCAGATACCTGCCGGAAACAAGTGCGACCAATGGGGATGATTATAGATCGCCCGGATCCCGTAGGCCTTCGGATTCTGCCAGACCGGGCTGCCCGGGCCCAGCCAGAATTTTACGGTTTGCAGCGGGCGATAGGTCAGGGCGAAATCCAGATTGTGCAGCGTCTCAGCCACATCCATTTCATCGCTGCCCGGAAAATGCAGGATCAGATTGGAGCGGTTGACGATACCCAGTGCTTCGCAGTTTCGCATGATCTCAAGATTCTGGATTGCACGGGTCCCTTTTTTGAGCTTTTTCAGCAGGGAGGTGCTGAGGGCTTCGATTCCGATTTGCAGCTCCTCGACTCCGGCAGCCCGCATGGACACCAAATCCGCCGCCGGGGTGTTGGCCCGGATTTCGGCAAACAGGTGCAGATCTTTATTCAGGGCCTTGATTTTTTTGAATACTTCCCTGGAAGATTTCCGGGGCAGCACATTGTCCACGATGGACACTGAAAGAGATTGATGCCGGCCGGTCAGATGATCCATTTCAGCGACGACGCGCGCCGGATCCTTGTGACGGTATCCCTGCCACTGGAGATTCAGATTGCAAAAGGCACAGCCGGAGATGTGAGCCTGCTGTTGCGGGGTGTTGCCGCCGGTTAGGGTTGATTTTTGCCACCAGCATCCGCGTGATGTTTCCAGGGGCAGAACCGGGAAAAATGCATTCTCCGAATTAAAGGAATTCAGCAGTGTAAAATAATCATCGTAGTTCGGCGGCGGAAGGTGGTTGAGGTCGCTCATTTGATTGAAGCCGGGGCGGCCCCGACCCCTCGCAGCGGGTTGGGCGGTAGTGACGCCGCTAATCGGCGGCAGGTCTTCCAGGGCCGGCGATGCTTGCAGGTATTCGATCAGCTGACTCAACGGTTTTTCCCCCTCACCGTTGATGACCAGATCGATGTCGGGAAACACTTTAAAAAAAATTTCCGCCACCGCACCGGAAAAAGACGAGCCGCCGATTCCGATGATCAGGTCGGGATAATTCTGCTTGGCGCGTTTAATAAAATAAAGGCTGGACGTAAGTTGGCAAAGCGATATCGAGAAGCCCGCCAGCAGGCAATCATCCCATTTCAGGCGGTCGATATAGGCATCGGTCCGCTCTTTAACCCGGTCTGTAATTTGCTGCAGCCCGGCTTCCTGAACCAAGGGTTTCGCGCGCGCCTCCCGCTTAAAGAGGGCTTCGACGGCTTCAAAACGCTGCGGAAAGAGCAGGGCGGCATAGATGCTCTCTGCCAGCCAGGTGCGTTCGGAAATCTGGTGATAGAGTTTGTAGCCCAGGGAATGGGCCACATCCAGGTAAAAGTGCCGGGCCTCGATCCGCAGTCCGGGGTGGTTCACTTCCAGGTAGGCTTTAAGGGCTCCCAGCTGAATGGACGGTCGGTTGTATAGAGGCCAGGGAGTAGCAATTAGAGCGACTTTTTTTGATTTTTGGTGCGATTGTGTCATTTGTTGATTAGGCAATCGATAGTAATAAGGGCAAATTGCTCAAAGCCAATGGCTCAAAAGCAAAAAGATATAAGCTGAAAGTTGAAAGCTCAAAGCCTTAAAGCGGAAAGCTCAAAGCTCAAAGCTGAAAGGTCAAAGCATTAAAGCCGAAAGCTCAAAGCTGAAGGCTCATGGCCGAAGGGTTAAAGTTGAAAGTTGAATTAACAACAACTTGCCATCCGGCCGGAGATATTCTATACATACCTGCAATGATTCCGGTTTTGCAATGATTTTTAGGTGATTAATCGATCTCAAGACAATGTGTTGATTGACCGTTCTGCTTTTTCAATCCGAAATCCGCATTCCGAAATCCCAAATCGAAAGGCTTGATACTGGATGCTCGATGCTGGATATTGGATACTGGATTTAATAGTTGATCGGGTCGATTGTGTTTATGGTTCATCGATCTGAAGACAATGTGTTGATTGACCGTGCTGTTTTTTTTCAATCCGAAATCCGCATTCCGAGATCCCAAATCGAAAGGCGTCTGGAGTCTCAAAAAGAAAATAAACAAACAGCGAATTAAGGCCTTGGACCTGTGGACTATAGGTGATTCAGTCATTTACTTACCATTTAGCCACGAATGGGCACGAATGACCACGAATTATTGCCAAGATCACACGCAGACCCATCACCAGGGAAAAAATAAATTTCGTGAGAATTTGGGTTAATTCGTGGCAAAATTCAAAATGATTGGAAAATCATACAATGTCGACTAAACCTGACCTGACCACGGACATCGGTGGACTGCAGCTGCAAAATCCCGTACTGACCGCATCCGGCACGTTTGGTTATGCCCGGGAGTTTGAGCACCTGGTCGATTTGAATCGACTCGGGGCAATTATCGTCAAAGGTCTATCCCTGGCACCGACCAAAGGCAACCCGCCGCCGCGCATTACCGAAACCCCGTGCGGCATGCTAAATGCCATCGGTCTTGAAAATGTCGGTATCGAGGCCTTCGTGACGGACAAGCTGCCTTTTCTGCAGACCCTGTCGCCGCCGCTTATCGTTAACATCTATGGCAAACTCGAAGACGACTACACCCGCCTGGCCGCGCGTATCGAAGAGGTTGAGTCCATTGCGGGCATCGAGGTTAATATCTCCTGCCCCAATGTAAAAGCCGGCGGAATGGCCTTCGGCGTCGATCCTGCGGCGGCCTTCAGCGTAGTTCGGGCCGTTCGCAATCAGACCGGCAAATTCCTGGCCGTTAAACTGTCGCCGAATGTCACCGACATCACGGAAATCGCCCGAGCTGTCGAGGATGCCGGGGCGGATTGTCTTACCCTGATCAACACCCTGACCGCCATGGCCATCGATATTGAAACCCGGCGCCCCAGGCTGGCCAACATTACCGGCGGGCTGTCCGGTCCCGCCATCAAACCGGTGGCCCTGCGCATGGTCTGGCAGGTCGCCCGGGTCGCCAAAGTTCCCATCATCGGCATCGGCGGGATCATGACCGCGGAAGATGCGCTGGAATTTATCATTGCCGGAGCCTCGGCCATTCAGGTCGGCACCGGCAATTTTGTCAATCCCCACGTGACGGTTGATATTGTCGATGGTATCGAAAAATTCCTTGTCGAACATAACATAGATAAAATTACAGACCTAATCGGGACACTTGAAACGTGAGGGCAGGGGGCGGAGGACAGAGAACAGATGACAGAGGTCAGAGGACAGAGGATAGAGGATAGAGGATAAAAAAATGGTGTAGGGTGTAAGGTTTAAGGTATATGGTGAAATGCCGAACGCCGTGCATTTCGTCTACTCCACGCTCATAATTCCTCTCACCTTAAACCCTATACCCTATACCCTATACCCATGGTACCTGCGTGCGCCAAAAGCCTGTCTTTGAATCCCGCACCAATTAAATCGATCAAATCCTCAGGCTATGCGCTTTGAGCTTTCAGCTTTGAGCTATCAGATCGCACGAAGCGTGCATCCCCGCAACGCTCCATGCCCTCCGCTCCACGCTCCATGACCTCTGCCCTCGACCCTCCAACTTCTACCGCCCTCCACCCAAAGCCGAGCACCGAACACCGAATGCCGATTTCTATCCCGCACCCTCTACCGTCCACCTTCTACCGTCCTCCACCCAAAGCCGAACACCGAAAGCCGAATGCCATTTTCTATCCCGCATTTTGCCTTTGCTTTACAATTCCCACTTCCGCATTCCGACTTCCGCATTCCGTTTACACCGGCGACGTTTCCTTGATCGGATGGGTTTTCAAGTATTCCAGCCGGTTCAGCCCGTTGACGTAGGCCCGGGCGCTGGCGGTGATGATGTCCGGGTCGGCACCCTTGCCCAAGGCCGTGAGCCCGTTTTCCCGCAGGCGCACGGTGACCTCGCCCTGGGCATCGGTACCGCCGGTCAGGGCGCTGATGGAAAACCGCAGCAGTTCCGAACCGGTGCCCGTAAGATTGGCGATGGTGTTGAACGCCGCATCGATGGGACCGTTGCCGTAGCCCGCATTCTGGACCTCCCGGCCATGTATCTGCAGCTTGACGCTTGCCATGGGCAACACGGTCGTTCCGGCGGTTACGTGCAGGTATTCAAGTTGGAAGACATCTGAGGTACGCAGAATACCTTCGGTCACGATGACTTCCAAGTCTTCGTCCACGATATGTTTCTTCTTGTCTGCCAGTTCCTTGAATTTTTCAAAAACCAGGTTGAGCTCCTCGCTGGAAAGATCGTAGCCCAAATCTTTCAGGTGGGTGCGCAGCGCGTGACGGCCGGAATGTTTGCCCAGTACCAGTTTATTGGCACTCAGGCCGATGGTCTCCGGCTTCATGATTTCATAGGTCATACGGTTTTTCAGCATACCGTCCTGATGGATGCCGGCTTCATGGGCAAAAGCGTTGGCGCCGACGATGGCTTTGTTGGGCTGCACCATGATCCCCGTGATCATGCTGACCAGGCGGCTGGTCGGGTGAATGAACTCGGTGTTGATGCCGGTGGTGGCCGGCAGAATATTTTGCCGGGTGTGCAGGGCCATGACGACTTCCTCCAGGGAAGTATTGCCGGCCCGTTCCCCAATACCGTTGATGGTGACTTCCGCCTGGCGGGCGCCGGCCTTGATGGCCGCAATCGTATTAGCGGTTGCCAACCCCAGGTCATCGTGACAGTGGACGCTGAAGATGGCCTTGTGGATGTTGGGCGTGTGGTTGATGACATAGGCCACCATCTCGGCGAATTCTTCCGGCACGGCGTAGCCCACGGTATCGGGTAAATTGATGGTTGTGGCGCCGGCCTCGATGGCCGCCTCAAATATCCGGCACAGAAAATCCTGGTCGCTGCGGGATCCGTCTTCCGATGAAAACTCGATGTTGTCGGTAAACGACTTGGCATATTTGACGGCTTCCACCGCGGTCTGGACGACTTCATCACGGGTCATTTTCAGCTTGTATTCCAGGTGGATATCCGAGGTGGCAATAAAGGTGTGAATTCTCGGTTTGGCGGCGTGACTGATCGCCTGCCAGGCCCGGTCAATATCATCTTTCGACGTGCGTGCCAGGGCGGCCACTTGGGCTTTGTCCAGTTTGGCGGCGATGCGGGAAACGGCATCCAGATCGCCGTCTGAGGCTGCCGGAAAACCGGCTTCGATGACATCGACGCCCAGCTTTTCGAGCTGGGTGGCCAATCTCAATTTCTCAGCGGCATTCATGCTGGCACCGGGTGACTGCTCGCCGTCTCTTAACGTGGTATCGAATATAATTACGCGATCGCTCATGATTGATGCTCCTGTCGTATTGGTTAAATGGTTGATTGGTTGAATAGTTGATTCGGTGAGACGATTGAGACCCTCTCAGGTGGTACATTAACTATCTTGCACTAACCAAAACACAGGAGCATGGGCCGCAGGAAACAGTGGGGAACAATTCCTGCGGCGTTGGTACCTTCCTTGTTAATCATGGTTGTTATCCTATGATACGAATTGGGCAAAAAATAAGCCCGATTGGTGTTATATGTTATTCGTTATCGATCCTAGCAAGTCGATTGCAGATCATAAAAAATTAAAAAACGACGGAGCGCAGCGACTGCCACAAATCTTCAATCTTCAATCTTCAATCTTCAATATTTACAACTTGTTGAATATCGGCAATTCACCCTGTTCCGGTATCAGGCCGCTGCGAATTTGTTTTTCGCCCGCCAGTTTGTACTGAAAGCTGTCGGCCAGGGCCTGCCAGCTGGCTTCGATAATGTCTTCGGAAACGCCGATCGTGCTCCACAGCTTATCCTGGTCGCGGGATTCGATGAACACCCGCACCTTGGCCGCCGTGCCGCGGTTACCGTCAATGACCCGCACCTTGAAGTCCACCAGACTCATGGTGTCAAGGTCCGGATAAAATCGATCCAGTGCCTTGCGCAGGGCGTTATCGAGGGCGCTGACCGGACCATAGCCCTCGGCGGCCGTGATCTCCTGTTTGCCGCCCACGGTTATTTTAACGGTGGCCTGGGACGAACAGGGCTGGTCCTTGTCTTTTTCGATGGTGACGCGAAAGGATTCCAATTCGAAAAGCGGTTTGAATTGATCGGTGAATTTTTCCATCAGGATCTTAAATGACCCCTCTGCCACGTCAAACTGATAGCCCTGCTGTTCCAGCTGCTTAATTTCGGTCACGATTTTGCTGCTGTCATATCCATTGTTGCCCAATTCAACCCCCAGCTCCCGGGCTTTATACTCCACATTGCTTTTGCCGGATAAATCGGATACCAGAACCCGCCGCTGATTTCCCACCAGGTCGGGTTCCATGTGCTCGTAAGCCCTTGGGACTTTCATGATGGCGCTGACATGGATGCCGCCCTTGTGGGCAAAGGCACTTTTACCCACGAAGGGTCGGTTGTTTACCGGAACCTGGTTGGCCATTTCACTGACATAGCGTGAAAGGCTTTTGAGCTTGCTGAGGTTTTCATCGGACACGCACGGCCGCTTCATTTTCAGATTCAAAATGGGCATGATCGAATTTAGGTCCGCATTTCCGCAGCGTTCGCCGTAGCCGTTGATGGTGCCCTGGACCATGATGGCGCCGGCCTGCACCGCGGTAACCGAGTTGGCCACGGCCAGACCGCAATCGTTGTGGGTGTGAATACCCAGTTTCAGCAGCGCTTTGTCTGAATCAGAATCATTTTTGCCGGCCAAATACTGCTGGAGTTCCTTGAAGATCGATTCGATCTCAAAGGGCAGGGTGCCGCCGTTGGTATCACACAGCACGATAAAATCGGCCCCGCCTTCGATGGCGGCATCGATGGTCTGCAGGGCATAGTCGCGATGGTTCTTATAGCCGTCGAAAAAATGCTCGGCATCATAGATCACTTCCCGGCCATTCCATTTTAAAAATTTGACGGAATCGTGGATCATCGCGATGTTCTCAGCCAGGGTGTTGTTCATGACCGCTTCGACATGCAGATCCCAGCTTTTGCCGAAAATGGCGACCGCGGGGGTTTCACTCTCCAGCAGGGCCTTTAAATTGGGATCTTCGGCGGGCTGGATACCGGGTTTGCGGGTAGAGCCAAAGGACGCCAGGCGGGCGGTTTTGAATTTAACCCGTTTGGCCAGGTCAAAAAACTGCATGTCCTTGGGATTGGAACCGGGCCAGCCACCTTCGATGTAGTGGATCCCCATATCATCCAGCTTTAATGCGATTTTGACTTTTTCATCGGCCGTAAACGAGATATTCTCGCCCTGGGTTCCATCTCGTAAGGTGGTGTCGTATAATAGCGTCGGTTCCATATCACTCTCCAAACAGGGGATAAAAGTTATTGGTTTAATAGTTATTTGTTATTAGCTTTATTGGAACGAGCATAATTCTTTAGACCCAAAGCAAAAAGTAAAATCAAATATCAATCTGCATATTGTGCCGAAAGACCAATCCCGGAGGTTTCTTCAGATACACTGTGCGCTTTGATGATAATCCCTTTATAAGATTAACCAATAACGAATAACCAATAACGAATAACAATTATAGTTTGCTGCGGTTTTCCGGCCGCAATGATCGGACCGTGGCGCCGGTTTGCCACATTTCCGACTTATTGAGGACTTCCAGTTCTTTGTCCAGTTTCTCGCGGTAATCCGGCGCGCTGTTGGCTTCGAGAACCCGGCGGGTTTCAGCGCCGGAAATCACCCTCTGGTAAAGATCATCGAAAACCGGTGCCACGGCGTCCCGGAACTTGGGACTCCAGTCCAGGGCGCCGCGCTGGGCCGTCGTCGAGCAGTTGGAAAACATCCAGTCCATGCCGTTTTCCGCCACCAGCCGGATCAGGCTCTGGGTCAGTTCCTCCACGGTTTCGTTAAAGGCTTCACTGGGGCTGTGACCGTGCTTGCGCAGCAGATTGTATTGGGCTTCCATCACACCGGCCAGGCATCCCATCAGAACACCGCGCTCACCGGTCAAATCGCTGTGAACTTCATTGGCAAAGGTGGTGGGGAACAGGTAGCCGGATCCCACGGCAATGCCCAGGGCCAGGGTTCTCTCTCTGGCACGACCCGTGAAATCCTGGAACACGGCAAAACTTGAATTGATGCCGCTGCCGTCCAGGTAATTCAATCTTACGTTGCGACCGGAGCCCTTCGGTGCGACCAGGATGACGTCTACATTTTCAGGCGGGACTATTCCGGTTTGATCCTTGTAGACAATGCCGAACCCATGGGAAAAATAGAGGGCGTCACCTTCATTCAAACATTCTTTGATACCCGGCCAGGTGGCGACCTGCCCGGCATCGGACAGCAGGTTCTGGATAACCGTGGCTCTCCTGGCAGCTTCTTCAACGGGAAATAAGGTTTCGCCGGGGACAAATCCGTCATCAACGGCCCGCTGATATGTTTTGCCGCCTTCCCGCTGACCCACGATCACCGGTACGCCGTTGTCTCTCAGATTCAATGCCTGCCCCGGGCCCTGAACGCCGTAGCCCAGGACGGCCACTGTCTCATTGGCCAGAATTTCTCTGGCTTTCTGCAAAGAAAATTCCTCCGACGTAATTACTTCCTCCGTCACTCCCCCGAAATTGAATTCTGCCATGTCTACCCCTTTTTATTTTGTTTGTGTTTGTAAATTGTGAGCTTAAATGGGCTATAGGACCTATAGGTATTATAGGTCCTATAGGACTTATAGGACCTATATCTCTATAGAGTGGACGCATAAACGTAAAAATTCTCATTATATCAGCATGATAAGATAAAATACTACTTGACTTTTTTTGATATAAGTACTACTAAAATCACTCCTTTTATAGGCCTAGTTCCCTAAAACT
>Ga0209339_1000295_pt1 | contig 18558 bp, 16 predicted proteins | sample OlaalgELextract3_FD_187376 | JGI IMG/M metagenome (GOLD analysis project Ga0209339, IMG submission 187376) | Olavius algarvensis symbiont microbial communities from Tuscany, Italy - Type A ELBA extract 3 (SPAdes) (version 2) | ecosystem: Host-associated > Annelida > Digestive system >... | reverse complement strand
TAACCTGAAGCACAGCAGATTGCTGCTTTAACCAATTTTTCAAAGAACATTGACCAAATTTAAAATGTTGGACCTACAATTTTGTAATTTATTCTGATCAATTTTAAGTTTATGCGCAGGCTCTATAGTATAAATCTTGCGCAAACATGATTTGATTTCAATAAATAGACACTAGGCTTTTTCCGAGACCGCGCTCGAAAAAGTGGCCCCGGCGGGGCAGCAATGGCGCAGTTTGTAGGTTTTAGTTTTCAGGTGTCGGGTGTCAGGGAACCGACGCGCTAAATCCTGACACCTGAACACTGATCCGCCTGCGGCGGAAAACCTTCCGCATCTTACAACATATTGTCAGAAAAAGGCCCTAAGGGCCTCAATCCCTCAATTCCTAAATTCCTAAATCCCTCAATTCCTCAATCCCTCAATCCCTCAATTCCCCAATCCCTCAATCCCTCAATTCCCCAATCCCTAAATCCCTAAATTCGAATAAATTGACTAATTTTGAAATATGGATTAAAATTGGATTTTCTGGAGGTGACAATATTGGATGTATCGATCAAAAAATACCGGCCGGCAGATATCCGGCTGCGGCGGCGTGACGTACTGAAATTCAGTTTGGTGGTCACGGGTGCCATCCTGAACCCGATTCCTGCCCTGGCCGCCTTAGATTCCAAGTCTAGGGCAAATAAGAACCTGGCATTTTACAATACGCACACCAAAGAGCGACTGCAGGTTTGCTATAACCGCAACGGTAGATACGACCCGAAAGCCCTGGCCAAAATAAATTACATTTTGCGCGATCATCGCAGCGGCGAAGTCAAGGCCATCGATAGCAGACTGCTGGAACTGCTGCACGAACTCTCTCTTAAAACCAGTCCGCAAGCCCCGTTTCATGTCATATCCGGCTACCGCTCACCGAACACCAATAAAAAGCTCAGAAAAAAATCCAACAGCGTGGCCTCCCGCAGTCTCCACATGCAGGGTAAAGCCATTGACATTCGCATGCCTGGTTTCAAGACGCGGCAATTGCGCAAAGTCGCCCGGCAGCTGAAACTCGGCGGGGTCGGTTATTACGCGAAATCTGACTTTGTGCACGTGGATATCGGTCGGGTGCGGTATTGGTAATTAATCCGCCCTTTAAGGCAGTGCTTACGGCTGTGATATTTTGTTTTTGTGAAAGGGGGTTTTTGGCCAGGATGTTATTGCGGCGGATTAATTTATGTATGCTTCGCATGGTTTAGGTTTATTCTTAACTGATTCGAAGCAGATTCGGCTATATCGTCTATACCCCTGAGACTAGCGGAGTGGATGATCGCCACTGAAATCGTATGCTGTTTGAGACCATTAGGGATCGTTTTGAATGAACAGCGTTCTCTAATGATTATCAATACCCCAAATATCCTGCGATCAAGCATAATATTTTAATATTAAATCGATTCCTGTTCATTCATTACGAACCCTTTTGGTCGAGTTCATGCGGTTTCGGTGGTGATTATCCACACAGCGCCGCGGCTTGAAGATCTCCCCGACGCTTTGGTTGATCTCATCTGCCCGAGTGCAAAAGGGGGCGTTCAATCTGTCCCTACTCGTCCCATGCAAATGGTTTTTCACCGATCAATGCGTCGGCGGCTTTGGCTGCCGCGATGGTTTGCGGATGAAAAATGTCCAACAGCACCATATCCAGACCGGCCGCGGCCAACATGCTTAAGTAAACCGGCTCGAGCACCAGCCGCTTCGGATGCCCCTTGGCGCCGGCGGTCAGGTTGGACAACCCCACCACGGTTTTGACCTCGAATCCCAGAACATCCGGCAGATCTTTGATGGTCCGGAGGACTTGTCCGGCCTGCAAATGGCCGTCCTGCCAGATAATGCGAACCACCAACGGATCAATTATCAGAGACTCTTTATTAAGGCCCGCATTTTCAAATTCAGCCAGCAGTTCGACGGCGACCGCCAAGCGCTCATCGGCGTTGCGCAGCACCTGCCCCGCAGGGCTCAGCAGATAACCGATGATGTCTGCCTGATATTTCTTGGCCAACGGCAAAATGCATTCGAGCTTATGGGCCTCCAGCGAGAACCCGTTGATGATCACCTTGCTCCGCGCGGCTTGCAGACCGGCCTCGATCGCAAGGGGATTGACCGTATCCAGCATAATCGGCAAATCGCAGACTTCCTGGATGGTTTCTACCAGAAAGGCCATATTCTTGCCGCCATCTTTGGGCAGGGGCCCCGTATTGATGTCGATCATATGCGCCCCGGCAGTCTGACAACACCGGACCAGATGTTGAATGGGTGCGGGATTCAAATCTGCGATGGCACGTTCAATCTCCGGCCGCGTAATTTGCAGATTATCGGCTATCAGGATCATAATTGATTCATCGCCTCATAGAACTTTTCGGCCATGATCTTATAACCGGCATTGTTCGGATGAATGGGATCGCTCATCAATTTGCGGTTTCCCATGATGCCGGCAAAAATATTGGGGATTAATATCACGCCGGTGTCATCCGCCAATTCCTGATAGGCCCGGCCATAGCCGCGATCTCTGACGGGAAATTGGATTCCCCCCAGAATCACCCGGGCGCCCGTGTTTTGAATGGAGTTGACGATCAGCCTGAGATTTTCAAATGCGCGGTCTTTGGCGACACCGTTTTTCAAATCGTTGCCGCCCAGGGTGATCAGCACTAAATCCGGCGATTCGACGAGGACATCCTGCTCGAGCCGCTGCAACGCGCGGTCGGTGGTGTCCCCGGGAACGCCGGCATTGATCACCGGCTGCCCGATCATTTGCGACAGCTGTGAGGGATAATCCATATCTTCGCCGGCACCGGTGCCGTATGTCAAACTGTCGCCGAAGCAGATAATCGTTCGCTCGCTGAAATCAGTTTTGGTCCCCGCCGAAGAAGGAAAAAACATTCGATACCCCAAAAAGAGGATAACGGCGCACAATGCTATGTAAAGGATATTCTTCATCAATCAATCACCCCTAATCCGGAATACTCTTTTGAAACTACAAGAGATTTTATAAGAGAACCGCAGAATATCGAATAAGAAATATCGAATGATGAACTGAGTAATAATTTCGCACTGATTATTTAAGAATAATACAGCCCGGTTATCTAGAAGCCCAAGTACAACGCATCTACTTCCCTCCCCCGGTGGGAGGGATTGAGGGAGGGGGCTAAAATAGATGGCAATCCTTCAACTTGGTTTTTATGGATATCCGCATAATATAATTCGATAGAATACCTTACTTCGATATTCATTATTCCTTGTTCGATATTCGCTTTATTAAAGTTTCTACCATCGATCAGACTGGCCGTTTTTTTGGCCAGAGGCCGCACTCATATGAAACTTCATCATAAAAGTATAACCCCAATTTAACGATAATCCAACTGAAAGCTGACAGGTATTCTTTACGGTTCTATAACCCCCAAAAAGGTAATCCATCTTGGGGCACTAAATGATCTAAATTTCGGAGTATCGGAGTAATGGAGTGTTGGCTGAAAGTGACGCTCGCTATAAGCTCCGCCGGATCGAATAGGCCGGTGCTTCTTTTTTCGGATGCCAGTGAACGACGAGAATCCCGCCTACGATACATGCCAGGGCCAACAAAATTTTAGCGGTAATCGGCTCGCCCAGCACCAGCCCCCCAAGGGCGACGCCGGCAATCGGCATGATAAAAAGGAAGGAATGCAGGGACACTGCCCCATATTTCTTGAGCAAGGTGTTCCAGGCCACAAAGCCGAAAGAGGCCGTAATCAAACTCTGGTACAAGATTGCGGCAATGACCGAAGCATCCAGATTGAATATCATAGCGCGGTCCCATAAGAAGGCCTCGACCAGAAACAGCGGCACTGAAAACATGGTCGAATAAAGCACCACCTGCAACGGATGAAACGCGCTGATAATCCGTTTCAAATAAACTGCCGAGCAGGACCAGATGGTCACGGCCCCCAGGATAATGATGTCACCGGTTCTGACGCCCGCCCGAATGGCACTTTCATCCAAAAACATAAATACGACACCGGTAAATCCGAGCAGGATTCCAAAAAATTTTCGCCTTGAAATTCGATCTCCCGGAATAAAAAAGTGGGCCAGAAAGAGAATAAAGAACGGCAGAAGATTCGACAGCAGGGTGCCGCGAGAGGCATTGGACTTGCTGAGCCCCAAATAAAACAGGGACAGCTGGACGGTAAACAGCGCAGAAAAAATCAGCACCTGATGAAACTGTCCTTTTTTCAAAGCAATGGTCTGCCCTATGATTCGGGACCAGAGATAAATGGCAATGGCGGCAATACCAAAACGAATGGCGGCCGAGGTAAAAATGCCGATACCCGAAAAAGCAACCTTAATGGCCACTGCGTTTGAACCGAACAGCACACAGAGAAATACCGTAAACACCATGGCGCCGAAGGAAAGCTCCGGGCTCGAGGGATGTGGGTCGGTCATTTAACTCCAATCATTGCAAAAAATATAAGCCCTGGGTAATTACACTACATCACCGGCCTTGGCAAGCAGATACAGCGGAACGATTGCTAAATAAATAAGCCGGAATTCGAATGCCCGGTTCAGGCAGGCAGTCACAAAATAAATGGGGAACCTTCTGCCGTTTTCAAGAAGACGCTCTTTGAAGCATGCCGGTTGCATAAACGCAGTTGCCGGATTTACCCTTGACAGTGATCACCGGATTATCTATGCTGGAATCTATTCAATTTATTAAAGATAGATAAAAAGCTGAATGGGCGTTTTTAATTATTTTAACCTCACTCCTTTGAACTATTCATCTTACATCGTAGAGTGCGGCTTCAATGAGTTTCACGATGATTTCTCAAGCGTCTAAGATATGATAGAACCATAAAAAATCATTGCAACGGCGAATTGGTTGATTTTGGAAAATTTTAAATTTCTTGACAACCTATCACTTCTGAAAGGAGGAATTTCTATCATGGCGACAAAAAAAGAGCACCCCGGTGTTGAAAAAATGCGAAAATCCCTTGCCGAGGGCAAGTGTTCAAGACGCGAATTTTTACGCACCGTCACCCTGTTGGGCGTGTCGGCCACGGCTGCCTATGGCATGGCCGGGCTGCCGGATTTTATTTCATCGGCCCAGGCTGCCAGCCATAAAAAAGGCGGCGTAATAAAATATGGCATGCAGGTGCAGGAAATGGCCGATCCGGGGACCTATTCCTGGACCCAGAAATCCATCGTTTCCCGCCATATCATCGAGTATCTGGTGGAGACCGGGCCGGATAACATCACGCGGCCCGCTCTGGCAGAAAGCTGGGAAGCCTCCGCCGACTTGAAAATCTGGACCTTTCATTTACGCAAAGGCATCAAGTGGTCAAACGGCGATGACTTCATTGCCGACGATGTGGTGTTTAACTTTACCCGCTGGCTCGATCCCAAAACGGGGTCATCCAACCTGGGATTGTTCGATGCCATGCTCGAAGAGACCGGAGAGAAAGATTCCAAAGGCAACCCGGTCAAGCGGATGAGCAAAAATGCCGTGGAGAAAGTCGACAACCACACGGTCCGGCTCAACCTGAATTCACCGGTGCTGGCGATTCCCGAGAACCTGTACAACTATCCCACCGGCATCGTGCACCGCGATTTCGAAAAAGAAGGCGGGGATCTCTCCAAAAATCCGGTGGGCACCGGCCCCTATACCCTTGCCGAATTCAGGGTCGGCGAACTGGCCGTCTTGAAAAAACGCAAAGAACCCTGGTGGGGCGGTGAGGTCTATCTGGATGAGATTCGCATTGTTGACCTGGGCGAAGATGCCGGGGCTTATCTGGCTGCTATTGCTTCGCAACAGGTGGACGTCATCTATAATCTCGACCTGACCACCCTGGAAGCGGCCAAAAATATTCCGGGTATCAAGGTTGTCTCGATCCCATCGACCCAGACCGGCGTCATTCGGATGAAAGTCAACAAAAAACCGTTTGACGATATCCGCGTCCGCAAAGCGGTTCAGAAAACCTGTGATGCCAAGCGCCAGCTCGACATCGCCCACCAGGGCTTGGGGATTGCGGCGGAACACCATCATGTCGCCAAGATCCATCCCGAGTACTTTGCCCTGCCCCCGTTCGAGCAGGACATCGAGGGCGCCAAGAAACTGCTGGCCGAGGCCGGCTACCCCGATGGCATCGAAGTGACCTGCAATGTCGGCAATACGGACGGCGTTTGGGAGCAGGATTCCGTAGCCGTGCTCAAGGAAGATGCCGCCAAAGCCGGAATCAACATCAAAATGAACGTGATGCCCCAGGCCCAATATTGGGATGTCTGGACCAAGGCGCCCTTGAGCCTGACCTCCTGGACCCACCGTCCCCTGGCCGTCATGGTGCTGGGTCTGGCTTACCGCACCGGGGTGCCCTGGAATGAGTCCAGTTATGCCAACCCCGAGTGGGACAAGGCCCTGACTGAAGCGGAATCGACCCTGGATGTCGAATCGCGCCGGGCCAAGATGGAGAAGGTCGAGAAGATTCTGCAGGATGACGCCGTCATGGTCCAGCCGTTTTTCCGTTCGGTATTCACCGCGGTGCGGGACAATGTCGTCGGCTTTGAAATGCATCCGACTCGATACTATCGTTTCCACAAAGTATCCCTGGCCTAACATTGAAAGCGCATGAGCGGACAGGGGGCCTTTGACGGCTCCCTGCCGCTTTTCCTCCCCAACGATCTGCAAAAGTTGCATCAAAAGGAGTCGATATGGTCACCCTGGTGCTAAAGCGCATCGGATTCATGATTTTTACCATGATTATCGTATCGCTGATTCTGTTTCTGCTGCTGGAGACCGAGCTGACGGGCGATCCGGCAATCCGGGTGCTGGGCCAATTTTCCAACGAAGAGCAACGTGAGCTCTGGCGCGAACAGCATGGCTACAATCAACCCGTTATGTGGCGTTATGTAAAGTGGCTGGGCAATTTCGCAACCGGCGACCTGGGGGAATCCATCCGGTTCAAAGGTCCCGTCGCGGATGTCATGCTGCCGCGATTATGGAACACGGCTATATTGGGGTTTTGGACGTTTGCGATCATGATCCCGCTGTCATTGACGCTGGGCGTTTTGTCGGGGATGAAGGAGGGATCACTGCTGGACAGGTCGATTTCCGTGTTCGGGATTTTAACGACTTCCGTGCCGGAATTTGCCAGTGCCGTGATTTTTTCCGCCCTCTTTGTATTCACCTTAAAGTGGCTGCCGGGCACCAGCAGCATGTCGGGCGGTTTCGAGTTCAAGCAGCTGATCCTGCCGGCCATGGTGCTGGTCGTCTATGATTTTGGCTATGTGGCCCGCATGACCCGTGCCTCCATGGCGGAAGTCATGACCTCCCAGTACATCCGAACCGCCGTCTTGAAGGGGCTGCCTTACCGGTCGGTGATTGTCAAGCATGCCCTGCGCAACGCCCTTATCGCACCGTTTACGGTCATCATGCTGCAAATCAACTGGCTGTTGTCCGGCGTTATCGTGGTGGAGTTTTTCTTTGCCTACAAAGGATTTGGCGCACTGATCCTGGAGGCTTCCTTGAACAATGATATCGCCCTGCTGGAGGCCTGTGCCATGGTGGCGGTTTGTGTAGCAGTAACCACCCAAACCATCGCCGACATCGGATACACATTTCTCAATCCCCGCATCCGGTTTAAATAAGGAGAAAAACGATGAATATGACTGAAGCGAAAACCCATATGCCCAGAGCCGGATACGGCGCGGCCATATGGCGTGCGCTGAAATCTTTTGGGCTGCTGCGGGAAAGCTGGGTCGGCATGGTGGGGGCGTTTCTGGTGTTGTTCTGGGTGGCGGTGGCGATCCTGGCACCGCTGATTGCGCCTTTTGATCCCAATTCGTCGATTCAACCGTTTGCCAAACCCGGGGTTGTGTCGGCCAAGGCCGGCGGCACCTTCTGGTTGGGCACCGATCATATCGGGCGGGATATCATGTCACGCATTATCTGGGGATCGCGCACGGTGCTGATCTATGCGCCCCTGGCAACCATTTCGGCCTACCTGGTGGGCATCCTGATGGGCCTTGCGGCCGGGTATCGCGGCGGCTGGGTGGACGATATTCTGTCGCGCATTGCCGACATCATTCTTTCATTTCCGGTGCTGGTGCTGTATATTATCATCATCGCCACCATCGGCGCCTCCGGCATCAATATCATCATTGCCATCACCTTTGCCTCATCGCCCGGGATCATGCGCATTGTGCGCGGCCTGGTGCTGGATCTGCGCAATCGTGACTATGTCGCGGCGGCTCAGACCCGCGGCGAATCCGACTGGAAAGTGATGCTGGTCGAAATATTGCCGAACGCACGCGGCCCGCTGATTGTCGATGCCTGTCTGCGTCTGGGCTACGTCATCATCACCATCGGCGTGCTCGGTTTTTTGGGACTGGGTCTGCCGCCGCCGGATCCTGACTGGGGCGGCATGGTGAATGAAACCCGGCAAATGGCGATGGCGTTTCCGCACATGACGCTTTTTCCCTGCATCGCCATATCTTCGCTCATCCTGGGCTTTAATTTGCTGGCCGACGGGTTGCGCGAAATTTCATTGCGCGATTAGGAGGTAAACAACCTATGAACGAGGATCAAGCACCGGTTCTGGTCTGCAAGGACCTCAGCATCTCTTACTATACCCGGGCCGGCGAGATTCCGGCGGTGGTGGACTTTTCGCTGACGGTCAAACCCGGTGAAACCATCGGCATCGTCGGCGAATCGGGCTGCGGCAAATCCACCGTGGCCATGGCCGTCATGCAGTACATGGGTGCCAACGGCGGCATCAAAAGCGGCAATATCATGTTTAAGGGCCACGATTTAAATCAGATGTCCGAAGCTGAGCTGCGCCGCATTCGCGGCTCGGAGATCGCCATGATCTACCAGGAGCCGTTTGCCTCGTTGAATCCGAGCCTCAAGATCAGCACCCAGCTGATGGAAGTGCCCCTGGCCCACGAAGAAATATCCAATGAAGAGGCGCGCCAGCGGGCGCTGCAGATGCTGACCGATGTCAAATTGCCCGACCCGGAGCGGATCATGGAATCTTACCCGCATCAGTTGTCCGGCGGACAGCAGCAGCGCGTCGTGATCGCCATGGGACTTTTGTCCAAACCATCCCTGCTGCTGCTGGATGAGCCGACGACGGCGCTGGATGTTACGGTCGAGGCCGGCATCGTCAAGCTGGTGGCCGATATCAGCAAGAAATTCGGCACGTCACAGATCTATATCTCCCATAACCTCGGGCTGATTCTGGAAACTTGCGACCGGGTATTCGTGATGTATTCCGGCGAGGTGGTCGAGGAGGGAACGATCGATTCGCTGTTTACCTGGCCCAAGCATCCGTACACCCATGGCCTGTTTGCCTGTATTCCCCTGCCGACCACCGACAAAAACGCGGCCCCGCTCAAACCCATCCGGGGCCAGCTTCCCCTGCCGTTCGAACGGCCCCAGGGCTGCTATTACCACCCCCGCTGCGATCATTTCAAAGCCGGCCTGTGTGACCAGGAGCATATCGCCATGGAGCACGTCGAGGGCAGTGCGGCCGACCATCGGGTGCGATGTCTGCGCTATAAGGAGATCGATCACACGAAGGAAGCCCCGGGCGGTGAAGCTCGGCAAGCAGCCGCACTCGGTGAGCAGGTGCTTGAAGTCGACAGCATGAAAAAGTACTACGAGGTTCGCGACAGATCCCTGCGGGCCTTGATTTCCGGCAAAAGAGTTCGATACGTCAAAGCCAATGAGGAATTGAATTTTACGGCCCGCGAGGGCGAAACCATCGCCATCGTCGGCGAATCCGGCTGCGGCAAATCGACTTTTGCCAAAGTGCTGATGGGCCTGGAAAAAGGTACCGAAGGCGAAGTGCGGCACCATGGCCGGGATATATCGGACATTGCGGTACGGGATCGCAGTGCGGAGCAGATCGGCTCATTGCAGATGGTGTTTCAAAATCCATTCGACACCCTGAATCCCAGCCACAGCATCGGCAGCCAGATATCTCGCGTGATCAAAAAATTTGGCGTTGAAAAAGATAAGACGAAGATATTCAACCGTGTCATGAAGCTGCTGGATACCGTCAAACTGCCCAGGGATTTTTATTTCAGAAAGCCCAGGCAGCTGTCGGGCGGCCAGAAGCAGCGTATCGGCATCGCCCGGGCCTTTGCCGGCAATCCGAGCATGGTCATCGCCGATGAGCCGGTTTCGGCCCTGGATGTGTCGGTTGCCGCAGCAGTGACCGAACTGCTGATGGATATTCAGCGTGAGCATAAAACCACCCTGCTCTTTATCAGCCATGATCTGAGTGTGGTGCGTTACCTTTCGGACCGCATTGTCGTCATGTATCTCGGCCATATTCTTGAAAGGGGGACCACGGAGCAGATTTTCGAACCGCCCTATTCGCCCTACACCGAGGCGCTGTTGTCAGCGGTACCGATCGCCGACCCGGAAGTGACCAAGCGTGAAATCGTGCTGGAAGGCAACCTGCCCAGCGCCATGAGTCCGCCCAAAGGCTGCCCGTTTTGCACCCGCTGTCACCGGAAAATCGGGGACATCTGCGACAATGAACCGCCGCCGGAGCAGATCGTGTCCGACCGCCATGTCATTAAGTGCCATATTCCGCTGGCAGAATTGAAGCAGGTGGCACCGGTAATTGTGGTGCCGGATGAATCGGAACGAATCCGGGCGCAGAAGTAGGAATAGAGCCGGTTAAAATTGCCGCTATCAGTTTGAGATAAGATTTCAAATCGATGATGAAGCCGGCTTCGATTTTGGAACTTGGATTGCGGATTTTGGATTTAAGGTATTCTATCTATTTTATTAATAGACTGAGCGAAGCGATTCCGCCAATCCAAAATCCGAAATCTAAAATCCAAAATTTAAAGGCCCTTTTATTGAATTCGGGATTTCTCGGTCAGGTCGGCACCGCGCCAGAGGTAGAGTGCTAAGAGCGGCACGGCTTCCGTTCGCATGGCATGCGTTACCCGGGAGGCGTGATATATCGGCCGGCAGGATTTGCGATAGGTCCATTTATCGTGGCCTTGCTGCCAGAGCGTCTTCCCGGTTAAAGGCACATATACTTCTTCAGCCGCGTGATTGTGCCGCGGATATTCGATTTGAGGTCCTAACATCAGAAACCCGCAGGCGATCCGGCTGCTGGCAATGGGTCCCCGCTGCCCGATCAGTTCCGCCCAGCCATAGCTCTCGAGAAATTCCGGGCCGAAGTCTTGCGCTGAATAAGTTTGCCCCCAGGCAATTTGGTTTGCCAGAGATGCAAGCTGACCGACGATATGCGTCCCGGGGTTGCCGGTCACCTGAACGGCCGCGGGCATCCAGTATAGAACCGGAAGTCCTTGGGGTTCAATAGATCGCTTCCGGCAATTTGCCGACGGCCAATCTGCCAGGAAGACATTTAAATGCGCACCATTGAGTTTTTCGAGAAAACCACGAATAGCGTCGACCAACACCATGATATTTTGGGCTAAATCTGCCACTTGCAACCTGCCGAAGATCCTGGACACTGGATGTTTCCGAATTCAATTGTTTAGAGTGTTTCTTAATGTCTTGGCCATTGATTGATATTATCGAGCATCGTTAGTCAGTAGCCAGTGACCAGTATCGAATATCCGGAATCTGGTATCCGGTATCGAGCATCCAGTATCGAGTATCCAGTATCCAACATCGAGTATCAAGCATCCAGCATCGTCTCCTTGAAAGCGACCATCTTTCTTTTGGCCCCAGTAGTCGCTAAACCGATTCTTGCGACGCCAAGGTTTATTTAACCGACGTCACCGGGCAGGGTGCTTCCAGGATGACGTACTGGGCGGTCGACCCGAACACCAGTTTCCCGACTTTTGATCTTCTTCGCACGCCGATGATGATTTCGTCGATATCGTTGTCTTTGGCAAAGTTGACCAGGTCCTCACCTGCCGTCTGGTAGCTGACCGTGGCCCGGACTTCACAGGGAATGTCATCGGCCACAAAAGGTTTTCGAATTTTTTCAAGTTTGTTTTCAGCTCGATCGATGTCTTCTTTTTTCAGCGTGGGACTTTGCTCCAATGAGGTCACAATAAAAAGATCGGCGCCGTAAGCGCTGGCATGTTTGTGGGCCAGCTTCAAGGCTGCATCAGCGACCCGGGACTCTTCATACCCCACGAGTATCTTCATTTTGTCCTCCTTTGCCTGCATGGTAATGTTTGGCCACCAAGACCTCAATTGAGTAAAAGCAATTGAGAGCTATTAGTTATTCATTATTTGTTATTGGTTTAAAAGGAATCAGTTCGATTTTTATATGCCTGCCCTTGATCTTCGGCTACTTCCGGCCGAACTTTAAATCTATTTCTATGATACTTATACACTATTGAACGGTTTTTCAATCTTTAGTTCTCGGCGGCATCAACAAAGTCAGAAGTTTGCTTAATTCAGGTAGTTCTTCACAATGCCAGACAGCGTGTTCCATTTTTTCGGCTCTGTCATCCGGCAGCTGCCCGCCGGCTAACCGGCGAAATTTCTTTATCAGCTCCGAATCCGAAGGCGGGCTGCCGGCCTCCCAATCGGCCTCAAAGTCACCGGATTTAAATTTGCCGCCGTCTAAAGTCTCAATTTCAACCCGCGCCAATCGTTTTGCCGGAAAACGCTGATTGTATTTAGGATCTTCATTCATTTCCACCCGCTCTACCAGTTGCCCAACCGCCGGATCCGTCAGGGCCGCTCCGGTCAGTTCGGCAACCCCCAAGCGACCGTGCACCAACGCCGCGGCCAGCGGGAAGGGCAGACTATACTGGGCCTGTTCGGTGGATTGGGGATACCGGCAGTTTAACCTGACCGCTTCATGAAAAGTCGTCACCCGGACGCGTTTTATATGGACGGGGGCTATTTCATAATCATGCTGCAATTTCAGGGCGGCTTCTATGGCCGGCTGGGCCCAGCGGCAAACGGCATGGGGTTTAAAATACTGATCGGTGATATGCCAACAGCTTCCCAGGTCCTGCCAGATTTTCGCAACCGCATCGGACTCCACGGTCACAGCCGGCGCACCGGTGAAATCGGCCTGGGCCAGCAAGGCCGAACTGATTCCGGTCATGGCGCCCCAGCCGGATCCGTCTTTTAGCATCGTGGGGTGATCGATGCAGCGCATCATCTGGGAACGCGGGCCGTGGTATTCGGCAATCCCCAGGGCATGCCTGGTTTGCCCCCTGGTCAACCCGATCCGCCGGGCCGCCAGGGCTGCGACGCCAAGCGCATTCCAGGCACCCGAAGTGTGATAATCGCAGGCGGTGTCATGCAGGGCCAAACCGGCGCGCAGGGCAATCTCATAGCCGATGACCAATGCCGTCAGGAACGCTTCACCGGATAGGCCGGCCGCCGCCGGAGAAGATAGGGTTGCAAACAAACCGGGGACCACCGCCGCCCCGGCATGCCCTTTGGTCAATGGATGCCCGTCGTGAATATCCAGCGCATCGATGGTCATGCCGGTGGCCAAAGCCGCCCCCGGAGGAGATACCTCGCGGCCGTCCAGCCACAACCGGGCGCCCTGTCCTCCAAATGCCGCGGCGGCGAACTCATAAACAATCCGGGATAAATCCGTCGCCCGGCCACTGATACCGGCACCCAGTGTGTCCAACAGACAGCGCCGGGCCTGGTGACGAACATGTTTCGGCAAATCAGTCCAGGTCGTATCATGAATAAACTGAATCACTGACGTTTGCATTAGTCAATCAGCCTTTATGATTGTAGATGGCATTACCACCACTGAATATGCGCCGAGAAGCTGGGAGGCCAGGAGGCTGGGAGGCTCGAAAGCCATAGAACCTCTCAGTATTTCCGAACTTCTCAACTTCCAGGCCTCCGGACTTCTCATTCGATCATCTTCACCCACAATCGACGGTTTTTCCTCAAGCGCAGCGCTCCTCAAGCAAAGCGCTCTTCGAGCGAAGCGCTCTTTCAGCCTCGGTTTCCAGGCCTCCAAGCTTCCCAGCATCCTGGCCTCCAAGCCTTATAGCCTCCCAGCCTTCAAGCCTACAACAAAATATTATACTTCGCTCTGATGGCTTTTTCAACATCCGCCGCAATATGGGGCGTTTCTGCTTCCTCAAGTATTTTTCTGGCAATCTCCCGTGCCCGCGTCCGGGCATCCAGCGATCCCTTTTCAGTCCATTTCTCCCGGCTTTCCTGGTCTGAAACACCGTTGCCGCCGTAGTACTCTTGGCGCATGTGTGTCATCGTGTGCGGTGACATGATAAATGAACCGCCCGGCCCGACTTCTTCGATCGCCTCGAGGGCCAGATGTTCGGCATCCACCGGGATGCCTTCCAGAACCTTGCAGCTCATCCCGATAATTTCATCATCGATCACGTATTGCTCATAGGCCACGGCTAACATGGACTCCAGCATGCCGGCCGCATGGTGAATGTAGTTCGAACCGCCCATGGCGCCCAGGACCGTAGTCAAGGCTTTTTCCCAACTGGCCTGGGCGTCCGGGATTTTCGAATCCGTCAATCCGGAAGAGTTGTAATTGGGTACCTTGATGTGATGGGCCAGTTGATGAATGGCGGCATTCATCATGCCGCATTCGACCGCGCCGCCCATATAGGCCAGGCTGCGCATGTTGGCCCGGCCCGGGATGCCGCCATACAGCAGCGGCGCACCGGGATTGGTCAGTTGGCAAACCGCGATTCCGGCCAGCTGCTCGGCATGCAGCTGGGCCAGGGTTCCGGCCATGGTTACCGGCGAGGTCGATCCCGCCATGGGTGCCGCGGACAGGGCGACCGGAATCCGGTTGCGCACGGCCTCCAGCATGATCAGGGTCGATAGGGTGCACAACTTCAAGGGGCTGATGGCATATGAGGCGATCACCGAGATAAACGGTTTATCCATCAATTCATCTTTACTTCCGGCGACCAAGGCGGCGATGTCGAGCATTTTGTGCACGCCCGCTTCGTTAGTGAGGCCGGACATCACATGTTTGGCGGTGCCCTTCAGGCAGGCAAAGATGGCATTGGCGTCATGCTCGCTCGCGGGAATGTCCGTGGGGGCGCAGGGCCTCACAAAAAAGTGTATGTTATCCAGACGATCCATCAATCTGGCAATTTGATACATATCGTTCAATGTGGTTGGTCGGGCTTTGCCGGTTTCGAGATCCAATATGATAACCGCCGCCCCGCCGGTTCCAAGATAGACCCGATGTTGGGTTAGATCCAGGGCGTCGCTGCCATCCCGATTGTAAAGGAGAACCTGTTCAGGTGCCGCCGCCGCCTGCGCTTCAACCAAGTCCCGGTCGAAATAGACCCTGGATTTGTCGCGGTCAATATTCAGCCCGCGGCTTTCAAGCGTGGCAAGCGTCTCATCCAAACCGCTTTCAAAGGTCATTCCGATATTTTCCAGAATATTGAGCGAAGCCTCGTGAATGGTTACGATATCTTCTGAAGAAAGCGGCTGGTAAAGACCGCCGGCAAGACCTTTTAATGACATGACTGAATCCTCCTGGATGCTGGATGCTCGATACTGGATGCTCGATTCTGGATGCTCGATTCTGGATGCTCGATGCTGGATGCTCGATGCTGGATGCTCGATGCTGGATACTCGATTCTGGATGCTCGATTCTGGATGCTCGATGCTGGATGCTCGATGCTGGATGCTCGATTCTGGATGCTCGATACTAGATGCCGGATGCCGGATACCAGATTCCGGATACTGGTAACCGGTCTCTGATTACCGATCACCTATTACTGATCACTGACAACGGGCTAACGATGCTCGATAATATCAATCAAAAGTCAAGTCAATAGAAATTACTCTCAATAATCAAATGACTTTTCGTTAATTGCCGCCACAGGACAGGATACCTTCCACCAGTTCCTGAACCGCCAGGCCATCTACCATGTTCGGCATGGCCCTATCGTCACCTTCCAACACGCTGACGACGGCATCGAGCTGCCGGTGGGCATCCTTGCGATCCTTCTCCTGGGACGGAATTGGTTCATCGGACCAATCCGATCCATTCGACGATTGAAAGCTGCCCCCGCTGGAGATTCGAAAAGATTTCTCTTCGGCCCAAAGAGTGTATTCAACCCCCACGGGTCCGGCCCCACCCGTAATCCCGCTCAGATAGACTGGCACGCCGCCAAAATTCAATTCGGCCTGAAGGGAGGTTTCACAGAGATTTTCATCAGCCGGATAACGGGTTTCGGCATGCTTCAAGATCCCGTCCCCCAGCAGCCGACGGGTCAAATAGATCCAGTGGGAAAACACTTCACGGCAATATCCTCCCTGGGCCCGTCCCTTCAGCCAGCCGGCCGACACCTGAAAGGCCCGGGGCCATTGCGGCACGTGCAGGTTGATGCTGATTCCCGCCACCTGCCCCAGCCGGCCGGCATCCAGTTGCTCTTTGACAATCGCAGCACTCAATGCAGTGGCGAGGTTGAAGTTTATGATATTGGCAACCCCCGCATCCTCCACCGCCGCCAGCAGATGCCTGGATTCGGATATATCCACGCCCAGCGGCTTTTCGCAGTAGACCGGTTTTTGCTCCGCAATGGTTCTGAGGGCATACTCTTTGTGGTTTAAAGGCGGAGCAGCAATATACACCAAGTCTGCCTCTTCATGGGTGATGACGGCCTCCGCCCCCTGCAAAATGTTGAGATCCGGTTGTAGTTCTATGGCTGATTGAACAGATTCCGCACTGGGGTCCCAACCACAGACTACCTTAAACCGATCATGTTCCGCCATGCTCGTCATCATGGTTCGCCCCATAATTCCCAAACCAATAATACCGACCCCATAAATCTTCATACCGGTTGTCTCCTAAATTAATCCCTCTGAAAATTGACACTCCTAAAGTTGTAGCTTGTTCTTTAAAACTGATAAAATTTGTTGATCGTAAACCACGAAACAATTATAGACGATACTAATATACTTTCAATTCTATTGAAACCAATTTCAGATCAAGTTATCCGAATAGTAGAAAGTGACACTATGCTGCTTGGACTGCACACCTACAGTTTTTATCTGCACGGCATCGGCCAGGCCTGGGCCGATTTTACACTGCCGTGGCCCCGACAGATGAGCACATTTGAGCTCTTCGATCTCGGGATTGAAATGGGTCTGGACGGCTTCCATCTGGATGACGGCGTTCTGGAAACCCTGGACCCGTCATATCTCAAAGAAGTACGATCAGCTGCTGAAGAAAAAGGGCTGTACCTGGAGTATAACTTCTCGATGGATCTGGGCGGCATGGGCATTGGCATTCAGCATGATCTTGGTGAAGCGATCGCCACGGCCGAAAATTTGGGGGCCGACATCGTCAAAGTCAGCATGGATCTGGTGCGACCGCGACCGCTTTCCGGCAGCCGGTTTCATCCCCAGGTCAAAAAACAGATGCGATCATTTGCCGCTCAATTAAAGGCTGCGGCTCCGGCAGCCGCGGAGGCCGGGATCAAGATCGCCGTCGAAAATCATTGCGACAGCTTTTCGGAAGAGATCCTCTGGCTGCTGGATTTGGTGGACCACCCGGCGGTCGGGGCCTGTATCGACACCGTCAACGCCCTGATGGTCATGGAGGACCCCATGCAGGCCATTGCCAACCTGGCGCCCCGGGCCTTCACCAATCACTTCCGGGATGACCGCATTGAAATGCAGCGTTATGGCTTTAAACTAACGGGGGCGGCCGTCGGCGAGGGCGACATCGACATGCGGCGCGCCTACGAAATCATCAAAAACGAGTCTCCAATGGACCGCATCAACATCGAAACGGAAATGGAAATTCCGCTGGACGATATGGAGCAGGCCCTGCGCCTGGAAAAAGAAACTGTCGCACGCAGTATCCGCTATTGCCGGGAGGTATTGGGGATCAAGAAAGATGATCAAGGTTAATACGCCGAAGAGTGTAGTATAGCTACGACTTATCTCAAAACCTATTGACTTTATTAATCTTTTCGAAGATAATTCAATTGAATTATTAACAATTATGTTGAAAGGGATTCAAAGAGTGCAAATGAACCGATCGATTATAAAACGCATTCGTATAACAGAAGATCAAGATGATGGCTATGTCGAGGCAGATAAAGCAGAATTAATATCCATGGTATGGGATATTACAAAAGATGCATGGGGATTTATAAAGGGATCAAATGTTGAACGAAGACTACAGAGAAATGTTGGAAAACTTGTTAAATGAGGGAGTTGAATTTATACTGGTAGGCGCCTATGCACTTGCAGCCCATGGCTATCCAAGGGCCACCGGCGATATGGATATCTGGGTGAAACCTGATGACGAAAATTCAAAACGAATTTATAGGGCTTTGGCCGAGTTTGGCGCACCGATCAGTGATATTAGAAAGGATGAATTTGGTCAACCAGGACTCATATTCCAAATAGGTGTTGTTCCCAGAAGAATAGACATCATTACAAAAATCTCCGGCGTTGAATTTGATGAAGCCGCGGCGGAAAAAATTATCGGAAATAAGGGCGTATGTCCTGAAGGTGATTATGTCCTGAAGATTTAAAATGGGAGGTCGTCAAGATCAATACCTCCATATATACCGTTTTGCTCTTTGATATCAAGCTGGTTTTGTTCAATCAAGCTA
>Ga0209339_1000294_pt1 | contig 18594 bp, 19 predicted proteins | sample OlaalgELextract3_FD_187376 | JGI IMG/M metagenome (GOLD analysis project Ga0209339, IMG submission 187376) | Olavius algarvensis symbiont microbial communities from Tuscany, Italy - Type A ELBA extract 3 (SPAdes) (version 2) | ecosystem: Host-associated > Annelida > Digestive system >... | reverse complement strand
AGTTTTAGGGAACTATGCCTATAAAAGGAGTGATTTTAGTAGTACTTATATCAAAAAAAGTCAAGTAGTATTTTATCTTATCATGCTGATATAATGAGAATTTTTACGTTTATGCGTCCACTCTATACACAGCGGACATCATAAATGAACCGAATCGTTCGATCACTTTATTTTGATGATTTTCAGGTTGGACAGAAATTTGTTTCCAAGGCACGCACGCTGACGGAAGCCGATATCGTCAACTTCGCCGGTCTGTCCTGGGATCACAACCAACTGCACACCGATGCCGAATACGCCGGTCAAACCCAGTACGGCAAACGTATTACCCACGGCCTGCTGGGGGTCGTGGCCCATGCCGGCTTGACCTATCAACTGACCGAGGACAGCATTCTGGCCTTGCTGGAACTCAACTGGAAATTTCACCTGCCCATATATATCGGGGATACCATCCACGTCGAGCAAACCGTCCAAAATCTGCGTGAAAGTGCCACCGGCAGCCGGGGAATTTTGACTTTCGCCAAAGAGGTCAAAAATCAAAAAGCAGAGGTGTTGCAGACGGGAACCACCACGATTCTGCTAGCCAAAAAAGAGAAGGAAGTAAGATGAGAAGGTCGGTGAGGACAAAAGTCAAAGGCTAAAGGTCGTGGGACAGAGCGCTGGGGACATGAGACACACCTTTACTAATTTATATGTCCTATATGACCTATAGGACCTATATCACCCAAAGGAGAGCATACCAAATGGAAATCAAAAATATTTTCGTGGCGGGAGCGGGTCTTATGGGCGGCGGCATCGCTCAAGTCTGCGCCCAGGCCGGCTACGATGTCACCATGCGCGACATTGGCGATGACTTACTGGAAAAAAGCATAAAGGCGATCAGTTGGTCGGTAGGCAAATTCGTGGAAAAAGGCAAAGTGGCAGGCACGGTCGAAGACATCATGGGGCGGCTGAAGGTCACCACGGACCTGGCGGATGCGGCGAAGGCGGATTTTGTTTTCGAGGCCATTATTGAAAACCTCGAAGCCAAAAGAGAACTGTTTTCCGAACTGGATAATATCTGCCCTGAACATACCATTTTGGCCACCAATACATCGGCAATTCCGGTCACTGAAATTGCAGTGGCCACCCAAAGGGTGCCGCTGGTCGCCGGCACCCATTTTTTCAGTCCCGTTCCCATGATGAGAGCCGTGGAAATCGTAAAAGGCTTAGGCACTTCGGAAAAAACCGTCGATACGGCTGATAAGCTATGCCAGTCCATCGGCAAGGAAACCATCCGGGTGAACATAGATGTGGCCGGGATCGTTCTCAACCGCCTCAATTTCCCTGCCACCATCGAGGCCATTCGCCTGGTTGAAGCCGGGGTTGCCACGGTTGAAGACATCGACAAGGGCATGCGGCTGGGTTTCGGCCGACCGATGGGACCGTTTGAAACCGCGGATATGGCAGGACTGGATATCGGGTACAATGCCATGACGGCTGTCTACAATGAGACCCGGGATGAAAAATTCCATCCGCCCATGCTGCTGCAAAGAAAAGTGAAACTCGGCCAGCTGGGCCGCAAAACCGGAATCGGCTGGTATCGATATGATGAAAACGGCAAAAAGTTGGGGCCGGCATGATACCTGAATTATTTATGCATTTCGCGGACTTTACTCGGGATGATGATAGAGTCGGCAATAATATGAAAAATCGGCAGTAAATAATTCAGGTATCATATAGTCTTTTTTTTGTTTTTCCGAAATCCAAAAACTACTTGAATATGGCCTGAGTGATCTATGAAACGAAACACTTAATTCGAAAGGAGGTAAATCAAATCCATTAATGTTCATTTGACGCCAATCGGCCTTTACCTCTAACCCTGACGACAAGGAGGATTCAAAATGAGAAAACAAGGATTGTTGATTGCACTGGTGGCCTTTATGGCTTTAGCGGTTGGATTCGGACCAGGTATCACCGATAATGCTGATGCCGCGGATAAGGTATATAAATGGAAAGTTCAATCTCATTGGCCGGCGGCAAGCTCTTCTTACAAAGCCAGCCTGCTCGTCCTGGCCGACCGGCTCAAAGAGCGCACCAACGGCCGGTTGATCCTGGAACCGTTTTCAGCGGGCTCCCTGGTGCCGGCCAAAGAGATTTTCAATGCCGTCAAAAGGGGAATGATCCAGATGGGCACGATCTCGCCGGCTTACGTGCGCGACCAGATTGAAGTGGCGGGCATTGCGGCGGGACTACCCTATGCCTTTAAAAACGTCTGGGAAGCCGCCTATTACCACAAGTGGCTGGGTTTTGAAGACATCATCCGGGCCGAAACAGCCGAACATGGTGTTTTTTACTCCACCGACAAAGTCTATCCCACCGAACTGGTTCTGAAAAAGGAGGTCAAGAGCTTTGATGACTTCCAGGGTTTAAAGCTCCGATCTTCAGGTGTCCTGCAAGTGTTCTTGACTTCCACCGGAGCCGCCGCCTCGTACCTGCCCGGCGCGGAGGTCTATCCATCTCTGGCGTCGGGAGTAATCGACGGCGCTCACTGGGGAGCGGCTCAGGGCGCTTACAGCATGAAATTGTATGATGTCTGCAAATACCATTTGCTGCCGGGCCTCAACATAGCCGGCACCGACGCCTGGGTTGTGAACCAAAAAGCCCTTGACAAACTTCCGGCAGATATCCAGGCCATTTTTTACAACACCCTGGAAGAACATTTCTGGCAGCGAACCAATCAATATATTTATCTGGAAGCCATTACCCTGGCCAAGGCGGTTAAAGAGAAAGGCGTGCAAGTCGTCACGCTGCCGCCCGAGGATCAGAAAAAGATAACCGAAATCGCCATGCAAATGTGGGATAAAGAAGGCGCCAAAGGCGAGGATGCCGCCAAAGCGCTGCAAATCCTGAAAGACTTTCTGAAATCACTGGGACATCTGTAATATCGGGGTGCGGGTTACGCGGTGCGAGGTGCGGGGTGCGCGATGCGAGGTGCGGGGTACGGGGTGCGAGGTATTCGATTGCGGATTGCGGAATGCGGATTGTGGATAATATAGCATGGCGCATAGGGCATGGTGCATAGAGCAAAGCGTATGGGGAATGGCGCACGAGGTATAGCACGAAGAGTAAGTCATCGTGCCATAGAATGTGCTGATTGCTGATCGGGATTTTCGTAATTTTCATTCGACCAGTGATCTTCGGTTGAACTCGTGCGCCGTTTGTGGACCGCCCTGCGCCTGCCACACCCATCATCCAGTTTCGGGTATCTGGTATCCGGCCTCAATTACCCAGTATCGAGTATCCAGCAACCAGCATCCAGCATCGAGCATCCAGTATCCAGCATCAAGTATCCAGCAACCAGCGAAAGGTGATCAATGACAATTCTCAAAGGTTTCCTAAAATTCATCAACGCCATTAATGATCGGGTGGGGAATCTGCTGTCTTATTTTTTATTTCTCTTCTTTGCCCTGCTGTTTATGGAAGTGATTTTAAGGTATTTTTTCAATTCCCCCACCGTCTGGGCCAACGAGCTGGCCCAGATGCTTTTCGGCGCCTATGCAATATTGGCCGGCGGCTATATCATGCGGACCGGAGGCCACGTCAACGTGGACATCCTCTACTCCCGGCTTTCCCCGAAATCAAAGGCCGGACTGGACATCTTTACGTCCATTCTATTTTTTCTGTTCTGCGGCATGCTGCTGATTTACGGCGGCTCCCTGGCCTGGGATTCATTGTCCCGTTTTGAACACTCCCAGTCCGCCTGGAATCCGCCCCTGTACCCGGCCAAGCTGATGATTCCGCTGGCAGCCCTATTGCTCATGCTCCAGGGCCTGGCCAAGCTCATCCAGGATATTCTAATTTTTCTGGGCATCGATATCGATGTGGCCGGCGAAACCCAGAAAGGAGAAACCTTATGAGCATCGAATTGTTGAGCATTCTCTTTTTTGGGGCGTTGCTGATATTTCTGCTCCTGGGACTTCCGCTTTCGTTTGTCCTGGGCGGCGTTTCAATGATTTTTATCTATTTTACCTGGGGTCCGGAAGCATTTTACATGGTTGCCGCCCAGACCTGGGGCGCCATGAACAAATTCACCCTGGTGGCGGTGCCGCTGTTTATTTTTATGGCAATGATATTGGAGCGGTCCGGGGTGGCCAAGAGCCTGTATGAAATGATGTATTTGTGGTTCGGGCCGGTGGCCGGTGGATTGGCCATCGGAACGGTTGTAATCTGCGCCATTTTTTCAGCCATGTGCGGCATCAGCGGCGCGGCCGTGGTCAGTATGGGCACCATTGCCCTGCCTTCGATGCTGGAGCGCAATTATGACAAAGAATTGGCCCTGGGATGCATAAACTCCGGCGGCGGCTGGGGCATTCTCATCCCGCCCAGTGTGATTATGATCCTGTATGCCCTGATTTCAGGGGAATCGGTGGGCCGGCTGTTTGCCGGCGGTGTTTTCCCCGGCCTGATGCTGCTGGTGCTTGTATCGAGTTACATCGCAATTCGCTGCTATTTTCAGCCGCGCCTGGGACCGGCCCTGCCCCGTGAGGAGCGCGGCGACTGGACACGCAAGATAACCGCCCTCAAGGCTGTCATCCTGCCCATCGTCATCGTTTTTATGGTGCTCGGCTCCATTATCGGCGGGGTGACCACACCCACCGAGGCCGCTGCCATGGGTGTTTTGGGAGCGCTCATTTCAGCCCTGGTCTACAAGCAATTCAGCTGGGCCATGATGAAAGAGGCTGCCATGCGAACCCTGAGGTTGACGGGCATGATCATGTGGATTCTCTTCGGCGCTTACTGTTTCAGTGCGGCCTATCATGGAATGGGAGCGAACCAGCTGATGGAAAATGTGATGCAGCACATCCCGGGCGGTCCCTGGGGCACGATCATTTTTATCCAACTGATCATATTTGTATTGGCCATGGTCCTGGATCCGGCCGGTATCATGATGATCACCGTGCCCGTCTTTCTGCCCATCGTCAAAGCGCATGGTTTCGATCCGCTTTGGTTCGGAATCCTTTTTGTCATCAACATGGAAATCGGCTACATGACGCCGCCCTTTGGATTCAATCTTTTCTACCTGAAGGGCATTGTACCGTCTACCATTACCATGGGAGACATCTACCGTTCGGTCATTCCGTATACCCTGGTTGAATCAGTCGGATTGGCTCTGGTCATGATATTTCCCCAGATTGCCATTTGGCTGCCGAATCTTTTATTGTAGGGATGGCAGAAGACAGAGGACGGAGGACAGAAGTCAGAGGACAGAAGTCAGAGGACAGAAGTCAGAGGACAGAGGACAGAGGACAGAAGTCAGAGGACAGAAGTCAGAGGACAGAGGACAGAAGTCAAAGGACAAAAGTTAGATGACAGAAGTCAGAGGACAGATGAAAGAAAACAGATGGCAGATGAAAGAAAACAGATGGCAGATGAAAGAAAACAGATGACAGATGACGGATGACCCGTCTTCGCTCTTCGAGCTACGCCGCGGCTTGCAGAGGACAGAGAACCGATTGTGTATGTCAAACGGATAATCCGCAAATAACAAATTACAAGCACCAAATTTCAAATAAATACCAAATCTCAATATACAAATTCCAAGTAAAATCAAGAGTCACTTGTTTTGAATTTTGGTGATTGTAATTTGTTTGAAATTTGTTTTTTGTTATTTGGAATTTTTTATTACTGGATCGACGGCGGAAAGTAATCAGTTACATGACAGATATTGTTAAGTAAAATGTCCTAAGAACCCAGATTGCTAAAACTTATCAAATATCTACTACCTCTATATATCGGAGCCGCTTTGGGTCCGCTGGGCGGTTTTGGGGTGGTCACCTTGCTGCCGGTTCTGGCCCGGGATTGGGCGGTGGAGTTCGGCACCGCCTCCCTGGCGATATCCTTCTACATGGTGCCGTTTATCATCGTCCAGATTTTTTCCGGTGCCATTGCACAGCTTTTTGATACCCGCAGGGCCCTGGTTTTCGGGTTCGGCGCCTACGCCCTGGGCTGCGTGGCCTGCGGGCTTTCCCAAAATCCGACCGCCCTTTTTGCCAGTCGCGCGGTGCAGGGCCTCGGCGCCGGCTTTCTGACCCCCATCATCATGGCCCTGATTGGAGATATCGTGCCGGAACAGCATGTCGGCAAAGCCATGGGAGGGTTGGGGGTTGCATATACCGTCGGGGTGACGCTGGGTCCGATGATTTCCGGAATCATTGAAGTCCGCTATGGCTGGACCTTTTTTTTCTATTTTCTGGCTATCCTTGCCCTCCTGACGGGAATGTTTTACGTGATCACGAGTTCGCCGGCCGCCGAACGGGAGACCTCCGGTGGAGATTTACTCGATATACTACCGGTGTTGCATCAGGCATTGAAGCGGCCGGGTGTGCCTTATCTGAGTCTGGCGGCTTTCAGCCTTTTCTTTGCCTACATTGGAATTATGACCTTTACCGCCGATTATTTGAAATCCAGCGCTCAACTTCCGTCAGACCAGGTGGGTGCGGTGCTCTCCATCACCGGCCTATCGGGAATTATCGTTTCCCCCCTGGCCGGGCTGCTGGGTGATCGTTTCGGACGGCAGCTAGTCTTTCTGGCAGGCACGGCAATCCTGGTGATGTCGATTGTACTGATGCTGGCCCTGCCCTATTCGCTTTATACCTATTTCATTTTGTTTCTGTTTCTGGGCACCGGTTCTGCCACCGCCTGGACATCACTCAACACCATGGCGGTCCAGGTATCGGCTTCGATGCGCAAGCCCGTCACATCCGTCTATAATGCCACCAAATTTGCCGGATACGGTGTTTCTCCGGCAATCCTTTCGATGGTTTACGACGCGTTTCAATTGTCGGCCGTGCGATTTATATGCCTGGCAGCGGTGGCTGTATCTTCCTTGCTGGCTATCAAGGGAGCCCATTCTGCTCGGAAGGGTTAAATGAATTAGGGAGATGGAGACTGGGTTGTGAAGTATTTGATATCGGGAACTTGTTACTGGGTATTGGGTATTGAATTGGCAGACGCGCAGAGCACAGTCTCGAAACAGATGACCACTGGTTGGCCGGCACACCGGCGCGGACTTTACTGTAGCCGAATCGGGAACCATCGGGCTGGTTCACGATAAAGACCGTCCTCGCCTGATTTCACTGGCTCCAATACACCATATCGCAATTCTACCGTTGGAAAGGCTGGTTCCGGTTTATGAGAATGTCACCGAAATTCTATTCGGACAACGGGACACCGCTCCCGGCCATGTCGCGTTGATTGCCGGCCCCAGCATGACCGCCGACATTCAGGCCACGCCGTTTAAAGGCATGCACGGGCCTCGCAAGCTGATGATCATTTTGATTGAAGCTTGATTCAGCGCCCTGTATTATCCAATACACTGCGGATCATAACAGAAAGCTGTTGCATGGTAACCGGCTTCATCATAAATCCCCTGATTCCCAGCGACTCGGCCTTTTCCTTAAAGATAAGCTCGCTGTATCCGGTGCATAATATGACAGGAATATCGGGTCGGATTTTTCTCAATTCTCCGGTAAGCTTGTCACCGGTCATTTTCGGCATCGTCATGTCTGTAATGACAAGATCAAATTGATCCGACTGCCCGGCAAATAATGCTAAGGCATCGGCGGCGCTATTCCGGGCCGCGACGATATAGCCCAGTTTTTTCAACATTTCTTTTTCAACTTCAAGGGTGTTATTTTCGTCATCTACCAGCAAAATCTTCTCATGGCCGCCGACGATGCGAGACTCAGCCTGCTCCTGCATGACCCTTTGTTTCGACGCCAATGGCAAATACACATTAAATCGGGTACCCTGGCCGACTTTACTTTCCACCAGAATGGCGCCCCCGTGACTGTTCACGATCCCATGGACCGCGGCCAGGCCCAAGCCGGTGCCTTTGCCCTTTTCTTTTGTCGTAAAGTAGGGATCGAAGATGCGCTCTATATCTGCCGGGGGGATACCCATGCCGGTATCGGAAACAATCAATTTCCCATAGGATCCGGCGGGAATTCGGGCCTTAGCCGCTGCGTCACCAGCCATGAGTATTTCCGACAGATTGATCTTGAGGGTCCCGCCGGTTTCCAGCATGGCCTGATAGGCGTTCGTGCACAGATTCATGATAATCTGATGGAGCCGTGAAGGATTTCCCAGAACAAGACATTTTGAATTTAATTGCGTCTGAATATCGATGGTCGTTGGAATAGCCGGCCGCAGCAGTTTGAGTGCATCTTCAATAATCAGGTGCAACTTTACCGGTGACCGGACTTGTTCGTCTTTGCGGCTGAAGGCCAGGATCTGGGCCACCAGATCCCGGGCCCGTTCGCCGGAACTGTGGATAGCCTCCATTTTAATTCTGGTGGCGTCATCGGCCGGCAAGTCCGCCAGGGCCAATTCGGAGTAACCCAATATGGCCGACAATATATTGTTGAAATCGTGGGCGATGCCGCCGGCCAGGGTGCCGATGGCTTCCATCTTCTGGGCCTGCCGCAAATGATCCTCCATGGCCAGCTCATCGGTTATATCCCTGGCGATCCCGATCACCGCCTCGCTGTCCAAAGGGACGGTATTTAAAACGGCCACCCGGTTTGATCCGTCGGGACGGTGGTAAGTGACATTGCCCAGATCTTCAGCTTCATTGGATTCACTGATTATCTTGATACGTTCCTCAACACCCTCGGGGGAAACATCCCATGCGGTTAGCCGTTTTAATTCCGGCAAGCTTCGGCCGGTCAACTGCAGGGCGGACGCATTGGCGTCCAGATACCTCCCGGTTTTTCTTTCCACCACAAAAATGGCATCAGTCGATTTTTCAAATAACGTCCGATAACGCGTTTCGCTTTCCCGCAGCGCTTCTTCGGCTTTCTTTCTATCGCTGATGTCGATGATAATCCCGCGCACCCCTACCAGTTTTTCTTCACGGTAAACCGAATTGGTATGGATGACAATCGGAAACGTGCTGCCGTCTTTTCTTTGGGCGGTGTATTCCTGCTGTTTTAAATCATTACCCCTCATCCGCTTTTGCATATTCTCAAGTGCCCTGGCCCGATCTTCAGGAATCAACATTTGAAGGGCACCGATCCCGCTTTCAAATTCATCGGGCGTGTAGCCAAAAAATTCGAAGGCATTACGGTTTGCGAAAGTAATGCGACCCTTGTAGTTCGTTTCAAACACAACTTGCGGCAAAGAGTTCGCCAACTCTCTGTATTTCTCCGTGGAGGCGCCGAGGTCATCCAGGTATTCATGATAGGATCTGTTGTAAATAATGATAATCGGCATTGACAACGAAAGAAGGGAGATAACAATGGCAAGGGATCGCAGCAGATTTCGCCGCAACAGTCCTTCGACATAACTTATATCATAGTCGGCGCATGCAAGGTAAACGATACCTCCCGGTGACTTTTGCGGGATAATTACACTTCGAACTGTGCCCCATTGATCGGTTACCGTTTTATAGAGCGGTGTATCCTGTTCAAAAGCTTTGAAAAAGATTTCATCTGCATCTTCATAAGAATAGAAATAAAAGGTTCCTCGCTTGCTGGAAGGATCGGCTGTGATATCGGAGGCGACAAAAAATAATTTGTCCTGTTTTTTAACAATCGTATAGGTATATTTAAAGCCGGTTTCTTTTATCAGGTTGGTCAGTTTACGGGCAATAGCCATATCCTCATTAACTGGTATCGCCTGCGCATCGACAGCGCGGTCATGAAAATCGTCCGGCAAAACATACTTCAGGATCACGGCACTATTGTATAACCTGGAGTCGATATCCTGGAAAATTTCATTTTTATGATGCGCATAATCCCAAAAGCCAAAGACCGGGGCCGCCAGAACGTACACCACAACGGCCATGACAAACAGGGATCTGCTGCGGGTTTGAAGTTTATTCATCATTTATCTCATTTTCCTGAAGACGGTCGGGCACCTTGGTCCGGCGGCATCGAAGACCAAATCAATGTTGATATTCAGCGTAAAAAACCATGGGCGTAGTGGTCAAGAATACATTCCGTCAGAGATGAGATAGGGCACAGTGATAGTCTACAGGTAGAGTCTAGAAGTTGGAATGTGGGATTTTAATGGCGGGGCGGTTGACGGCGACAGGGGCGAACAGTGGGATCGGATGTTTGTCCGATTCAGCTGACCCATCAACCACACCAGATAGTCGAACCTCCTAAAAGCCCAGTGCCATATAAACCATCGGACCGGGCAGCGTTACATCATACTCTTCAGTCTTGTTTCCGGGGTCATACTCAATATCGACCTTCAAATAACGGAAGCCGGCCCCAAATCCGACATGTTGAAAGGGCCAGTACTCCAGAAAGGCATTGGCAAATACCAGAGAACCATCGAAATCACCATAGGTCAAGCTCAGCCAACCGCCGCCGTAGCGCAATAAAAATCTGTCGGTGAAACCGTAGGCGCCATGGGCATAAAGATTGGGCACCGGCGCGAAAAAATCAAGTTTGCCATCGTCGGTTTTTAGCTCGATCGGGCCCAAGTTTAGCTTGCCGGAAACTTCCAAATCGAAATTGGCGAGCTGAAAGTACCGTCGGCATTGTAAAATTGGGCACCCCCATAAAAGGTAAAGCGCTGATCCAATACATTATTCGATTTGGGTTCATCGGCCCATGCGCTCGAAAAAACGAACCCCAAGACCACTGCCAATCCTATGCACAGCCGTTTCATCAATTTCCTCCAGAGTTCTTCAAAAGGTCTATCGCACAAAGGCATCAATCCAAATCGCATCACACTCTCCGTCGATGAAATAAATTATACCGGGTTAAATTTTCAGCACAAAGAGTGAGATTTCAGTGTATATAACGGTTATAAAATTCGATGTCAATTCGCAGCCATTTCAGATCCATGAACGCGCGCGTGACCCAAGAGGACCCGTCTGAACTCCGTCTTTGGACCTCCGACATCTGCCCTCTGACATCGGCCCTCTGACATCTGACCTCTGTCTTCTGTCTTCTGTCTTCTGTCATCTGTCTTCTGCCGACTGTCTTCTGTCATCTGTCTTCTGCCGTCTGTCTTCTGACATCTGTCCTCTGACATCTGTCTTCTGATATCTGTCCTCTGACATCTGTCCTCTGACATCTGTCTTCTGACATCTGTCCTCTGACATCTGTCTTCTGACATCTGTCTTCTGACATCTGTCCTCTGACATCTGTCTTCTGACATCTGTCTTCTGACATCTGTCTTCTGACATCTGTCCTCTGACATCTGTCTTCTGACATCTGTCCTCTGATCTATCCTCCAAAAGCCGCCTCGGATATCTCCACGGCCGCTCCATTGCCTTTAACAATGCCGTTCATCATTCCCAGGGTGGCGGGCAGGATGGAATGGATAAAAAAATCAGCGGTCTTTATTTGACCTTCGTAAAAGTCCACATCTTTCCTTTTGGGTCCGGCCGTCAATTTATGCTGAGCTAAGGCCGCCCGCCACAAAAGCATCCAGGCCATGATGACGTCGCCCATCACTTCCAGAAATGGGAAAGCAAAAGCAAAAGCCGCCTTGAACTCGGGTGACATGGCCTTCTGGCCGATGCTCATGGCAACCTCCCCCAGTTTACTGACGGCATTTTCCATTTCATTGGCCATTTCGTCCAAGTCAGCGTTTTCCCGGGCCATGGCAATCGTTTTTTGAATTTCCCCAAGAAAATTAATGAACACCTGGCCCTTGTCCATACCCAGTTTGCGGGCCAGCAGATCCATGGCCTGAATCCCGTCGGTCCCTTCGTATATGGAGGTTATCTTGCAGTCCCGCACCAGTTGTTCGACGGGATACTCCGTTATATAGCCGTAACCGCCGTAAACCTGCACGGCCTGAACGCAGACATCAAATCCGCGCTGGGCGCAATAGGCTTTCACCAGGGGTGTCAGCAGGTCGGCAAAGCCTTTGTACCACGCTCTTTCGTCATCATTTGCCGCCAGGGATTCACGTTCGAGGCACTGCCCCACGTAGTACACGAAACTGCGCATGCCGTCGACATAGGCTTTCATTTGCAGCAGCATCCGGCGCACGTCCGGGTGCTTGATAATCGGCACCGGCTGGGCGTTGGGGTCTTTGCCGGCTTCCAGATCCCGTCCCTGGATACGGTCCCTGGCATAGTTGAGGGCATACAGATAAGCCGTCGAAGCATAATTGAAGGCCTGAAAACCGACCCCCAGCCGGGCTTCATTCATCATGTAGAACATGATTTTCATCCCCTGGCACACATCCCCCAGAAGCAAGCCCCGGCATTGGCCCTTGCCGCCCAAGGTCATGCTGCAGGTGGCACTGGCATGAATCCCCATTTTCTCCTCGATGCCGGTGCAAACCACATCGTTGGGTTCTCCCAGGCTGCCGTCTGCATTGACCCAAATTTTGGGAACCAGAAAAATGGAAATCCCCTTGGTTCCGGGAGGATCGCCCTCAATCCGTGCCAGAACCGGGTGAATGATATTTTCCACCAGGTCATGCTCCCCGTTGGTGATAAAAATTTTATTCCCGGTGATGCTGTAGGTGCCGTCCGAATTTTTAACGGCGGTGGTGGTCAAGGCGCCCACGTCCGAGCCGGCTTCGGCTTCGGTGAGCAGCATGGTCCCGCCCCATTGGCCGGTATAAAGGTTTTCTAAAAACTGATCCTTTTGCTGCTGCGTGCCGAAAATCTCGATCATCTTGCCGGTGCCGTGTCCCATGCCGGCATAGTTCATCACCGCCCAATTGCCGCCGAACAGGTACTCGCCGGCCGCCTGGGAAATCACCATGGGCAATCCCTGACCGCCCCATTCAGGGTCTTCCATCAAGGATGTCCATTCACCTTCCAGCAGCAATTTAAAGGCGCGATGAAAACTCTTGGGAACCTTTACCTGTCCGTTTTCAAAAATCAGCCCTTCCCGGTCGCCTTCGGCGCTGGTCGGCAGCAATTCCTTGACGCCGATATTTTTGGCCTCGGTGATAATCATATCAAAGATCTTTTTGTTAAAATCCTTGTAGCGATCGACCTCGGTCAACTCATCGGCCTTGAGCTGTTCATAAAGAACAAAATCTATATCACGCCGGTCTGCAATTACCTGAACCATAATTTTCCCCTCTCTTTATTATCAATCAAATGTAAAATCGATTTGGCGTTAATGGTTATACGTTATTGGACTATTTGTGATATCGGGTAAAATTATATCGTTAAAGTCATAATGCATGGCTTACTTTTAATCATATTCGTTGAATTTGTTCAATAATTTATGCAAGTGATCTAGGCAGAATAATTAGACGGGGGATTAGCGGCAGGTTTATGGCGGCAATACCGGATAATTAAATCAACTTAATATTTGCCGTTCAGCTGAAGTATAAGAAGTGGATTAACATCATTTCGAGGTTCAAACTCTAATAATAAATAACAGATAACCAATAACATTATAGTCCAAGATAGGTTTTACGCAATACCTCATCCTTAAGCAGTTCATCTCCGGTGCCTTCGGCGATGATTTTGCCGGATGAAAGCACATAGTTGCGGCTGGCCATAGCAAATACGACACTGACTTCCTGTTCAACGAGCAGGACGGTGATCCCCATGTTTTGAATTCCTTGAATCTTTTTGAACACCTCTTCTTTCATGATCGGAGCCAGACCGGTTGAGGGTTCATCGATGCACAAAAGCTTGGGGTTGGACATCAAAGCCCGGCCGATGGCCAACATCTGCTGCTCGCCGCCGGACAGGGTCCCGGATATTTGTTTGGCGCGTTCCTTGAGCCTGGGAAACAGCTGGTACACATTATCAAGATTATTTTGAACTTGATTTTTCTCCTTTAACAGATAAGCGCCGGCATACAGATTATCCAGGACGGACATTTCACGAAACGGCCGCCTTCTCTCGGGGCAATGGATTAAACCTCTTTTGGTAATTTCATGCGCCGGCACCCGCTCTATGGCCTCGCCTTCAAAGGCCACTTTACCTTCGACCGTGATATCACCTTCAGTCGTGCCGCGATGGATGCCCTTTTCCCAGATCACCAAACCGGTAATCGCCCTTAAAAGAGTTGATTTGCCGGCCCCATTGGGACCGACCAGGCTGACCAGTTCGCCATCTTGAACATGCATGCTGATATCATTGATGATCATGGCCTTGTCGTAGCACACCGTCAGGTTCGATACTTTCAACAGCACCGTTATATGCCTCCTTCACCCAGATAACACTCAATGACTTCTTTGTTCGCAACGACCTCCTCAGGCGGACCGTCTGCGACCATGGTTCCGAAGTTGAGGACGATCACGCGATCGACAATTTTCATTAATTGCTGCAATTTGTGTTCGATGATTACCATGGCGGGGCCTTCGCTGTGCAGCCGACCAAATCGTCCCCCTTTATGCAGTCGTTTGATTGACTTGGCCATCAGCTCCGTTTCGGCCGGACTCAAGCCGCCAAAGGGCTCATCTAAAAGCAGCAACTCCGGTTCGGTTGCGATCGCCCGGGCCACCTCCAGCCGCTTCAAATCACCCTGGGAAAGCGTTGATGCTTTTTCCAGGGCCATGTCCGAGATGCCGGCAAATTCAAGGGCATCCATGGATTTGGCTTCAATGCGCTTGACCCATTCACCGCGTTTCATGGCCCGGGGGGACAAACACGGCACCATGACGTTGGCGATAATCGGCAAGCGGCGAAATGGTCGCATATTCTGAAAGGTACCGGCGATGCCGAAATTAACGATGTCCCAGACCTTCATTTTGCTGATTTTTTTGTTTTTAAAGGCTATCGTGCCGGTGTCCGGCCGCAAAAGACCGGTAATCAATCGCAGCAGCGTGGTTTTGCCGGCGCCGTTGGGTCCTATCAGGCCGATAATTTCATCGCGGCGCATGTTGAATGTGATGTCACTAACAGCCTTCAGGCCGCCGAAACTCTTGGTAATCCTGTCAACTTCCAGAAAAGTTGCAGCCATATCAGCTTTCCTCCGCCTCCTCTCTCAACTCGCGTCGTGAGACTTTTCCCACATCCGTTTTGGGAAGCTCGCCCCTGAACTCGACGATACCGGGAACCTTATAGTGGGCCAGGTTCTCGCGGCAAAATTCCATGATTTCCTCTTCGGATACCTTACCCCGCGCTTCACTCTGCAGCACCACGTAGGCCTTAATAATATTGCCCACTTTGGGATCCGGCACACCCACCACACCGGCAGCCTTGACCTGCGGATGATTGTAGAGCACCTCTTCCACATGTCGGGCAAACACCGAATATCCTTTGTGTTTGATCAAATCGCGTTTGCGGTCAAAAAAGAAAAAATATCCGTCTTCGTCCATACGGACCAGATCGCCGGTTCTCAGCCATTTCTTACCGTCAATCTCGATAAAAGTTTCAGCATCGGCATCAGGGCGCTTCCAGTAACCCTGCATGATATTTGCACCGGCAAGAATTAACTCACCATCCTCTCCTATGGGAACAAATTCGCTGTTATCGACGCCAACAATTGCTGCGTCAACGCCTGGGATCGGAATGCCAAAAGAACCGCTTTTAGGGCGATGATAGGGACTGGTATGACTGACGGCGGTGGTTTCGGTCATGCCGTACCCCTCCAGTATATTGGTACCCGTTCGCCGTTCCCAACCGTCTATCGTCGATTTATGTAACGTGTCAGCACCGCACACAATGGCCTTCATTCGCTTCCAGTTCACCCGGTCGGTTTTTTCATGTTCCTTCAAATATTCGTACAGCGTGGGTACGCCGTAAAACGCCGAGGCCTGATAACGTTCGACAGCAGCAAGGATTTCGTCAAGATCCGGTGTGGTGAACAGGACTAGTTTATGGCCCTGGGTCAACCCACCCAACATCAGGACCACCTGGCCGTATATGTGAAAAAACGGCAGAAATGCCATCACTGTTTCGTTGCCTTCTTCCATAAACGGCCAGAACGACATCACCTGCTGCTGCAGCGAAACCATGTTGTAATGACTCAACATCGCGGCCTTGGGCAGCCCGGTGGTCCCGCCGGTATACGGCAGGGCGGCCAGATCAATTTTGGGGTCGATCTTAATGTCCGGTGGCGTCGGCGGGAAATTTTTTAACAGATCATTGAAGATATGCATCCCGGCCTGCGCAATCATTTCCGGCGTGGGAGCACTGTGGCCTTGATAAGCTTTGCTCATTGCGGTCTTGCCAAAAAGCTTTTTCAGTTTCGGCAGGAAATCACCGATATTTGAAAGAATAATATTATCCAACTCGATGCCGGAGCGTTCGACATTGTCATACAACATGTCTTCGCAGATAACCGTTCTGGCTTCGCTGTCCTGCAGCTGATGTTTGACTTCCTGGCTGGTATAAACCGGGCTGATGGGGGGTAATCTTGGCCCCTGCTTTCAATGCGCCAAAATAGGCGATCACGTACTGTGGACAATTCAATAGATACAGGGCCACCGTATCACCCTTTTCAACACCCAGATCCGCCAGAGCGGCGGCAAATCGATTGGATAATTCCTTGAGCTCCCTGTATCTGATTTTCTTGCCGTAAAAAATCAATGCGGTTTTGTTGCTGTACTTATCGGCCATCTGATCGAAACGTTCCGAAACAGAAATTTCGGGCGGTTCCACCTCTTGCGGAACACCATCCGGGTAGTATTGCAACCAGGGCTTGCTCAAGTAATAGTCTTTCGGGTCCATATTTGTCGATTCTCCTACCGTAAATGAGCGAAAAGCGCTCATTTAGGTGTTATTTGTTATTTGTTAATCGTTATTAGAATTGACTGAGAGCCTGATCTTATATTTCTACCATCAGTGATGATATAAAAACAGATTGCATTCCTTTTAGACCATTCACTAATAACGAATAACTAATAACGATTCACCTTCAATGGATCGATGCGGCACAGATCCGACAGGTCTTGCGGGTGGCCGCATTGCGAATCTTGCACCGTGGGCACACGTTCTCGATCTTGTCGCGGATCCACGGCAGGAGGCCTTGCGGCATGTAGAGCAAAATCAGCAAAATAACCAGAGCGAACAGCAGCGTGCGAAATTCCGGCCAGATGCGGAAAAATTCCAGCAGGGGGAATAAGATAAATACGGCCCCCACCGGACCCCAGATCGTGACCACCCCGCCGAATATGGACCAGATAACCACCTGAAACGACATGGACACCGCCAAGGTTGACGGCTCGGCGATCCGCATGAAATGAGCATACAGCCCGCCGGAGATGCCGGCGAAAAACCCGCTCAGGCAAAAGGCCAATAATTTGTAGCGCGTCGTGTTGATGCCGGCCGCCCGCACTGCAATTTCGTCCTCCCGAATGGAATGGAAAATGATGCCGATATGGGAATCGGTTATCTTCCACATGACCGTCACCAGAACCAGCATCACGGCAACGGTAATGTAGTAAGTGGTCACCCGGGAGCGAACGATACGATCCAGACCGTATATCCCCAGCTCGCCGCCGGTTATGCTCGGGAACGCAAACACGATGCCCAGCAAAATTATGGGAAACGCCAGGGTGGTCAACGAAAGGTAGGTGCCTCTTAGTCTCAGACAGGGTATGCCGATAACCAAACCAGCCAACACAGCCCCCATGGCACCCAGCGGGATACTGCCCCACGGCGGCAAGTGCAGGTGCTGGTTCAATAGTGCCGCACCATAGGCGCCGACGCCAAAGAAAAGGGCATGACCGAAATTCAACTGACCGGTAAAGCCTGATAATAGGTCCCAGCTAGCCGCAAAAATGGCGAAAATACTGGTCAAGATTAGGATTCGCAGAAAATAAGGGTCATCGGTTACCAGGGGCAGGAGAAGCAACCCTAAAATGAACACGGCCACGATGACCCTGCTCGGCAGTACCAGCACCTCGTTTTTTATATTGGTTATCAGCTTGCGTATATAGAAGCGAATTAGATCCATTCTTATCTCTCTTCTTCAAATGCGATACCGAATAAACCTTCCGGTCTGAGCAACAGCACCAGAATCATGATCGAAAGCGCCACCGAACCTTTCAGAAATGCGCCCATCGGTAAAATAAATACGACCAGGGCCTCTGCAAATCCAAGGATATAGGCGGCGACAAAGCTGCCCTTGATGCTGCCCAATCCACCGAGAACCACCACGGCCAACATCATAACCAAGGGATGCAGCCACATATAAGGTTCCACGATGGTCAGGGGTACGATGACCGCCCCCGTGAAACCGGCCAACGCGATCGAGATACCAACCGTCACCATTGCCACACGGCTCTCATTCATTCCCATCAGATTCGCAACTTCCCGGTCCTGGGCCGTCGCCCTGATAGCCAGACCCAGTCTGGTTTTTATCAATAAAGCTCTCAGAACAGCCAGAATTAACAGAGCTGCGGCAATGGTAATCAGTTGCTGATAAAAGGTTTTAACGCCCAAAATTGTGAAATATCCTGCAACCAGGGGGGGGGTACGCTCAAATAATCTCCTGAAAATATCAGCAGCATAACCTCCTGTAAGGCAATTGCCAGGGCAATGGTGGCAATCAACACCGCCGCCTCGTGCTCGCGGATGGGATCAATGAATATTTTATAGAGTGGACGCATAAACGTAAAAATTCTCATTATATCAGCATGATAAGATAAAATACTACTTGACTTTTTTTGATATAAGTACTACTAAAATCACTCCTTTTATAGGCCTAGTTCCCTAAAACT
>Ga0209339_1000290_pt1 | contig 18655 bp, 18 predicted proteins | sample OlaalgELextract3_FD_187376 | JGI IMG/M metagenome (GOLD analysis project Ga0209339, IMG submission 187376) | Olavius algarvensis symbiont microbial communities from Tuscany, Italy - Type A ELBA extract 3 (SPAdes) (version 2) | ecosystem: Host-associated > Annelida > Digestive system >... | reverse complement strand
ATTTAACCTGAAGCACAGCAGATTGCTGCTTTAACCAATTTTTCAAAGAACATTGACCAAATTTAAAATGTTGGACCTACAATTTTGTAATTTATTCTGATCAATTTTAAGTTTATGCGCAGGCTCGATAGACAACCATGTCTAATGATTTATGCTCGGCTCAGTAAGCGGAAATAAAGCGAATGGTTTTAAATTTGGCCGCAGGGCTGCAAAAATATTATCCGGAGAAGGAAAATCCGCGTCTAACGAATTGACGCCGAAAAGGAACCCAAAATGAACCTATCAAAATTTAATATCCTATCTACCTCCATTACACTGTTGCTGAGTTTCACTATAATCCCTGTACCCCTGTTGGCGGATAGCAAAGAAGAAATCAAGCAGGAACAAGCGGGCATCCGCAAGATGGCAAAAGAAACGCTGGCCCGGCTATACAAAGCGCAGCCTTCGGCCAAAAATGCAGTGTCTAAATCTGCCGTGAAAACTTTGGGGACGCCCATAAAATTATAAGTTTCCCCTTATGTTGGGACGAATATTATAATTTTATGGGCGTCCCTGAATTTTTCCACAAAGGCATCATTATCGATAACAAAGCCAAAAAAGAAACCTTCATGAAAATGGTCGAGTTGCAAGCAGGATTAGGTATCGGCATTAAAAAGTTCCGACTTGTGTGGGTGTTCGAAAACCATAAAGATGTGGCTGAATTTGTCAACTCCGGCTGGGAATTGGGAGCTCAAACATCTGCTGCCGCAAAGCTGGATGATGATGGCGGTGCTTTTGCCGGCGCAATGTCTATCTCCCCGGGTATATGGTTGTATCAATTGACTGATGACGGCCTGGCACTGGAGCTAACCGGCAAGGGGACTAAATACTATAAAGACGATGATCTCAACTGAAAGAGCCTCTGAATAATAACTTGATTTCACCGCAATGTCGCAAGGGACAATAAGATATATAAAAACCCTCTGCGTCCTTTGCGCCTGCGGTGAAACATATTGCTGAAATACGTTATGGTATTTCCTAATAAGAATACTGAAAGAGAACGAACCCATGCTAAAGACAATCCCACCAAGATCTACATCAGGCACATTTCTAAACTTCCCGCTTTGCAAAGATATCGATTCCCTGGAGGCCGATATTGCCATCCTCGGCATCCCCTACGGCGACCCTTACAGCATGGAGGAAGTCAGCAGTGATTCAAGCAATGCACCAGCGGCGATTCGCCGCGAATCCCAACGACTGAGCATTGGTTTAAACCAGTGGGATTTTGATTTGGGCGGACCGTTGTTCGATGGACAAAACATTCGGGTCGTGGACTGCGGCGACATCCCCGGTGATCCGGCTGATATCAAGGGCCACTATCGGACTGCCGAAGCAGTCGTCAAGGCTATCTTGAGCCGCAAAGCTCTCCCGGTTATCCTCGGCGGCGACCATGGTGTCCCCATACCGGTGTTTCGCGCTTTCGATGGTTACGGCCCCATAACTCTTGTCCAAATCGATGCCCACATTGATTGGCGCGACGAAATTCATGGCTTATACGAAGGATACAGCAGCCCTATTCGGCGTGCTTCCGAACTCTCCCATATCGACCGCATCTTTCAGGTCGGGATGCGAGGCCAGGGCAGCGCCCGTGCCAAAGAAGTTGAGGACGCGCTCGCCTATGGAGCGCAGATCATCACGGCCTATGACGTTCACGAACATGGGATGGATGCCATCCTCGACCGCATCCCGGCCAATGAGCGCTACTACCTTACCATCGACGCTGACGGACTTGACCCAACGGTAATGCCGGCGGTCGGTGCACCAGCCGCCGGCGGACTGCTGTTTCACCAGGTGCGAACGTTAATTCATGGCCTCGTGAAGATGGGAAAATTGTTGGGCATGGACATCGTCGAGATCACACCCAGGCGGGATATCAATGGAATGTCGTCGCTGACGGCAGGCCAGTTGATCCTCAATTTCATCGGCGCCGCGGTCCGGGCGGGCTACTTCGGATAGCCGCCGACGAATTATGACTTGACGAACTCTAACTCGATTTAGTACATATCTTTCGCTTTTACATATTACATTCTCACCTGGCTCTCTATCGTATTTCATTTTATGAAACCGAGCTGACTCTGATCTCTCATTTTGCATTTTTCTAATACAATTTTCGCCCAAGTTTTCTTTGTTTTCTCACCATAATTGATTCATTTAGTCGCATAGGCATTATAGAGCATAAGCTCCCTGCCATCTTATGTGTGGAAGGCTAAGCAATGACGCCTAAAATCTTGCAGGAAGAGCGTAAAATGGTGACCGTGTTGCTCGCTGACCTGGTGGGATCTACTGAGCTATCTGTACAGCAGGATCCAGAACAGCTCCGTGGAGTGCTTTCTGCTTTCTTTGAAGAGATGGCCCAGCAGATAAGGTCCTTCGGCGGCACTGTCGAGAAATACGCCGGCGATGCGATCATGGCTGCCTTTGGGGTGCCACGGGTCAATGAGGACGATGCCGAGCGTGCTGTTCGCGCTGCAATTGCCATGCAGGAGACCATCGGCCAGCTTAATCCTACATTCAAGCAGGAATACAACAGGCAATTAGAACTTCGAGTCGGTATTGCTACTGGGGTGGTGGTGGCTGCGACACAAGAAACCAGGGAGTTTATGGTCACGGGCGAGGTGGCTAACCTTGCTTCCCGCCTACAATCTGTCGCTTCCGGTATTGTCGTAAGTGAACAAACGCATCGACTCCTCGAGCTTCTCCTCGATTCCGAGCGATTGGATGATTTATCGCTAAAAGGCTTCTCTGAGCCGGTTACTGCCTGTCGAGTCATCGGGCTTCGGCAGCTTGAAATCAAGCCACGCGGCATTCCCGGGCTGCATTCGCCGATGGTGGGACGCAGTCGTGAGACGGAGATCCTGAATCGTTGTGTGGAAGACCTCCTGGGAGCCCGTGGCCAGATTAGTTCCGTTATTGGAGATGCCGGGCTGGGGAAATCCCGCCTGAAGATCGAGCTTCGCGAGGGGCTGCCTGAAGATGTGCGTTGGCTCGAGGGACGGTGCTATGCACACACCCAAACGACAAGCTACGAACCCTTCATTCAGATTTTGAAGACTTTATTTCAGTTGACAAGAAATGAGTCACAAGTGGTCGCCCGGACTCAATTCCGTGCCGTCCTGCGGCAACTGGTTGGAGATCGCTACGATCAGGTTCAACCGGTCATTGCCCTTCTGCTCAATATAGAACTTGAACCGGAGCAGCTGCATGTCCGTTCGCTGGATCCTCGGGCCCTGCAATCCCAGCTGGTGTTTGCCATGAGAGCCCTGATAGAGGCGCTTTCAGCCCGGAAGCCACTGATTCTGGCCTTTGAGGATTTCCACTGGGCCGACGCAGCGTCAATCGAGCTCCTCACTGTTCTCATGGAGCTGACGGACTTCATTCCGCTCATGATTCTGGTCGTGTGTCGACCCGGCGTCGAAGGGGGATCGTGGGAGTTCAGGTTTCATGCACAGCGCAACTACCCGCATCGCCTCACTGAAATCCTACTCAACCCGCTGACACCGGGTCAGGCTCAGCTATTGATCCGCAACCTGCTTCACACCACTGACCTTCCGGATCGATTCCAGAGTCTGGTTCTGGAACGATCCGAAGGCAACCCGCTTTTCCTCGAGGAGATCGTCCGAACGCTGATCGAGGGGCAGGTGCTTAGCCGCGAAGGTGATCGCTGGACCGTTGTGGGGGAAGTGGAGCAGTCTGTTATCCCTAGCCTCCTGCGGGGGGTTATTGCTGCAAGGATCGATCAATTGCCCCCGGCAGCGAAGGTTGTTCTCCAGCATGCCTCGGTCATAGGCCGGGTCTTTACCTATGGCGTGATACAGATGCTTACCAACAGCGACGTGGATCTTGATAGCTCTCTCGCGCACCTGCTGCGCGTCGATTTTATCCGCGAGCAGGCGCGTCTACCTGAGGCCGAATATCTGTTCAAACATGTGCTCACCCAGGAAGCTGCATACGCCAGCATCTTAAATGAACAACGTCAATCCCTCCACCGCAAGGTTGTAGTTTATTTTGAGCAGACAGCGGTGGATCCATCCGCTGAGCATACGGCCGTTCTCGCTCATCATTGTCTGCGGGCCGAAGACTGGGAAAAAGCGTTGGCATATACGCTGCAGGCAGCAGAAAGGGCCAGTAAGTTCTATGCCCACCCGGAAGCCATCGCTCACTTCTGGCAGGCCTTGGCGCTGATGGAACGTATTACGCGGACGGCGGAGCGGCGCCGCACCCATATGGAGGTAGTTCTCTCGCTGGGCAAGCTGCCGGGATCTTTCATTTCAGAGACGCCAACGAAGAGAAGGAAGGGCTTCAACATATCGATGACGCCATCCGCTCAGCTGTCGATAGTGGCGAGCTGGGAATATTAGCTCAGCTGGAAGCGGTGAAAGGATACAGTCTGTGGGATCAGAGCATTCTTACACAAGCTGTTGCTCACAGCGAAGCCTCTGGAGATCTATTCGCGCGAGCATTCACTGTAGAGATGTATGCGCATTATTTGGGGTCAAATGGAAAGTACGAAAAGGCCCTTACCCATTTTGGTCAGCTGATTGACATGATGTCCACTGAAGGAGCAAATTACGAGCAAGCCATGAACATGGCCTCGGGAGGACGGTGCTATTGCGCACGAGCCGGCAAGCTGGATGAGGCGCTGCGCTACGCCGCAGAAGCTCGCGAGATTGGAGAGGCCATGGGCGATGCACGGCTGGTGGCATGGTGTGCCATGGAAGCCGAACCATACATGTACAAGGGCCTTTGGGAACAGGTCATTCGAGTTGCTGAGGAGGTTCAGCCCGTCGCCCGGAAAATCGGGGAGTGGTCAGTGATATTATGGATATCCGCCTGGCTTGGAATCGCCTATCTGAAAGTCGGACGTCTTGAGGATGCAAGGCGTGTCATAGATCGGGCGCAGAAAGAGAGCCAGTCAAGCGCCTCATCACGGGTTGCAATAACCTATTTGCAGATTGCCGCCGCCCAGCTCCACCTCGCCATAGGTGAGCCCGACAAAGCCTTAGGTGCCGCCCGGAAAGCATTACAATTGGCTGAAAGCAGCCGTCTCCGTCTGGAACATGGGGCTGATGCCCTCTGACATAGGCCAATTATCTTACACCAACATTTTCGAATGACAAAATTAGCAGAGATTTATGAATTTTATTTTTAATGCAATAATGAGGGTGTTTTCCAGTGATTTGGCCATTGATCTTGGAACTGCAAACACTCTCATCCATGTTAAAGACAAGGGCGTCGTAATTAACGAGCCTTCAGTTGTAGCAATCCATACGGGCAATAATAGATCGAAGTCTCAGATTTTAGCTGTCGGTGTTGAGGCAAAAAACATGTTAGGCAAGGCCCCTGGGCATATAAAAGTTATTCGCCCCATGCGTGATGGTGTGATAGCCGATTTCGAAGTCACTGGAGCAATGTTGCGCCATTTCATTCACAAGGTTCACAACAGACGGATACTGGCAAGGCCAAGGATTATAATTGCAGTTCCCTCCGGTATTACCCAGGTTGAAAAACGTGCGGTTGTTGAAGCTGCCCAAGCAGCAGGCGCACGTGAGGTGTTTTTAATTCATGAATCTATGGCAGCCGCTATCGGAGCTGGATTGCCAGTAACAGAGCCCACGTGCAATATGGTTGTAGATATCGGTGGGGGTACGACCGAGGTCGCCATTATTTCCCTGGCGGGGGTTGTCTGCAGCAGAACAATTCGCATTGCCGGGAATATGATGGATACTTCTATTGTTCAATACGTAAGGAGAAACTATAACCTACTGATCGGAGAAAGAACAGCTGAGAATATTAAAATCTCAATCGGAAATGCCTACCCTGATCATAACAAACTCGATCAAATTGAAGTTAAAGGACGAAACCTTGCCTCGGGTATTCCAAAAATTTTAACCATTGATGCTGAGGAAATTCGAATAGCCATTTCTGAGCAAATAGAAGCTATTATAGAAACAGTTAAAGAAGTGTTGGAGCAGATTCCACCAGAGCTTTCTGTAGATATTATTGAAAAGGGGATTGTATTAACAGGCGGTGGTGCTTTGCTAAAAAATCTTGATAAAATTCTCAGCGAGGCAAGTGGAGTTCCTGTTTCGGTAATCGAAGATCCATTGTCATCTGTGGTAATTGGAGTTGGAAAAGTTATCGAAAACAGTGAGCTTCTTAAAAAAGTCACACCCGATTGGCTTATTTAAATTTGAAGTAATGAAACTGTGAATATTGTTCATGTATTCAGTTTTAATGATAATTTCATCGTTTTTTTGATTCCTTTCTTAAAAGAATGCGAATTGTTGCAACTGCTATAAATCTGATAATTTGACACCACCAAAATCCTTATGATATCCAATGCATAACACAACTTGGTCAATAAAAATAAAAGCACTTTCTGATAGTTTTTATTGAGCCTATTTATTTGACGAATAAGATGGTTTCAAAAAATCCATGTCCAAATATTTTCAGGATGATGCCGCCCGGCGCGGCGGCTGTCAGACTGAGGCTGTCGGTTTACGCGAGCGTGAAGATCAAATAGTTGCCCTAAGATTACAATGGAAATTAACTGCAGCGGCCTGAATCGAGAACCCGAAGGAGACGGCCACGGTAACATCAGCCTTGCTGCGCATTATTCGTTTGGGGATGTGGGGGACGTTCCTCGGATTTACGGTTAAAAGTCCGATATATTTAAAACCGGCTTGAGCTGCCTCGCAATCCCCACCAAGTATTCCTCGGAGTGATCCACGCCATCATTGATAGGGGATCAACCGAAGAAAAGTTTTTTCGATGATAAGGACTCCTAAACGCAAAATCTATTCTCAGTGCGCTGAACCCTGCCATTCCGTCGCAATCTCGTATTACGTCGAATCCATTTTTCTGAAAGAGTGATCTTTTTTACTTTTTCATACAGCTTGTATTTTTTTATATTCGTTTAACTTGTCGCAAGAGAAGTTGTCACGGCTATAAAACTTTGGGGACGCCCATAAAATTATAAGTTTTCGCTTATGTTGGGACGAATATTATAATTTTATGGGCGTCCCCAAAGCTTTCTAAGGCCGTATTTTGCATTTTATGGACCTACAACATCAGTTGTTCAAACGATTGACAAATCGCCATCAGCAACCTATTTTTTCAGAGGTTGCTTTAATAGCAGCTAAAAATAATTGATCTTGAACTTAAATGAACATCAGCGTATTTTAATACACCGGAGGTAATTATGAGCCACCATGAAATGCCACATGAGGGACACGATAAACATCTATGTGCCCTGCATGAAGAAGGGTTGTTAAAGGATAATATTGAAGAGTGGAAAAAATTGGTATCAAACGGTCAATATGTTTGTGGCGGTTGTGGTAGGGTTGCAAACAGTTCCGACAATCTTTGTGATCCTCGCGAGCTTTAATGCCACAAATTCAAAGAAGACCCCGCCATATCGAGCGGGGTCATCCAATCTCAAACCTCTCTTTAACAACGATATTACCTCTTATAAATCACTTCCCCGTCAAATATTGTCTGATCGACTTCGACGTTGATGATTTCAGCTGGATCTATGGTCAGTATATCCCGGGATAAGACGGCAAAATCCGCCAGTTTTCCCGGTTCGATGCTGCCCTTTATATTTTCTTCAAAGGCGGCATACGCGCTATTGATGGTATAGCATTGAATGGCCTCCTGAACCGATATCTTTTGCTCGGGCAGCCACCCGTCCGGATTTTTTCCGTCCAGCGTGCGCCGGGTTACAGCGGCATAGATGCCGGCCAAAGCATTTAAAGGTGCGACTTCCCAGTCACTGCCGAAGCACACCTTGATTCCGGCATCCAGAAATGACCTGATCGTGTAGGCACTTTTGACTCGATCACCAATTTTTTTTTCCAGCCAGACGCCATCGTCGATACAATGGTAGGGATGCATGGAAGCGATAACTCCCAGTCGCTCAAAACGGGCAAGATCGGCCGGCCTGACGTGTTGGGCATGCTCGATTCTGAACCGCCGGTCCCATTTGGGATTGGTCCTGGCAATCTCTTCGAAAAGATCCAGCACGAAATCATTGGCCTTGTCGCCGATGGCATGGACCGATAGCTGCAGCTGGTTGCGATCGGTTGCCAGACACCACCTGCGCATATCACCGGTTTTGACGATATCCATGGGCAGGCCGCAATTGGTCGGGTCATGAAGATACGGGTCGAAAAACCAGGCGGTGCTCGAGCCGATGGACCCGTCGGCGAATGCTTTCATCGAGCCGATCTTCAACCGATCGCTGCCGAAGCCGTATTGAATGCCGGCGTTGGCCAGGCTTTTATACTCGTCGATCGGAAGCCGGGTATAAAACCGGCAGGTGAGATCTCCCCGCTGAACCAGGTTCTGATAAACGATCAAATCACGGGGATCCGTAATATCGTGAACGCCGGTAATGCCGTTTCTTTTGGCTTCATCCAACCCGGCCATTACCGCCTGTTCACGCCGGGCGGTCGTTGGCTCCGGGATTACGGCTTTTACCTGGTCCATGGCTTTGTCTTTTAATATTCCGACCGGTTCGCCGGTCTTTGACGATCAGGCCGCCGTCCGGCGACGGTGTATCTTTGGTAATCCCGGCCATTTTCAGGGCCAGCGAATTGGCAAGCAGCATATGGCCGTCAAAGCGGCCGACGGCAATCGGCGTGTCCGGGGAGAAGTCATCTATCATCTCTTTGACGGGCTCAGCCCCGGTTTCCCATTTTTCGTGGTCCCAGTTTCCTCCGGTAATCCATTGGCCTTTATGCGTATGCACATAGTCTCGCAGGATTTGTCTGAATTCTTCAACCGATCCGGCGGGGCGTAAATCAACCCCCAGCAGGTAAAAACCCCCGCAGGTGAAATGGGTGTGATTGTCGATAAATCCCGGCAGCATCAATTTGCCATCCAGGTCGATAATCTCTGTTGTTGCATCAATTATCTGTTGAGCATCTTCATTTTTTCCGACAAAACGAATTTTATTGCCGCTGGTAACGACCGCATCCGCGGTTGGCTGTTTTTTGTTAACCGTATAGATCATTCCGTTGATAAATGCCTTGCTGGTCATTGTAATTCCTCCGCATTTTTTCTGTATCGAAACTCAGATTCCTTATCACAGAATTGGATGGATGGATAGAGTCGATACTGGATGCTGGATGTTGGATACTGGGTGCTGAGTGCTGATGAGCAGTTTATGGTGTTGAATGAGTTTGTGGTTAAGCGATCCCAAGTGATAGAGTCGGTTGACCGTGCTGTTCTTTTCAATCCGCAATCCGCAATCCGGAATCCCAAATCGAATGGCTGGGTGCTGATGAGCAGTTTATGGTGTTGAATGAGTTTGTGGTTAAGCGATCCCAAGTGATAGAGTCGGTTGACCGTGCTGTTCTTTTCAATCCGCAATCCGCAATCCGGAATCCCAAATCGAATGGCTGGGTGCTGATGAGCAGTTTATGGTGTTGAGTGAGTTTGTGGTTAAGCGATCCCAAGTGATAGAGTCGGTTGACCGTGCTGTTCTTTTCAATCCGCAATCCGCAATCCGGAATCCCAAATCGAATGGCTGGATACTGGATCTCAGATTCCTGATACCGGAAATCTAATGAATAGACGTATAGATAACGCAGCAGCATAGTTAATCCTGGCAATGTTCGTTCTCCTCAATTGTGCAGGGATAATTCGAAATTGGAATGATATCGCCGGACCTCATCTGTGGTTGATTCCTTTGATGGTGGCGGTGGGCACAGCCTACCATACACTCAGGCATGTTCGGAACTCATGGTAAAATAAAGCTTTTCAAGCGGGCATATTTCATTATAAAAGCAGTCGCAAAGGAGAATCTTAAATATGAACCCGATGATTACGACGTTCGATAAACAGCTGCATCGTGAACAAGTCGTCGCTCTATGGCAGGCGGTATTCGGATATGAGGCTGATCACAATGTTCCCCAGCTGGTGATTGACAAGAAGCTTGAATTTGGCGATGGCCTGTTTTTTGTTGCGCTTGACGATCAGACTGTGGTCGGTACCGTTATGGCCGGCTATGACGGACACCGAGGCTGGATCTATTCGATTGCAGTCGCGCCGGAATACCGCAAGCAAAGCGTCGGGTCCGCCTTGCTCGATTTTGCCGAACGCAAGCTTACCCAGATCGGCTGTCTGAAAATCAACCTCCAGATCATGGAGGGCAATGAGGCGGTGGAAAATTTTTACCTGGCTAACGGGTATCTCACAGAAAATAGAATCAGTATGGGTAAAGGCGTGCCGGACAATATTGTAAGAAACTGAAGGTTTCCCAGCTTACGCTTCGCTTCAGACGGGATCGTAGACAGGTGTCAGGTTTCGGGTGTCAGGAAACCGAGGTGATAGATCCGCTTTCGAAACTTCAGCATATTCTAAGCCATTTAGTTATGAGTTAACGTATTGTGGGAGTGGCCTCGATTCGACTGAGCTCGTCGCAGGCCGGCCACGATTACCCAAATGGGTAATCGCGGTTGGAAACCGCTCCCACCATCTATGAACGTGCGATTTACGGATTGAGTTTCTTTTCTTTGATCAGATCGGCTGCCCTTTAGCCGGAGGCCGTGCTCTTATGAAACTTCATTTAAAGCGAACCGCAGAATATCGAACAAGAAATATCGAATGATGAAGGGTGGAATCGCTTTGCTTTGTCATATTAACAAGATAGATAGAATTCGTTCCTTCGACATTCGTTATTCCTTGTTCGATATTCGATATTCGCTTTTTCGAAGTTTCTTATCCGATCAGACCGGCTGTCTTTTGACCGGAGGCCGTGCTCGTGTGAAACTACATTTATGTGAATTGACCGGATCAGGTAAATCGCGTTTAAAAACCGCTCCCACAATCTAAAATTGCGCTATAAATCTATATAGTTTCTTTTTTCTATGATCAGACTGGACGCTTGTGGCCAGAGGCAGTGCTGACACTTGAAACCATCAGTAACTGCGACACGTTGGCAGAATAAATAAGGGATTGAAACCATGCCGCACCCACTTCTCCAGAAGCTTGACCAGGAGACAGACGGTATTCTAAAAACTACCAAAGAACTGGTGGAAATCGAATCGCCGACCACGGACCGGCCGGCCTGCAATCGCCTGGCCGATTATCTCCAAACGCGACTGCAGAAACTGGGCATGGTCGTCCGGCGCATTGCGGAACGGGATTTTGGTGATCATATCGCGGCGGAATTTCCGGGAGACCCGCAGGACACCCCGGGTATCTTCATCCTGGGTAATTATGATACTGTCTGGCCGGTGGGCGAATTGGCCAAAAGGCCGGTGAACATCGCCAACAACCGCATGACCGGTCCCGGCGTTTATGACATGAAAAGCGGCATTGCCCTTGCGATTCATGCCATGGATTATCTGAAACGCGAACGCATTCCAACGAAGCTGTCGATCCGCATGCTCTGGAACAGCGACGAGGAACTCGGCAGTCCTACCTCACAAAGCCTGATTGAAGCCATGGCCCAAAAGGCCAAATATGTCCTGGTATTCGAACCCGGCGATCTGCCCGGGGGAGAGGTCAATACCTTTAGAAAAGGGGTCATGGAATACCGGATAGATGTTAAAGGCCGATCCGCCCATGCCGGGGCCAATCACGAATACGGTCTGAATGCAAATACTGAATTGGCGCGCCAGGATTTGCGGCTGGAGGAAATGACCGATTACCAGACCGGCACCACGGTCAATGTCGGGCTTGTCAATGGCGGCACCCGATCCAATGTGGTGGCGGAACATGCCTGGGCCAAACTGGATATCCGCACCGCGTCGGCTAGGGAAACGGACCGGATTCAGCAGGTATTGGGAGACCTCAAGCCCCAAGGTGACGGTTTTGAGGTGTCGGCAGCCCGATTGAAATTCCGCCCCCCGCTTGAGAAACACGCGAAAGTGGCCGCACTTTACCAGACGGCCCGGCAGGTGGCGCAAGAACTTGATTTAGAGCTCCCGGAATCCCTCCCGCGGGGGGAGGGAAGTAGATGCGTTGTACTTGGGCTTCTTAGATAATCGGGTTGTGGAATTCTATCATTATCGCTGCAAAGAAGCAGATCCCAACGAGGTGAAAATATGGAATCTCAACTATCAGTTAAGGATAGCAATCCGGAACTGAACGAGCTTAAAAAAATCAGACGCGAGTTGCACCGCTATCCAGAACTCGGATTCCGGGAGTTTTGGACTACCGCCCGAATTTGTCAGCATTTGGATACCTTGGGTGTCGAATTTAAATACGGAAGAGACTTGTATTCGGAAATTAAGGACGTGTCCGTTGAAAAAGACTTTATCAACCGGCTGCCGGATCTCGATACCGCATTTCAAGAAGCCCGGGCGAAGCTGGGTCATAATAAATGGCTGGCCGCCCAAGAGGGCGGATATACCGGGGTTGTCACCCATATCAAGGGCCGCCAGGCCGGACCCATGTTTGGTTTCCGTTTTGATATCGATGGGCTGCCGGTCAAGGAGTCGACGGATGCCGATCATGTGCCGGCAAGTGAGGGATTTGCGTCGACCAATGAGTGCATGCATGCCTGCGGGCATGATGGCCATATAACAATCGGGTTGGGCCTGGCGGCAAGACTTGTTAAAAACAGGGATCAGTTGGCAGGGGATGTATATCTGATTTTTCAGCCGGCGGAAGAAGCTTTGGGCGGCGGAAAAGTTTTTCAGCATATCCCCGAGATCAAAAAACTAAACTACTTGATTTCGCTTCATTTGGGAATTTACAATGAAAGAAAAATCATCGCCAATTGTAAATTTTTGGCCTGCAAGTGGTTCAAGGTAAAGTTCAAGGGGTTAGGCGCACACGCTGCGGTCTCTCCCGAGTTGGGAAAGAACGCCCTGCTGGCGGCCTGTATGGCGGTCTGCCAGCTATACGCCATTTCACGCCACAGCCAAGGCATGCAAAGAGTCGGGGCCGGGCGGTTCCATTGTAATAATCCCTCCAGTATTGTGGCCGATTATGCGGAATTCAATTTCGAGCTGCGCGGAGAAAACAACGATATCTGTCAATATCTTTATGATAGAGCCTCCACGATCATCGAAAGTGCTGCGAAAATGCACGATTGCCACTCAGAAATAATCCTGGAGGGAGAAGCGATTACGCTGGACAATGACGCGGAGTTGTCGCAAAAAGTAAGGCAGGCGGCGCTGAACCTGGGAGTGGCAGAAGCGGATATGGTTGATTTCTATCTGACACCCGGCGGCGAAGATGCCTTCTATCTGGGTGACATGGTTCATAGAAACGGCGGCAAATCGACCTACATCTGCCTGGGGTCGCCTACAAAAGGCGGCCATCACAATCCAAAATTCGATTTTGAGGAGGACATGATGCAGTGGGCTGTTGATATTCTCTGGGAGACGATTCAAACACTGTCGCGATCACGCCCTTGATAGGGCTTGGAGACATCACATAGACAATTTATTGTCGATGTTGCCGCGCGAAATGATTTTGCAATGGTTTCAGGTGTCAGCATTAACTGCGTCGAGCATAAATCACTATACATGGTGGACTGACATTAAAAAATTTTTTCACCGCAGAGTTCGCCGAGAGCGCAGAGAAAAGCTTTATTTGGTCGCAGAAAACCTGGTCCTCTGGGCCAGGTCAGAGCTAATCGGCTATGCCGTGAATCTGCTGCAAGCGGGGGCGGAATGATGGAATATTGGAATACTGGGTTTAGTGCAACGGGATCTAATCGTATAAGGATGGCACGGATCAGTTTGTAAAATCAGACCGTCATCCGCTTTGTATACCCAATATTCCATTATTCCACCATTCCATTATTCCATTATTCCATTTGCAGTCCAAGGTAAACTCCACCCCTCTGGGGTGAACTCAAAGCCGGGTCCTCTGGGCCCGGATCTTTACTTTTACTTGTACCTTTGCGATTTCTCCTCTGCGTGCTCCCACCGGGGCGTAGGCCTAAGGCCCTATGGGCCGGAGGCTGCGATCTCGAGCGAAGCAGGCGGTGAAATCAAATAATTATTGGAACATCGATAAATTATACGTCACTGTATTTGTTAAACTATGTACCAAGTGCTTTGCCGGACAAAACGCCGCCGGCGATATCAAACAAGGTTTACTGAGGTCAAAAACCAAAAAGTATTCTGTCAATCTAATTCCTCATATCCTGAATTCCTGAATTCCTCAATCCCTCAATTCCTAAATCCCTCAATTCCTCAATTCCTAAATCCCTCAATCCCTGAATTCTCCAATTAACCTACTAATACTTTTTCGAGGCGTTCAGTTAAAAAGGCGATCTCCGGATTGCTGATATTGAGCGGCGGAGAAATTCGTAACGTATGACCGTGGCTGTCATTGACAATGATGCCCAGGTCCATCAACTGGCGGCAGAATTTCATGGCATCGCCCTTTTTCACTTCGATGCCGATGAACAGGCCCTTGCCCCGGACCTCTTTGACATGTTTGGAGCGGGCGGCGATTTTCATGATCTTCTTCTTTAGCTTATCGCCCTGGATGCGGGCGCGTTCGGCCAGTTTTTCATCCTGCAGCACTTCCAGGGCTGCTACACCGGCGACGCAGGCCAGGGGATAGCCGCCAAATGTGGAACCATCCGATCCAACCTTAAAAGCCAGGTCCATCAACCGGGCATTGGTCACAAATACCGAAAGCGGGATAAGGCCGCCGGAGAGGGCCTTGCCCAGTATCAGGCCGTCGGGCACAATGCCTTCGTGCTCGAAACAAAAGTTTTTGCCGGTACGCCCCAGGCCGACCTGGATTTCATCCAGCATCAGCAGCAGATCATGATCGTCCGCCAGCTTGCGCAGTCCCCGCAAAAACCCGGGGCGCGGCACAATCATCCCGCCTTCGCCCTGCAGGGGTTCAACCAGGATGCCGCAGGTATTGCGGTTGATCGCCGCTTTGACCGCTGCCAGGTTACCGTATTCGACGGATACGAAGCCGGGGTTCAGGGGGCCGAATCCCTCCCGGTACTTGGATGGCGTTGAAAAAGAAATGACGGTAATCATGCGTCCGTGAAAGTTATTGTCGAAGACAATAATTTCCTGTTGACCGTCGGGTATGCCTTTTTCCTTCCAGCCATAGAAGCGGGCCATTTTGATGGCGGTTTCCACCGATTCGACGCCGCCGTTTTTGGGCATGACCTTGTTGCCGTCAGCGCCGAAACGCGGTGCCAGCTGGGGAACGAATTGGGCGGCCGTGGACAAAAAATGGGCCAGCGGGTCCGTATAAACCACATTGGAAATAACCGATGCATAATTGCCGGCCAGGGCCTTGATCACAGCGTTGACAACCTTAGGATGGTGATGTCCCAGGTTGGCGGCGGAATAGGCGGCCAGGCAATCCAGATATTTTTTCCCGGTGACATCCGTGATCCAGCTGCCCTGGGCCGTTCGGACCACAACCTCGAGCCGTTCGTAGTGGTTGGCGCCGGCCTGGCCTTCAAGATCATAAACCTCGTCATCGGTGGCGTTGGAGTATCCAAAAACAGGTCGACCGTATAAATTCATCGGTTGGTTCAACATGGCGATCCCTCCTGTCGTTCGATTTAAAATGTTGCTATATATATAGCAACTTTATCGGAAAATGCAATGATTTGTCAATCAATTTTGTCCGATCATTCTCGCTGAAAACCATAAACCCATTAATTTTTTTAGGAAAATTGACAAGATTATTGAATTGATGTATTCTGGCCGAAACTTCAACGGCATTCAGTTTTAAAGGTTTCCATTTATCGGCTTGACGGAAAAGAAACCATATTGCGGCCTATTTTGACAGTCCGATAATCCGGCATTAGAGTCATGTCGCAACTTGCCTAGCAACTTTGAAGGGACCCCAGTGGATATTACGGCTCTTTTACGGGATTTTGCGTTTTCAAAGTATGAATCATCCTGCTACCTGGCGCTGCTCACCCGGCACCCGGCCAACGGCTCCCAGTTGAGCAAACTATCCGGCATCGCCCGCTCGCGAATCTATGACGTTCTGCGCGGCCTGGTAAAAAAGAAGGTCATTTTTGAAATCGAAAAAGGCATGTATGTCCCCCTGCCGTTCGAGGAATTGAAAAAGCGCCTGCGGAACCAATTCGAATCCAACATCATGCTGCTGGAAGAGCAGCTCGATGCCATGGTCGGGCAGTCCAGCTTCGAGTACCTGTTTACCCTCAACGGCGTCGAGGAAGTCATATCCAAAGCCGGGGACATCATCGACTCCGCCGGACAGGAATTGTACCTGCGCCTTTTCCCGCAAACCTGGGAGCGTTTGCGCGGTCATCTTGATCGGGCAGTTCAGCGGGGCGTCGGCCTGCGCTACATATCCATGGGGCCCATGGACCTCGTTTATGACATCCAGGTTTTCCATCCCGATTATGACCGGATCAAGGGCAAACTCGGTGGGGAGTCCATCGACATTATCGCCGACAAGTCCGAGGCCCTGGCCGGCATATTCGAAAAAGACAAAATCGATCATTCCCCTTTTATCTGGTCCCGCAACCACTGGTTCGTGACGGCCAACCGCGACAGCCTGCGCCACGATTTTTACCATTATTTTTTCGATAAGCTTTACGAAAAAGAACAACCGCTTACGTCGCGCGACAAGCAGATTTACGCGTTTATCAAGGCTGACGATTAATGAGCGAAAGACGACCCCAGCCGGAGTTTGCCAATCTTGTTCTTAAAAACGGAAAAATCATCACCCTGGGCGCCGCTCGGCCCCTGACAAGCCATCGGTCGATTTGGCGCCCTTCCGGCTGGGGAGGTTTTGATGACGGTGAAACAGGTTAAGAGGTTCGAGATTGAAAGGTTCAAGGTTCAGAGGTTCAGGGTTCAGAGGTTCAGGGTTCCGAGGTTAAGGGTTCAGAGGTTCCGAGGTGCAAGGTGCAGCGCGGCCTCTGTCCTGGAAACGGCCGGTTTGATCAAAAATAGAAACTTTTAAAATACAGCAAAAATAGGAATGGATTCTAATCTTTAAAAGAAGATTGGACAGGATCGACAGGATCATCGGGATAAAACGGCCTTCGGCCGAAATGGCTCCTCGCCGAAGGCGAAAACCATCCCGTCAATCCTGTAAATCCTGTCAAAAAAAAAGAAATCGAATCCATTCCTAAGAAGTTTCATACGAGCACGATTTAATTACCCTGTTTTGGGATTAATATAGATTAAGTTCCAAACGAGAATTCAGAGGTCAAAGGTTTGGTCTGACCTCTGTCTTCTGCTTGCCGCGGCGTAGCTCGTAGAGCGAAGACGGGTCACCTGACTTCTGTCATCTGACCTCTGACCTCTGACCTCTGACCTCTGACCTCTCTCATCTGTCATCTGTCATCTGACCTCTGTCTTCTGACACCTGACACCTGACACCTGACACCTAACATCGAACACTAAAATTTGGTACCAAGGAGGCAATTTATAAATGTCAAAAATGAACCCCTTTGAAGCCACCTATGGAGGTGACAATTGGTCGTCCCGCGTGCAGAGCCTGCACGATGAACTCGGCCTGCTGTGGGGTGCCTGTGGGATCGACAGCGAATGGGCGCCGCTTAAAAAGGTTCTGCTCCACGCGCCCGGCGAGGAGCTGCAAGCATCGTTGGACGATTATGATGCGGCCCAGATGCTCGAATCGCTGGATATTGCCAAAGCACAGGCCCAGCACGCCGACATGGCCGCGGCCTACAAAAAATTGGGTATCGAAGTCTTTTACGTAAAGCCGGAGGGACCGGCCGCGCCCAATCAGATGTTCGTGGCCGATCTGATGGCGGCCACCCCGGAAGGGGTTATCGTTACCCGGCCCGCTTCCACGGTGCGCGCTGGCGAAGAGCGCTGGGTGGCGCGGCGCCTGGCCGAACAGGGGGTGCCCATCGTCAAAACAGTGCGCGGCACCGGCACCTTCGAGGGGGCCGACCTCATGTGGCTGCGGCCGGATGTCGCCATTATCGGCCGGGGGCTGCGGACCAACGACGAAGGCATGGCCCAGGTGACCGACTTGTTGACGGAAATGGGGGTTGTCGTCGTCCAGGTCGATCAGCCTTACGGCACGATGCACCTGATGGGCAGCCTGCGGTTTGCCGACCAAGACCTGGGCCTGGCCTACCCCAACCGCCTGGCGCACCGCGCGGTTGAGGCATTGAAGCGCTGCGGCATCGAGGTGGCGTTCGTGCCGTGTACAGACGAACTGCGCACCGGATCGGCTTTCAATATTGTCTGCCTGGGGCCGCGTGAGATATTGATGCCGGCCGGCAACCCCCAGACCCAGGGCTATTTTGAATCCCTGGGCATTAAATGCCACACGGTGGATGTCAGCGAACTGCGCAAAGCGGCCGGGGCCGTGGGTTGTTTGACCGGCATTGTCGAACGGGAGTTTGTCGGATGAGAAGAAAAACCATTTAATTTTGGATTTCGGATTGATGGAAGCGCTGCGCTCTGTCAATTCTAATAGATAGAATTCCTCAAATCCAAAATACGTAATTTAGGACGCAGATTTTCGCAGATGCACGCAGATTGCGCCAAATTGATGAATTGAGGGATTGAGGTATTATATAGAGCCTGCGCATAAACTTAAAATTGATCAGAATAAATTACAAAATTGTAGGTCCAACATTTTAAATTTGGTCAATGTTCTTTGAAAAATTGGTTAAAGCAGCAATCTGCTGTGCTTCAGGTTA